>OFLZ01000301.1_pt1 | contig 43373 bp, 42 predicted proteins | sample 1541321 | NCBI WGS metagenome assembly OFLZ01 (sample SAMN04209223, study PRJEB22552) | human gut metagenome | biome: gut; material: feces | host: Homo sapiens | place: USA: Oklahoma | reverse complement strand
CGTATCGCAGATGCACATGGACATCCAATGGCAAGAAAAAAGTCGTATGGAGGTGCATCAACCGCCTCGACTATGGTAAAAAATACTGCCACCACTCACCAAGCATTGAAGAAAGCGTTTTACAGGACGCCATTATGAGAGCGATAATGAGAACTGCAAATCAAAACGCTGATGTCCTTAAAAATTTAAAAATTCATATTAGTATGGGACTTGAGGGGATACCTGTAGAAGACAAGCGTATAGATATTCAGATCAGGATTGCGGAGATAGATGCCGAGTTCAAGCAGATGGTCAGTGATGTATCGGAAAGCAATTCAGCGGAGTTCGATGAAGAAAAGGCTGCTGCTCTGATGAATGAAAAAAGAAGATTGACTCAACAGCTTGAACAATACGCACATGCTGAACAAAAACGCGAGAATGCGAAGTCCCGGCTGAGCCAGATTTATACGATCCTCGACGGTATGCAAAATCATCCAATGGAATACGATGACAGGCTTGTAAGGCAAATACTCGAGTGTGTGGTAGTAGAATCCAAAGAAGAAATAAAGGTGGTATTCGTCGGCGGTATGGAAGTGAAAGAGAGCTTAGAGGTGAAACATTACGGTGACAGCAAAACTGTTGCGGTTGTGTAAGTATGCTATGTTTGATATAATGAACTTGGGAAAGGAGACCAATTTCTATTCATTTTCAACTACATCAAAGTAAAAAACATAAAAGGGCGGTTTATTGGAGGTATAAAAATGAAAATTATAGATAAAGCCAAGGATCTTATATCAAATAACGAAGTAAAAGATACCACGAAGAATTTTCTGGAAGATGTCATTGCGGCTCTATCAGGTGATTGTGCCGCTTTTGCAAGAATAATATTTACTTTAAAAAAATACCCAGAATTTTTAAGAGAACAATTATTTTGGGTCAAATTCGACGCCTTTCTTAATGGTGTATATATTGACGAAAAAGATTGTGAAAAACTATATGCTCAGTTAACAGAGTATGGAGAAAAGAAGGATAATTTATTTCGGCTTGTTGAATACATTGATAGGGCGGAAACACAGCGAAAGATTAAGTATTTAATTAACGCTACTCGATGTGCAATTACTGATTTGATAGATATGCCTACCTATTTCCGTATTTGTCATGCTATTACTCACACATTAGAAGAAGATCTACATTTTCTGCGCAATCATATAATGGAAAGTGACCTTTCATATAGCCAATATGTTCAAGGACTCATAAATACAGGTCTTATGTATCAGAGCATAATTGATGGTAATGGAGAGCAACAGTATTCTTTTACTCCTATTGCTAAAGCGGTGTATGAATTTGCAGTTGGTTATGATGATGTAGAACGATATCCTAATCCAAAGCATATAAGCAGTATAAATGACAATATACAGGTCAGAATTCCTTCGTTAGAATGGGAATCATTCGGTGAAGAAAAAAAATAAGTGTTTACGCTTAATATACATTATATCATCGAAATTTATCAGTTAAGGACTTTATGGTATAATGAAATTACAATTATTGTCTTAACTACGATATATATTATTGAAAGAGTTCAAATCCATCTGCTAAAATTGATGAAAACACCATTGTAATCTGAACCCTTAGGGTTGGACACAATGGTGTTTTTTCTAATTTTCACAGTGTTTAAGCGGCTTCCAAAGGCCGCTTTTCATTTTATGTATTGGGACTTGATTTAGAAAAACTTCAAATTCTGAATTGAAAGAATGAAAGACAATGGTTTACGAACCCAGTAGTCTATTTTTCAATGCTTCATTTAGCTTCATTTTCCAATGCATATTCCTGTTCCTTCTGCTGTGGAGTATTGTAATTCAATTTGCGGTGCGGGCGTTTGGTGTTATAGAAGGTTATATACTGGTCCACCGCTTCGCGAAAATCGGCTTCAGATCTGTATTTGGTTCGATATAATTCTTCCCGCTTCAGAGTGGAAAAGAAAGATTCCATAACAGAATTATCATAGGGCACATAGGCTCTTGAAAATGAGTGCGTAATATTCAAAGATTGAATACAATCGTTCATGGTTTTAGAACAGTAGTTGCTACCTCGATCAGTATGGAAGATCAATCCGGGACTTGGCATACGATCCATGTATGCTTTCTTAAGAGTAGACTTTACAAGCTGTGTACTGTTGGTTTTCCCAATCTTGTAGCCAACGACCATACGAGCATACAGATCAATAATTGCACAGATGAAGTAGGCTTTATTTCCGTATTTGAAATAGGTAACATCACTGACCCAAACTTCGTTAGGCTTGCTGGTATCGAATTCCTGATTGACATAGTTTTTATGCTTGTGACTTTCATCTTCGTAGAGCTTTTTTGCGGTCTGTCGTATGCTCACAAGTCCCATATCACGCATGAGTCTTCGCATCATTTCTTCGCTGACATGTATGCCTTGGTTACGCATAACGGCTGCGATTTTAGCGGCGCCAAAGATTTGATTGCTGTCATCATAGATTTCCTGTATGCGACATCGAAGTTCCTCGCGGCGTTTAGCATACCATGTATTGTCTTTTTTATTTCTAAATACATGATTGTAGAATGTGCCTCTGGATATATTTAAAGCATCGCATATCATGTGAACATTATACTTGCCATAAAGCTTTTCGGCAGCATATAGCTTTTGTTTCAATGGAGCTTGCGGCGTGCATTCCACCGTTTTAAGGATTTCAATGATACCTTCTAAGCGGGTAACCTTATTTTCAAGCAAATGGAAATTTCGAGGACTAATCTCTTTGTGCACGGCTGCGTTTTGTGCGGCTTTATACAACTTGATCCAGTTATAGAAAGTACTTTTAGGAATACCTGTATCAGAAAATATGCTTGAGGGCGATTCGCCATTTGTTATGTAGCGGTCGATAATGGATCGTTTTTCTGTGTCCGAATATTTTTTCATAGTAGAACTCCTTTGGCCAGACTTTACATTTATTTTATAACTCTTTGCAGGCTTTCAAAATGTGGCATAAAACTATTATATAAGGTTGTTAGGGTTTTTCATTGGCTGTTATTGCAAAAATAAAGATTCATATTAGAATTAGATATGGAAGAAATACCAATTGAAGATAGATGTAGGATATTTAAATCAGGAATATAGAGATAGACGCAGAGTTCAAGCAGATGATCAGTGATGTATCGGAAAGTAATTCAGCAGAATTCGATGAAGAAAAGGTTGCAGCTCTGATGAATGAAAAAAGGGAACTTGCTCAGCAGCTTGAACAATACGCACATGCTGAGCAAAAACGCGAGAATGCAAAAACCCGGTTGAGTCAGATTTATACGATCCTCGACGGTATGCAAAACCATCCGATGGAATACGATGACAGGCTTGTGAGGCAAATAATCGAGTGCGTGGTCGTAGAATCCAAAGAAGAAATAAGGGTGGTATTCGTCGGCGGCGTGGAAGTGAAAGATAGCCTGGGGTAAAGAATAATATAGAAACATATTAGCATACTGTATTGACGATTAACTAATATTACAATATAATATAAAATAAAATAAGGTTGCATAGCAAGCCTGCTCGCCTGTGCAAAGATTTGATCAGCTATCATTTACTCATATATCCCACCGAGAATACTTATTTCTGGCAAGTGGTTACAGGCGCACTTAAGATAATGATTTACGGAGGGACACATGAACAAAATTTCATATTTTAAATTACAAGCAAAAAACTTTTTGCGAGATTTCAAAACACAAAAAAAAGACCAAGAAGGTATATATTTTTATTCGCCAAAGTTTTTTAAAGATATAGATGACATTATTGTAGCGTTTGATATCGATGAAGATAACTTTACATTGATGAATGCACAATATATTATTTCAAACCTGGCAGGTTTTGATAAGTGGTCCGATTTACTGGAGGCAAGTCCGGAAGCACTTGAGTTAGGTGAACTTTTATTTAATAATCGAAATAACGGTGGCGATGTAGATTTAACTGAGGATTGGAACATGTATCTTGCAATGAATGGATTTCAAGACTTTGACGATGCATCTAAACTAGAAATATTCAATATAGTTTTTTTAGAACAACCGGTAGACTAGTGATAAATCGGTGGCAGAAGAGTAAGTGTGAAGAGGTGTAGAAAGCGGCTATGGAAAGTCGCTTTTTCTTTAATAATGTAAAAATTAATACGCTTTGTGGATATAGATGAATATAGTAATTAGTTGCCAATGAGAATTGTAGTCAAAATATTTTTATTATAAATAATAGGAGATATGAAAGTGAAAGAGCTTGTTTTCAAATTTGCATTTTGTAGCATGAATAAAGAAACATTTTCTGATAGAATTATGATATATAAACCAAATAGTACAATTATTAAAAAATATGACGATTATGAATTAAAAGAATTGTCAATTAACAAGATAAGTGAATTAATTAAATATTTAAAAGTAGACACAGAGATTAATAAAAAATTGGGTGAATGGGGAGAAAAATATTTTACATTAAGCACAATATATATTTATGACGGAGAGTATTTATTTAGCTTGAGAACGGATAAAAGAATAGAAGATGTTTATAATGACTTCAATACTGAATACATAGAATTTATATATTTTATTATAGAAGGTGGCACATCTTTGCATAATGAAGGGTATAGATATACGATACACTCAAATGAAAAAAATCACATGCATATGCCACATGTCCATGTATGTAAAGATGGTGTTGAATGTAGATATGCTTTAGATACTTTGAAGCCAATTGATAAAGTAGAAAAGCCACATAAAAAAGACAATAAAAAAATCACTTTATTTTTGCGTAAGAACTATAATAAACTTATGGAGCTTTGGAATCAATATCAAAAGGGGTATAATACGCCTGAACTTGATCAAGACGGCAAGCAATGGTGCAAAGAATCATAAGAGGTGAAGATGAACGAAATATGTATTTGAAAGGACAAGAATGTAAATGTGTAGTGTTAAAAATGAAATGATGGAAAAACAGATTAATAATGTGGCTGACTATCTTAATTATATTGAAATACTTAATCAAGAATATTCTGCTACACCATTACTGAACAATCCAATTAATAGTCAATTTCTATTTCGAGGAATGGAGAATAGTAGTTATTCATTGCTGCCAAGTATTTTTAGAAAAGTTAAAACAAAACAACCATATGGGGAAATTGAAAATTATAAATATTTAGCATTGAATAAAGAAATAGATATTCTTAAAAATTTTATTCAGGAAGCTTCCACATATATTTATAATTTAAATAGTGTTTCGCAGAAATTTGTTCGATGGTTGGAATTAGCGCAGCATTACGGAGTGCCAACACGATTGTTAGATTGGTCGAATAATCCATTAGTTGCGCTATATTTTGCTTGTGAAAGCAATAGCCAAGAAGAAGCTATTGTTTGGATTCTCCATAGAGGGAATTATGTAAAATATATATCGAAAGAGGGGAACCGTGTTAATAATAAGAAAAAAATTGAGGAATTGATAGAAGAATTATTAAGCGAGTCTGATGTAAAAGAACAAGAGACTATTATGCCTAAATTCCCACTTATTTATACTCCGTATTATTTCGACAATAGAATGTCAGCACAAGGAAGTTGGTTCATGGCGTGGGGTACAAAAAACGATGCTTTGGAAAATATGGTTGAAGATACATATTATATGAATTTACAAGACAAAGAAAAAAACATACATGTATATGGGCAAGAGCAAGAAGAAAAATTTTTATTCCGATTCCTTATTCCAAAATCAAATAAACAGTCAATTATGCGACAACTTGATCATATAGGAATTAATGCGAAAACATTGTTCCCTGGATTAGACGGAATAGGGAAATATATTGAGCGGAAATACAGATTCGATTAACTTGAAACAATATATAGTTTATAATATAAATATAATGACAATAATGTTTGTAATGCCTGAATATGATTAACACAGCTAAGTGTTTGAGTTCGAATCCACCTGCTAAATTTGCAAAAACATCTTTTCTGTAGTCCTCAGACAATAAAAAGAAAAAAGACATCCTTAATCGGGATGTCTTTTTTTATGTATATAACGCATAGGAGCTTATCATAGCAGAGACGTTGACTTATTTGTTCCTCCCGATCTTTTACGGCAGCCGGAATTGACCGGCTCTTTTTTACGTTAAAAGTACTTATTGCGGATAGACGCCCGGAAAAAGAGATAAAATAAAGTCAGCATTTTATTATGGAGGTAAACATGGAAGAAAAGATCATCAGCGAAAGCCTTACAAAGGACTTTAGGCATCATTTGGCGAGAGAGGAACGAAGCGATTCGACCATAGAGAAATACGTAAAAGAAATCTTGAGATTTGCGCAGTGGATGAAAGGACTGCCGGTTACGAAAGAAGCGGTGTTCAGGTGGAAGGAATATCTCCTAAAAGAAAAGTTTGCTCCGGCGACCGTAAACGTGAGATTGGCCGCCCTCAATTCATTCTTTGATTTCTGCGGCTGGCAAGATTGCAGAGTGAAGAGCCTGAAACTGCAGAAGAAAATGTTTCGCGATTCGTCAAGAGAACTGAGCAGAGAAGAATATGAACGGCTTTTGAAAGCAGCCCGCGATACGGGAAAAGACAATCTGATGCTCATCATAGAGACTATCTGTTCTACGGGGATAAGAGTGTCGGAGATAAAGTATATAACGGTGGAGTCTGTAGGAGACGGCAAAGCAGAAATATTTCTTAAGGGAAAGATAAGGACAATACTGATACCGAATAAGTTGTGCCGCAAGTTGAGGAAGTTTGCCCAAAAAAATAAAATAACTTCCGGAGAAATATTTCTTTCCGAAAGAGGAAGACCAATAGATAGAAGAACCATCTGGGCAGCTATGAAATCCATCTGCCATGAGGCCGGTGTCGAGTCCAGCAAAGTATTTCCCCATAATCTCAGGCATCTTTTTGCCAGATGCTTTTACAGAACCTGCAGAGATATTTCAAAACTGGCCGATGTGCTGGGGCACAGCTGCGTGGAGACGACGAGGATATATCTCATATCTACGGGCGAAGAACACACCAGGACTCTCGAAAAGATGAGGCTGGTTCTTTAGACAGAATATTTCTTCTGACTAAATTGAGATGATTAAATAGTGTACATATTTGAGATTCGATACAGTATATCACAATATTTAAGAAGAATTCAAGACCTTCTTTTACCTTCAGCCTTACAAATTATGAGAAAATTCGAACATTTTCGCGTATATTGCCATACAGGTGCTCTCCCCGATGGATGAAATAAAAAAAGTGTGTATCAAGAGAGAGGGTGAACAACAGGATCGGAGTAGATTCGAAAGAAACTGACATATTACGACAAACCTTTAAAACATGAGATATAAGCCTAAAAGATCTTTAGGCTTTTTTTGAATTTTATTTTCCATTATTATGTCGTTTTTTCTATTTTTTTGACTAACCATTTCAGGCCTTATTTTCTGGCAAAAGAATATACTTTAGTCAGAAGAAATATTCTGTCTAAAAATACTAAAGAAAAGGAGAAGACGGCATGAAAGCCAGGAAAAAGATTTTGGTTGCAGGCATTATCGCCACTTTGCTGCTGTCCACCATGGGAATAGGCGTATATGCAGGGACTGTGGGGGAAGATGAGACGGTAAACCTTGAAAAAACAGCAGATGAACCGATGCGTCAGGATGGACAATACATCTACGTATCACAAGACGGAGGCGGAGACGGACAAAGCGCTCGGTCGCCGGCAAAACTCAGTTCTGAACTTATAAAATCTCTCAACACCAAGACTAACATCGTAATAACTTCTGATATAGAACTTACGCAAAACATAATAATAGAAAAGGGACAAGACGTCACTCTGCTAAATGACGGCAACGCCAGGACTATAAACATTAAAAACCAGGGAGCGAGTAATAATCATGGAGCATTTCAGATAAATAAAGGCGCAAAGTTTACGATAGCCACCAGTCAGCCTGATAGGAACGACCTCCTGATCATTGACGGAAGCGCTGCCGCCTGCGCGTCTTCAATGGCTGTAGAAAATTGCGATTATGGCGATCTGATCACCTGCAGAGGAACGCTGATCTTGAGCGGAGGAACTCTGCAAAACAGTCATTGCACTCAGCCCGGCGGAGGGGCTGTCGTAGTCAGCGGAAACGACGCTGAATTCAATATGACTGGAGGAACTATAAGAGACAATACTTTCAATAATCAATATGGAGGAACCGTAAGGATAGCTTTCGGAGCAAAATTTGAAATGAATGGCGGCGCCATCTGCGAAAATGAAACTAAACTTCCTTCTGGCGGAGCTATCAATAATGCGGCGGTATATGTGGAAGCTGCAGCAAATTCGAGCTTTTATATGAAAGGAGGCCAGATTACGGGAAATTACGGAGACAGCGGAGGCGTGTTCATAGGGGAACCTGCGCCCTCGGACTTCAGTTCTGTGGCCACCATGGAGATGAACGGAGGAAGTATCTCCGGGAACACGGCTGACAAATATGGCGGCGGTATAATGGTATGCGGCCAGGCCAGAGTAACAGTCAACAAAGGGGAAATAAGCGGCAATACAGCCATAATCGGCGGCGGCGTCGCAGTCTACGACCTGTATACCGATAGGGGAATGGGACAAGATTATGATCAGTGGAAGAACTTTTTCCCTGCCGAATTCACTATGAATTACGGAGTTGTAAGCGGCAATAAAGCCGTCTACAGAGCAAGCGAAGGGGACGGAGGATGCGGCGGAGGAATCTACGTAGCCTCTGATAATGTCGTACTGAAAGCAGGAGTTATTGAAAACAATCAGGCAGAACGTCAGGGCGGAGGAATCTATGTAGGCTCTGTGCCTTATACCCTTCATATGTATGACGCCGTCATAACGGAGAATACAGCTGAACTTTTAGGCGGCGGCCTTTGGTTCTGCCCTACGGGAGACGCTACCAATACCGTTACCAACGGCGGCGCCATCTATGGAAATAAAGCTGGGGAAAACGGTGCGGGAGACGATTTTGTATCAGTTCCGCGAGAGGGAAAGGGCCATTACGTCACGCTGGCCGACAGGATGCTTGGCGGCGGAGAAGTAAAATGGTATAAAGACGGAGGCGTATTGGATGGAGCCGCATCGGGAACAAACGTACTCGGTCTGCCGGACGGCTCTGCAAGATATGATAAGGACAAACCCGGAGAACGAATTCAACATATAAATATGAAAGAAGAAGGATTCGCGCTGAAGGCAGAAGTTACAGAAGCGGGGATCAAGCTGGCGCAGTCTCAGGCAAAGCTTACGGTCACCGGCAACAGTTCTGCCAGAGGAGGAGGCATAGGATCAAATGGGGGAATAGTCATAGGAACCCCCGACGAATGGACTTTAAATATCAAAAAAGTATGGGATATCGAAGATGAAAAAGATTGCGAGCCTGTAAACATATATTTGAAGATAGGGGAACATCTGTTAGACCACGTCACTTTAAATGAAGGTAATGGCTGGCAGGCGTCATTTACCCAGCTTCCGAACCCCGAAAGCCTGAGCAATGTTTCGATAACGGTGGTGGAAGAAAACGGCCAGCAGTATCAGGCTTCTTACAGCGACATGCAAATCGATAAAGACAATAAGACAATGTTCATAACGGTGACCAACAAGTCTCCTCTCAAATTGGGAAACCTCAAGGTGACAAAAACCGTGACGGGAGATTTATTAGACAGCCAGGATAGATTCCATATACAGATAAAGCTGTCGGACGACAGCATTGAGGGAACGTTTGGGGATATGGTCTTCGAAAAGGGCGTGGCGCTCATTGAACTGTCTCATGGGGAGTCTGCCATAGCCGAAGGGCTGCCGGCCGGCATCGAATATATGGTGACTGAAATCGATACACAGGGATATAAAGTCACATATAAGAACACCGAAGGCGTTATAGTTGAAGATGAAACGGCATTGGCAGAAGTCATAAATGACAAGACCTCCGTGAAAAAGGATGATGAAGACAAGACTCCGAGAGAACCGGAAGATACAGCGCCTAAAACGGGAGATTCCGGCAACCTGAATTTATATATCGCAATAATGGCCGCTACCGGCGCCGGCGCAGCGATGTTTCACAGAAAAGAACGAAAAACGCAGATGAGGTAAAGATGAAAAGAGAAATCATAGAAGGACAAAGCTTTGGAGAATGGGAGGTCATAAGTTATGCGGGATGCCGCGGTAACAAGAAGACCTACTATAACTGCAGGTGCCGGGGATGCGGAGAGATATATCAAGTCAGAAAAGATAAGATGAAAAGCGGAGAGAGCACCAGATGTTTTCAGTGCGCAAAAAAAATCAAAAGACAGACCCACGGTGAGACTGTGCAAGAGGGCTGACGACTCCTCTGTGATGATCAGTAGAGAAAACTGGCGTGTCAGATTAGACCTGATACGTCAGTTTTTTATTTAAAGTATTGCGCGGAAATCTCTGCAAATGATACAATAAAAGAAAAAGGAGGCGCTTGATGCACATACCCGTTCTTATTTCTGATCTGGCAGTCATGCTCATAACGGCAGGGCTGATAACCATTCTCTTCAAGAAAATCAAACAACCGCTGGTCCTGGGATATATATTGGCAGGGTTTTTGATAAGTTCGTACTTTCCATTCTTTCCGACGGTAGTCGATACCGACAGCATAACGACATGGAGCGAGATCGGGATCATATTCCTGATGTTTCATTTGGGGCTTGAGTTTAATCTGCATAAGCTGGCTCGCGTAGGAAGCACGGCCATAATCACCGCCATAGTTGAGGTCATAGGCATTTTGGCAGTTGGATTTTTAGCCGGCCGCCTGCTGGGATTTGGAGTGATGGACAGCGTGTTCCTGGGAGGAATGCTTTCCATGAGTTCCACGACCATTATAATAAAGGCATTTGATGAACTGCAGCTCAGAGGTAAGAAGTTTACGGAACTTGTATTCGGCACTCTGGTGATAGAAGATATAGTAGGGATTTTTATGATGGTCATCCTCTCTACTATATCGGTAAGTAAAAATGTTACGGGCGGTCAAGTTGCCGGAAGCCTGTCTCTGATGATACTCTATCTCATCATATGGCTGATCTTGGGCATATACTTTCTTCCTACTTTTCTCAACAGAACCATAAAACTGATGAACGACGAGATGCTTCTCATCGTCTCCCTGGGAGTATGTTTCGGAATGGTCATATTGGCAAATGCTCTGGGATTTTCATCGGCGCTTGGGGCTTTCCTCTCAGGTTCTCTGCTGGCGGGAACAGTTCATGTAGAGAGAATAGAACACCTGACTAAAGGCGTAAAAGACCTGTTCGGAGCAGTATTCTTCTTATCGGTGGGCATGCTGGTAAATCCCCAGACTCTGGTGGATTATGCAGCGCCTATAATCGTGATAACTGCCGTTACTATATTCGGCAAGCTCATATTTTCTTCTCTGGGTATGCTATTGTCAGGCCAGACTCTGGATAACGCTCTCAAATGCGGCTTCTCTCTTGCGCAGATAGGAGAGTTCGCCTTTATCATAGCTTCGCTTGGCATGAGCCTGGGCGTGACGGGAGACTATCTTTATCCTATCGTCGTATCTGTATCGGTCATAACGACTTTCACTACTCCTTTCTGCATAAAGACAGCTCCGAAATTTATCTCTGTCATAGAAAAACATCTGCCTGACAATTTAGTGGCTAAACTCAATAAGTATACTTCTGAAGATCAGGCCGAAAAAGAGAAGGATAATGACTGGTATTTGTACATAAAGAAATATTTCAGGAGAGTGGTGGTCTTCGGAGGTCTGATGCTGGCCATAGCGATATTCGGTATCCATGTGGCGGAACCGGCTCTCTCGGGATATATGAGCAAGACGGCCGCAGATACTCTCACATGTGTCTTGATATATGTGTTTATGGCGCCTTTTGTAGGCCCTATGATGAACCTGCACAACAATTTGTTTACATCCTTATGGTTAAAGAGAAAATCTTTCAGGCTTCCGCTGATAGTCCTCAATCTGATTAAAGTGGCTATCGCCGTATCCATAGCGATGATTCCTCTGGCAGTTCTCTTCAACGTCAAAGCCATATGGCTGTTTTTCATAATCGTAGGTATAATGGTCATTCTGGGAAGATCCGACGGCATGACGGGCTGGTATCTTCAGCTGGAGACCAGATTCCTGAGAAATTTCAACGAAAGAATAATAAAAAGAGAAGAAGCTCTGGGGATGAAAGAGACCTGGCTTGACGACAAACTGCATATAATATCTTTCTTCGCGCCGAAGGAAGGAGAGTTTCTTGGAACTCCCTTAAGAGAACTGGACTGGGGATACAGATATAACGTGTATGTGGTCAAGATACAGCGGGGGACTCATACTTACATACTGCCAAAAGAAAACGTCTCTATCCAGGCCGGCGATAAAGTCTATGTAGTAGGCGAGGAGATGGCCATAATGAATTTCTATAAGATAATAGACTCCGAGCCTTGCAAGAGGATGAGAACCGTCAGACAGTTCATGGACAGCGGATATCCCGACGTGGATAAAGCTCTGGCCATATGCGCCGTGAAAATAACGGGACAGGAGGATTTCGCAGGCAAGAGCATAAAGAACGGAAATGTCAGAAGCCACTGGAACTGCATGATCCTGGGGCTTCAGAGAAAGGGTCTGACCGTAATAATGCCCAACGCAAGTATGATAATTTCAAAAGGGGACATAATGTGGGTAATGGGATCCAATAATAATGTAGGAAGACTGGCCTCCGAGTACGATGAATATTCGGAGGAATAAAAAATAAATAAAATTTAAAAAAACTATTGACAATTGAGCGTGTATTCAACTATAATAAGAACAGTTGAAGAAACGCTCAATTATTTTTAAATATTTTGGAGGTATAAAATGAAAAAGACTTATTTATTGAACGGACTGGACTGCGCTCACTGTGCGGCCAAGATAGAAAAGGGAGTCGCAGATATCGACGGAGTGACTAATGCTTCTGTAAGCTTCCTCACTACAAAGCTGACGTTTGAAGCGCAAGATGATAAGATAGACGAGATCGTCAAGAAGGCGAAAAAAGTAATAAAAAAAGTAGAACCTGACGTAGAGATCAAGGAACTGTAGAAACTGCAAGAGGGGATAGGGAGGCAGAATATGAAAAAACGTATAACGAGAATAGCTATAGGCGCAGTGATATATGTAGCCGCCTTATTGCTGCCTGACAGTCCACAGGGGCTCAAGCTGGGAGTATTCATCGCAGCTTATGCAGTCATAGGATACAGAGTGGTCTGGAACGCTTTGCGGGGCATATTAAGGGGACAGATGCTGGATGAGAATTTTCTCATGTCCATAGCCTCAATCGGTGCCTTTTTCGTAGGAGAATACCCGGAGGCTGTGGCGGTAATGCTGTTTTATCAGGTGGGAGAAACATTTGAAGATTACGCCGTAGGCAAATCGCGCAGATCCATCACTCAGCTCATGGATATAAGACCCGACAGCGCGAATCTTAAAACGCCTGAAGGTATAAAAGAAGTAGACCCTAACGAAGTCAAGCCGGGGGATATAATAATAGTCAGGCCCGGAGAAAAAGTTCCTCTCGACGGCAAGATCATAGAAGGGGTGTCGTCGCTGAACACAGCCGCGCTGACAGGGGAATCTCTGCCTAAAGATGTAGGCCGGGGAGATGAGATCCTCAGCGGATGCGTCAATATGAGAGGAGTGCTCACGGTAGAAGTAACTAAGCATTTCGGGGAATCCACCGTAAGCAAGATACTGGATCTGGTGGAAAACGCCGCCAACAAGAAATCCAGGACTGAAAGCTTTATAAGCAGGTTTGCCGTAGTATATACGCCTCTTGTAGTAGGAGCGGCAGTTCTGCTGGCAGTTCTTCCGCCTCTCCTTATAGAAGGGGCTCTCTGGAACGATTGGATATACAGAGCCTTAAACTTCCTCGTAGTATCCTGCCCATGCGCCTTGGTCATATCGGTGCCCCTGAGCTTTTTCGGAGGCATAGGCGGCGCTTCGAAGGCAGGCGTGCTGGTCAAGGGAAGCAACTACTTGGAAGCCATGTCTCAAGTACAATGGGTAGTCATGGATAAGACGGGAACTCTTACGGAAGGAGTTTTCCATGTAGAAGATATCTTCCCTGAAGAGGGTTTCAGCGAGAAAGAACTCATCGAATATGCTGCTATGGCTGAAAATTATTCTAACCACCCTATCTCTCAGTCTCTGAAAGAGGCTTATGGCAAGGATATAGACGAAAGTCTCATAAGCGGTGTGGAAGAATTAGCGGGAAAAGGCGTGACGGCGGAGGTCAAGGGGCATAAAGTGGCCGCCGGAAACAAAAAGCTGATGGCTGATAAGACCGATTTTGAAGGTCAGCTAAAGGAACACAGCGGAGGAACACAGGTCTACGTGGCAGTAGACGGAAAGTATGCCGGTTGTATTTTGCTGGCCGATAAGATAAAAGAAGACGCATATAAAGCAGTTGCGGCGCTTAAACGTGAAGGTATACAGACAGTCATGCTGACAGGGGACAGCAGAGAAGTAGGGGAAGCTGTAGCGGAACGCCTGGGTATCGACAAGGTTCACGCCGGCCTGATGCCTGCCGATAAGGTCAGAATAGTAGAGGATATACTTCATGCTAAACCTGAAAAGAAAAAAGTCGCTTTCGTGGGAGACGGAATAAACGACGCGCCTGTATTGGCCAGGGTAGACGTAGGTATCGCCATGGGGGCCCTCGGATCCGACGCAGCTATTGAGGCTGCCGACATGGTCATCATGGAGGATCAGCCGTCCAAGATATCCAGCATGATTCATCTGTCTAAAAAGACTATGAGGATAGTGTATGAGAACATCGTCTTCGCTCTGGGCATAAAGGCCGCAGTTTTAGCGCTCAGCGCCCTCGGCATCGTAGGTCTGTGGGCGGCAGTCTTCGCAGATGTTGGAGTTTCAATGCTTGCAGTGCTCAACGCTTTGCGCTGCCTCAGCTCGAAGGTTGAGTAAAAATTAACGAAAAAAGTTCATCGAAACGTCATAAAAACCCTCTTGACTAAGAGGGTTTTTGCTACTATAATAAGTTTCATGTCAAACAGTTTGATGTATGACAAATGTTAAACGAAGGTGAGGAAATGAAGAATAGCGATATCGGCAAACAGCTTGCTACTTTAAACCATGCCATAAAGAAAAATGTGGAGGGACAGATGCAGGGAGATCTGATGAAGATTTCTATGGCCAACGGCTATATTTTGTCCTTTCTTCATGAAAACAGAAACAGAGACGTCTTTCAGAAGGATTTTGAGGATGCATTCGGCATAACCAGATCCACCGCTTCAAAAGTATGTTCGCTGATGGAGACAAAAGGACTCATACAGAGACAGCCGGTGAGCGATGACGCCAGGCTCAAAAAAATCACCCTGACAGACAGAGGAGAGACCATGCGCCGTGAAATGATAGAAGGCAGAAAACGTATGGAAGCCAAACTGACCGCCGGGTTCAGCAGCGAAGAACTTCAAAACCTGCGGGATTATCTGCGGCGTATGAAAGAGAATATGAAGAGATAGAATAGAAAAGGGGGAGTGTATAAGTATGATCAAAAAATTAGCTTCACAGATAAAGGAGTATAAAAAGACGGCTGCCGTTACGCCTGTCCTTGTACTCCTGGAAGTCGTTATGGAAATATTGATCCCGCTCATAATGGCTGAACTCATAGATAACGGTATAGACGGCGGTTCTATGCCTCAGATAATAAAATACGGGATAATGCTCATCGTTGCAGCAGTCTTAGCTCTGATCTTCGGCATAGCTGCGGGAAGGACGGCTGCCGTAGCTTCCGCAGGATTTGCTAAGAACCTCAGAGGCGCCATGTACGATCATGTACAGGAATTTTCCTTCGCCAACATAGATAAATTTTCTACGGCCAGCATAGTGACGAGACTTACCACTGACGTAACCAACGTTCAGATGGCCTTTCAGATGTGCATAAGAATAGCTGCCAGAGCGCCGGGAATGTTGATCTTTGCGCTGATAGCCTCTTTTGGAATAGACGCGCAGCTGTCTCTGGTGTTCCTCGGAGTACTGCCTATACTGGGAATAGGCCTGTATATCTTGATAAGAGCCGTATACCCAATATTCAACAGAGTCTTCAAGACGTATGACAAACTTAACAATGTCGTTCAGGAGAATCTCTACGGAATAAGAGTAGTCAAATCCTATAACCGCCAGGACCACGAAGTCGAGAAGTTCAAGAAGACTTCCGGAAAAATATATCAGGATTTCTCAAAAGCTGAAAAGATAATGGCGTTCAACATGCCGCTTATGCAGTTTTGCATGTATCTGAGCATGATCCTCATATCCTGGTTCGGAGCCAGAGCCATAGTGGCCAGCGGAAACGACGCGGCTATAGGCCTCTCCACAGGAGAGCTGATCAGTCTGATAACTTACATCATACAGATACTTATGAGCCTTCTGATGATCTCCATGATATTCGTCATGCTGACCATGGCCAGAGCCTCGGGAGATCGTATTGCTGAACTTCTGGATGAAGAGAGCAATCTCCACGATCCCGAAAATCCTGTCTATGATGTGAAAGACGGATCTATAGATTTTGACAACGTGCATTTCAGCTATGGAAAATCCAAAAATAAAGAAGTATTAAACGATATAAATCTCCACATCAAGAGCGGCCAGACCGTCGGCATCATAGGGGCTACAGGCTCGGCCAAATCCAGTCTGGTACAGCTTATTCCAAGGCTCTATGACGTCACATCAGGTTCCCTTAAGGTAGGAGGAACAGATGTTAAGGACTATCACATCGAGAGCCTGAGAAATCAGGTATCTATGGTGCTTCAGAAAAATACTTTGTTTTCAGGTACTATAGCCGAGAACCTCAGATGGGGAAACGAAAACGCTACAGACGAAGAACTGCGCCATGCGTGCAAGCTGGCCTGCGCCGATGAATTTATCGATAAATTTGAGGACGGCTATGAGACATATATAGAGCAGGGAGGAAGCAACGTCTCCGGGGGTCAGAAACAGAGACTGTGTATAGCCAGAGCGCTTTTGAAAAAGCCAAAGATACTCATCCTCGACGATTCTACCAGCGCAGTGGATATGAAGACCGACGCCATGATACGCCAGGCTTTCAGCACCGAGATACCGGATACCACTAAGATCATAATCGCTCAGCGTATCGCATCCGTACAGGACGCAGATCAGATAGTAGTGCTGGATGACGGAAAGATCGCAGATGTGGGCAATCATCAGCAGCTTATGAAAAACAGCGAGATCTACAGAGAGGTCTATGAGTCACAGAACAAAGGAGGTGGTCTCAGTGAGCAGTAGAGAAACTCGTAAGATGCCTATGGGAGGGAATAAGGGCTTTGGGGCAGTTCCCAAGGGACAGAAGTTCAAGCCCGGAACCATCAAAAGGCTGATGTCATATTTGAAAGAATATAAAGTAAGATTAACGGTAGTAGTGATCTGCATACTGATAAGCGCAGGGGCCAGCGTGGCCTCGTCCCTGTTCCTGCAGACACTCATAGATGACTATATAGGACCGCTTCTGCTGGAGGCCTCTCCTAATTTTGGCGGCCTGCTGCAGGCCATACTGGGAATTTCTGTAGTATTTCTTGCCGGTATCCTGGCTTCTCTCTTCTACGCCAGGACTATGGCGGTTATCGCACAGAGTACTCTGAAGAATATCAGAGATGAGATGTTTACCAAGATGCAGACTCTTCCCATAAGATACTTCGATACCAGGACTCACGGGGATATAATGAGCTACTACACTAACGACGCTGATACGCTGAGGCAGATGATCTCTCAGAGTCTGCCAAATCTGTTCTCGTCGGTAGTATCCATGATAGCGGTGCTCATATCCATGATACATCTGAGCATATGGCTGACGCTGATCGTGCTGGTATTTACAGCGGTGATCCTGATGGTGATAAAAGCCATAGCCGGAAGGAGCGGAAACTTCTTCATGAAACAGCAGAGGAGTATCGCCGACGTAAACGGTTATATAGAAGAGATGGTAAACGGCCAGAAAGTAGTAAAAGTTTTCTGTTATGAGGAAAAAGCCAAAGAGAGATTTAAAGAAAAGAACGAGAACCTTGGAAACACTACCGCTATGGCTAACACCCTGGCCAACATCCTGATGCCTGTGACCGGAGGTCTCGGTTATGTGCTCTACGTGCTGATTGCGGTGGCAGGAGGCGCCATGGGAATCGCAGGTGTAACTAATTTATCCATAGGAGGAGAAGAGTTCCTGACTCTTGGAACTATAGCATCTTTCCTAACGCTGTCAAGAAACTTCGTCAACCCTATAGCGCAGGTATCGCAGCAGCTCAACTCTGTGATAATGGCCATGGCCGGCGCGTCGAGAATATTTGAGCTTCTGGATCAGGAGCCTGAAGAAGACAGGGGAACCGTCACTTTAGTCAACGCATGTGAAGACGAGTCGGGACAGCTTAAAGAATGTGAGAAGAGAACGGGAACGTGGGCCTGGAAAGACGGCGACAAGCTGATTCCTATGAGAGGAAAGATCAACCTCAAAGAAGTCGATTTCGGATATAATGAAGACGAACTGGTGCTCCATGATATAACCATATATGCCGAACCGGGACAGAAGGTTGCCCTGGTGGGAGCGACGGGAGCAGGAAAGACCACCATAACCAATCTCATAAACAGGTTCTACGATATTGATGACGGAAAGATACAGTACGACGGCATCAATATAAACAGGATCAGGAAGTACGACCTGCGCCGTTCCCTCGGAGTGGTTCTTCAGGAAGTCAATCTGTTCACCGGAACGGTGATGGATAATATACGTTACGGCAAGCTGGACGCTACGGACGAGGAATGTATCGCCGCCGCTAAACTGGCCAATGCCGACGGCTTCATACGTATGCTTCCCGACGGCTATGATACGGTGCTTTCCGGAGACGGAAGCGGTCTTTCGCAGGGCCAGAGACAGCTCATATCTATAGCCAGAGCAGCCGTTGCAGACCCGCCTGTCATGATACTCGACGAGGCCACGTCTTCTATAGACACCAGGACTGAGTCTATAGTACAGAGAGGTATGGATAATCTGATGCACGGAAGAACAGTATTCGTCATAGCTCACAGACTGTCTACCATTCAAAATGCTGATGTGATAATGGTGATGGATCAGGGACGCATAATAGAAAGAGGAAATCACGAGCATCTCATCGAAGAAAAGGGAAGATACTATCAGCTGTATACCGGCGCTTTCGAACTGGAATAGAAGCGCCTTGCAAAAAGCAGAGGCCACCGGGGCCTCTGCTTTTTTGTGTAGAAGAGCAGAAGAGGAGCTGACATATAATTGTTAATTTTTTAATGAATAGAATTGACTTTTTAAGCCATCGCTGTATAATAATATTGATAGATAGGTATTTTAAAAAGATGAAAATACGTTAAACATGCCGGAGAAGAGATTCCGGCGCGGAGCGTTTTATCTCAGCTTTAGTTGAAACGATATCCGGCAGCAGAAGATTGGCGCCTATAAACAGAATCGATGTTTCAGATAAACTTATTTACGGCCTTTGAAAGGAGAGTCTCTATAATGTTAGGATATTATGTAACAACTGCTGTGATGTTTTTTATAATGTCTGTTCTAAAGACATATGATTTAGTTATATACGGAGATATATTTGAGGCGTATAAAGACGAAAGCAACTATATTTTAACATTGATTACTATCGCTTTGATGTATATCGTGACTGCAGTTTTTACGGTAAAAAGCGTAAAAACTTATAGATTAAATAAATTGAATAAGAAGAAGTAAGCATACTTTTGCCGAAAGATTGCAGATTTAATATAATCTGCAATCTTTTTCGATATAGAATGACGTCAGAATCGCATCAAAAAACTGACGTCATTTTTAATGTCCGGCGGGCTGAGATCATAGGATGCAATAGGAAATAAACACGTGCCGGGTTCGATGGTGATTCGCCCCAAAAAAATTTATTGACACACCTGTGCTGGTGGTGTTATACTGCCTGTAGTGACAACTTTACTTGTCATAATGTAAAGTAAAATTGGCAAAAATGCTGCGGGGGGGGGTAATACCTTCTCGCTATGGAGAGGAGCAGCGAGAATGCCACTGAAAAACAGATTGAAAGAATACCGCGCAAAGATCGATGCTAACCAATCCGACTTTGGCAGAATGGTGGGAGTCTCAAGGCAGACTATAAGCCAGATAGAGAGAGGCGATTATTCGCCGTCAGTGACGCTGGCTCTAAAGATAGCTAAAGCGTGCGGAGCAAACGTAGAAGATATTTTTTCCTATGAGGAGGAAGAACGCAGATGAACAATGATAAAAATAAGAGAGAAAACAGAAAAGCTCTCAGATCATTCATACCGATTTTGCTTCTCATGGCTGTAATAGGAGGAATAATAGGAGTTTTTTCCACTACCGGAACGGCGGCTTTCTGGACCGGATCCGCAAGAATCATCTTGAGAGAAATCATGTATGCAATATCTCCCATAGGAGTGATAGTGATGACGCTGGCCGGCGCAGTCATAACCCTGATATATTACAGAAAGGGAAAAAAGTACTACAAAGAGAGTCTGAGCGCAGGCGACGAAGAAACAGAAGATCTGCTGCTGGCAAACGCCGATACTAATATTGCAAAAGCGCTGATGTATATAAGCGTGTGCGAAATATTGTCCCTCATATTTTTTGCCGCAGTGGCGGCGTATATATCGGATTATATAGAAAAAGACAGCAAGATATATATGATAGCCCTGATCGTATTTATAGCAGGCAACTTTCTGAGGATTAAGCTGCAGCAGATGACGGTAGATTTTCAGAAGATAATGAATCCGGAAAAGCAGGGAAGCGTATACGACCTGCGCTTTCAGAAAAAATGGGAAGAAAGCTGTGATGAACTTGAGAAGTTCACCATATACAGATCGGCCTATAAAGCCTACAACACGGGGACTAAAGTATGCGTCATAATGTTTACATCGCTGCTTTTACTCAGCTTTTTCTTTGACTACGGGCCGCTTCCGGCTGCAGCGGTAGGAGTCGTCTGGCTGGTCAACACCATAACTTACTGCAGGGAAGCTATAAGACTTGAAAAAGAGAAAATAAATTTATAATTTATAAGAGAGGAATCAAAATGAGCTTAATTGTAAAAAATCTAAAAAAATCTTACGGGGATAAAGTGGTGGTAGACGATCTCAGCTTCCAGATGCAGGGGCCGGGAGTATACGCTCTCTTGGGAACCAACGGGGCAGGTAAGACTACTACCATAAGAATGATGCTCAACATGCTTGCAAGGGACGGCGGAGAAGTGCTGTGGAACGGAGCCCCGCTCACCACAGATAACTGCAACGTAGGTTATCTTGCAGAAGAGAGAGGCCTTTATCCTAAATATTCGCTGATGGATCAGCTCATGTACTTTGCATCCTTAAGAGGCGTACCAAAGGCAGAGGCTAAGGAGAGAATCAAGTATTGGGCCCACAGACTGGAAGCAGAAGAATACTTATACCCTAAAGCAGAAAAAGCCCCGGCTCTGGGAGAAAGCAAAAAGGTCAGGGCAGTAAAAAAGAAGAATGCATTTAAACCTAAGCTGGCAGATCAGCTTTCTAAAGGTAATCAGCAGAAGATTCAATTCATGATAGCTCTTATCTCCGACCCGGAACTGATAATTCTTGACGAGCCCCTGTCGGGACTTGATCCGGTCAATACAGACCTGTTCAAAGGAATCATAAGAGAGCAGATCGCAGCGGGAAAATATCTGATAATGTCCAGCCATCAGATGGCTACAGTGGAAGAATTCTGTACAGATATAACCATATTGGATCGTTCTAAGCCTGTTCTGCAGGGTAATCTCAATGAGATAAAAAAGAGCTACGGCAGAGTCAATCTGCACCTTAAAACTGAACAGGAAGTCAGACCTATAATAGAGGCGGCAGGCATTACTGTAGTGACAGAAAAAGAGTGCGAATATCAGCTAAAAGTGTCAGGAGACCAGCAAGCCAATAAACTTCTCAGAGACCTGACAGAAAGCGGCGTCACAGTGGTGACTTTCGACTTGAGGGAACCGTCTCTTCACGAGATATTCGTAGAAAAAGTAGGTGAAGTACATGAATAAGAGAGGAGCCTTTCAAGGGTTGAACAAAGTTTACAAGTTCACTCTTTATCAGCTGTATAAGAATAAAGCGAATCTCGCGACCTTCGGCATATTTATCGCTGTAGCGCTGTTTGCCATACCGGTCATGTCCTTTTTCATGGGAAGCGGCAGTACGGAAGGCGCCAGCTTTTATACTCAAGTGATGACCATGGACGAATTCATGGGGCGCGATGTCGTGGACACCGACTCGAGATATTCCATACAATACGCATATTCCATATTGGTGATGATAGTATGTATATTTGCGGTAACTTACATCGTAAGAGCAATACTGGAAGAAAAATCTTCAAAATTAGTTGAGACTCTGCTGGTGAGTATAAGATCAGAAGACATGATACTGGGAAAAATTCTGGCGGTCATAACTTTTATATTTTCCATGGTTCTTTCCATAATAGCCGCTTTCGTATTGTCATATTTCGTTACAGGCATGTTCAGAGATACGTCTTTTGTAGGCGACAAACTGGCGGACATGGGTATAACTTCGGATATACTCAATATCGGTCCCGACGTAATAGCGATAGCGCTTGTTTCGGCGCTGCTGGCCTGCGTCACCCTATCTCTGATCGCCGCCCTGAGCGGAGCTGGATGCTCCAGCATGGAGGATATGGAGTCGGCTAATATGACATCCACTATGGTAATCCTGGTCTGCTATATGGCGACAGTGATCGCAGCGCCTTTTGGAAGCGGCCCGGCTCTGTTCATGTCGCTGTGTCCGTTTATTTCGGCCTTTGCGGCGCCGGCGTATTATATAACAGGAGACATCGGCATCGGAATAGTGATAGCCTCGTGGCTGATACAGATTATATGTGTATTTTTAATATACAAAGCCTCCGGAAAGATATATGACCGGCTGATAATGTATAAGGGAAGCAGAATGAAGATGACCAGAATATTAAGTATGGCCATGCGCGGAAAGGAGGGAAAATAAATGAAAAATCAGTTGAGAGGATTTTCCAAAGTTTTTTCCTTTACCTTTAAAGAACATGTCAAGAGCAAGGGGTATAAGAATAGTACTATCCTGATAGCGCTGCTGTGCCTTCTCTTGCCTGCAGCTGTAATGACGGGACTTGAGATGACCTCCGGCGATGAGCCGCAGACAGAACAGGCCCAGGTACAACAGCAGGAATCGCCTTCGGATCTTTCTCAGGTGAAGAATATTTATCTGGTGGATATGAGCGAGGATAAGAAGGCAGATATGACGGGACTGCCAGTTCTGCTTGAGCAGGCAGGTATAGAAGCCCAGATCAAAGACTACGGCAGCGATTTTGACAGCGCAGCCGGAGATTGTGACGGCAGCGCAGATACTCTTATGATAGTTACTCAGCAAAAGGGGAGCGAGTATACTATGAACATAGTGCTTCCGGACGGCAGCAGCCTTGCAAAAGAGACTGCTCAGGGATTTGACAGTCTGCTGATGGCTTATGCTGATAGTCTGAGCGTCGCTTCGGGAGGACAGCCGCAGTATTACGGCGACGCAGAACAGGACGATGCCGATCCTATGGAGTCTTTTAAACAAATAGTGATAATAATATTTACGTTCCTGAATCTGATGGTGCTGTATTTCTTTGTTCTGGCATACGGACAGGGAGTTGCCAACAGCGTAGTCACAGAAAAGAGCTCAAAGCTGATGGAAAGTATGCTTGTGGCGGTAAAGCCTGCGGCCATAATCCTGGGCAAACTGCTGGCCATAACGCTCACCGGTATCATACAGCTGTTCAGCTGGATCTTTGGCCTGGCCATCAGTTTCTTTATAGGATCTAAGATCGTTCTCTCCATAAATCCCGATACGGACATGATGGTAATACAGGGATTCAAAATGCTGGGGAACATGGCTGAAGGGATATTGAGTCCTGCAAACTGCATCATGGCGCTTCTCATGATCATGACGGGAATGCTTTTGTACTGCGCTCTGGCCGGCGCCGGCGGAGCGATGGCCAGCAAGGCGGAAGACCTGTCTTCGGCTAACGCAATATTTTCTCTGGTGCTGGTGGCAAGTTTCCTCGTCAGCATATATGCAGGAGGCGTCATGGAAGGAGATATGACAGATTCCATCCTGGACTGGATACCGTTCACATCTGTCATGATCACTCCTGCAAAGGTGCTCATGGGAGCGATTCCTCTGTGGAAGACTCTCTCGTGCTTTGCCATCACAGTAGTCACAGCAGTATTGGTGACTTTAATAGCAGGAAAGATATACAAATCTCTGGTGCTTTATAAAGGAGAGCCTTTAAAACTGAACAAGCTCATAAAGATGATGAGAGGTTGATTATGAACGAGACGTTAAAAACTATTCTTACCAGAAGAAGCGTCAGGAGCTTTCAGAGCAGAAAGATAGAGCGGCCTGATCTTGAACTCATCCTGAAAGCGGCGACTTATGCCCCGTCAGGCATGAACCGTCAGACGTGGCAATTTACCGCCGTCACTGACAGGGATGAGATCCGAAAACTTGCAAAGCTCATAGAGGCAGAGATGGACAGAGAAGGATATGATTTTTACGATCCGGCTGTGCTGATAATACCTTCCAACGAAAGAGACAGCAGATGGGGACCTGAAGACAACGCCTGCGCTCTTGAGAATATTTTTCTCGCCGCGTGGTCTTTGGGGATAGGCTCCGTATGGACCAATCAGGTCCGCGAAGTATGCGACCGGCCGGAAGTCAGGGACTTGCTGAGAAAATGGGGGATACCGGACACTCATGTGGTTTACGGGACTGCTGCTCTGGGTTATCCGACTGAAAGCTGCCTTAAAGAAGTAGAAAAAAGGGGTGTTATAAGAATAATATGAATAAAGAGGCCGCATCTCATATGCGGCCTCTTCACTTTGTCAGCGCCTTGGAGAAGGCGGGTGGTTATGATTTTGAGGTACAATTCTCGCAGCTGCAATCTGCTCCGTGACTCTTGTGCTCTATATGGATAAAAGCTATATCTATTATATCTACTACGTGCTGGTCGTCCAGACTGTAATAGATATTCTTCCCGTTACGGCGGGATTTTACAAGGCCTTCATCTTTCAATATCTTCAGTTGGTGAGAAACGGCGGATTTAGTCATCTGTACATTTTCCGCAATATCGTCTACGCAGACTTCGTCATGAGCTATGGTACATAGGATTTTCATTCTCGTTTCGTTGCCTACTACTCTGAAAAAAGACGCGGCTCTCGTGATGAGTTCAGGTGCAAGTCGTTTCATCTCTGGCTTCCTCTTTCATAGTAAAGTTTCATTTCTGAGTCCGGCACCATGCTTCCTCCCGTAGCCCACAGTATATGAGAAGCGTTCTTCATCTTATCGGCAAGACCGAAAGCCTCTATATATTCAGAAGATGCAGCGGCCAGCGAAGGTCCCGTAAAAGAAGCGCAGGCAGAGGGCTCTATATATATCTTTTCCTTGTCGGCAAGCTGAGATAGGAAAGGGTAGAGTCTGCTGTCGTCTATGGTATAGCAGCAATCCAAGAGGGTATTCATTATATTGCTTACGAGCATAGAAGGCCGGCCTACGGCCAGACCGTCTGCGTCCGTGATACCGTCAAGACCTATGTCCTTGACAGATATACCGTCACCCAGGCCCGTTATCAGTCCGAGGGTCATACATGGAGCATGAGTAGGTTCGGCGAAAAGTATGTGGACGTTATCTTTGAAGATCTCCTTGAGACCAAAAGCTACTCCGCCGGGAGCCCCGCCGACTCCGCATGGAAGGTAGACAAACAGTGGATGATCCTCATCCACAGTTATACCTGCCTCCGTGAGCTGAGGCACAAGTCTCTTGGCGGCGACAGAGTATCCCAAGAACAGATCCTGTGATCCTTCGTCGTCGACAAAGTGGCACATAGGATCTGAAGCGGCTTCCTTGCGGCCTTCTGCCACAGCTTTCTGATAATCGTCGGGGTATTCTATCACGACAGCGCCCTTTGAACGCAGAAGATCTTTTTTCCACTGACGGGCGTCGGCAGACATATGGACCGTTACGTTAAAGCCCAGCTTAGCGCTTATTATTCCTATGGAAAGCCCTAAGTTGCCTGTTGAACCTACGGCCACCGAATATTGACTGAATAGTTTTTTGAATTCGTCTCCTGTAAGCTTAGAATAGTCGTCCTCCAAAGATAAAAGACCGCTTTTTACGGCTATCGACTCGGCCAACTTGAGGACTTCATATATACCGCCTCTGGCCTTTATTGACCCCGATATGGGAAGGTGACTGTCGCATTTAAGGAAAAGCTTTCCGCCAAACTTGCCCAGCGATTTCTCCAAAGACTCCTTCATCTTGGGTATCGGAATCAGCTTGGATTCTATTATTCCTCCCGTCTTGGCTGTTTCGGGAAAAGCGGAGGCGATATAAGGAGCAAACCGCAAGAAGCGAGCCTCAGCGTCGTCTATATCATCCATGCTAAAAGGCAGATCTGCCTCTTTTCCGCTCTGCGGATTTATCCAGAAAATTTCTTCATAATTTGCTATGCGCCCGATAACAGGCTTGGAAACCATCATCTTTTTAATATCCATAGTTTACCTCCGAATCAAAATCTGTCGCTGTAATTGAGCATCCTGCTCAGACGGCCTAAAGCAGGCTTTTGAGCTTTTTTGACCGATCCGCCCGGCCCGCCGGAGCCTTTGTCCGACATGAAGTCTTCATATCTGTATATCTTGCCAAACACGCTTCCCTCGCCGGTTTCCAGGATACCGAAAGTGCCGCCTGAGCCGTCTCTGGGTCTTTGCAGACTTCCCGGATTCATCAGATACATATCTTCGGCAAACACGTAGGCGCTGCGGTGAGTATGTCCGAAAATTGCACCGATGCAGCCTGCTTCTTCAGCTTTGTAACACAGCTTTTGCAGATCGCGGCCGACATTTTCCATGTGGCCGTGAGTCACGAAAAAATCGCCGGCTTCAGTCTCAAGGATGACATAACTCTCTCCGGAGAAGTCGCCGTCGCAGTTGCCGCGGACAGCGGTCACCGGTACGCCGGCTCTCATCCTTATGGCTGAAGCGTCCTCATAATAATCGCCGCAGTGAACTATCATCTGCACGGGATTTTCTCTTTTTAATTTTTCAAATACGTCCCAGAATCTGTTGAGATTTTTGTGGGTATCGCTGACGACAAGAATTCTCATAAAATAATCCTTTCTATTCTTTTAGTATAACATAGAAATCGGAAATATTGTATGTTAAAATAAAAGAAGTTAAGGAGGTGTCCCGATGCAGACAGACTTTCACACAGAGACGGTGGTTTCCATAAAGAAGAAGTTAGTTATGATAAAAAACAGGATGCCGTTTTCTGCAGATATGAAGAGATATTTTGCGGATATAGAAAGACGGGAATGGATACTTCGAAACATGAGGATCGACGGAAGCCCGCTGACTGACGGCCAGATAGAGACTGTAGCAGAGGGAGACATATGCCTGAACGTTCCCATATCTGAACATGTGAGAGCCGAGAGAATAACTTCGCTTCTTGCGAAGCTGTGGGAATTTGCGGAGATGAAGAGGAGCCTGGACCTTAACCTCATAGATGAAATGCACCGCTTTCTTGTTAAAGATTCCTCGAGATATCTGTTCAGAAAGAGAAACGTGATGATACAGGAACTCGACTACACGCCGCCCCTGCCTGCGGACATTCCCCAAGAGATGGAAAAGCTGGCGGCCGAACTCATAAAAGCTGCACAAGTAAAGGCCGTTTCCCATGACCTTTTTAGATATGCGGCGTTTATACATAATAAAATAGTGGAAATATATCCTTATGGGGAAGATGACAAACTTCTGGCCAGGTGCGCTACAACATACTATATTATGACAAAAGATCTTCCGGCGGTGGCTCTTTCCCTTAGCGAACAGAAATACAACAGTATGATATCAGATCACATAAAGAGGGGAGATCTGTCTGATATGGCTGAGGCCTGGCAGAGCGAAGTCCTCAAAAGACTGCAGCTGATGGTTCAGCTTACGCGATATTGAAAAGACGGCTGTCGAAGCAAATGCCGGGCGTCTCTTCGGGCAGCAAGGCGAGGGCAAGCTTGTCTGAAGCTGTATTCAGATTTAAAAAACAGGAGCAGGAGAGAGAAATCATGCAACAACAGAAGAAAAAAATTCGCAGCAGATATGTCAAGCTTGGCCTTACAATATTTCTGGCCGGCGCAGGACTTTTGATGTGCTATTATCTGCTTTATAATACTGCTGATGTAAAAGGAGTCTTCAGCAAGATAAACGGCATACTTACTCCCTTCTATCTGGGTATAATCATGGCCTATCTGCTGTGCCCCATATACAACGGCACCCTGAGAATAGTGTACAGGCGCAGCCGGGGAAGACTCGGAAGCTATACCAAAGACTACCGTCTTGCAAGAGTAATAGCCACCATCGTCTCTTTTGCGGTGCTGATGGTGGTGCTGATAGGGTTCTTTATGCTGGTTATTCCCGAACTGACGAGAAGCATCGTAGGGCTTGTCAGCGATGTTCCCATCTATGTGGAGAACGCCATAAACTGGATAGAGAAGACGGCAGTAGAAAATCCGGATCTTGCCAATCTCTTGGAGGGACGACTCGAGAGCGCCTCGCAGTCTTTCCTCGAATGGGGACAGAATAATGTGCTTCCGGGGGCGGAGGCCATATTGACTAAAGTTTCTATGGGCATATTGGGAACCTTCGGAGTGATGATAGATTTTCTCGTATCCCTCATAATATGTATATATGTGCTCAACAGCAAAGAGATATTTCTGGCCCAGGCAAAGAAATTTATCTTAGCTGTCTTTTCGAGGGACAGGGCGGCTAAGATCTTCGAGTTCGGAGAGCTGTGCAACAATACTTTCGGAGGTTTTATCAACGGGAAGATCATAGATTCCATAATCATAGGAATAATATGCTTTATAGCCATGACCGTTTTAGGATTGCCCCTTACGGTTCTGATAAGTGTAGTGGTAGGAATAACCAACGTGATTCCTTTCTTCGGTCCGTTCATAGGAGCGATACCGTCCATAATACTTCTCTTGTTCATAGACCCTTGGGCGGCGGTGAAATTTGCTGTCATGATACTGGTGCTTCAACAGCTTGACGGAAATGTGATCGGGCCTAAGATTCTCGGAAAGACCACTAAGCTGGCCAGCTTCTGGGTGATGTTTGCCATAATCGTGGGCGGCGGACTGTTCGGATTTGCAGGCATGATACTGGGAGTCCCTACCATGGCGATATTATACATATACATTTCAAGGATAGTTAATAACAGGCTGGCAGGCAAAGACCTGAGCAACAAGACGCAGGTATATGAGAATTTTGAGAAATATAAGATAGATAAGGAGGACATCTTTGGAAAAGATTCGTGCGGACCTATTACAAAAATTGAAGAGAGAAATGGAGAGGGCTGATATCACATTCGCAGAAAACGTTCCCATGAGCAGATATACGTCTTTTAAGGCAGGAGGAAACGCAGCTGTTTTAGCGGAAGTTCGCGATACGGACAGACTCAGGGCTCTCCTTGCTTTAACGTCTCAGGAAGGAGTTCCCCATATTCTGCTGGGCAACGGTTCTAACACATTGTTTAAAGACAGCGGGTATGAGGGGGTAGTAATAAAGCTTTCACAGGATTTTGCAAAAGTGTCTGTCGACCTGGACAGCTGTACGGCAGCGGCAGGAACGGCTGTTTTGCTTTCTTCTCTGGCCAAGACGCTTCTTTCTGAGGGCCTTACGGGATTCGAGTTTGCCAGCGGCATACCCGGCAGCCTGGGAGGCGCGCTGTTTATGAACGCCGGCGCGTACGGAGGAGAGATGAAGCAGGTGGTCAAGTCGGTCAGGGCTATAGCGCCGGACGGCGGCGCCGAGAGAGTTTTTTCAGCTGAAGAGATGGATTTCGGATACAGGCACAGCGTGCTTGCAGAGAACGGCTATATAGCTGTGGAAGCGGTGATTTCTCTTGAAAAGGGAGACAAAGAAAAGATAGCGGAAAAAATGAAAGACCTTACGGCAAGGCGTAACAGCAAACAGCCGGTGAATTATCCCTCCGCCGGAAGCACTTTCAAGAGACCTGAAGGATATTTCGCAGGAAAGCTCATCGAAGATGCCGGACTTAAGGGTGTTTCGGTAGGAGGCGCTCAGGTATCCGTTCTTCACAGCGGATTTATAATAAACAAGGGGAACGCTTCCGCTTCTGACATTCTCGATCTGATAACTTTAGTGCAGAACAGAGTGTACGATCAGAGCGGCGTCATGCTTTCTCCGGAGGTGAGAATAATAGGATAAAAGAAGAGGTAAGGATTTGAAAAAATACGAGGAAACAGTAAATAAATACAGGATGATATACGATCACCACACTCATACGGTATATTCGCATGGGAAAGGAACGATAGAGGATAACGTCAGAGTAGCTTCAGAGAAAGGCCTTTCTTCCATCGCCATAACAGACCATGGACCCGGCCATCTGACTTACGGAATCAAGATGGAAAAACTCCCTGAGATGAGAGCGGAGATAGACAGGCTCAAATCGGTATACCCCGACATAGAGGTGCTGCTGGGGGTTGAGGCCAACACTCTGAGAGTGCCGCCTTATCTGGACGTAGAGGATACGGACCTCTTCGACATATTGCTTGCCGGATATCATTTCGGAATATTGAAGGCCGGCATGATCCCCAATTATATAAGCAATCATACGGGAGTATTCAGAGGCGATTCGTCCACCCTGATGGTGAAAAATACAGATATGATCCTAAACGCTTTATATAACAATAAGATAGATATATTGACTCATCCGGGTGATAAGGGGCCGTTTGACATCAGCGACATATGCAGAGCCTGTGAAGACACAAAAACCATGGTAGAGATAAACGCCAAACACGACCATCTTACGGTAGATGAGATAAAGATAGCAGCTAAGTTTGACATCAAATTTATAATCGGAAGCGACGCTCATGTACCGGAGAAAGTAGGCGAGTTCAGACAGCCGCTTATGAGAGCTCTCGAAGCGGGATTGGATCCTGAACGTATAGTCAACATTGAAAAGAAAGGATAAGAGATGGAAGTTGTCATTATAACCGGGCTTTCAGGGGCAGGAAAGACCAAGGCGGCAGACTGGTTTGAGGATAAGGGGTATTACTGCATAGACAATATGCCTCCTGCTCTGATCAAAAACTTTATAGATCTTGCGATGACGGGCAAGAGGAAGATACAGAAGGCCGCCTTTGTGGTGGATATAAGAGGCGGACAATTTTTCGGAGATCTGAAAGAAGTGGTGACGGCGCTTACAGACGATATAAACGTAGACTTTAAGATCCTCTTTATAGAAGCTTCTGACGAGGCTCTGATTCGCCGTTACAACGAGTCAAGAAGGAGCCATCCTCTCTCTGACAGCGTGATAACCAGATCTACCATAGAAGCGGAAAGAGAGCGTCTGGCTGAACTTCGCAGCCTGGCCAACTATGTCATAGACACGTCTTCGCTGAAAGTAGCGGAGATGAACTCGGAGCTGGACAAGCTCTTCGAAAGCAAGACTAAGAAGGATACTTTTGTGATAAATTTTATGTCCTTCGGATATAAACACGGTATGCCTACAGAGGCGGACTGGGTAATAGATGTGAGATTCATCCCAAACCCTTATTATGTGTCCAGCCTCAAGAGACTGACGGGCAACAATAAGAAGGTGGCTCAGTACGTGATGAAACAGGACGTCACAAAGGAGTTTGTCAACAGGATACAGGAGATCATAACCAGATTGGTGCCGTGTTACGTTAAAGAGGGAAAATACAGCCTCACCGTGGCTTTCGGATGTACGGGAGGACAGCACCGTTCTGTAACTTTGGCCAATGAATTCTATAAGATTTTTACTTCTCAGGGGTGGCGCGTAACACTTGAACATCGCGAATTATAGTGCTATAATAATCTGAGTCTGATAATTCTTTTATGAATAAAGGAGATAAATATGGAAAAATTGATCATCAGTGCTTGTATTTGCGGCGCAGAAGTAACGAAGGAACAAAACCCCAACGTACCTTACACGGTAGAAGAGATCGTGAGAGAAGCAAAATCGGCTTATGATGCGGGAGCTTCCCTTATTCATCTTCATGTAAGATGGGACGACGGCACTCCTACTCAGGACAAGGGCAGATTCCAAGAATGTATCGACGCTATCAGAAAGGAATGTCCTGATGCCATAATTCAGCCGTCCACAGGCGGCGCAGTAGGCATGACCGACCTCGAGAGATTACAGTCCACAGAAGTAGTCCCTACTCCTGAAATGGCGACTTTAGACTGTGGTACTTGCAACTTCGGAGGAGATGAGATCTTCATCAACACCGACAATACTATAATAAACTTCGCAAAGATCATGCAGGAAAGAGGCATCAAGCCTGAATGTGAAGTGTTCGATAAAGGCATGATAGACACAGCCATGAAGACTGCATACAAAAAAGGTTTCCTGACTAAGCCTATTCACTGGGATTTCGTTCTGGGAGTTCAGATGACCGCTACTATCAGAGACCTGGTATACATGGTAGAATCCATCCCTGAAGGCTCCACTTGGACAGCTACGGGCCTGGGAAAGAACGCATGGCACATCGCAGCCGCCACCATCAGCTTGGGCGGTCACGTAAGAGTTGGCTTTGAAGACAACCTGTACATGGAAAAGGGCGTTCTGGCAGAATCCAACGGCCAGATGGTAGCTAAAGTTGTAGAGCTGGCTAAGATGCTGGGCAGAGAGGTAGCAACCCCTGCCGAAGCCAGAGAGATCTTAGGACTTGCTCCGCTCAAATAGTACTTAAAGAAAAGGGTATTCAAGATTATCGTATGGGTACCCGGATAGAAAACAAGAGCACTTGAAACTTGATTTACAGTGGACAGTGCTCTTTTTGTATGACTTGATTTCTTACATTTCTGCCGAACACTTTTGCCACTGTGTAATATTGAAGTAAGTTTGTAATATATATTGGGGGGATGGCAGATGAATAGGTATACAATATACTTAATTTTAAAGTGTAGAAAAAGATTGAATTGTAAAAGAAATCATATTATACTAACAAAACATTAAGGCAGCCGAATAGTCAAAGGCGTTGGATATAAGATAGGTTCTATCGGATTGTATGGATGAAATATATGAGAAAATAATTTTAAAATGAGGGGGTTGTGTATGAAAAACGATGAAAACAAAGAGCGATTGCCTCATGAACGGAAAATGCCGTTTGATGGAATACAACTGGCATACGCTTTGTTTATAGTTATGTATTTTCGGGCGGCACCGCATTTTAAGCCATACACGGATTCAGCCAAATTGCTCGGCTATGGAAATGACAAATTCATGATTCTGCTCTTTGTGGTATTTGCAGCATTTACAGTTTTCGTAATAGTCCACAATCATAAACATGAACAAAATAAGATTACAAGATGGGCGTGTTATATCGGCGCTATCGGAGTACTATATATTTTTGTCGACTATTATTTATTTAAATAGCTCAGGCAGTTGCTGAACACAAAGACATTATTTTGCTTCCATTGAGGTTCATAATGGTATAAAATATAAAAAAGACCTTATTGCTGGAGCTTTTATTGGGCTCGCCCAAGCCAAACTGCTGTGCTGCTTGCCCGCAGGTTCAAGATTACCACGAGGAGAAAAATCCATGTCTTTTGCATCAGAAGTAAAAAATGAATTATCGAGAACTGACGCAGAAAAAAAGTGCTGCCAGCTTGCCGAGATAGCAGGATTTTTGAGAGTGTCCGGCAGCATAGGCCTGGCAGGAGGGGGAAGATTCAAGATCATCATAACTTCTGAGAACCCGGCAGTGATCAGGCATTATAAGAAGCTGCTGCACGATTATTTCGACGCCGAAACGGTGCTGGAGGTGTCAGAGGCTTCTTCCATAGGAAAGAGGAGAGAATATAAGATAACCATAGATCCGGACAACAGAAGCGAACAGATACTCAGAGAAACGGGCATATTGCTCGTCAGAGAAGGAAACAACTATATATCAGACGGTATATACGACGGTATAGTAAAAAGCAAATGCTGCAAGAGGGCTTACCTGAGAGGTATATTCATGGGAGCGGGCACCATGAGCGACCCTGAAAAATCTTATCATCTGGAATTCGTATGCGGCAGTGAATCGCTCGCCAAAGACCTGAAAAAGATGATAAACTCTTTTGTAGATCTGCAGGCCAGAGATTTCAAGAGAGGGAATACTTATGTGGTATATATGAAAAAAGCCGATTACGTGGCCGACATGCTGGGAATAATGGGCGCAGACACCCATTCGCTGATAATTGAGAACACATTGGTGGAAAAATCCGTGAAGAACGAGGCCAACAGGATGGCTAACTGTGATAACGCCAATACGGACAGAATCGTCGCAGCGGCCATGAAACAGGTGAAGGCCGTAGAAAAGATTCAAGAAAAAAAAGGTCTGAACTGGCTTCCCGACAAACTCAGAGAGGTAGCGGAACTGAGAAAAGAAAATCCTGATATATCCATAAAAGAGCTGGGAGAGATGTGCAGACCGCCTCTGAAAAAATCGGGAATAAACGGCCGGCTTAAAAAGATCGAGGAAATAGCCTCTAAACTTTAAATTATTGCATAGACTATGCTTTATGGGGATGAATCATCTTCATAAAGCATAATTATTTTTTGTATACTGAATATTTGACAAAATTTTGATATATATGAATATTTTGTGGTAAATTTAGAAAAAGGGGAAGTTTTTTATTTTGGAAATAACAAGGCAAGGAGGCGGGAGATTGTTTACAGAAGAACTTAAACTCATTAAGGATGCTGAAGACCAAGCCGACAAGATGCGAAAAGAGGCGAAAGTCTCGGCAAAGAAGTTAACGCAGGAGACCGACGCAAAAGCCGATAAGATGGTAGAGGAGGCTTTTGCCAGGGAGAGAGAACAATGCCAGGCTTTGCTTAAAGACGGGCAGGAGATCGCCGGCAAACTTTATGATAAAGCAATTGAGGACGCCCAAGAGCTCTGCCGGGAGATGGAATTAAAGGCCCGGGAGAAAAAAGAAGAGGCGATAAGATTCATTGCAGAAAGGATCGTGGATTCAAGTGTCAATTGTTAAAATGCAGAAGATTGCAGTGATAGGCCTTGACAAGCAGAAAGAATCCATAATGTCCAGATTGATGGACTTCGGAGCCGTAGAGCTTACGGATCAGAAGAATAAACTCTCAGATGAAACTTTGAGTTCTATAGTGACGCTGGATGACAGCCATGCAAAGGCCGCAGAGCTTGACGCCAGACTCAGCCGCGCCGAAAACGCCCTGCTTTTTTTGGAGAAGCACGATAAGGCTAAGGAACCGCTCTTTAAGACCAGAAGAATCATGAAGCAAGAAGCGGCACGGCAGATAGATATGGAATCTGCAGAAGAGGATATCAGGAAAGTGCTTGAGCTGGAAGAACGCCTCAAGGACGCCAACGATCAGATGAATAAACTGGATCAGGAAGAAATCCTCATCACGCCGTGGCTGGGGTATGCGATGCCCCTTGAAATGATACGTACTCCTAAGACTATCATTCACGAGGGTATACTGCCTTTAGGAGCAGATGTTACGGAAATCATGAGAGAACTCGAAGATCTGGGAGGGATAGTCGCAAAGCTTATCAATGCAGATAAAGAGATGAATTATATAGCTTTCATCTGTCTCATAAGTCAGGAACAGCAGATATTATCTCTGCTGAAACAAAGAGGATTTTCAGAAGTGTATTTCAGAGGGCTTAAGGGGACGGCCAAAGAAAACCTCGAGAGAATCAGATCAGAAAAGGAAGTTCTTCAGGCCAAGATCCAGGAGATGAAGACTGAAGCGTCAAAGATGGCTAATCTGCGGCAATCAGTGGAAAATTACTGCGATATGACGGCCATAGCTTCCGAAAAAGAAAAGATCAAAAACAAATTGCTCAAGACAAAAAAGACGTTTTACCTTGAAGGGTGGATCCCCGAGAGACTCTCTGCAAAAGCGGAGAAGCTCTTAGACGGCATGAATTGCTGCTACAGGTTTGCGGAGGCAGAAGAAGGAGACGAAATTCCGGTACTATTGGATAACAAGAATTTCTTCGTACCTTTTGAAGCGATCACAGAGATGTACTCGCTGCCTGATTACAGAGGGTTCGACCCCACCAGCATATTCGCCATGTTTTACGCCGTATTTTTCGGCATGATGCTCAGCGACGCCGGATATGGAATAATCATGACCGCCGGATGTTTTGCGGCTCTTAAAAAATTCAAACTTGAAGGTAACACGTATAAGATGGTAAAGTTGTTCTTCTACTGTGGCATCTCCACTGTGATATGGGGAGCCCTGTTCGGAGGATGGTTCGGAGACATAGTTTCGGTATTTGCGAGAACTTTCCTGGGCACGGAGATAGCTATAGACCCTATATGGTTCAATCCGCTGGACGATCCTATGAAGATGCTGATATTTTCTCTCGGCCTGGGCATAGTCCATCTGTTTGTGGGAATGGGAATCAAGGCTTACATGCAGATCAGAGAGGGACATTGGTTTGACGCCGTGTGCGATGAAGGATTCTGGTATCTCACCATCCTGGGTCTGATAGGCTGGCTGGGCGGAGGAATGGTTCTTCCGGCCGCTGTATCTATAGGAAAATGGATGACTATAATAGGAGCGGCAGGTCTGCTCCTGACAGGAGGCCGGCATAACAAGGGATTCGGAAAGATAACGGGAGGTCTCAGCAACATATATAATATCACCGGATATATGTCAGACATTCTGTCTTATGCCAGATTGCTGGCTTTAGGGCTGGCTACGGGAGTAATAGCGCAAGTGGTGAACACTCTCGGATCACTGTTTGGAGGCGGAATAGGCGGAGCAGTTGCTCTGATAGTGATATTCCTGATGGGACACACCATGAATCTGGCCATAAACGTTTTGGGAGCCTTCATACATTCCAGCAGACTGCAGTATGTAGAATTCTTCGGAAAGTTTTATGAAGACGGCGGCGAGCCCTTTGACCCTTTCCGAAAGAAAACCAAATATATAAAGATAGAGCAAGAGGAGGAATAAAAAGATGAATATGATAGACGGCAATACATTGGCTATTTTAGGAGCGGCCATCGCGGCTCTGGCAGGCATAGGAAGCGCCATGGGAGTAGGTATAGCCGGACAGGCGGCGTCTGCAGTAGTGGCAGAGGATCCTAAGAAATTCGGTAAGACCATCATTTTGCAGGCCCTGCCGGGAACGCAAGGTATCTACGGATTGATAATCGCCTTTCTCATAATGATCAAGATCGGCCTTCTGGGCGGAGAAATGATCGACCTTACCATGGCTCAGGGAGCATACTTCCTGGCAGCCGGCCTTCCGATCGGTCTTGTAGGCATTTGGTCGGGAATAGCTCAGGGAAAAGCTGCAGCAGCTGCTTTGCAGCTCACTGCAAAGAGGCCTGACCAGATGGTAAAGGGTATAATCTATACTGCCATGGTAGAGACTTACGCTATTTTCGCTCTGCTGGTTTCGGTGCTGATCTGGCTGAGAATACCGGTTTAAAGAGCGGCTCGGAGGTGAGATTCGCAAAATGAGTATAGAAAAGATCACATCGGCCATCATAGACGAAGCCCAGGCAGAATGCGAGCAGATACTTAATGCAGCGGAGACCAAAAATAGAGGGGTCATCGCGCAGCTCGAAAAACGAATAAAGATCGAAACTGATGTGGCGGTCAGAGAGGCCGGGGAAGAACGTGAAAGAATAATAAGCAGACGAAAGTCCGTAGCTGACATAGATGGAAAGAAGATAGTTCTGGCCAAGAAACAGCAGCTCATAGACGGCTGTTTTGAGGACGCGGTAGAACATATAGTATCTATGGACGAAGACCAATATGTGGAATTTCTTGCAGCAGCAGGAAAGAACACCGGTTTCAGCCAGGGAAGCCTTATCTTTAACGAAAAAGAGAAGACGTCCATAGGTCGCAGAGTGGTTGAGGCTCTGAATGAGGCAGTACCTGAGGGAGATTTTCATCTGGCGGAAGAGACGAGAAAACTAAAGGGCGGGTATATGCTTCGAAAGGGGCAGGTATACATCAACAATTCGGTGGAGGCCTTGGTAGAAGACAGACGCCGTGAGTTGACCTCAGATGTTGCCGCTATTCTTTTCCCGCCGGAAAAATGAGGAGAAGATCATGAGTAAAAACAGAGAAGACTCATATATATTCTGCGCTGCGCTCATAAGGGCCAGCGAGAGATCCTTTCTTCCCGAATCGGAGCTGACGAGAGCCGCCGAGGCGGCCGACTTTGCCGGAGCAATGTCTGTGCTGACGGAAAACGGGTACGGAAGCCTCAAGACGCCCGAGAAACCGCGAGACTTTGCGAAGATGCTGGCAGAAGAGGAAAGAAGAAATTACGATTTCGTATTTTCCGCCATACCCGACCAGGAAGAGCTGGAAATGTTCAGATATCCCAAGGATTATCACAACGTCAAAGCAGTTCTTAAGGCCGAGTTTCTGGGAACTGACCCCGAAAAATACCTGACCAAGGGAGGCAGCTTCTCCCCTGAGGCCATGGTCTCCATGATAAGGGAGAGGAACTTCGTGTTCATGTCTTCCGTGATGAAGGAGGCGGTCAACAGGGCGGCCGAGGTTTTCGGCAAGGGAAGAGACCCTCAGGAGATAGACATAATTCTGGACAAGGCGTGCTACAGCCAGATGCTCGCCGCCGCGGAAAAGACGGAGAATCTGTTTCTGATAAATTACGTCAGGCTTCTCATAGACATCCTGAACGTGATAACCTTCGTCAGACTGAGGCAGATGAAAAAGCCGTGGACATTCTTCAGCAAGGTATTCTTGCCGGGAGGACAGATGGCGGAGAGCCTGTTTGTCGGCGGCTATGAGGAGAACTATCATAAGCTGGCGGATAGGTTCAGGCCTTACGGATTCGCGGAAATCATAGAGAAAGGCGGAGAAAAGGTCAAGGAGACCGGCATGTACTCCTTGCTCGAGAAGCTCTGCGACAACAAGAGAATAGAATATATAAAAGATGCAAAATACATTTCTTTCGGCATCGAGCCGGCGGCGGCGTACCTAATCGCAAAAGACAGCGAGATAAAGAATCTCAGAATGATTTTTACGGGAAAGATCGCGGGAACGCCTAAAGAAGTTATTTTGGAAAGGCTGAGGAAAACTTATGTATAAGATAGGAGTTATCGGAGACAGAGAGAGCGTTCTCGGCTTTAAGGCTGTGGGCCTTACGGTGTTTTCCTGCGACAGTCAGGAAGAGGCTGACGCAGCATTCAGAGAGACGGCGGCCGGAGACTACGCCATAATCTATATAACGGAGCCCTTTTATAAGGGAATGATGGCCGAAGCCGGCGAGTACGTTGATAAGAGGCTTCCCGCTATAATACCCATACCCGACAAGGACGGAAGTCTGGGCATAGGTATGGAGAGCGTAAAGAAAGCCGTGGAACGCGCCGTAGGCGCAGACATCCTGTTTGGAGGTGAATAGAGCCATGAGTCAAGGTAAAGTAGTAAAAGTATCAGGACCTCTTGTAGTGGCCTCAGGAATGGAAGAGGCAAACATGTTCGACGTGGTTCACGTAGGAGATCAGGGACTGATAGGTGAAATAATAGAGATGAGAGGCGATAAGGCCTCGATACAGGTATACGAAGAGACGGCCGGAATCGGCCCGGGAGTACCTGTTGTAAGTACAGGAGCCCCTCTTTCGGTAGAGCTGGGACCGGGACTCATAGAGACCATGTACGACGGTATTCAGAGGCCTCTTGAGGCCATGTATGAGGCTGCGGGCCCTAACATAACAAGAGGAATAAAAGTTCCTTCCCTTTCGAGAACGAAGAAGTGGAAGTTCGTCCCTGCCGTAAAGCCGGGCGAAGAGGTAGAGGCCGGCGACATAATCGGCACGGTGCAGGAGACCATAGTGGTGGAGCACAGAATAATGGTGCCTTTCGGCGTATCCGGCGTGGTGGAATCCATCGAAGACGGAGAGTTTACGGTGGACGAACCGATATGCAAGGTCAAGATGGCGGACGGCAGCGTCAGAGAACTTACGATGATGCAGAAGTGGCCCGTAAGACGCGGAAGACCTTACAGAGAAAAGCTGGTTCCCGAAATGCCTCTCATAACGGGACAGAGAGTAATAGACACTCTGTTCCCTATAGCTAAGGGAGGAGTGGCCGCAGTACCGGGACCTTTCGGTTCGGGCAAGACGGTGGTTCAGCATCAGCTGGCAAAATGGGCCGATGCGGAGATCGTGGTCTACATCGGCTGCGGAGAGCGCGGAAACGAGATGACCGACGTTCTGATGGAATTCCCTGAGCTGAAAGACCCTAACACCGGCGAGTCGATAATGAAGCGTACAGTGCTGATAGCCAACACTTCCGACATGCCTGTAGCGGCCAGAGAAGCGTCCATATATACGGGAATCACCATAGCTGAATATTTCAGAGATATGGGATATTCTGTAGCCATCATGGCGGATTCAACGTCCAGATGGGCGGAGGCTCTGCGTGAGATGTCCGGACGTCTGGAAGAAATGCCGGGCGAGGAAGGTTACCCTGCTTATCTGGCTTCGAGACTGGCTCAGTTCTACGAAAGAGCCGGCAGAACCATATCCCTCGGCAAAGAGGGCAGGCTGGGCGCCCTTTCGGCCATCGGAGCAGTATCTCCTCCGGGAGGAGACATTTCAGAACCGGTATCTCAGGCTACACTGCGTATAGTAAAGGTGTTCTGGTGTCTGGATTCGTCGCTGGCATACAAGAGACACTTCCCGGCCATAAACTGGCTGCAGAGCTATTCCCTGTATGTGGATAGGCTTGAGGACTGGTATGCAGAAAACGTCGACAAGGAGTTCCCTCAGCTGAGAGCAAGAACCATAGCCCTGCTTCAAGAAGAGTCGGAGCTGGAGGAAGTGGTGCAGCTGGTAGGAGTAGACGGCCTTTCCCACGAGGACAGATTAAAGCTGGAGGCGGCCAAGTCCATAAGAGAGGACTACCTCCACCAGAACGCTTTCCACGAGGTGGACACCTATACTTCGCTGAAGAAGCAGTATGAGCTCCTCAAGATGATTCTCACATACCATGAACTGTCCAGAGAAGCGGTGGCCAAAGGGGCTAACTTCAACGCCATACTGGAGCTGCCTGTCAGAGAGTCCATTGGCCGTTTCAAGTACGTGGAAGAAAAAGATATAGACGAGGCTTATAAAAATATAATGGAAGAGATGAGAAAAAGCATTTCTGCTTTAAACGCAAAGGAGGCTGAGGACGATGATTAAGGAATATAAGACCATAAGCGAAGTTGTCGGCCCTCTTATGCTGGTAAAGGACGTTGAAAACGTCACTTACGACGAGCTGGGAGAGATAATTCTGCCCAGCGGCGAAAAGAGGCTGTGCAAGGTGCTAGAGGTAAACGGAAACAACGCTCTGGTACAGCTCTTCGAGAGCTCCACCGGCATCAACCTCAAGGAGAGCACCGTAAGATTCTTGGGAAGAGGAACGGAGCTTCCCGTATCGCCTGACATCTTAGGAAGAGTGTTCGACGGAATGGGACGCCCGAAAGACGGCGGTCCGGATATAATCGCAGAGAAGAGGATGGACATCAACGGACTGCCTATGAACCCGGCGGCCAGAGACTATCCATCGGAATTCATACAGACGGGAGTATCGGCCATAGACGGCCTTAACACTCTCGTAAGAGGACAGAAGCTTCCTATATTCTCGGCTTCGGGACTTCCTCACGCCAATCTGGCGGCTCAGATCGCCCGTCAGGCCAAGGTAAGGGGAAGCGAAGGCAACTTCGCCGTAGTCTTCGCCGCCATAGGAATAACTCACGAGGAAGCGGAGTTCTTCGCTTCCGACTTTAGAAGAACGGGAGCCATAGACAGAACGGTTCTGTTTATGAACTTGGCCAACGACCCTGCCGTAGAGCGTATCGCAACTCCGCGTATGGCTCTGACTGCGGCAGAGTACCTCGCCTTCGATCTTGGCATGCACGTGCTGGTAATCCTGACAGATATAACCAACTACGCCGAGGCATTGAGAGAAGTATCGGCGGCCAGAAAGGAAGTACCGGGACGCCGCGGCTATCCTGGCTACCTGTATACCGACCTTGCCACCATGTACGAAAGAGCAGGTCGTAAAAAGGGCTTCGACGGCTCCATAACCATGATACCTATCCTGACCATGCCGGAGGATGACAAGACCCATCCGATACCTGACTTGACGGGATATATCACCGAGGGACAGATAATCCTTTCCAGAGAGCTATACAGAAAGGGTATCAAGCCGCCGATAGACGTGCTGCCTTCCCTTTCCAGACTGAAAGACAAGGGAATAGGCAAGGGCAAGACAAGAGAAGACCACGCCGACACCATGAACCAGCTTTTCGCGGCGTACGCCAAGGGTAAGGAAGCCTTGGAGCTGGTGACGATTCTGGGAGAGGCGGCCCTCACCGAAACCGATCTGAAATACGCCAGATTCTCTCAGGCCTTTGAGAAGCAATATGTATCTCAGGGCTACGAGACCGATAGGACCATAGAAGAGACTTTGAACACAGGCTGGAAGCTGCTGGAGATGCTGCCTAAGAGCGAGCTGAAGAGGATAAGAGACGAGTACATCGAAAAATATCTCGGCAAGTAAGGAGAAATTATGGAAAGATTAAATGTGAATCCTACCAGAATGATGCTTACGACCCTTAAACGCCGTCTGGTAACGGCAAGGCGAGGCCACAAGCTGATGAAAGACAAGCGGGACCAGCTGATGAAAGGCTTTCTGGAGCTGGCCCGTGAAAACAAGAGGCTCCGCGAAGAGGTGGAGCAGGAGCTTTCCCGTGTGTACGAGAGCTTCTCGGTGGCCAGCGCCGTGATGAGTCAAGAAGTGATGGAAGAGGCGCTGATGTTTCCCAAGCAGGGAGTGGATCTTTCCGTCACAGGCAAAAATGTCATGAGCGTAGATGTGCCTCAGTTCTCCTTTGAGACCACGGCAGAAGACTCTTCTGATATTTATCCGTACGGCTTTGCAAGCACTTCCGGAGAGCTGGACGTAGCCATAGCGGGACTTGCAAGAGCCCTGCCTGCCATGCTGGATTTGGCCGCCAAAGAGAAGGAGGCTGCCATGCTGGCTGCCGAGCTGGAGAAGACGAGAAGAAGGGTCAATGCCCTCGAATACGTCAAGATACCGCAGCTGGAAATGACCATCAAGTATATAATGATGAAGCTTGATGAAAACGAGCGTGGAAACCAGACCCGCCTGATGAAGGTCAAAGATATGATTCTCAAGGAAGCCATAGAGGAAAAGAGAGAGCAGGATAAAGCCTGCGGAATGAAAATTTAACTCATAGGGAGGCTGCCTGCCGGCTTGGCAGGCAGCCTTTA
>OFLZ01000296.1_pt1 | contig 43920 bp, 48 predicted proteins | sample 1541321 | NCBI WGS metagenome assembly OFLZ01 (sample SAMN04209223, study PRJEB22552) | human gut metagenome | biome: gut; material: feces | host: Homo sapiens | place: USA: Oklahoma | reverse complement strand
TGTATAAAATTTTCAATGTACTTTTAATTTAGCCTTGACTTTTTATTTGCAGGCTGTAAATGTCAGAAAAGCCGGAGATTTCGCTGTTCCTTTCGGCAGCTTTCTGAACCTCCGACTTTTTTCCGTTGATCATTATGCTTCTGTTTCTTCTGTTGCTGTTGTTTCTTCTACAGCTTCTTCCGCAGGAACTGCTTCTTCGGGATGTCCCTGACGTACTTTGATTTTGCCCTGATACAGTTCGTTGACTGCAATGGATACGGGTTTGTCAACCTTTGTGTTGCTTACCAGAGGTTCAGCATGGTCAACCAGCTGTCTTGCACGTTTTGCTGCTGCAATCACGATGGTGTAACGGCTGCCCAGTGTAATGTCGTCTGTTTCCTGATTGATAACGTCCAATAAGTCTGTATAAGATGGTCTTAACATAATCAAATCTCTCCTTTGAATACCTTTTTAATCTCTTTATTTCTGCTGCAGCGCATGGATTCTGCATGGACAATGTCCAGAATATCCTGTGTTGCCTGAGGAACAGTGTCATTGATGACCACATAGTCATAATCCTGCACATATTCCATTTCTTCCAGTGCACGATGGATACGGCGGTTGATGGTTTCCTTATCCTCTGTACCGCGGTTTGTCAGGCGTCTGCCCAGTTCTTCCAGATTGGGAGGAACCAGGAAAATCAATACCCCTTCGGGATAGAGTTTTTTCACCTGCAATGCGCCCTGCACTTCGATTTCCAGAATGACATTCTGACCTTTCTGCAGCTGTTCTGTTACATATGCTCTCGGTGTGCCGTAGCAGTTGCCGCAGAATTCTGCCCATTCCAGCAGTTCCTGATTGGCAATCATTCTTTCAAATTCTTCCCTTGTGCGGAAGAAATAATGCACACCGTCCTGTTCATACTCTCTTGGGGCACGAGTGGTAGCGGAAATGGAAAGGGCAAAATCATCCTTTGCTTTCAGCTGTTCCACGATAGTGCCTTTGCCGGAACCGGAAGGTCCCGATAAAATCAGCAATAATCCCTGTTTTTTCATGTTACACTCCCCTTTTGTTCTGCCGCAAGGCGTCCGCCGATGGTTTCGGGCATATTAGGCGAAAGCACCACATGTCCATTATCCATGATGATGACGCATCTTGTTTTTCTGCCGTAAGTGGCATCGATCAGATTCCCTTTTTCTTTTGCCTCCTGAATAATCCGCTTCACAGGGGCGGAGTCGGGGCTGATGATGGCAATGACACGGTTTGCGGAAACCACATTGCCATAGCCAATATTCAAAAACTGAATCCGTTCCATATGATCACTCCAGATTCTGAATCTGTTCTCTGATTTTTTCGATTTCGCTCTTGAGGGCAATGGTTGCCTTCACGATGCGGATATCATTCGCCTTGGAAGCGATGGTATTGGATTCTCTGTTCATTTCCTGCACTAAGAAATCCAGTTTTCTGCCTACCTGACCGCCGTTTTCCAGAATTTCTCTCAGCTGAATCAGATGGCTGTCCAGTCTGGTCAGTTCTTCGTCGATGCAGCCTTTATCCGCAAAAATCGCAACTTCCATTGCCACACGCTGAGGGTCTACATCCACATTGTCCAGCAGTTCTTTCAGGCGGTTATTGAGTTTTTCCTGATATTCCACTACCACCTGAGGGGCATATACCTTTACTTCTTCCACCAGTTTGGCAATGTATTCGCCTTTTTTCAGGATATCCTGTTTCAGGTTTTCCCCTTCCACGCTGCGCATAGCAACAAAATTAGCAACTGCCGCATCCAGCGCGGGAGAAAGTGCTGCCCAAATCACATCTTCTTCCTTCTGTGCTTTTTCCACGGTGATCACATCGGGGAATTTGGCTGTCAGAGAAAGCAGGTCTGCGCCGTTGACACCCAGCAGGTTTTCCAGTTCACGGAGTTTTTCTGCATAAGCCGCTGCCAAACCTGTGTTGAGTTTTACTTCCACGTCATCAGCGGAAAATGTTTCAAAACTGATGAACACGTCGGTTTTGCCGCGGAACACATCCTGCATCACCCGTTTTTTGATTTTATCTTCCAGACTTGCCAGAGAACGAGGCAATTTGATAGTCATATCATTGTAACGGTGGTTGACAGATTTCATTTCTACCACAAATTTCCGGTCTTCTGCAATATGCTCGCCTCTGCCATAGCCTGTCATGCTTCTTACATTCGCACTCATGTCTGTTCCTTTCTTTCTAAACTCATGTTTTCCGAACCATTTTGAACTGTTTCATTATACCCATTGTCACACAAAAGCGCAACAAAAAACAGGAATTGTATCCACTATTTTTAATCAAATTTTAATTTTTCTTTTCAAAAGCACGCCCTTTTCCCTTTTTGTCAAATATGATATACTGAATTGTTAGCAAAACAAAAAGGAGGGATTGCTATGGCATTGGACGGTATCACCACCGCAGCCATCGTCACCGAACTGAAAGAGAAACTCATCGGCGGCAGAATCGACAAGGTACATCAGCCTCTTGCCGACGAAATCCGCTTTTCTGTGCGCGCCATCGGCGCCAATTATAAAGTGCTGGCTTCTGCCAATTCCGGTCATCCCCGGATGCACATCACCGAAAACACCAGAGAAAACCCCATGACAGCACCACTGTTCTGTATGGTACTGCGCAAACACATTGCCGGCGGTAAAATCATCGATATCTGCCAACCCAATTTCGAGCGTATCATTATTATCAAAGTGGAATCTGCCAACGAAATGGGTGACATGACTGTGAAAAACCTGATTCTGGAAATCATGGGCAAACACAGTAACCTGATTCTCACAGATGAAAACAATAAGATTCTGGATTCCATCAAGCGTGTTTCCCACGACAAAAGCTCTGTCCGAGAAGTCCTGCCGGGAAAAACCTATGTGTTCCCCCCTTCTCAGGATAAGAAAAACCCTATGGAACTGGAAGAAAGCAGCTTTTCCTCTCTGCTCCATGTGCAGGAAGGTCAGAAAATACAGGACTTCCTTTATAAGACCTATACCGGCATCAGTCCCATCATGGCGGCGGAAATCTGTCACGAAGCAAAACTGGATGCCTCCGATGCCTGTGAGCAGATGACAGCAGAAAAAGAACATGCCCTCTTTACCGCCTTTTCCAACACCATGGAACAGGTAAAAGCAGGCACTTTCTCCCCTGCCGTTTACTATCAGAAACCCGGCGGCAAAATTCTGGATTTTGGCGTACTGCCCATGACACAGTTTGACGGATTGTTTGCTAAGGCATATCCTAGTGTGTCTGCTCTGCTGGAAGGATTCTACACCGAGCGTGACAACGCGGCACATATCCGTCAGAAAGCACACGATACCCGCAGACTGGTCATGACCAACATCGAAAGATGCGTGAAAAAGAAAGATATCCAGCTGAAAACCCTGCGGGATGTAGCAGGCAAGGATAAATGGAAACTGAAAGGCGAACTGATCACCGCCAATATTTACGCCATCCCCCCCAATGCTACCACATTCAAAACTGTGAATTTCTATGACGAAAACATGGCGGAAATCGAAATCGCTCTGGACCCTACCAAAACACCAGCGGAAAATGCCCAGAAATATTTCAATAAATACAACAAAGCCAAACGTACACTGGCTGCCATGGAAATCCAGCAGAAACAGAATGACGAAGAACTGGCTTATCTGGAAAGTGTCCTGAACGCACTGGACACCGCAAAGGACGATGCCGATTTGGCAGAAATCCGCACCGAGCTGGCAGAAAGCGGCTTCATCCGCAGACAGCCCCAGAAAAAAGGTCAGTCCAAGCCAAAGAAAGCAAAACCCATGCGCTACATTTCTTCTGACGGCTACGAAATTCTGGTGGGCAAAAGCAATCTGCAAAACGATGAACTGACGCTGCGGACAGCGGAGCCTACAGACATCTGGATGCATACCAAAGAAATCCCCGGCTCCCACGTCATCATCCGTACCAACGGCAAAGGAGAAGTTCCCATTCCCACACTGGAAGAAGCAGCAAATCTGGCTGCTTTCTACAGCAAAGCCAAAAACGGCAGTATGGTTCCTGTGGACTATACCCTGCGGAAAAATGTGAAAAAGCCCAATGGCGCAAAACCGGGCATGGTCATTTATCTGACCAACAAAACCATTTATATTACACCGGAAGAAGAAAAAGTCAACCAAATGGTAACTGAATAAAAACAGGCAGACGCGTTTTGATATTCCGGCGCGTTTGCCTTTCTTTTGAAAACTATAGGTATACAGTATGTTATCGTGAGGTCATATTATGCAAAACGACATTTCCAAAGAATTTTCCCTTGGCGGATTGCTCCGTTTTACATTTCCCACCATCATTATGATGATGTTTGTGGCAACCTATATCATTGCGGACGGTATTTTCGTTTCCCGTTTTGTGGGAACGGCTGCTCTTTCTGCTATTAACATCGTTTATCCCCTCATCAACGTCATGTTGGGTGTGGGCATCATGCTGGGCACCGGCGGCAGTGCCATCATCGGCAGAGAATTGGGAGCTGGCAAAGAAGATCTGGCAAGACGGCATTTTACACTGCTGACACTCTTTGCCATCGCCATGGGGCTGATTCTTTCCCTGCTCTGCTTTGTATTCATCGAGCCTCTTTCCATTTTTCTGGGAGCGGATGAAGCCCTGCTGCCCTACTGCATCGACTACGGCAGAATCATGATGGCGTTTTACTCCATCTCTGTGGTACAGGTACTCTTTCAGGTGTTCTTTGTCACCGCAGGCAAACCGAAACTGGGACTGATTCTCAACGTTGCCAGCGGCATCAGCAACATCGTTTTTGACTATGTATTCATCGTTTTGATGGATATGGGCATCAAAGGTGCCGGCTGGGGAACGGTCACCAGTTTCCTCATTGGTGGCATTCCTCCACTGATTTATTTTATGAAACCACGCTCTGTTCTGTATTTCGTAAAACCCGAATGGAACACGCAGGTATTACTCCACAGCATGAGCAACGGTGTTTCCGAACTGATTACCAACATTTCCTCTGGTGTCACCACATACCTGTTCAACAAAGTTATGATGCAGATGATGGGACAGGACGGCGTCGCAGCCATCACCATCATCCTTTACGCAAAGTTCCTCTTTGCCTCTGCCTATATGGGCTTTTCCAATGGTGTGGCACCGGTATTCAGTTATCAGTACGGCAAGCGAAATCATGTCCAGCTGAAACGGCTGTTCAAAATGTCCATGGGCATCATATTGGTTTCCTCGGCAGTGATCAGCGTACTGTCCTTCCTGCTGGCAGAGCCCACCATACTGGTATTCACCCCCAGAGAAAGTTCCACATTCACCCTCACATTAGATGGGTATAAAATCTGTGCATGGAACTTCCTGTTCTGCGGCGTGAATATCTTCGCTTCGGCATTTTTCACTGCCCTCTCCAACGGGGTGCTTTCGGCGCTGATTTCCTCCCTTCGCACCTTCGTTTGTGTCAGCGGATGCATCCTATTCTTGCCGAAATATCTTGATCTGCTAGGTGTATGGCTTGCCATTCCCGTGGCAGAAGTGCTGACCATTGTGGTAGCCATCATTCTGTTTGTGGGCGCAAGAAAAAAATATCAATATGCATAAAGAAAAAGGATGGATTAAAAAATCCATCCTCTTTTTATACCTGATACTCCTGATAAATTTTACCGAAAAAGTCATCCAATGCCTGTTTCATTTCGGCAAAGCCTTCGGGATGCTTAGAATGTCCCATGGCATGGATTTCTTCTCCTTCTTTGCCATAGGCATGGAACACCCAGCTATCTCCTGCACAAATACATGTTTCGATGTCATAAAATCCGTCCCATGCCGCCGCGTTCTGTTCTTCCAGCAGTTTTGCCAGTTCCACAGCCAATTCCTGAGCAGGTTCACAGCGCAGGCTGCGTTCTTCCCCATCGTAAAGGTCAATGCCGACATTTACCCCTTTTTCATTGTCCAGACGATACCAAGCCATGTATCCGTCATTTCTGCCATAGCGAAAAGAAAAAGATTTAATTTCTTTCATTGCGCTTCCTCCTCCGTGTAAAAAGAAAGGGCATCTCGTTTGGAGATACCCTCTTTTTGGTTTATTTTGCGTATTCTACTGCTCTTGTTTCTCGAATCAAATTTACTTTGATCTGTCCCGGATATTCCAGTTCTTCCTCGATCTTCTTAGCAATGTCTCTTGCCAACAAGGTCATGCCGTCATCACTGACGTCTTCCGGAACTATAACAATCCGCAATTCACGACCAGCCTGAATTGCGAAAGATTTTTCAACGCCTTTGAAATTATCTGCAATTTCTTCCAGCTTCTGCAGACGTTTGATGTAGGATTCCAGAGTTTCTCTTCTTGCACCGGGTCTTGCCGCAGAAATCGCGTCTGCTGCCTGTACCAGTACTGCAATGATGCTCTGAGGTTCCACGTCGCCATGATGGGCTTCCACCGCATTGATGACTGTGTGGTTTTCCTTGTAGCGTTTCAGCAGACCTACACCGATGCTGACATGAGAACCTTCCATTTCGTGGTCCACACTCTTGCCGATATCGTGGAGCAAACCAGCGCGTTTTGCCATATTTACATCAACGCCCAGTTCCGCAGCCATGAGCCCAGCCAGATGGGATACTTCAATGGAATGTTTCAATACGTTCTGACCGTAGCTGGTTCTGTATTTGAGTTTGCCCAGCAGGCGAACCAGTTCAGGATGCAGTCCGTTGACACCTGTATCAAATGTTGCAGCTTCGCCTTCCTCGCGAATGGTGACTTCCACTTCTTTTTTGGCTTTTTCCACCATTTCTTCAATACGGGAAGGATGCACACGCCCGTCCACAATGAGTTTTTCCAGTGCGATTCTGGCAATTTCTCTGCGGATCGGGTCAAAGCCGGAAAGAATTACCGCTTCTGGTGTATCGTCAATGATCAGGTCAATGCCTGTCAGTGTTTCCAGTGCACGGATGTTTCTGCCTTCACGACCGATGATACGGCCCTTCATTTCATCATTGGGCAGCTGTACCACAGATACTGTAGTTTCTGCCACATGATCCACTGCACATCTCTGGATGGCATTGGCAACGATTTCTCTGGAGCGTTTGTCCGCTTCCATTTTTGCCTTGCTTTCGATTTCCTTGATCATCAGTGTCGCTTCATGCTTCACATCTGTTTCCACCATAGCCAGAATGTAATTCTTTGCTTCTTCGGTGGTCAGACCGGAAATGCGTTCCAGTTCCTGCAGCTGTTTTTCACGCAGTTCTTTCGCTTCTTCTTTCTGTCTTTCCAGATCCTCCAGTTTTCTGGACATCTGTTCTTCCTTGCGTTCCAAAGACTCTGTCTTTCTATCCAGAGCTTCTTCCTTCTGGAACAAACGTCTTTCATTTCTCTGCAGTTCGTTTCTTCTGTCACGAACTTCTTTTTCCAGTTCATTTTTTGTTCTGATACTGTCTTCTTTGGCCTCCAAGAGGATTTCTTTCTTTCTTGCCTCTGCATCTTTTACGGCCTCGTCCACGATTTTATTGGCACGGTCTTCTGCCACGCCCACCTTCGCTTCCGCGATACGCTTTCTGTAAAAAATTCCGACAATCATCCCCAGAAGGAGTCCGATCACAGCACAGATAATACTTATCGGTTCTATGAAAAACACCTCCTTATTCAATTTTCAAAGTACATTTATGATTTCACATAGCCATAAGCAGTGCATAATACACCTTTTTTATTTTATAGCTTTTTTGCATATGTGTCAAGACAGTTTTCGTCTTTTTGCCAATGCCCTCTCGTGAAAAAAGCCGAAAAACAAGGCTTTTTCCTTTTATTTCTTGCCAGAATTGCATGAAAATTCACAAATTTTGCGTATGCTTTGTTTCCATCCGCAGTATTTCATATTCACCAAAGGCAGCGTTGGCAACGCTTTCTGTCAGCACTTCACCGCCATAAACGCGTGCCATTTCCTCTGCAAAGCCATTGGAAAGGTACACCTGCAGCAGTCTGGCATCAGCTTTTACCAGAACCTTCCGGCAGATGGTTCCTGCAAAAATTGTTTTGGTTTCCCTGCGCATTTTCGCCGCCGTCCAGTCTATTGAAAATACCCTACCACTGCCTTCGCAGCTGCGACAATTGGTAGTGGTCTGTTTCAACAAAGAAGGCTTCGTTTTCTTTCTGGTAACCTGCATCAATCCCAGTTCCGTCATACCAACCACAACGGTTTTCACCCGGTCTTTTTCCACTGCCGCTTTCAATGTTTTGGTCAGAATATTCCGGCTTTCCTCCTGCACCATATCAATAAAGTCAATGATGATGATGCCGGACAAGTTCCGCAGACGCATCTGTTTTGCCGCTTCTTCTGCCGCTTCCAGATTGGTTTTCAGTATCATTTTTTCCAGATCGCCCCGACCTGCGGCTTTGGCAGAATTGACATCAATGACTACACAGGCTTCCGTTTCCTCGATGACCAGATAGCCGCCGCTTTTGAGCCATACTTTCTGGGACAGGGCTTTTTCCAGTTTGCTTTCTGCGTAAAAAGAAGAAAACAGCGGTGTTTTTTCTTCATATAACTCTAACTTTGGCTGTCCTTCTCTAGAAAAATCTCCTGTTGCCGCCAGCAATTCATAAGTTTCTTTGTCATTGACTACAACGCTATCCAAATCGGCGCTGTAAAAATCCCTAGCGGCTTTCAGTACAGGGATATTTTCCTGCCACAGCAATGCAGGTGCTTTCCGGTATTCTGCCCGCTTCACACTCTGCCATTTCTGCAACAGGCTTTCCAGTTCCTTCTGAAATTCCTCTTTGCTTCGCCCTGCTCCATTGGTGCGGACAATAGCGCCACAGTCAGATGGCAGAAGTTCTTCCATAATCTCCTGCATTCTTCTGCGTTCCGCTTCATTGGTGATTTTTCTGGAAACACCGATTTCTCCGCCTTCATTGGGCAGGAGTGCCAGAAACTTTCCAGCAAAGGAAATATTTCTGGTGAGTACCGCGCCTTTGGTACCGACAGCATCTTTTTCCACCTGCACCACAAGGGTATCCCCGGCTTTGGGACGATTTTCTTTCTCTACTCCTGAAGCCGCTCTTGTGTTTCCGTAATAAAGGTAGCCATTCTTCCCTGTGCCAATATCCACAAAGGCTGCCTGCAAATTGGGCACCACCGTTTCCACTCTGCCTGCATAGACATTGCCCACCAGACTTTCCGTCTGTTTCCGTTCCACATAAAATTCCACTGGCTCTCCATTTTCCAGAAGTGCCAGCCGGAATAAATTGGTATCTATATCCATCAATACTCGTTTCATTGTGTTCATCCTTTCGCATTTTCCCTATCTATCATACAGGAAAATGCGGTCCATTGCACGCATATCTTTCTGTTATTCCAAGTCTTCTCCCCTAGCCGCGTATTCCGCCGTCACCTCTGCCGTGTAAGGCAAATCCACATATTCCATAGGGTCCAGCAAAATGCCGTCTTTCCACAGACTGTAATGGAGATGCGGTCCAGTGGAAAGTCCAGTGTTTCCTGATTTTGCCACAGCCTGTCCCTGTCGTACCTTCTCCCCTTCTTTCACCAGCGTTTTCTGCAAATGGGCATACTGCACCCGAAAGCCGTCATTGGTTTCATATTCCAGCACCAAACCATATGTATCCGACTCCCGTATCTTCGTGACGACACCGCTTTTCACCGCTGCCACCTCTGTTCCTTCTGTCATGGCGATATCCAGTCCGTTATGAAATTCTGTTTTCTCCAAAAGAGGATTTTCCCGTTCTCCGCAGGAAGACGTGATGATTCCCTCTGCCGGATTGCAAAAATCTTCCGTTTTTGGCGCAAAAACCACCTGTGCCACCGGACTAGGGTCCTTCTGTTTCAGGACCATATGCATCATCTTTCAACGCAGGCAGTGCCATATCTTTTCCCTGCAAAAATACAGTCAGTCGTTCTCCTGCCGCCTGAATTTTTTCCAAGGGCATTTCGTATGCAATGGTATCTTTCACCTGCTGGGTGAGATTTTCTGCTGTTTCCGAATGAAACAAAGATACCAGAAGCAATCCTCCTGCCAAAATCACGGTCACATACAGCCGAAACAAAAACAGTTCTTTGCTCTTTGGCGCATTTTTCGGCTTTGCGGACATACTTCCCCCCATATATTGCCGCAGTTCTTCCCTGCGTTTTCTCCAATCTTTTTCCCTCATGCAAAATCCCCTCCCGTACCAAAATTATATGACCGAGAGGGGACAAATATGTCTTAGGTGTTATTTGATTTTTGTATTCTTACCTGTTTCGCCTTTTTTGCTTCCGGTTCTACCCACAGAGGGAAACGGTCAATGAATGTAGCGCCTTCGCCCCGTTTGCTTTCCACCAAAATGGCGCCATCATGGCTGCTGACAATCCATTTCGCAATGGAAAGCCCCAGTCCGGTACCGGAAATCTCCTTATTTCTGGATTTATCTTCCCGGTAGAAACGGTCGAATATCTTGGACTGTTCTTCTTCGGCAATGCCCATACCGTCATCTGCAATGGAAACATAAGCATATTTCTTATCTTTCCAGACTTTGATATGAATCTTACCGCCGTCTGTGGTATATTTCAGGGCATTTTCCCCGTGAATCCACAAAAGCTGTTTGATGAGGTCGCTATCGCCATTAATTTCCACCTGTTCCGCCTCCTCATAAGTAATCTGGCGGTCTTTCTGGAGCAAATCCAGCTCTTTGACGATTTCCTGTGCCACATCATTCAGACACATACGCGCCCGTTTTGCATGCATGCGGTTCTGGTCGCTTTTTGCCAAAAACAGCAGGTTACTAATAAGCTCTTTCATATGCTCTGTTTCGCCCAGAATGGAATCAATAGATTCCTGCAATACATCCGGGTTGCTTTTTCCCCAGCGGTTGATAAGACTTGCGTAGCCCTGAATAACGGAAATAGGTGTCCGCAGTTCGTGAGAAGCGTCAGACACAAACTGATTCTGTCTGTGGAACGCCTTCTCTAGTCGGTCAATCATGGAGTTGAAGGTGATGGTCAGCTCCTTCATTTCGTCATCAGGACCATCTAAGTCAATACGCTGGGTCAAGTCCTCAATACTGATACGTTCTGCCGTTGTGCGAATCTGTTCCACTGGTTTCAGCACACGGCGGCTGATATAGCGGCCTGCAAGGAATGCGCAGAAAATACCGATAAAATCAGCAATGACCATTTTCCATAAAAAGGACTGGAGAAAATCCTGGTTGCCATTGAGCTGTTTAAATGCCTGAATCTGATACTTGTCCCCATCCTTTTTGTATTGGGTGGACAAAAGCATGAATTTCTGTTCTCCGGGACCTTCCAGCATAAATTCCTGACGATTCACCCCCAGTTCTTTTAAAGAACGGATATGATACTCTGTTTTTGACAATTCTTCTATGACTTCATCTTTATTCAAAAGTCCGCTTAACACCGAATTTTCCCCATTGTTTTCATTTATCAGCTGGGGAGGCTGTTTGATGAATGCCGGAATCTCGCCTACGTGGCTGTTAAATCCCTCATTTTCCGAATAACTAAATACGCTTACTTCCACGTATTTGTTATCCAGCAGATCTTTCAAGGATTCATTCGTAAGAGTTCCGCCGTTATCCAAAAACTGTTCAATGTTGACAATGGTGGTTTCCAGCTGTTTTCGCACGCTATTCTGCTCTAAGATCGTGGTATTCACAAAGAAAAATCCACTGAGCAGAAGCAAAGAAAAGGAAAATATCCCACCATAAATCAGGGTAATCCTTTTTGCAATGGCAAGATTTTGAAATCTGCCAAATAATGATTTCTTATTCGTCTTTGACATAGTACCCTACTCCTCGAATGGTATGAATATATTTTATGCCAAACGCCTCATCAATTTTAGAACGCAGATAACGGATGTATACATCCACCACATTGGTTTCTCCAATGTAGCTGTAACCCCATACCTCGTTGAGGATCTGCTCTCTGGAAAGGACAATATTCTTATTCTGTACCAAATACAACAAAAGCTCATATTCCTTCTTTGTCAGGTCAACCACGGTTCCATTGACAGTGACCATACGCTTGTCCGTGTCAATTTCCAGCCCCTGCACTTCCAGAATAACTTTCTTCGCACCGCCTGCATGGGCATGTTTGAAAGCCACACGCATACGCGCCAGCAGTTCTTCAATGGCAAAAGGCTTTGTCAGATAATCATCTGCGCCGCTGTCCAGCCCTGCTACTTTATCCATGGTTTCGTCTTTTGCAGTCAGCATGATAATGGGTACATTGGAGAATTTCCGCACTCTTCTGCAAATTTCAATACCTGTCAATCCCGGCAGCATCAAATCCAACAAAATCATGTCGTAATTTCCGTCTGTGACCATTTGCAGACCTTCTCTGCCGTCATGGCAGACCGTCACATCATATCCTTCATAACGCAGTTCCAGCTCCACAAAACGCGCCAGCTTGACCTCGTCTTCTATCAAAATAACTTTTTTCCGTTCCATAAGCGCCCTCCGTTCTAAACTATACCATTTACATTATACCAATAGAATTGTATTTTGTCTTAAAAAACTATTTTATATGTCCCTCCTTAAATAACCCTTGCATCCGCATTAAAATATCATTAAATTCCAATGATACAAAAAAACACGTTTCCCTTCCGGCAAAAGTCTGTTATAATAAAGTCAGAGAAAAGGGCGGCGGTAGATTCTACCGCCTTCTTTTGCGAACATGCAGCATCATAATCAAACAGGAGGTTTTTATCCCATGAAAAAAGCATTTGCCCTTCTGCTCTGTGCGGTACTGTCCCTTTCTATGCTCAGTGCCTGCGGTGGCAGCACACAAAATACCACAGAGGAAACTGCAGAAACAGAAATCCGACTGGATGCCTGCGGACTGGCATACACCATTCCCCAGAGCTGGACCACAGAAGAAAACGTCAATCTGATTCCCACGTCCTATGCGCAGCCGGAAGATAGTGTTTATGCCGTTGTCCGCTATGATTATGCACCGGATGAAAACATGGAAGCGCTCAATGACACCTCATCTACCGTACCCGTTGACGAATTGATGGCACCGCTGGTGGAATTTCTGGTGGTACGGGATGGACAGGAAACTGCCGATTCTGCTGTAGCGGAATTCAACAAATTCAATTCCAAACAGGAACTGCCCAAACAGGATGGTTTCCGGTTCTATTTCCTGACTGACCCTTCCACAGACATTGATCATCTTTCCAAAGATGCACAGGAAGTGTATAAAACGCTGGCTGAAGACCTGCCCACACTATACAAAAGTGTAGAAACATTCCAGCCTGATGAAGCATCTGTTGCAGAACAGGCTTCCAAGCAGGGTGAACTGTTCGGCTTCATTTCCACTGACCTGGAAGGCAACGCCATCGACAGCAGCATCTTTGCAGACTACGATCTGACCGCAGTGAACTTCTTTGCTTCCTACAGCTATCCTGACATCAACGAACTGAAAGAACTGGAAAGCTACTATCAGACATTGCAGGCAGAATATCCCAATGTAAACTTTGTACAGGTGATCATTGATACCCCCGGCAACGAAGCAGAAGCCAAAATCCTGGCAGCTTACGAAGAAAACGGCGTAACATTTACTGGCATCATGCCCGATAAAGCCATGGCAAGCTGGATTGTGGATAATCTGAAAGGTCTGCCTACAACCATTTTCATCGACAAAGACGGTCGTATCCAGGGCGATCGCATCGAAGGCAAACAGACTGCTGACCAGTATCTGGAAGCCACAAAAGAAATGCTGGATAATCTTTAAAAAACTGTAAAAGTCTTTACTGAAAGAAAAACTGAAAGAAAAGAACAGCTGGAATCCATACAATACAAAGGATTTCAGCTGTTTTTATTTTCAAATAAAGACATCACTTTTTTTCATAAAAACAGCAGTGTCTTTCCTAATCCGAAAAACACTGCCGATTCTCTTATTCTTCCGTTTCTGTTTCTTCCTCCGTATGGGGTATTTTGTAAATACGCAGTTTCCCAATACGGTTCTTTTCCATATCTTCTACCACAATACGCAGACCGTCTGTTTCGATTTCCTCGCCGTCTTTGGGGAAGTTACCCAGCACCAGCAGTACATAACCGGCAATGGTATCCACTTCCTCACTGATGAGCTCGCAGCCGATCATTTCGTTCAGGTCTTCCAGACGGGTGCTGCCGTCCACCACAAATTCATCCTCTTTGACAACTTCGATATCTTCTTCTTCGTCGTCGAATTCGTCCTCGATTTCCCCAACGATTTCTTCTACCACGTCTTCCATGGTCAGCAGACCAGCTGTACCGCCGTATTCATCCAGTACGATAGCCACCGCCAAATGGTCGTCCCGCATCTGGGCAAACAGCTGTGCCAGAGGTTTGCTTTCGTAGGTAAAGAAAGGTTCTCTCATATATTTCGCCGGTGTAAAGTCCTCCTGATCTGCCAGGAACACATCCTTGACATACAGGACACCGACAATGTTGTCCAAATCTTCTTCGTATACAGGCACACGGGAAAAACCTTCCTCCCGCACCACTTCCACAAATTCCGCGTAAGTGGCTTTGGTGCTCACAGCCAAAATGTCCGTTCTGGGTGTCATGGCATCCCTTGCTTTGGCATCACCAAAGTTTACCACGTTATCCATCATGGTACGTTCTTCCTGTTCCAGCACACCTTCCTCATGGCTTACATTCAGAATGGTACGCAGTTCCGCTTCTGTGATCAGCGGCGCTCTTTCATTGGAATTGCATCCCATCATTTTCGCAAGTGTGCCTGTAACCACATTCAAAACCGCAACCACCGGTGTGAAAATCCAATTGAAAAACGCAATGAGATTGACAACGATCAATGCCACTTTTTCTGCTTTCTGCGCCGCAATGGTTTTTGGTGTAATTTCCCCAAAGATCAAAATGATGATGGTAATCACTGCCGTTGCTACCCCAGCGCCGCTGCCGGCATCGCCGTTGAAAATCTGGATAGCCAATGCTGTTGTCAGTGCAGATGCACCGTTGTTTACCAGGTTATTGCCGACCAAAATAGAGCTTAAAAGCTTGCTGGGGTTGTCCAGCAGCTTCTGAATCTTATCTGCGTTTTTGATTTTTTCATCCACCATATTCCGCAGCCGAATCCTGCTCAATGAAGTCAAAGCCGTTTCAGACGCTGAAAAAAACGCTGAACCGCATATCAGCAATATCAAAATCCCGATCAACACCGGACTGCCTCCGTCCACAAAAATCACTCTCCTAAAAAATACATATAACCTTCTTTTTTACAACTTAATATCTTATTATAACAGAAAAACCCGATTCTTTGCAAGTTACGCCATTTCCTGACGGTTTTTCTCAATTTCCTCTGCCAATTCGCTCAATTCCATCCAGCGTTCCATTCTTTCTTCCAGCTTTTCTTCTGTGGCTGTTTTTTCATCAGAAAGTTCCTGCAAACGCATGTAATCTGTGGTACATGTTGCCATTTCTGTTTCCAGTGCCGCAATCTTGTCTTCCAGTGCGGCGATCTCATCCCCGATGGAATCGTATTCCCGCTGGTCTTTATAAGACATTTTCAGCAGTTTCTTTTCTGCTTTCCGTTCCACAGGGGCTTCTTTCTTCACAGAAACACTCTGGCTTTCCACCGGCTGTTCTTTCAGATAAGCGTTTCTGAAATCAGTGTAACCGCCTTCATACTGCTTGATGCGTCCATTGCCAAGGAAGGCAAAAATTCTGCCCATAGTCTTATCCAGGAAATAACGGTCATGGGATACAGCTACCACTGCCCCTTGGAAATGATCCAGATAATCTTCCAGAATCATGAGGGTTTCAATATCCAAATCGTTGGTAGGTTCATCCAAAAACAGGATATTTGGTGCTTCCATGAGGACTTTCGCCAAATACAGCCGCCGTTTTTCCCCGCCGGAAAGCATGGAAATAGGTCCTCTTTGCATAGGAATGGGGAACAGGAATTTTTCCAACAGCTGAGAAGCGGAAAGTCTGCCGTCTACTGTAGGCACATATTCCGCCACATCTCGGATATAGTCCAGCACACGCTGATTTTCATCCCATTCTTCGTTTTCCTGAGCAAACACACCAATTTTTACCGTTTCCCCTCTTGTGACTGTACCGCTGTCAGGCTGAAGCTGTCCTGTCATCATTTTCAGCAATGTAGTCTTGCCGCAGCCGTTATTCCCGGTGATGCCCACACGGTCATTCCGCAGGATGATATAGCTGAAATCATGGATATATTCCACGCCGTTATATCCTTTGCAGACATGTTCCAGTTCAATGGTCTTTTTCCCCAGACGGCTGTTGACGGAAGAAATATCCACACTCTGTTTTTCCTCCGGTGCCCGAATGGCAGACACTTCCTCGAACCGCTGCAAACGAGCTTTCTGTTTGGTGGAACGTGCCTGCGCCCCACGACGCACCCATTCCAGTTCGTTCCGCAGGAAATTCTGACGTTTTTTCTCCTCGGAAAGAAGACGTTCTTCCCGTTCCGCTTTCATTTCCAGATATTTTGTAAAGTTTGCCTGATAGGTATAAATCTTCCCTTTTTCCAGTTCCAGCATACGGTTTGCTACCCTATCCAAGAAATAACGGTCATGGGTTACCATCAAAAGGGCTTTGGAGTATTTTTCCAGATGTTTTTCCAACCATTCCACAGTATCGTTGTCAATGTGGTTGGTAGGTTCGTCCAAAATCAGCAAATCCACCGGCGCAATCAGTGCCGCTGCCAATGCCACTCGTTTCCGCTGACCGCCGGACAGGGTTTCTACGGGCTGGGAAAAATCAGAAATACCCAGACGAGTCAGAATGTTTTTGGCTTCGCTTTCCAAAGACCACGCTTCTGCCTTATCCATTTTTTCGGAAAGCTGTGCCGCCTGTTTTGTCAGTTTCTCATCGGTAGGGTTTGTTTCCAGGGCTTTCATGGTGCTTTCGTATTCCCGCACCAATGCCATCACCGGGTTATCCCCATAAAATACCTGTTCCAGCACAGTGGTTCCCGGACGGAACACCGGGGACTGGGGCAGATACCCCATACGCATACCGTTCATGGTAATGATTTCCCCACTGTCCGCCTGATTCACGCCTGCAACGATTTTCAGCAGGGTAGACTTCCCTGTGCCGTTGACACCTACTACACCAATTTTATCCCCTTCGTGGATGCTGAAGGAAATATCGTCAAAAATCACTCTTGTACCATAACTTTTACGGATATTCTCCGCTGTCAGTAAAACCATGTTATTCCCTCTTTCTATGTATCGGTCCCCTGATGGGAACCATGCAAAAAACGGGCAGACCACCCTTTTGACGCGGTCTGTCCCGTTTACAATCATTCTTCCTTTTGTTCGGTTTCCGCATTTGCCCCTTCGGTGACAGGCACCGCCGCGGCTTTCTTTTTGCAGTAAACATACAGCACCACAGAGGCAATGATCAGTACTGCTGACAACGCCTGAGAAACGGGCACATTGCCGATGCAAAGCTGGTCTGTGCGCAGACCTTCGATCCACACACGCCCTAAGGCATAGCCAAAGAAATATGTTGCGCAGACCTGACCATCGAATTTCTTTTTCCGCTGCAAAATCAGCAGAATGATGAATACACACAGGCTCCACATAGATTCATACAAAAATGTGGGGTGCACCTGAATATAATCCACGCCATTGACTGTCACCAGATTTTGCAGAATATTCGGTGTGACATCAGAAGCACGCACCTGAGAAAGCTGATACCGCATAGCAAACAGGTTATCTGTAAACCCGCCAAAGGCTTCTTTATTAAAGAAGTTACCCCAGCGACCCAACATCTGCCCCAGAATCAAAGATGGTGCCATGGTATCCGCCATAACCCAGAAGCTTTTCTTTTTCAAATGGCTGTAAACAATAGCTGTGAGGACACCACCGATGATGCCGCCATAGATGGCAAGCCCGCCTTCCCGGATGGCAAATATTTTTTCTGGATGCTGGCTGTAAAAATCCCAGGAAAAAATAACATAATACAGTCTTGCACCGATGATGGCAATGATCATGGCATAAATGATAAAATCCAGATAGGTATCCGGCTTTTGACCCGTGCGTTTGGCTTCATGGAGCGCCAGCAGCACACCAAGAATCACACCCAGGCCAATGAAAATACCATACCAGTAAATATCCTGTCCAAATACTGTAAAAGCCGTACGGCTCAAGTGGTCGATTTCGATTCCCAGATTGGGAAACCAAATTTCAGGCATAACATCCCTTCTTTCTATCGCATTACCGATAGAACCATTTTATCCTGCGCAATGGTATTTTGCAACAATTTTTCCAAATCCTTTTTGTGCAATTCTTTCGTCAGGCGAAAAAGATCGCTCAAATCCGCGTCAAAGGGCGTCAATTCGATCTGTGTCAAACCAATGGCAGAAATGGACTGGAACAGCCGCAAAGTCTGTCCCACTGCCTTTTTCTGCAGTCTGCGGAAGTGATTTTCGTCAATACCGTTCTGCTTTAACCGCTTCCAGTGGGCCAAAAGCAGTTCTGCCGTTTCTTCCGCCTGCTCGCCACTGCCCATAAAGGCACAGAAGGCAAAACCGTTTCCACAGCTGTACATCCGCTCCAGTGGCGCATCCAGCAAATCTTTTTCATAAGCTTCCAGAAAAAACGGACTGCTTTCTCCTGCCCATAAATCCATCAAAAGCTCCTTGGCAAGTTTCTCCCGTAGATTTCTTTCCCCTGGTTCCAGTTTAAAGCCAACTTGAAACACTGGTCGGCGCAGTCCCATAGCAATTTCCCGATACCGCTCCTGAATGGTGTCCGGTTCTTTACAGTATACAATTTTTCCAGTACTTTCTTTCTCCTGCACCAATGCTGTTGCCTCCATAATCTGGTGATCATCCACATCGCCGGCGCAAATGAGCCAGAACTTTTGAGGCAGATAGCAGGCATCATAGACTTTCTGCATCTTCTCCGCTGTGGTATTTTTCACGCTTTCTTCTGTTCCTGCAACGGGAAAACGCACAGGATGCTTCTGATACATCAAGTCCACCATGGTTTCATAAGCAGCCCGGTTGGCATCATCTTTTCCCATGCGGATTTCACTGCGGATGATGCTTTTTTCCTTTTCCACATCTTCCTCCTGAAAACAAGGGTGCTGGACAAAATCCAGCAATAACCGCAGGTTTTCCATAAAGTTTTCACGACAGGAAAAATAATAGACTGTTTTTTCCCCATCCGTAAAAGCATTGGCTGCTGCCCCCTGTTTACCGAACTGAAAAAGGGCATCTCCCCAGCTTTGCTGGAACAGTTTATGCTCGATGAAATGGGCAACACCCAAGGGGAAGCGGATCGGTTTTTCCCTGTTTTCTCCCTGCCAGCAAACATCGTTGGAACCGAAAGGCACCACCACTGCCGCAAATTTTTCTCCAAACTGTTTTTTGGGGTAAATACAGCAGCGCATGCCTGCCGCTGCCCGCTCCCGCAATATGGTTTCTCCTGCACCATGGCGCATCAATCCCATGAAAATTCCTCCTCTCCTGTCAGGGCATACATTGTCCGCAATGTAAGATTTTGCGCTCGTTTGACCACATCTTCTACTGTCACATCTTCCAATCTGCGAAGCATCTGTTCAGAATCCAGATTTGTTCCAATGATTTCCTGCTCCGCCACATAGTCCATGATTTTCCATTGAGAATCAGAAATATCGGATATTTTTCGCCTTATTTGCTCCACTGCATCCTGAAAATCGTCGTTTTTGATTCTATCATTCGCCACATTCTGCAAAATTCGACAAATTTCTGTTGCTGTATGCTTGACATCTTTCCCTGCAACGCCTGTCTGAACAAAAGCCAATCCTGTCATGGTGTCGCATGTCATGGAAATATCGTAGCATAATCCCTGTTTTTCCCGAATTTCCTGAAACAACAGCCCATTGCCGCCGCCCAACACTTCACAAAGCACCCGCAGAGAAAGAAAGGCTCTGTCCCAAGGATGCAAACCGGAATCAAAAGCCAATACCAGCCGAGTCTGTCCCATATTGGCTTTTTCGGCGATTTTGCGGCAAAGAGCCTGTTTCCGGGAAGTCTGCTGAAATTCCCACAATTCTTTCCCTTGTAAATCCAGTTCCCCTTTCCATTTCTTCAACATCTGTCTGCCGTCGCTGTCACCGCAGACATAAAGATATACTGGCGCATGTGCCAGCACATCTTCATAAAAACCGCTGATGTCCGCCGAAGTGAGCTTTTCCAAATCTTCCAGATACCCATCAGCACAAACACCTGCGCCTTCTCCTTCCGCCGCTAATTCTCTGGCTCGTTTTGCGGCAAAGGAGATTTTGTCATCTCCTTGAGCTTCTAGCCGCCGTCTTAAAATGGCTATACACCGTTCCACCGTTTCCGCAGGAAATTGGTTGTCTATTCGTTTTGGATGCTTCATCAATTGGAGCAGAAAATCCAGCACTTCTTTCTCTGACACATGCTTAGAAACTTCCATAGAAAAAGACAACCAAGACTCTCCGCCTTTTTTGATGACCTGCACCTGCCACAGAGCGCCATAACATTCCTCTGCCGCCGCTGCCACTGCTGTCACAGAAGGATATTTCTCCGTTCCTTTTTGGAGCACTTCTGCCAGCAAAGCCAGCTTTGTAGCATTTTCCCGGCGCAAAGGCACACGGAAAAAGCCCAGCAGAGCGTTTGTCTTGAACTTCTTTCCATCTACGAAAAACATCCGGCATTGTTCCGCTTTCTTTGCCGTTGTATTCCTCATGCAATCACCTCATTTTGGTTTCTTTCCTCCTATTCTTTCCCGAAAGATGGGAAAAAATCCAAAAAAACAGCAGAGCCTGCTGTTCAGACTCTGCTGTGTGTGATTCTATTTTATTTCATCCATTTTCCATCCAGCAAATCTTGTGCGTCTCTTGTCAGAGGGAAAATGTCGCTTCTATCGATGTATTCCAGAGAGAATTTTCGATTCAGTGCGGCAAAATGTTTCAGACCAAAGGCAATACGATTCAAATAAGAATATACGCCGATGGCACCTGTGGAGAAGTTGTTTGCTTCTTCGCCGTAAATATTCCGCAGTTCTCTCAAATCTGGGAACAATTCATCCACTGTGGAGCCGAACCGCTGGAGTTCTATAGGAATGTTACCTGCTTCGACGAGTTCTCCCACTTTTTTGGCACTCATTGCCGCTGCCATGGATGCCCGGCAAATGCCGATGGCGCTCACATAAGGCGCACCAAACGCCAAAGCTTTATAAACCTGATCTTCCATGGCAAAACCGCCGGTGATAGCAATATGGGGCAAACTCAAGCCTTCTTTTTCCATACGGGACATGATCTGCACCAGTTCACTTTCCATTGCCACTGTAGGCAGGCACCATTCGTTCATCATTTTACAAGGGCTGTAACCGGAGCCGCCGCCTGCGCCGTCGAATGTAACCATATCCACCTGTGCCATGGACGCAATGCGCAATACCCGTTCCAAATCAGCCGGATCATAGCCAGCCATTTTGAAATATACATTTTTCAAGCCAATGGCACGGAGTTCATCAATGCGTTTGCAAAGGGATTCTTCGTCCCACATAGGCAATCTGCCATAAGAACGGAAGTTTTCCCCAAAGCCTGCTTTGTAGCGTTCCTGCATCTGCGGATCGGAAGGGTCAGGAATCACCAGCAGACCATTCTGCTGTGCCTTCAAAGCATCCTCCAAGGTTGCCAGACGGTTTACAGGCTGTGTGCCTTTGGCGGACTGACCGAATTTGATTTCAATGGCTTCACAGCCGCATTCCTTGATGGCGTATTCCGGTACACCAATGCGGTCATCGTCAATATTCACCTGCAAAATAATCTGTCCATATCCACGGTAATATTTTCGGAAAGCATCCAGAAATTCTTTCAGCTTCGGGCAATGTACCACTTTGCCGTTTTCCAGACGCAGTGTAGGGTCTTTGGTTACGGCACCTTCGCCGATGACGGTCAATACGCCGGCCATAGCCGCACCGCCAAAGTAATCCTGCCAGTTCAACTTAATCAGAGCAGGCAGAATGATGGGCAATTTCAATTTTACAGGATGGAGTGTGCCGATTTCTGTTTCCAGATTCACATCATGAATGGTTGCCTTATCGGAATCTGCTTCCGCACCCATAGCACCAAACACCCGCCCATTGATGTTGAAATGGGAGTAATCAATGGGATACTGTTTTTCCGATGCTACCTGATTGTCCCCGGTAGTGGTGGGATACACGGCATCTGCACCACGCACGGCAGACAAACCAATTTCACAAGTACCTACACAATCTGCTGTGCACATGGAGCACATACCGGAAAATGTGCAGGGATGAGCAGCATCTCTCAGTTTTGTTCTGTTGAAGGCAGAACCAAGCAAAGGACTATATGACATAACCAAGACCTCCTTATCGCATCATAATTTATCATAAAACCATGGTAACATTAAGGATGATTATTGTCAATTTTAACAATTCCTATATTTTTTCAGGAATTTATTTCTCATAACTGCGTATGCATTTTTGCAATGATATATGTTCATTTCGAATAATTGTATTGATAAAAACGCATACTTTCATTTCTGCCATGTCATGGCAAAATCTACAAAGGGCTGCCATGTCTGACGGAACAGACTGTTTTGCAGATAAACGAAATTCAGCTCCCGAAAAATATCAAAATTCAAAATTTCCAGAGGAAAAAGTCGCTTTTCTTCTAACTCCTGTTTCACCACCGGTTCATACAAAAACGTAATGCCAAGGCTGGCTTCCGTCATGGCTTTGATAGCTTGAAAATTGCTGATTTCCTGTACAGCAGAATAACTATGCACCGTAAAATTATTCTCTTTCAGCAATTCCTCCAGAATATCTCTGGTACCAGACCCAGGTTCCCGCAAAATCAATGGTTCTGTGTGGGTTTCCCATAAGGAAATAGATTTCCCACGCAAGGGACACGCCTTCCCGCAAACCCCCAAAAACCGCTCTCGTTTATAAAGGGTAAAATCATATTTTTCTTTATCAAAAAAGCCTTCTACAATGGCGAAATCAATTTTTCCTTCTTCCATCATGTGCAGCAGCTTTCCTGTGTTATCCACTGTCAAATGCAGGCGATACTGTGGATATTCCTGCAAAAAATCTACCATAATAGGCGGCAGCATGTAATCTCCGATGGTTTTTGTGGCACCAATCCGAAGATGGATTTCCGTATTTTCTTCCCGCTGCATCTCCTGCAGAATTCCTTGGGCATTTGCTGTCATTTGCTGGGCAAAGCGCCGCAGAGTTTCCCCTTTTTCCGTCAGACGCAGCACTTTCCCCTGATAGGAAAAGAGCCTACAGCCATAATATTCCTCCAGCCAGCGAATCTGCTGTGTCACAGCCGGCTGGGTAATATGCAGCGTTTCTGCCGTTTTGGTATAATTCATAATATCACAGAGCGCCAGAAACGTTTCCACGCGATTGTCCAGCATGATATTCTCCCCTTTCAAAACTTTTCCTCCATCATACCATATTTCTGCCCATGAAAAAAGCAGAGAAACCATTTGGGGCATCTTCATAAGAAAACAAAGAAAGCCAAAATCCTTATCATTGCAAAAGATTTTGGCTTTCTTATTTTAAGATTTTATTTAATATATTTTCTTCTGAAGACCGCCGTCGCAATTCCTCTTAAGAAATCAAGAAAAAGGAAAATCTATGTTTTCTTAAGAGGAAGTTGCTTTTGGTCTCTCTGCTTCCAATTCATTTTTATGCTGCTGCCAATGCTTCCGCAGGTACTTCAAAGTCAGGTACTGCGTCAAAGTTGCTGCATGTCATGTGTACCAAAGTTTTGGAAATGGTAACAGGATTTTCTTCTCCGCCACTCATAACATCCATAATTCCCTGCATCATGGCTGTCATATCCAGTTCGTACTGCACCACATAGCCATCGTCACTGATCCACAGTTTTACAGGCATACCTTCTACGCTGTCCATGAGGGTAACCAGATCATCTGCGGAAATACCCAAGCCAGCAGTTGTAGATTCGATACCGGAGTTTTTCAGAGCTTCTTCCATAGCGTCGCCTGTCAGCAGACCTTCAATCACTGTTGTCTTGTTACCGTTGATTTCTTCTGTACCTGTGACCTTGAAGGCCTCAATGTTTTTCAGATACAGATCCATATTCTGTCCTGCGTTGTACTGAGAAACGTCTGCACTTGCCATAGGCTGGTGAATCCATTCTCCGTCCACCTGCATATATGCATCCACAGTATCACCGTTCTGTACTGCATACATTTCATATGTCTGCAGCGCTTCGTCGTTCAATGTCATGCTGATGGTCATATTGGTTTTGAAGGGATCCAGCTTCAAATCCATATCAGATTTTACCACGGACTTCATGGATTCTTCTTGAAAAGCCATATCCATCTGTACTTCCATCTGGGCAGACATACTTGTCACTTGCGCCATTGTGTCATTTGCTTTCTGCAGCAATGCTTCTACGTCTGTTGACTGTTTCGCACCACAGCCTGCTGCTGTAGCTGCCATTGCCAGTGCCATAGCCAATGCAAAAATTCTCTTTTTCATTTACCTGTCCTCCTTTGGGTTGGTCTTGATTAAATTTGATTTTCTGCATCATACCATAAACAACAGAGGTTTGTCCGCAAATTCTCTTTTCGGTAAGAATTTCTTAAAAGAACATTAGGAAATTTCCACTGCTATCTAATATTATGCATCATTTTCGAAACAATCTATACAAAAACAGTATGCATTATATCATTTCCTGACAGACTTCTCAAATTCCACTGCTCCTGACGTAATTTCTTTCGGTATTTCAAAATCAGATATCTCATTGAAATTACTGCATGTCACCCGCAGCTTTGTTTTTACGATTGTCTGGAAGTTTTCTTCTGTGCCGCTGAGATTGTCCAGAGCTGCCTGCATCCTGTCTGTCATATCAAATTCATAACAAATCAAATAACCATCGGGACTGATCCAAAGACTGACAGGCAATTCCCCCATATCTTTCAGTTCAGTATACAATTCGTCTAAACTCCATCCCAAACCACCGAATATCAGATCAATACCCGAGGTTTCCAAAACTTTTTCCATAGCTTCTCCAGTCAATACACCGGAAATTTTTGTCGTTTGTATTCCATTGATTTCCTCTGTACCATCCACTACAAAAAAACTGAGATGATTCAGAAACAGATCCTTCTGCATCCAGATGTTGTACTGAGAAATATCTGCCATGGTTTCTGCTTCGTGAACCCATTTTCCTTCCATTTCCGAATAAGTATCTATATCTTCGCCGTTTTCCACAGCGTACGTGCCATATCTCTGTGCCACTTCACCATTGCGTATAACAACAACATCCACATTTGCTTTGAAAGGCTTCGCTATGGTATCTATTTCCGATTGTATGATAGTACTGGTGATTTCTCCATCAAAGGCAACATCCATCTGTCGTTCCGTCGTCACAGACATACTTTCTACCTGTGACATGGTTCCATTTGCCTTTTGCAGCAATGCCTCCATGTCCGGCGTTGGCGTTCCACTTCCTGCTGCCATAACTGCCGCTGTCAAAATGCCCGTAATGATTTTTCCGCTGATTAGCATGAATTTTTCCTCCCCGTTTGTATCATAAATCGCACCTATATGTATCATATCACAAAAACATTTGTCTATCCAATGGAAGTGGCATTTTTCTTCGCATATAAAAACAGAGCAATCCATTCCAGATTGCTCTGCCTAAAATCATTCCATTTTTATGCCGCTTCCAGCACTTCTGCAGGGATTTCAAAATCCGGCACTGTATTGAAATCTCCATAGGTCATCTGTTCTACATACGCCCCATAAGACCAATCGTCCACAGGTTCTGCCTCAGGATCCGCACCTGAACGCATCCCATTCATCAGCGCCGTTGCATCTATTTCATGCCGCAGTATATAGCCATCTTCCGTAATCCAAAGTTTGATGGAAGCATCTACATCCACTTTGCCTTCCCGGATATCTGCCCATTCTTCACCGCTGTCCACCATATCTTTGCCATCCAGAATGCCGGTCACCACTGTTGCAGAAACACCATTGATTTCCTCTGTACCAACGTTCTGTGCAGACTGAAGTTTTGTCAAATATAAATCCAAATCCGCAAGAGCCTGCTCTCCAATAAATTCCTCAGCCCCATAGGAATCCGCAAACACATCCCCCACTGTTATCATATAAGTATGAACCATGCCATCTCGTTCTTCCGCATATTGTTCTTCTGCGTCCACAACCTCTGAGCCTTCTCCCAGCATTACCTTTGTTTTGTAATGCATTTTAAAGGGATTCATGAAAATCTCCTGATTCCGCCAGATCATTGTTGTTTCTGTTTCAGAATCATTTTTCATGACAATTTTCGTTTCTGAATCTGCGGATAAACTTTCCAATTTCGACATAGTGTCCTGTGCTTTTTGCAAAATGGCAGTTGTATCGTCCCCTTTTTCAGTGCCGCAACCAGCTGCTCCAACAGCCAGAATCAAACCCGCTGCCATTGCCATAATCTTTTTCCTGTACATAATTTCTTCCTCCCTTCAAACGAAGCCCCTGTTTTTTATCATCATATCACAAAAAAAACATCACCACTGGCTTTATTCGAATTTGTTAAGAAATATGTAACAATCTTTTAGGACTTTTTCTTCTGCAACGCCTGACCGCCTGTGCAATAAGGGAACAGGAAACATTCCGCACACTTGGGTCTGCGGGCAATGCAGATTTTTCTGCCGTGGGCAATCATCTGGGTGTTAATATCAATCCATTTATCCTTTGGCACAATCTTCATCAAATCAAACTCAATTTTCACAGGGTCTTGATTTTTGGTCAATCCCAGCAGATTAGATACCCGCTTCACATGAGTATCCACTACGATGCTGGGGATACCATACCAATTGCCCCGCACCACATTTGCTGTCTTTCTGCCAACGCCAGCCAGAGAAGTCAGTTCATCCAAATCAGAAGGCACTTCCCCGCCAAACTCTGTCAGAAGTTTCTGGCAGCAGGCAATGATATTCTTCGCCTTGTTATGATAAAAGCCAATGGAATGGATATCCTGTTCCAGCTCTGCCTGATTTGCTTCCGCAAAAGCCTGAATGGATGTATATTTCTGGAACAGGTCTTTTGTAACCAGATTCACTCTATCGTCTGTGCACTGGGCAGACAGGATGGTGGCAATGAGCAGCTGCCATGGATTTTCGTGATTCAGATAACATTTTGTCGGACCATAGTGCTCCCGCAGCAAATCTAATATGATAGTAACCTTTTCTTTTTTTGTCATAATCTTTTGCTCCTTCCCGAAAAAGAAATATTTCCCGCAAACAAGGAAGATTTCCCGAGAAATATTTCCCAAAGTCTTTTATTTTCATGATTTCTGTCTTTTTGTCAGTAAAAAAGATGTTGGATTTTATTATACCATAGTTTTTCGATTCATGAAAACACGAATTATGCATACCGTATACATAAATAAAACATCGTGCATTTTCCGATTTTGCATTGACTTTGCATATTTTCTCAGTATAATGAGATTCATTCATATTAATTTATTTTTTATTTTTATTCATTAAAGAGGTGGTATTATGGCAACAAGCAACAAAGAATTCCGCACCTCTGGGGCACTGAAAATACTGCTTCCCGGCATTGTATTACAGTCTGTCCTCATGGGCGGCGGATACGCTACAGGGCGTGAAATCATTGAATACGGCGGCAAGTTCGGCGCTTATGGCTGGGTATCTGGTTTATTTACATTTTTTACCTTTGCAGTTATCGCTGTTCTGACTTTTGAACTGGCGCGCATCTATCGTATTTATGATTATAAATCCATCTTGAAACAGATCATTGGCAAGGCATGGCCAATTTATGATATTTTATACGTTATCCTGCTGTTTTTGATCATCTCCATCATGGCTTCTGCCACCGGGGAAATTTTACAGCAAACCATCGGTTTAAACTACATGGTCGGCGTTGTTATTCTGATTTTGATCGTAGCATTCCTGAACTTCTTCGGCAGTGCTTTCATCGCAAAATTTGAAACATACGGCACCATTGCCCTTTATGCGGCATACATCATTTTCACCATTATGGTTATCACAGCAAACAAAGATAACATCGTCACAGTCATGGCAACACAGGACACCAGCTATGTGGAAAACGCAACACTGCCTATGGCAATGCTGACAGGGATCATTTATGCATCTTATAACCTTTCTGCAGTCCCTGCTGGTCTGTTCACACTGCGTGCCCAGACAAAACGGAGCGAATCCATCATTTCCGGTATCATCGGTGCATTGCTTATGACAATCCCCTGGTTCCTGACATACTTCGCAGTTATGGGTTACTATCCCGATGACACCATCATCGGTGCATCTGTTCCTTGGTTGGTAATGCTCCAATCTGTTTCCGACAGCAATATTCCTGTTTTGGTATTCGGTGTTGTTGCCGGCTGGACATTGATCGAAACAGCTACCGGCATGATTCACGCTTTGTTGGAACGTCTGGATCACAGCCTGGAAGAAAAAAATCAGGAGCCGCTTTCTCCTAAGAAACGTGGTCTCATTACAGCAGCAATTCTGATTGTAGCGATGCTGTTCTCTAAAATCGGTATCATCAATCTGATCAGCATGGGTTATTCCGCTCTTGCTTACGGCTTCATCCTGTTCTATCTGCTGCCTCTGGTGACAGTTGGTCTTTACAAAGTCATCAAGAACGGCAAAGTACCCAAAAAGGACTGATTTTGCTTCCAAAACACGACATTCTTCTGGATGTCGTGTTTTTCATAAAGTTTGATTATTTTCGGATATTTAACCATATTTAGGAGGTTTTTCATATGAATTTGAGAATCAATCGCAGCATTGCAGAGCAGACAAAAGTCAGCTACGCCATTGAATCTGCAGGTCCCTTGCCTTACGACATTGACTGCGGCGAAGGCATCAACACCGTTATGGTGCCCCCTGCTGCAAAACAGGCATTCAAAGAACTGGATTTCGAAATGATGCGTCCTTATCCTCATTCTGTTGACGTCAAAGACAGCATCATCCAGTACTGGAAGGACTATTGCCCTCTGAATTACAAACGAATCGTTCTTTGTGACGGTTCTGTAGGCGGATTATACCTGCTCAATCGTCTGTTCCTGGAAAGAGGCGATTCTGTATTGGGCATCGCTCCCCAATTCTCTGAATATGTGACAGATGTGAGAATGTACGGCACCAACGTTACCGGTGTACCTCTGAAAAAAGAAAACAACTACCGTTTCTCTGTAGAAGATCTGCTGGCAGCCCTGACACCTGACCACAAGCTGATCTACATCGATAACCCCAACAACCCTACTGGGCAGGCAATTCCCCTTTCCGACATCGAAACCATTCTGGCAGCTGCCAATAAAAACGGCACCGCTGTCATCATCGACGAAGCTTATGGCGAATACATTCCCAAGAAAAACTCCGCCGTTTCTCTGTTGGATAAATACGAAAATCTCATTATTGCAAGAACATTCTCCAAAGGCTTCGGTCTGGCAGGTCTGCGTGCCGGCTACCTGCTGATTCCCGAATGTCTGGCACCTTACATTGCCAACATCACAAACCCTTACTGCATGACAGAATTCGCCAGAAGCGTTGCATCTAAAACCATTCTGGATGAATCCTTCCTGGAAATTCTCCAGAGCAAAACAGCAGAAATGAAAAAACAGATGTACCGTCCTTGGAAAAACCTTTCCATTGCCCACACCTGCGACACCGTTTCCATCAGCATGATCACCCACCAGAACCCTGAAATCGATCTGGCGGCAGAATTCGCTAAACGCAGAATTCTGGTCATCTCCGGCAACGATTTCGAAAACATCGGACAAAACTCCGTTCGTCTGCGTGTTCCCGAAGAAAAAGACATGCCCGCTGTTTTGAAAGCCATGGAAGAAATTGACCAGCTGTAACAGAAAGTTTTTCCAACTCTGCGTTGACAAAGATTTTTTCCTATACTATGATGGACAGAGGAAAGGATTGGTGTATGGAAATGTCACAGAGCATATTAAAAAACGCAGATTTGAAATCCACAAAAAAGCGCTGTCTGCTGCTTTCGATTCTCCAGACAGAAGACCGCGCCATGACAGCTGAAGAACTATTGGAAAAAGCCACGCCCATTCTGCCCATGAACGCTTCTACGGTATATCGTACTTTGAATACACTGACAGAAAAAGGAGTCCTGAGCAAGAGCCTACGTAAAGACGGCAAATCCTATTTTTCATTGGAAAAACACGATCATCATCATCGTTTGGTCTGCACCGTCTGCCGCAAAGTCATTCCCGTTGACTCCTGCCCTCTGAAAGAGCTGGAAGAAGATCTGGAAGCAAAAACAGGCTTCCGCATCACCGGACATACCCTGGAATTCAGTGGTATCTGCCCAGAATGCAGAAAATCAAATGGGCTTTAAACAAACGTAAATAGAAACAGCCAGTATTTCCCCTAGAAAATACTGGCTGTTTTTTATTTACAGCATTTCTTTACGATCCAGAATCATAAAGATACGAACCATATCCTCTGACAGATTCAGATTTCCATTCTCATCTCCGCTGAGTACACCTTCATCCACCAGTTTTTTGATGATTTCCTTGCCGTAGGGCAAATCCTCGATTTTCTGATACCGTTTCACTTCCTCATCCCCTTCCGTTTCCTCCTTGTAAGTCACGCCGAAATAACTGCATACGCCTTTGCAGATGCCTTCTGCACATTGCTTCCGATACTCCTCTGAAAGAAGCAGTTTTGCTTCCTCCCGATTGGTCATAAAGCCCCCTTCAATGAGAACTGCCGGCATTTTCGTTGCCCGCAGCACATAAAGATCTGCGCTTTTTTTCACGCCTCTGTTTTTTCTGCCGCATGCTTCTACCAATGCTTCATGAACCTTTCCCCCAAAGTCCACAGTCTTGGTATCCGCCTTTTCATAAATCCAGCTTTCTACGCCATTTGCGTCATTCCAATCACTGCCAAAGGCATTGGCATGGATGCTGATATACGCATCTGCTTTTGCGTCATTTGCCCGTTTGACACGGGTCTGCAAAGATGTGTCCTCATCCCCCGGCGCCACTGCAAGGACACGAAAACCGCATCTTTTCAGCGCGTCCATTAAATAAGACGCTACTGCCCGATTATAGGCGTTTTCCGGCATATAACTGCCGTCAGGGAACAAGGGTGTGCGCTTGCCAGCCGTTTTCATGCCATGACCATCATCTACTGCCACACAAAACATCTCATCTGCTCCTTTCTATTGATTTTTCTTTTCATCGGAAATCCCTTTGGTGGTTGGGTCTGTCAGTACCCCCAGTACTGCTAGAAATGCCGTTGCCAGCAGATAAGGATTGGCAAAGAGCGCTTTCACCTCATCACACAGCACCTGCCAGCTGGTAAGCATTTCAGGATTTGCTCCTGTTGCTGTCAGCACCACGCCCACCAGTCCCACCCAAAACCAAGGGTTTGTCAGTCGTTTCTTCCATTCCAGTTTCATTTGTATTCCCCCCTTTCATACTATGCGTACTCGTCCAAACGGTGATGGGCAGATTTTGCGCTGCTTTCTACGGCGGATAAACGACCTTCATGGTCTTTCAAAGAGGCTTTGATGCCTTCCAGATCTTTCTGCATACCAAGAATCATATCTAGTTTCGCATCCACACCGCCCCTCCATGCGGCATCTTTCTCCACCGACTTATCCCGGCTCTGAACAAAGCTGAGAACGCCCAAAAGACCGCCCAGCACGGACAGCGCCAGCCCAATTTCCAGTTCCATATCCTCCCTCCTTTCCCGGACAAAAGGAGCATAACGGAAAAAAAGTCCCGCTGCGTCCCAACTTTTCTGCATAAAAAAAGTCCCTGTGGGAAATCCCACAAGGACATAACATACAAATATTATTTTTCGCTGTAAACGCCCAGTTTACGGAAACGTTCATAACGTTTTTCAGACAGGACACGACCGGAATACTGTTCCAGTTCCTGTACGTCAGAAAGCAGACGCGCTTTCAGGTCTTCGCACATGACATCAAAGGAATCAAAGTTTTCTTCAATGACATCTTCTGCCACACCGAAGCGTTTCATATCTTCTGCTGTGATTTTCAGGCATTCTGCCGCGTCAGCCGCTTTGCTTGCGTCTTCCCACAGGATAGATGCGCAGCCTTCGGGAGAAATAACGGAAAATACCGCATTTTCCAGCATATACACGCGGTTTGCCACAGACAGACCCAGTGCGCCGCCGCTGCCGCCTTCCCCAATGACAATAGTAATAATAGGTGTTTCCAGACCCATCATTTGCATCAGGTTGTCAGCAATGGCCTGACCCTGACCACGTTCTTCCGCTTCTTCCCCACAGTATGCACCGGAGGTATCCACGAAACAAATGACAGGGCGATGGAATTTTTCCGCCTGTTTCATGAGACGCAGTGCTTTCCGATAGCCTTCGGGCATGGGGCAGCCGAAGTTGCAGCGGATTCTTTCCTGCAAATCGCGACCACGTTCAATGCCGATGAATGTAACAGGAATATCTCCCAGATAACCGATACCGCCAATGATGGCAGGGTCATCTGCGTATTTCCGGTCACCGTGCAGTTCTGTTCTTTCTGTGAACAGATTTTCGATATAGGCACGGGAAGTGGGACGATCCTGGGCTCTTGCAGCCTGTAATCTTTCATAAGCTGTCATCATGCCTCATCCCTCCTTCTGCTGTGCTGTTTCAAAAGACGTTCCAGTGTTGCCCGCAGTTCTGTACGAGGCACAATGGCATCTACAAAACCGCAGTCCTGCAGAAATTCTGCACGCTGGAAATCTTCCGGCAATTTTTTCTTTGTGGTCTGTTCAATGACACGACGACCTGCAAAGCCAATGAGTGCATTGGGTTCGGACAGGATGATGTCCCCCAGCATAGCAAAGCTTGCTGTTACCCCACCAGTTGTAGGGTCTGTCAGAACAGTGATATACAATCCGCCTTTGTCGCTGTGGAAATGAACAGCGCCGCTGGTTTTTGCCATCTGCATGAGGGACAGAATCCCTTCCTGCATTCTGGCGCCGCCAGAGGCTGTGAAGCCCACCACAGGCAGATCATGTTCTGTTGCGTATTCAAAAAGCCGTGTAATCTTTTCCCCTACCACAGAACCCATACTGCCCATCATGAACTGAGGGTCCATAACAAACACAGCGCAGGGCTGACGGCGGATGGCAGCAGTACCGCATACCACGCCTTCCATCTGACCGGATGCCGCACGGGCAGACTCGATCTTATTGGCATAGCCAGGGAAGTTCAAAGGGTTTTCTGTCTGGATATTCATTTCCAGTTCCTGAAAACTGCCTTTGTCACAAATAGCTTTGATTCTTGTTTTCGCACTGATACGGTAATGGTAGCCACAGGAAGGGCATACCATTTTGTTCTTTGCAACAGAACGTTTTGTATCAATGGCTTTACAAATGGGGCAGCGGATTTTTTCTTCCACCGTAGGTGTAATACCGCCGCTTTCCAGCACATTTCTTGATTTTCGGAACATGCCAACAATATTATTCAAGTTCTGTGCCTCCTTCCGCCAACAATTCCGGCAGAATCAGTGTGTCATAATCCCCTTTCTGGAACCGGGGGTTACGCACCAGCCGCAGTTGGTCTTCAATATTGGTATGAATCCCATGGATAACCATTTCACAAAGAGCCGCTTCCATTTTGCGGATGGCGTCTTCTCTGGTCTTGGCGTAAACAATGAGTTTCCCAATCATGGAATCATAAAAAGGTACAATCAGGCAATCCTGTACCAATGCTGTATCAAAGTGTACCCGGGAACCGCCGGGGATATGCAAAAAGTCTACCTGACCGGTGCTTCTTGCATTGATGCGGCATTCCATAGAATGACCATGCAGGTGAATATCTTCCTGCGTGAAATCCAGAGGAATCTGGCAGGCAATACGAATCTGCCATTTTACGATGTCCACATCGCTGATTTCTTCTGTAATGGGATGTTCTACCTGCAGACGGGTATTCATTTCAATGAAATAGAAATTGCCGTCGGGTGCCAGCAGGAACTCTACAGTACCTGCGTTCACATAGTTGGCAGCTTTTGCCGCTTTCACAGCCGCATCCATCATTCTTTTGCGGATGTCTTCTGTCATAACAGGGCAAGGTGTTTCTTCCAGCACCTTCTGCTTATTCAGCTGTAAGGAGCAGTCACGTTCCCCCAGACAAACGATGTTGCCGAAGGCATCTGCCAGCACCTGCATTTCCACATGGCGTACAGAAGTCAGATATTTTTCCAGGAACACATCGCCGTTGCCAAAAGCACTTTTGGCTTCTTCAGACGCTGCCAAAAAGGCATGTTCCAGATCTTCTTCTCTTTCCACCACGCGAATGCCCTTGCCGCCACCGCCAGCGGTAGCTTTTACCAGAATGGGATAGCCGATTTCCGCAGCCAGACGTTTTGCTTCCGCAGGGTCATGAAGGATTTCTGTACCGGGTACCACAGGCACACCGATTTCCTTCATGAGCTGACGGGAATTGTCCTTATCACCCATGGCACGAAGCACATTGCTGTCAGGACCAATGAAAATGATGCCCTTTTCTTCGCAAAGTGCCGCAAACTCAGGGTTTTCGGACAAAAAGCCATAGCCGGGATGGATGGCTTCCGCATTGGATGCCAAAGCCGCACTGATGATATTTTTCTGGTTCAGATAGCTGTCTGCTGCCGCGTTGGAACCGATACAGATTCTTTCGTCTGCCAGTGCGACGGGCAGGGAATTCTGGTCTGCTTCGGAATATACCGCTACGGTTTCAATACCCATTTCCTTACAGGCACGAATGATGCGGACAGCTACCTCCCCTCTGTTTGCAATGAGAATTTTTGAAAACATATCCTCTTACTCCTTTATCAGAGCGAAAGAAAATTCCGCACTGACGCATAATTTTCCGTTCACAAAGCCTTTGCCGCTTGCCCAGTAGAAAGGACCTTTGTGTTTGATCAAAGTGCATTCTGTTTCCAAAACATCACCGGGACGCACGCTGTTTTTGAAACGTACTTTGTCCAGACCTGTGAAATAAGGTGTTGCGCCTTCCTGTTCGCCGGAAAGGAGCACACATGTGGACTGTCCCAGAATTTCGCACAGGATAACACCCGGCACTACAGGGTTACCGGGGAAATGTCCCTGCAAAAACCACTCATCGGGGCGGATGGTCTTTTTGCCATAAGCAACACCATCTCTCAGTTCTGCTTCGTCAACCAGCAGCATATTGTCCCGATGGGGCAGTATTTTCTTCAGTTCTTCCTGATTCATAGGTTTTCGCCTTCTTCCTGTCAGTCTTCACGGATACGGAACAGAACCTGACCGTATTCCACGATCTGACCGTTGTTGACACAGATTTCTTCAATGGTACCACTGCATTCTGCTGCGATTTCATTGAACATCTTCATGGATTCTACGATACATACAGTATCGCCGGCTGCTACATGATCCCCTACGGCTACATAGGGTGCCGCACCAGCCTGAGGTGCCATATAAACAGTACCTACCAGAGGTGTTTTCTGTTCATACAGATCTTCTTCAGGGGCAGCGGGAGCTTCGGGAGCTGCCGCAGGTGCTTCTGCTGCTGCAACGGGCACAGCTTCCATAGGAACAGCCGCAGGCACTACCACAGCAGGTGCCACAGGAGCAGATACTGCTTCCAGCACCAGTCTGTTGTCGCCTTCTGTCAAATCCAGTTTGGTCAAACCGTTATCTTTCAAAATTTTTGCCAATTCAGCAATCTTTGTTGTTTCCATCTATCTCACCCTTTGAATTTTCTAAATGCGATGCAGGCATTGTGACCGCCAAAGCCCAGAGAAGTGGACAGAACGGCTTCCAGTTCCGCTTCTTCCGCTACATTGGGTGTATAGTGCAGATCACAAACTTCATCCTGTTCCTGCAGGTTGATGGTGGGAGGTACCAGAGAGTTGTTCATGGCACAGATTGCAGCGATGGCTTCTGCCGCACCTGCTGCACCCAGCATATGACCTGTCATGGATTTTGTAGAGCTGATATGTACTTTCTGCGCGTCTTCTTCGCCCAGAGCCTTACGGATGGCATTTGTTTCTGTTTTATCGTTCAAGGCTGTACCTGTACCATGGGCATTGATGTAGATTTTTTCTGCGGGAACGCCTTCCAGCTCAGCCATAGCTTCTTTGATCGCTCTTGCGCTGGCTACTGCTGTTTCATCGGGAGCTGTTACATGATGTGCGTCACAGGTGGAACCATAACCGCAGACTTCCGCGTAAATCTTTGCGCCTCTTGCTTTTGCGTGTTCATACTCTTCCAGAATCAGTGTGGCTGCGCCTTCTCCCATAACAAAACCGCCGCGGCGTTTGTCAAAAGGCAGAGATGCTGCGTTAGGATCTTCAGAAGGGCTCAGTGCCATACATGCGCCAAAGCCTGCCACTGCCAGATTGGTGATGGCTGCTTCACTACCACCGCAGATAGCCGCTGTTGTGTAGCCGTGACGGATTGCACGATATGCTTCGCCGATACATGTGGTACCAGTTGCACATGCAGTTGTCATGGAAACGCAAGGGCCCTGTGCATGATATTTGATGGCAATGTTGCCGGCTGCGATATTGCTGATCATTTTAGGGATGAACAGAGGAGAAACTCGTCTGGGACCTTTTTCTTCCAGTGCTTTGTAAGATTCTCCAAATGTTTCAAAACCACCGATACCGCTGCCAAAGTATACGCCCAGTTCTTCAGGGGCGATTTTTCCTTCCAGTTCGCTGTCAGCCATGGCTTCTGCCGCAGATGCCAGCGCATACTGTGTGAAACGGTCCAGCTTCTTTGCGGACAGTTTATCCATGCAGCACAGAGGATCGAAATCCTTTACTTCTGCTGCCAGTTTATATTTGGATTCGGATACGTCAAAACGGGTGATCATGCCGATGCCGTTTTTGCCTGTTTTCAGACCTTCCCAGAAATCAGCCACGTTGTTGCCGATGGGAGTTACCGCACCCAAACCTGTTACTACGACTCTTTTCATAAAGTACCTCCTACATGGCCAGACCGCCGTCGATGCGGATCACTTCGCCAGTGATATAATCGGACTGGTCGCTTGCCAAAAACAGCGCAAGGTTTGCAATGTCTTCGGGCTGCGCAAATCTTTTCATTGGAATATGATCGACTAATGCGTTATTTTCAGACAGATTTTCTGTCATGTCTGTTGCTACAAAACCGGGCGCAATGGCATTGCAGTTCACATTGCGGCTAGCCAGTTCTTTTGCAACGGATTTTGTCAGCCCAATAAGCCCCGCCTTGGAAGCGGAGTAGTTTGTCTGACCGGGATTGCCCATCAGACCGGATACAGAGCTGATATTGATAATCTTGCCGCTTTTCTGTTTCATGAAAACAGGGTAAAGCTGCTTGATCATATAGAAAGCGCCTTTCAGATTGGTATCCACAACGCTGTCGAAGTCGGGAACCTTCATCATAGGCACCAGTTTGTCCTTGGTAATGCCGGCATTGTTTACCAGAATATCGGCGCCGCCGAAATCTTTGATAATCTGTTTGCAGACTGCGGCAACCTGTTCCGCGTCCGCCACGTTGCACTGGTAAGCTTCTGCCTTTACACCCATTTCCTGCAGAGCTGCTTTTGTTTCTTCTGCTTTCTGGGTATTGCCTGCATACAGCAGCGCAATGTTTGCGCCCTGTTCTGCGAATCTTTTACAAATGGCCGCACCGATACCACGGGAACCGCCTGTAACAATGGCTGTTTTTCCTTTCAACATATCTTAGCGTACCTCCTCTGCTACCTGGCGAGCTTCTTCCATGTTGGAAACAGCATACACTTTGCTGTCTGGAAGAATGCGGCTGATGAGTTTCTTCAGTGTGGTGCCAACACCCACTTCGATGAAAGTATCAAAGCCGTCTGCCGCCATATTTTCAATGCTTTCCTGCCAACGCAGGGAATGGTTGATCTGTTTTTCCATCAGATCTCTTACTTCTGCTGTGTAAGGTTTTGTTGTGTAGTTGGAATATACAGTCATTTCGGGCTGTTTTACATCTACAGCCTTCAGTGCTTCTGCAAATTCCTGAGATGCTTCATCCATAAAAGGAGAATGGAAACCGCCGCCTACGGCTACGGGCAGACATCTGCCGCCAGCTTCCTTTACATCTTTTCCGAAACTGTCGAGTTCATCTTTTTTCCCGGCAACAACCAGCTGACCGGGTCCGTTGTAGTTTACAGGGAACACATTGGGGTATTTTTCCGCTAGTGCTTCCACCTGTGCATTTTCCATTTTCATCACCGCTACCATAGATGCGGGATGTTCTTTTGCAGCTTTTCCCATGGCTGCCCCTCTCGCGCAGGCCAAACGGAACCCATCTTCAGGGCTGTAAGCGCCTGCAAAAGCCAATGCTGGGATTTCTCCCAGGGAAAAACCTGCCACAGCCTCAGGCACAATGCCTTCTTCCCGCAGTGCAATTGCTGCTGCGATGTCTGCCAGATACAGACAGGGCTGTGTATTTTCTGTGATTTTCAATTCTTCGGCTGTACCTTCAAAGCACTGCTGCAAAGTGCCGGGGCGGATTTCCTCCGCCCGAGCAAACAGTTCTTTTACGCTTTCGTTGTTTTCGTAAAAGTCCTTGCCCATACCGGCCTTCTGCGCGCCCTGCCCTGAAAAGACAAAGGCTATTTTACCCATTTTGCAGCTCCTTTCAGCAGTTCTTCCGCTTCGGTCGCGATTTCTTTCACGATTTCCGCTGCGGGCTGTTCTTTCTTCACCATACCGGAGATCTGACCTGCCAGGAAGCAGCCAGCTTTTGTATCGCCTTCTACAGCTGCTTTACGCAGTGCGCCAACGCCCAGTTCTGCCACATCTTCCGCTGTGGTTTCCGGTGCATATTCCACTTTCAGGAATTCACGGCTGAAAGGATTTTTCAGACAACGGCAAGTGTTGCCGCCAAAACGTCTGCCTGTGGTAACGGTAGAAATGTCAGTTGCTTTCAGAACCATATCTTTGTAGTTCTGGTGCACACCGCATTCTTCTGCCAGCAGGAAACGAGTACCCATCTGTACGCCTACTGCGCCCAGCATGAATGCCGCTGCCATACCGCGTCCGTCACCGATGCCGCCTGCTGCCAGTACAGGAATGTTCACAGCGTCGCATACCTGAGGCACCAGAGGCATTGTTGTCATTTCCCCGATATGCCCGCCGGATTCGCCGCCTTCTGCGATAACAGCGGAAGCACCAGCTTTTTCCATCATTTTTGCTGCCGCAACAGATGCAACAACGGGAATGACGGTGATGTTTGCTTCCTTCCACATTCCCATGTATTTTTTGGGCATACCTGCGCCTGTGGTAACAACAGCTACCTTTTCTTCAGCCACGATTTTTGCCACTTCATCCACATGGGGGCTCATCAGCATGATATTCACGCCAAAAGGTTTGTCTGTCAGTTCTCTGGCAATACGAATCTGTTCACGCAGGTAGTCGCCGCCTGCGTTCATGGCAGAGATGATGCCCAGACCGCCGCCATTGGAAACGGCTGCTGCCAGTTTACCATCTGCAATCCAAGCCATGCCCCCCTGAAAGATGGGGTATTCAATGCCTATCATTTCGCAAATCGGTGAAACAATCATTTCTTTCCCTCCAATTAGTTCTGTTTGCTTTCGATCATTTTAACCAGATCAGCAACAGTTTCTACTTTGTTGTCGCCCATTTCGATTTCTGTGCCCAGTTCTTCTTCCAGGCTCATGAGCAGTTCCATAACGTCCAGAGAGTCAATCCCCAGATCAGCAAATTTTGTTTCCATTGTGATTGTGGAAACTTCACATTCCAGTTTTTCTGCCAACAGTGCTGCGATTTTTTCAAATACCATGATGCATTCTCCTTTTCTTCTTTAAAAAAATGATTTCGTCTTGTTCAGGGCAGCAAGCTGTCCCCAATATTTCCGCATGTTGCGGACTTGTATATGATGCCTTTTCGGCTCATTACCATCTTACAATGCAGGCTGCACTTGCCAGACCGCCGCCGAAAGCAGGCAGCAGCAGCAGATCGCCTTTTTGCAGCATTCCCTTGCGGTTCATTTCATCCAGTGCAATGGGGATGCTTGCGGAGGAAGTATTGCCGTAACGGTCAATATTCACATAAAATTTCTCCTTAGGCACTTTCAGCATCACGCTTGCAAAGTCAATGATACGCTGATTTGCCTGATGTGGTACGATGTACTTAATATCCTCAAATGTCAGACCATTCTGCTTGAGCAGATATTTTGTATCGTGACAGATGGCGTTTACAGCAAACTTGAATGTATCCTGTCCACGCATATGGATATAAGGTTTTTTCTGTTCTCCTTCAAAGAAAGGAGATTTCCCGATGAGCTGGGGAATGTCGATGACATTGTTGCCGCCTTTTACATGGAATACAGAGTCCAGATAGTTGTCACCTTCACCCAGAACCACTGCCCCTGCGCCGTCACCAAAAATAACACAGGTGCTTCTGTCTTCCCAGTCTACGATACGGCTCAATCTTTCAGCGCCAATGACAAGGACTTTTTTCACCTTACCTCTGGCAAAGAATCCTGCTGCTGTTTCCAGTGTGAAAACAAATGCGGAACATGCCGCGTTGATATCCATGGTCATACAATCCAGACCCAAAATATTCTGAATCATACAGGAAACAGAAGGAGAAATGGATTCCCCGCTGACACTGGCTGCCAGAATCAGATCGATTTCTTCCTTTTTCACACCGCTGTTTTCCAGTGCTGCCAGTGCTGCTTTGGCGCCCATGTCTGCCGCCGTTTCGTTTGTGCTGACGTGGCGTTCTTTTACGCCGACGCGCTGCATGATCCATTCATCGTTTGTATCTACGATTTTAGACATATCATCATTGGTTACCACTCTGGGAGGCACATACATGCCCGTTCCCAATATCGAAAAACTCATTCTTCTTTCCTCCTGCTTTACGCATTCTTTTGTGCTTACGATATTTAGTCCCCGTTTCGGCAAAAAGGTTACAGGAAATTGATATTTTTTTGCACTTTTTTCCAAACAAAAAGGAAACTGACTTTTTATCGTAGTAAAAGCCCCTTTGTTCCCCCGTCAGCCTCTTTTTCTCATCCGCATCCACAGCATCACCAGCAGGCACCAGGAAGCACAGACATAGGAGAAAAATCCAATACCAATGAGCATCCTTCTATGGCGCATTTTTTCCGCCAGTCGGCAAAACTCCTGTTCCGCTGCATTTTCTGAAGGGATCTGTCCCATATTGGAAGGTTTTTGAGAGAATCTGCGATATTGTTTGTAATACCGACGGCAGTCGGGACAAGTCCGCAAATGCGCCGCTACACTGTCTTTTGTCACTGGATTTGCCAGCCCATCCTGATACAGGGCCACCAAGTCCATGACGATTTCACACGGCAAATTCATCTTTCAACACCTCCATCATTTTTTTCTTCGCGCGGAAAAAAATCACCTTTGCAGAATTTTCACTGATCTTCAGCGCCAGCGCGATCTGTGAAAAGGGCAGCTCCGCATAGATTCGCAGCAGCACCACATCCCGGTATTTTTTCGGAATTTCCTTTACCATGGCGCGGACTGCTTTTTCCACATATTTCTTATGGACATATTCTTCCGGGTCTGCATTCTGCGTATAATAGGTATTGACTACTAAGTCCAGATTGGCAGAATCCAGATGCAGTTTGTTGCGTTTGAGATATTTGAAATAAACATGCTTTCCGATGGATGCCAGCCAGGTAAAAACTTCGCACTCTCCGCGAAAACGGTGAAAGGACATATATGCCTGCAAGAACGTTTCCTGCGCCAGGTCTTCCGCCAAGGCGCGATCCCCGCACAGACGGTGCAAAAAAGCATATACTCTGTCATAATATGCTCGATAGAGCATTTCAAATGAATTCACCTGCTCACCCCCGTTCGCCTGTTTCGCATTACAGTATACCATAAGAAACATGGAAAATCCAGTAACTTTCTATGGCTTCTTTCGCAAATGGGCAGTAAAAAGGACAGATTTCGCTTTCTGGGGCAAAAAAAATTTATTTTCATCTTGACAATTTTATAAAAATAGCGCAAAATATTAGTGTTGTGTATCGGTGTGTGGCTCAGTTTGGTAGAGCGCTACGTTCGGGACGTAGAGGTCGCAGGTTCAAATCCTGTCACACCGATAGACGCGCCGCAGGCATCTGTTTGCGGCGTTTTTTATTGCCAAAAACCCCTGATTCCAAAGCCTGGACAGGGGTTTTTCTATTGCCGCTTTTCTTCAGCGGCACATATACAAAAGGGGATATGGATTCCCCTGCTCATCCAAATCGGTTCTTTTGTAAACGGAAAATCCCATATGCTCATAAAAACCAATAGCCTGAGGATTTTGCTCATTGACTGTCACCTGCTTTATTTTTTCATCACAATCTGCCCGTTCCAGCAATTGCTTTCCCAGTCCTTTTCCCCGTTCTGCAGACGCAATGAACAGCATCTCCAAAGACCCTTTTTCCGTTCCCATAAACGCCACAGGCTGTCCTGCTTTTGTTGCCATATACAAACGTGCCACCCCTTCTATGGCTTGCGGCACATAAGGCTTAATGCTGTTTATCTCATCATCAGACAAAAACAGATGGGTTGCTCTGACAGAATCCTCCCACACCGCCAGCAGCTGCTCCATCAGCATGGGCGTTCTTTCCTTTACTTCCATGATTTTCATATTGTTCTCCGCCATTCTCTCCATAAAAAAAAGGAACCGTTCCATGGTTCCTTTTTCAACTTTGTATCATTCTTTTTCTGCAGCTTCAAAAATTTCTTCTGCGGATTTTTTGTAATATCCTGTGCTGTCTTCTGCAACAGTTGCCGCAATCTTTGTGCCATAGTACATACGGCAGGCTTCCGCAGCATCCATACGATGTGCCTTTGCCATCCGTCCAACGACATCTATGAGCAGTTCTGTTCTTTCTTCATAATGCCCATAAGTATCTTCTTCCGCATCTCTTTCCAGCGCCATCATCCCGTCGATCATGCCGATGTAAAAAGAGGTGTCCATTTCCGGGAACTGGTTTCTGGTATCCTGCAGCAGCTGGATCACACCATTTTTGTCAAAGGCTTCAAAAACCTTATGTCCGGGAATGTTTTTTGCATAGCTGTAATATTCGATGCAGGAAACGATCATTCTCAATTCATCCATTTCTGCACGCTCCTTTCCTTCTGTATCATACCTGTTTTTTGGCAAAATTTCAACAGCCGTTTTCGTTTTTGCTTGACAAGTGACGAAAGAAAATGCAGTATGTTGTTATAAAAAGAAAAAGGAGCGATATGACATGATTTCTGTTACCATAGACAAAAGCATCAAAGAACGTTGTCCCGAAGCGGTACTGGGACTTTTGCAGTGCAAAGTTTCTGTTCATCCCGATGATGAAGAATTCCTTGCACTGCTCAACGGCAAGATTGCGGAACTGTCTGAAGTGGAACTGTCTCAGGCAAACAAACGGGACTATATCCAGTCCACCCGCAAAGCATACAAAGCACTGGGCAAAGAACCCAACCGCTACCGCAATTCCTGTGAAGCCATGTGCCGCAGAATTGCCAAAGAACGTGGACTTTACTACATCAATAATGTGGTAGACATCAATAACTACCTTTCTATCCTGTCTGGCTACTCCATGGGTACTTATGATTTGGCACATGTTACCGGCAGCATCACCTGGAAACGTGCTTCCGAAGGCACCGCTTATCAGGGCATCGGCAAAGACGTGCTGAACATCGAGTTCCTTCCTGCCCTCTTTGATGAAGAAGGTCCCTTCGGCAATCCCACCAGCGACAACACTCGCGCCATGATTACCGATGACACCAAAGAAATCCTGTTGGTGTACTACACCTTCAATGGCGGTCAGGAACTGGAATCCCTGCTGGAACTGTCCAAAGAACTGCTGGAAAAACACGCGGCAGGCACAGATTTTGAAATTCAGATTTTGAAGTAAGATATTCTGAAATCATAACCACGCCTAAAAGACCTGGTTTGCACTAGCCCTATAAGGGCTTATTAAGAGCCAGCGCCTAAATGACGCTG
>OFLZ01000293.1_pt1 | contig 44185 bp, 35 predicted proteins | sample 1541321 | NCBI WGS metagenome assembly OFLZ01 (sample SAMN04209223, study PRJEB22552) | human gut metagenome | biome: gut; material: feces | host: Homo sapiens | place: USA: Oklahoma | reverse complement strand
TATCGCTCCATATCGTAAAAATACCGTTCAAGAATCGCCAGCCCCGCGCCTTTGCTGAATCTCGCAGGAGATCCTCTTGACAAGCTCTGGCTTGAGCTTAAACTTTTTGAAATAGACCGCCAGCGCCACAAGCAAGATCAGCGGCGGCAGGATATACATCATCGTTTCGATGCAGGTCACCGCTTGCGGCGTTGCAACAGAATCTTCTTTTCCTTGAAAGCCGACGGCTGCAAAACCCAACATGGTAATTAGCGAACTCAATCCCGCCGCAACCTTGCTCAGGAAGGTCAGCATCGAAAAAATCACACCCTCATTGCGCTCGCCCGTGCGCCATTCCCCATAGTCCACCGCGTCTGCGAGCATCACATTCTGCATAACGCCCATTGAGCCAAACCCGGCGGACATCACAAAGGCCGCAGCGGCAAAGGGAAGGAACTGCCCATTGAGGAAGCTGGTTGAGAGAAACATCAGCACATAGCCAATGCAGGGCAAAACCAGGGAAGCGATATTCACCCGGTTACGCCCAAACCATCTGGTAAAAATCGGATAGCCTAACAGCCCGATTGCCTGCGACGCGCCGAGCAAGATGGTAAAGAAAGAATACTGATCCTTGCTGCCAATTACAAACACAAAGTAGAAAACCGTGACCGCATTCGTCAGATTGATGGCGAGATTAAACAGGATCATGATCACCACAATCACAAGCGCCTGATCGTTATGAAACAAAATTTTTGCACAGCGGATCAGGGAAAATTTTTCCTCCTTCTGCTGTGGGGGCGGTGCGATCCGCTCCCGCACCGTGCCCGTGCAGATCAAAACGGTCAGGATATAGATGCCTGAGGTAAGCAACGCATATTTCATAAACCCGCCGCCCGCAACGCCGCCGAGCTTGTCTGTGATTTGCAGCGTAAACGCGCCCACAATGCCCGCCGCGCCGCCAAAGATGCGCGGCAGCATAGAAACCTGATCACGATCATGGGAATCGAGCGTCAGCGCGGGGATCATCGCCCAATAACTGACGTCAATCATCGTATAGGTCATATCCCACAGGATAAAGCCGACCGTTGCATAAACATATAAGCCGGGGCCACGGAACCCGGGGTCGGTAAACAGCAAAACCGTAACCGCCGCATTGGTCACGGCACCAATCACCATCCACGGCCGGAACTTGCCCCATTTAGTGTGCGTATGGTCGATGATTGCACCCATTAACAGATCGTTGACGCCATCCCAAATGCGCGCGGCAAAAAGCATGACGCCCAAAAATGCCGGCGATAGCCCCAAACCTGATAAAAACCAATAAGAGATAAATCCACTTGCCAGGCCGTAGCTCATGCTTTTGCCGATCGTCCCGACCCCATATCCGAGTTTGTTGCCCCAAGTCAATCTGTTTTCCATCCTGCTTTCCTCCTCCAGATTGTAAACTCCATATTTTATTTATCATTTTACCAGATTTTTTGGCAAAATGATATACTTCCTCTGGAATAAAGTTGTGTTCATTCGAGTAAATTCTCTTTATTTTTTGTTTCACAAAAAAGGCTGGATCATAAAAATTTAAAATGATCGCCAATATGGTAAATAACCTCATACTGAAATCGCTGGCATTGGCTGCTTTCTTCTCCCGCGTTGAAACAATGATCCTCAGCATCTTTTAAATCGATTCATTCCCTTCACCCTATCAAAAACCCGCCCCATACGCTGCTGTATGGGGCGGGTCTTACTTTTTGCCGGCATCTGTTCGCCTGCTTTTATCTACGTTCCAAAATCCGCTTGAGATACTGTCCCGTATACGAAGCCTTCACCTGCGCCACCTCTTCCGGCGTTCCTGTAGCCACGATCATACCGCCCTTGTCGCCGCCCTCCGGGCCAAGGTCAATGATATGATCGGCGGTTTTGATCACATCGAGATTGTGTTCGATCACCAGCACGGTATTGCCGTTGTCCACCAGCGTGTGCAGCACATCAATCAGGCGGTGCACGTCGGCCGTATGCAGGCCGGTCGTCGGCTCGTCCAGAATGTAGATTGTGCGCCCCGTCGCCCGGCGGGAAAGCTCGGTGGAAAGCTTGACGCGCTGCGCCTCGCCGCCGGAGAGCGTGGTCGCGGGCTGGCCGATCTTGATATAGCCGAGGCCCACATCATAGAGCGTTTGCAGCTTGCGCTGGATTTTCGGCACGGCAGAGAAGAATTCGAGCCCCTCCTCCACGGTCATCTCCAGCACATCGTAAATATTTTTGCCCTTATACTTCACTTCCAGCGTTTCGCGGTTGTAACGCGCGCCCTTGCAGACCTCGCAGGGTACATAGATATCCGCCAGGAAGTGCATCTCAATCTTTACAATGCCGTCGCCCTGGCAGGCCTCGCAGCGCCCGCCCTTGACGTTGAAAGAAAAGCGGTTCGCTTTAAAGCCGCGCATCTTCGACTCCTGCGTGGAGGCGAAGAGCTCGCGGATATCCGTAAACACGCCGGTATACGTCGCCGGGTTGGAGCGCGGCGTGCGCCCGATGGGCGACTGGTCGATATCAATCACTTTATCGAGATGCTGGATGCCCTCCATATCCTGATGCGCGCCGGCGGTGCGCTTCGCGCCGTTTAATTCATTCGCCAGCCGCTTATAGAGAATTTCGTTGACGAGCGAGGATTTACCGGAGCCGGACACGCCCGTTACGCACACAAACTCGCCCAGTGGGATCGTTACATCGATCCCCTTGAGGTTATTCTCCTTTGCGCCGAGCACCTTCAAAAATTTGCCGTTGCCCTTACGCCGCTTCTCCGGGATTGGAATCGACCGCGCGCCGCTGAGGTATTGCCCGGTCAGCGACCGTTTGCAGGCCTTGATCTCATCCACTGTGCCCGCGCAAACGATCTCCCCGCCGTGGATGCCCGCGCCGGGGCCAACGTCCACAATATAGTCCGCGGCATACATCGTATCCTCATCGTGCTCGACAACGATCAGCGTATTGCCGAGATCGCGCAGGTGCTTGAGCGTTTCCAGCAGCCGGTCGTTATCCCGCTGGTGCAGGCCGATGCTCGGCTCATCCAGGATATAGAGAACGCCCATCAGCGAGGAGCCGATTTGCGTTGCCAGCCGGATGCGCTGGCTCTCGCCGCCGGACAGCGTCCCCGCGGGGCGGGAAAGCATCAGGTAATCAAGCCCCACGCTCGAGAGGAAGGTGAGCCTTTCGCGGATTTCCTTGAGAATCTGCTTTGCGATCATCTGCTCGCGCTCGGTCAACTGCAATCCGTTGATAAACTCCAACGCAGCCGTAATGGATTTATGGCTGAACTGATCGATGTTGATGCCGCCCACCGTAACGGAGAGCGACTCCGGCCGCAGCCGCGCGCCGCCGCAATCCGGGCAGGGCTTTGCGCTCATCACCTGCTCGATTTCCGCCCGCGACCATTCGCTGCTCGTCTCCTTGTAACGCCGCTCCAGATTGGGGATCACGCCTTCAAACTCCGTGGTATAGGTGCCGCTTCCGTATTCACTGCGGCGGTGCATCTTGATTTTTTTGCCTTTGGTGCCGTAGAGCACGGCGTTTAGCGCCTCTTTGGGCAGCTTGTTGACGGGCTCGTCCAGCGAGAAATGATAGTGCTCCGCCAGTCCCTCAAAATACATCTGCGCAATCGTGCCGCCCTCTGCCGCCGTCCATCCGCTGGCCTTGATGGCCCCCTGCCGGATGGACAATCGCGGGTTCGGAATGACCAGCTTCGGATCGACTTTCATAAAAATGCCGAGACCGGAGCAGGTTGGACAAGCACCGAAGGGATTATTAAAGGAAAACATGCGCGGAGTCAGCTCTTCAATGCTCACGCCGTGCTCCGGGCAGGCGTAATTCTGCGAAAAGAGCAGCTCCTCTCCGCCTACCACGTCGATAAGCAGAATGCCGCCGGAGAGGGCGCAGGCGGTCTCCACGGAATCCGCCAGCCGCGCGCGGATTTCCTCCTTGATCACCAGGCGGTCGATCACCACCTCAATGTTGTGCTTTTTATTTTTATCAAGCTTGATCGTTTCAGAGAGATCATAAATGCTGCCATCCACACGCACACGCACATAGCCGGATTTGCGCGCCGCATCCAGCTCCTTACTATGCTCACCCTTTCGCCCGCGGATCACCGGCGCGAGCACCTGAATCTTCGTACCCTCGTCGAGCGCCATGATCCGATCGACGATTTGATCGACTGTTTGCTGCTTAATCTCCTTGCCGCAAACCGGGCAGTGCGGGATGCCGATGCGGGCATACAGCAAGCGCAAATAGTCGTGGATTTCCGTAACCGTACCGACCGTGGAGCGTGGGTTCTTGGAGGTGGTTTTCTGATCGATCGAAATCGCCGGGGAAAGGCCATCAATCGAATCCACATCCGGCTTCTCCATCTGGCCTAAGAACTGGCGCGCATAGGAGGATAAGCTCTCCACATAGCGCCGCTGACCCTCAGCATAGATGGTATCAAAGGCAAGCGATGATTTGCCGGAGCCGGAAAGCCCTGTAAAGACAACGAGCTTATCGCGCGGGATCTCAATATCTACATTTTTTAAGTTGTGCTCACGGGCACCCTTTACCATCAAATTTTTCTGTGCCATACACAGACCTCCCTGAGCGCACACGGCTCAAAAACATTTGTTCTCTCGATATCATACCAGATTTGTGAAAAAAGTCAAGGAACGTCGGATGAAAATTGCTGGAAACCGGCCCGCGCAGATCAGGCTCCGGCACTCTGCAGCCCCGACCTGAAAATACAACGGCATGCTGATGATAACGCAGGAAAGCTGACAACAGTCTGTCATCTTTTCTGCTGTTTTTCGGCCCATCCCCTGTCCGATCCGCTCCCACTTCTGCCGCTCCTAAAAACGCTCTCCGGCCGTAAGCATCTACAACCGGGGAGCGTTTTCGTGAGCGAGAAAAATCCGGGCAAAAAACGAAGATCAAATTCCACGGGATAATCGAGAAATCAAACTGGTTTGTTATACCGGGCAGACAACACCAAAGAGCCGTTCGGCATTCATCTTCGTCATGCGCAGCACCTGCTCCGATGTGACGCCGCGCACCTGCGCAATTTTTTCCGCCGTATAGGAGATCAGCGCAGAGGTGTTTCGTTTCCCACGGAAGGGAACAGGTGTCATATAGGGCGCGTCCGTTTCGATCAGGAGGCGATCCTTCGGCACCCAGGCCGCCACCTCGATTGGACGGCGCGCATTTTTAAAGGTCACCGCGCCGCCAAGGCCGATATACATGCCGATGCCCACCAGATCCCTCGCCATCTCCACACTGCCGGAGAAGCAGTGCATCACCCCGCGCGGCTTATATCGCTGCAACAGCTTCCACATATCCTCATGCGCCTCTCGGTCGTGCAAAATTACCGGGATATCACGCTCCACGGCAATTTGGAGCTGCCGCTCGAGCAGTTCCCGCTGCACCTCGCGCGGCGCACCGTCATCATAGTGGTAATCGAGGCCGATTTCTCCGAGTGCCACCGCGCGCGGCTCCTCCAAAAGTGGCAGTAAGCGGTTAAGATCGCCCGGCTTTGCCCGGCCCGCCTCCTGCCCGTGGATGCCAACCGCTGCCCAGAGAAAGGGATACTGCGCGGCGAGCGCAAGCGCTTTTTGGGAAGAGAGAATATCGACGCCGCAGTTAATGACTCCGCAAACCCCGGCCCCCGGCAGGGTGGAAAGCACCGCCTCACGGTCGCCGTCAAAGGCGCGGTCGTCATAGTGCGCATGAGAGTCAAAGATGATAGGTGAATTTGGTGTCACACGCGGTGTTTGCATCGCGGGCGAATCAAAAATCAGTGAATCCATTCGATGAAACCATCCTTATTCCAAACTGAATAACATTGATAGCGCGTGCGCCAATTCCAGCGCAATGCGGAAGCCTTCGATCTGGCAATCTTTTTCCCTGTGATTCCCCAGAATCCGAACATCCCACTCCGCAGCATCCAACAGATCGCCGCCGAAGAGAAAGGCATAGTATTGCAACTCCCGGAAACTACACACCGCCTGAAGCCCCGCGCACTCCATCTCGACAGTCAGGCAGCCCTCCGCCTTTCGCTTGCTCATATTCGCGCGCGTTTCGCGGTATAGCCCATCCGTCGTCCAGGTTTTTCCGGTGACAAACGGGATACCCTTCCGCTCGAAAAACGAGGCCACCCGCCCGGCATTTGGGAGCGGCAGATAATCCCCAGCGGGCACGTAGTGGTAGGAGAGCCCCTCATCCCGATATGCCTGTGTGGGAACGATGAGCTTTCCGGCGGTGATCTCCTCATGCAGGCAGCCGCAGGAGCCGAACATGATATAGTGAGATGCACCCGTCAGGCAACGCGCCTCCTCCAGGCAGGCGCCCGCCGCGGGAGCGCCGATCATCGACTGATAAAGGGCAAGCTCCTTTTCCTGATATGTCATGATATAAATCGGGATAGAACCCCCCGTGCTTTCAAGCGATATGACCTTTTTACAGTCATATTTTTGCAACGCATATTCGATCACATGCTGCGAGAAGGTGATGATGCAGATATCGCACAGCTTCTCCCGTTTTCCGTATATCATCTCCGGCCGGATGATCTCCTCCGACCGGTCAAAGGTTTCCGTCAGCATTTTCTCCTCTCCTTTTTCATGTCAACTCTGTGAAACGAGAAATACGAGCCCCGCGCCCGCCCCACCCAGTGCGACCACCGCGCCTACAAACGCCAGTGCCTCCGAATCAAATAGGAAAGAAAGCCCCAAAAGTAAACAGGCCGTGGCCAGCACGAGAAACAGGTTCCCGGCATACCGGTAAGCTTTGTTGGTTTTCAGCTTTTCCCGCTCTGGTTTTGGCGCGGCGAAATAAGCTGCGTCGAATACGCTGCCTTTGTGCCTATATTGCCGGATTGCAACAATCAGTCCGATCACCCCCACCAGGCAAAGCGCCAGCCCGGCCGCCATTCCCATGCCGCTTTTTGTTAACATGATTGCCGCTCCTTTCGATCAGATCGTCTCCATTTAATTTGAAACCGTCTTAATCCGTTCTTCCAGCCAGCCCCGGTAAACCGCCAGTTGCTCCGGCGTGTGGAACCAATGCTCCCCTTGTTCCACCACCTGCAAGCGGCAGTCAAAGCGCTGGACGAACGCGTCCAGCACAGCCCGTTCGCATAAACCGTCGTTTTCGCCATATAGAATTTCCGTCTGCGGTTCCCATCGGGTCACAGGATGTGCTTTGATGAAGCAGTAATCGTCCCAATATAGCGTTTGTCCGGCTGCCGTCACAAGCTCCCCCTCCGCAGCCAGCCGCTGCTGGCTGCGATTGGACCAGCGAAGCATATTTTCAATCAGCCGCCTCATATCTACAACCGGGGACAAAAACAGGCACTGGCGAATGGTTTCGTCCGGGTACGCCAGCAGGCTGAAATACGCCCCCATACTGCAGGCAAAGAGGCTGATTTCCCGCCAGCGGGATTTCGCATATTCCATTACAAGCCCCAAGTCTGCTTTCGCCGCTGACGCTTTGCAGGGCGGGTTTCCCTTTGGCCGGTCTCCATGCTCCGGCAGGTCGAAGCTGAGCACCTGCAAGCCCTTTGGTACCGCCGCCTCAGCCAGAAGCCGGATCACGGTATCCGTCTTATGCGAAAGATTGCCATGCACCGCGATTAATACGTGGTGAGACGGCTCTCCCCACACCACGGCGGGAATTCCCGGGATGAAAAGCGTCTCCATCTTCATTTCATCACTCCCAATAAACAGAATCAAACGAGCGGCGCAATGCATTCCTGCTCTGCGCCGCCCGAAATTCTTACCGGATTTTTGCCCCCGCCGGCATGTTGTCGACAAAGAGCACCTTCACATCATCCTTTGCGCAGTCCGCGGCAAGGATCATGCCCTGGCTCTCCACGCCGCAGAGCACCGCAGGCTTCAGGTTCGCCACCAGCACCACCTTATGCCCGATCAAATCCTCCGGCTTGTACCACTGTGCAATGCCGGATGCTACCGTGCGCGGTGCGCCGCTGCCGTCATCCAGCGTGAGCTTTAACAGCTTCTTTGCACGCTTGACCGGCTCGCAATCCTTCACTTCCGCCACGCGCAGCTCGACCTTTGCGAAATCATCGATTGAAATCTGGGCAATGCCCTCCGCCTTCTGCTGTGCTTGTTCCTTCGCCTCGCGGGCCGCCTTCTGCTGCGCCTCCAGCTCCGCGAGCTCCTTGGCGATATCAATGCGTGGGAAGATGATCTCGCCTTTTTGCACCGAAAAGCCAGCCGGCAGCAGGCCCCACTCGCCCGCCTGCTCCCAGGAGAGCACGTCCGCAGGTGCGCCGAGCTGCGCCTGAATCTTCGGCGCGGTGTGCGGCAGGAAGGGGGAGACGAGGATGGAGATGATGCGGATCGCCTCACAGAGGTTGTACATCACAGCCGCCAGACGGGCGCGGTTCGCCTCATCCTTCGCGAGCACCCACGGGGCCGTCTCATCGATATATTTATTCGTCCGGGAAATGAGCGCCCACAGCTCCGTAAGCGCCTGGGAGAACTGCATCTCATCCGCGTAGGCCTCCACCTTCGCCTTTGTAGCAGTTGCAAGCGCGATCAGGTCTTCGTCGAATTCCCCAGCCGTGCGTTCCGTAGGGATCGTGCCGCCGAAATATTTGTTGACCATCGCCACCGTGCGGGAGACGAGGTTGCCGAGATCGTTGGCAAGGTCGGAATTGATGCGCGTGATGAGCGCTTCATTGGAGAAGGTGCCGTCCGAGCCGAACGGGATATCGCGCAGGAGGAAGTAGCGGATTGCATCCACCCCGTAGCGCTCGCAGAGCACCACCGGATCGACGACGTTGCCCTTCGACTTGCTCATCTTGCCGCCCTCCAGGATCAGCCAGCCGTGGCCGAGCACCTTCTTGGGGAGGGGCAGGTTCAACGCCATGAGCATGGCGGGCCAGATGATGGTATGGAATCGCACGATCTCCTTGCCGACGAGATGGATATCCGCAGGCCAGTATTTCTGATAGAGGCTATCATCCTCCGAGCCGTAGCCAAGCGCGGTGATATAGTTGGAGAGCGCATCCACCCAGACGTAGACGATATGCTTCGGGTCGAATGTGACCGGCACGCCCCAGGTAAACGAAGTGCGGGACACGCACAGGTCTTCCAGACCGGGCTTGATAAAGTTATTGAGCATCTCATTGCGGCGGGAGGCGGGCTCCAGAAACTCCGGATGCTCCTCAAAAAGCTTGATCAATTGATCCTGATATTTGGAAAGGCGGAAGAAATACGCCTCCTCGGACGTGCGCCTGACCTCACGCCCGCAATCCGGGCACTTGCCGTCGACGAGCTGCGTCTCCGTCCAGAAGGATTCGCAGGGCGTGCAGTACCAGCCCTCATAGGAGCCCTTGTAGATATCGCCCTGGTCATAGAGCTGCTTGAAGATTTTCTGAACGGCCTTCTCATGATAATCGTCCGTCGTGCGGATGAATTTATCATAGGAGATATCCATCAGCTTCCACAGGTCTTTAATGCCAGATACGACATGGTCGACATACTGCTTCGGCGTGATCCCCGCGGCCTTCGCCTTCTCCTCGATCTTCTGGCCGTGCTCGTCCGTGCCGGTGAGGAACATCACGTCGTACCCCTGAATCCGTTTATACCGCGCCATGGTATCCGCCATCACGGAGCAGTAAGCGTGGCCGATGTGCAAATTATCCGACGGATAGTAGATCGGCGTGGTGATATAAAATTTCTTGTTCTCTGTGTTGTCCATTGATGATTCCTCCTGAAAATTGAGGTATGCGCAAAGCCGCACGCATGCTTATTCATTGTTATTATACCATCTATTTCGTGCTTTTCAAGGCGGCAAGAACCACTTCCTTTCTACAATATGCTGCGTCAACCTCCCCTCACTTTCATCAGTATACATTCTAAGGGACAGTTTGAGGTGATATTCCAAATCCAAAAGCAGATATTGACATAAAATTTTTATTCCATTATCCTTTGAAATAGAGTTGCCGGCCGCTCTTTATTGTGACAGATGAAGGAGCGAAATAATCATGTATCATGCACATTTGAAAGGGACACACTACGAAATCGGGTTTCATTGGGGGTCCCTTTTGGAAAAGCACGGCCACTTTATTTTAAACAACCTTCCTTTTCCAATAAAGAAAGAGCGAAAGGCGTTCGCTTTGGCTTGTGTTCCCGTTTATCAAAAATACTTTCCAGAAATATTAGAAGAAATCCAGGGCTTGGCGGATGGGCAGCATTGTGAGGCTGAAATGCTCCAAGCTGTTTTATTCAGCATGTATGCCATGCCGCCCGCCTGCCATTGCTCATGTTTTGCAGTGGCAGATCATGAAACGATTCTGTTCGGAAGAAACAGCGATTTTTTAACTGAACTAGAAAAATATAATTTAAATGTCATTTATCATATTGACGCTGATTCCTATGGATTTACAGGAAATACGACAGCATTTCTCGAACTGGAGGACGGCATAAACGAACAAGGGATTGCTGTCGGCCTAACCGCGGTTTATCCTCACGCCATTCAGCCAGGGCTCAATGCAGGGATGCTGTTACGGTTCATCTTGGAAAAATGCAAATCAACCAACGAGGCGATTCACTACATTCAAGAAATTCCTATCGCCTCGGCCCAAACGCTAACGATAGCAGATCGCATAGGAGAGATTGCCGTTGTAGAGTGTAATGCAGAGAAAATAGAAATCATCCGGCCATCTGAAGGGCGCCCCTATGTCTACGCCACCAATGTCTTTCATTCGGAAGCGATGGCTTCGTTTACAAACCCAGAAATTGATAACTGGCAGGCAGAGACAAGATATCAAACGCTCAAAAATGCACTGGAGCGTAAGAGAGGGCAAATCGGAATCCAATCGGCACAGGAGCTTTTAGCGGGAAAGGACGGGTTTTTATGTCAATACGACAGAAGCACAGGGAAAGATACGGTGTGGTCTGTCATATACGACTTAAAAAACGTAGCGATTTATCGTGCAGAAGGGAATCCGTGCCGGTGTAATTTCAAAAAAGATGACAGGTTTCGTTTCGGTATCGAACCACCCTTTCAGAAACACTGAATCCAGCTGATTGGCCTGTAGGGAGTTCGTCCTTTTCGGACGGGCTCCCCGTTCCCCCTCCGGCAAATTGGTTTAATAGCTCCGCTTAAAACGATTTTGATATCAATTAAAAGCAAAACGCGCCATAAAATGCAAAAGTGCAAATTTACGGCGCGTGTTCTCCTTATTTATAATACCCAGCTAGCCAGCCGATCCATCAAAAAGCGATATCTCGGATATCCAACCGGGTGCGTGGCCGATTTAGCCCCTATTTTTGGATCAGCTTTTGCTTACGGAGATAGACCAGCAGCGGCTTGCATACCGCCATGCCGACGACGACAGCCATCGCGATCTCCAAAAGGCAATTGAGCGACATCATCGTGGCAAATACTTCCTTGAGCGGAAGAGAATCGAAGAGAAACCACATCAGGCCGAGCACCATCGCGCTGTGGCACAGCGTGGCAATTCCAGCGCTCAGGCCGATCGAAGCTGTTTCGTTTTTGATGAGCTTCTTCAGGCCGATAAACAGCCATGCGGCGATCACACCGAGCAGGATGCGCGGCACGACGCACAGAATCAGCGATTGCACCGGCGTTCCACTGATAAAGGGGGAAAAGATAATATCCGCCGGGCTCGCAGCGGCAAAGGTTGCCTTGAGCATTGACATCACGCCAAAGGAAGCACCCAGAATCCCGCCGAACAACGGCCCCATCGTCACCGCGCCGATAATCACGGGGATATGCATGATCGTGATGGAGATCGGCGGAATCATGATAAAGCCCAACGGGGTGAAGGTTAGGATCGCCTGGATGGCAATCAGCATGGCGAGCTGCGCGAGGCGCATCGTCCTCGCAAGGGTATTCTTTTTCAATTTATATTCCTCCTTGCTGCTGCTCTCCCCCAAGGAAGATGCAGCGCAAAATTTGGCAAAAAAATATTGAAAAGCAATTTTTAAACCAGTGTTGCGGAAAAATAAGCTAAAATATGATTTTTTCCATTGGAATCAATTCGTAAAGTATTTTAACCTTACAATCAATTCCTGTCAAGTGGCAATTTCAGCAATCAACGCTGCATGCCGCGGCCGCCTTTCGACGTGTTTTTATCATAAATCAGCTTAAGCCCTTCCAAAAGCAGATTTTCTCTGTAAAGGACTTTCCGCTTACAGTTGGAAACGATTTCCTTTGCAAGGCCCCCAGTCGCTACGACCGTTTTCACCGACCTGCCGAGCTCTTCCTCAATACGATCGCACAGGCCGTCAAGCATGGCGGCGGTGCCGAACACCGTGCCGGACTGCATGCAGTCCGGTGAGTTCGTGCCGATCACATGATGCGGCGCCTCAATACTAATGTGCGGAAGCTGCGAAGTGCGGGTTGCAAGCGCATCCAGTGAAATGCCAACGCCCGCAGAAATCGTGCAGCCAAGATAGGTGCCTTGCTCATCAAGGACGCTGATTTTTGTTGCCGTGCCCAAATCCATCACAAGGCAAGGCAGCTCGTAAGTGTGGATGGCGGCCACCGCACCCACCACCAGATCCGCGCCAAGGATACCGGGCGTATCCGTGCGGATATTGAGCCCGGTTTTCAGGCCCGGCCCAACGAGAAGCGGCACATGGCCCGTGACCATCTGCGTGGCCTTGCGCACGGCGGCAGTCAGCTCCGGCACAACGGAGCTAATGATCGCGCCTTCAAAATCTTTCGGCACCACATCATAAAGCGCAAAAATGGATTTCAGCTCCACCGCGTATTGATCGCCCGTGCGGGAACGGTCTGTCGCAAGGCGGGCAACGAATAGGAGATCATTCTCCCGATATACCCCCATCGTGATATTGCTGTTGCCGATGTCGACTGTTAAAATCATCTGATTCTCATCCTCTCCATTGGGGCCATTTGGGCGGGGAAGCCGCCTGCCGCCCCATCCAGAAAACCTTCTCCATTTCAATCCACGCTCCCCGTAGGGGGAGCGACTTTGATTTCGCCCCGAACAACATCCGCCCGGATCTGCCTTTTTATTTAGTATACACGATTTCCGACCGGAAAGCAAACGGCATCCGTTCCGAAAAAAGCGCTCTGCCCGCCGCCTTTTTCGACAGAACGTGGCAGCCCGGCCCCGCAGTGCGCCGTCATAGCGGATGAGAGGCAAAGTGGGGCCGCTGCCGCGCCGTTACCGCCAGGCGCGGAACAGTTCCGCAATCACCTGCTCGATCGGCGCTTTTTGGATTTCCAAATCCCGGATGCCGTGTAGCGTTGAAAGCTGTGCAAGCAATTCATGCACCTGTATAGAGGATAAATCCAATTCATATTCGCAAACGCCCTTTTCCTCTGATAGAAGGTGCCCAATGGGCAGGTCGGGCGGGCAGACGCTATCCACCGTTAGCCGGAGTCGGGAAGGGCGGCCCGTCAAGGCGCGCAGGCCATCAAAGTCTCCGTCATATGCAATCTTGCCCGCAGAAATCATCAGAATGCGCTCTGCCATCTCCTCCAGATCGTCCATATCATGGCTGGTCACAATGATCGTCACGCCGTTTTCCCGATTGACCGTTTTTAAAAATGCAATCATCTGCCGCTTGGCAACGACGTCCAGCCCCAGCGTTGGCTCATCCAGTAGGATTACCTCCGGGGCGTGCAGGAGCATCATGGCGATATCCGCCCGCATCCGTTGGCCGAGCGATAGTTCCCGCGCAAAGGTCTTTAAAAGATCCTTCAAATCCAAAAGCTCAATTGCCATCTCCAAATTCCGCCGATAGACATTCTCCGGAATCTGCCACACGGCCTTTTTCCACGCGAAGCTCTGCATAACAGGGTGATCCCACCATAGCTCCGTCCGGTTGCCGAACAGCACGCCGAGCCTCTTCATGAGCGAAATCCGGTTTTTTTCAGGCGACAGGCCGAGCACGGAGACTTTCCCATCCGTTGGCAAAAGCATGCCACAGAGTAACTTCATCGTTGTGCTCTTGCCCGCCCCGTTCGGCCCGGCATAGGCGACGAACTCGCCGCGCCGGATTTGGAAGGTCACATTATCAAGCGCATACACGCGCTTTTTCTCAGGCCTTGCGAGCCTTTTCAGCACGCCGTTCCCGGCATTCTCCCGCTGGGATTGGGTAAACACCTTCACAACAGACCGCACGTCAACGGCGATGTCCGATGGCGAGGTAGCGGTTGATCCCTTTTTTAACATAGTAATGCAATCCTTTCCTGAAAAAGTAAGCCGCGCATGCGGCGAGCGCCACCGCAATGATTGCGGGGTAATAGCCCGGCAGGTCGAACGGCGGTTTCCCAAGCAGTGCAAGCGATGGAAACCAGCCCAGCAGCCCCGCGGGAAACACCGTCAGCAGAGGCGCTTTCAACGCAAGCGGCATGCCGGAGAGTGGGAATTGCGCCAGGCTGCATTGCGCATCGATTACATAAGTTGAAATTTCCTCCGCTTGGGCAGGCGCGTAAAAGGCCACGCTAGAGGCAAGGTAAGAGGAGGCAACCAGGATCGCAACCGTAGCGGCCAAATGCCCGGCAAGCGCCAGCGCCCACCACCACGGCGGCCGGATGCCGAGCTTTGCAACGGCAATGCAGAGAAGCGCCGCGCCGGAAACCAGGTTGCTGCTCCCTGAAAACGGGATGAAGCCCTCTGTCATTAGCTGCACCGGCAAGGGGAGCGGTTGCATCAGCATGTGATCCACCTGGCCGCGCCCGATCCGGCGGCTGATATGCCCAACGTTATTGCTGGAGAAAAACACCTGATAAATCCCCATCATCAGGGAGGTGTATCCGAGCATAAATAGAATTTCATACCGGCTCATTCCGCCGATCCCTCCAAATTTCCATGCCAGCAGAAATATGCCCGCGATCGAGGAGAGATTGGATATCACGTCCGACAGGATTGCAAGGGACGCAAACACTCGGTCCCGCAGTAGCCAGGCAAAATCCATTTTGGCATACAGCACATACAGCGATAAAAATTGTTTGAGGGATATTTTCTGCCTATCCACCAAAGCTCACCAGCCTCTCTCGTGATCTGCAAAACCATAAAATAGCCGCGGGCCAGAGCGTCAGGTTCCAGAACACCTGTGCCAACAGAATGCGCTCAGGCCGTGCCGTGCCGACAAACAATGCCAGCGGCGCACCGCCGAGGCTGCCGAAGGGCTGTAGTTCAAACACACGCGCTAACCCAAACGGCAGCAACCGAAAGGGCAGCACAGTGCCGGAGAAAAGTGCCACGATCGCTGTGCGAATCACATGGGCAAGCCAGGAGATGCCGCGCAGCTCAATCACCACACAGGCAAACAGAAAGTCAATCGCAAACCCGAGTGAGATACAGAGCAGCAGGCTGGGAAAAAACCAAGGGCTTGCCGGCAAAACCGAAATCCCCAAAAACGGCGCGGCGCACAGCAGCGGAAGGGAGAAGAAAAGCAGCATCGGGATCCATCCGCCTACCGTTTCCGCCACGATCCCGCCAAAAATAGGGGTCGGGCGGAGATAGAGCCTGTGTAGCTCCCCTTCATAGCACCAGCTCGATGCAAAGGTTTGCACCACCAATAAATCGGCCAATATCGCATTGAGATAGGTATAGGAAAGCATCTGCTTCAGCGTCATGCCGGTTTCTACGCCGCTCCTTGATAAAACGGACCAAAGGAATAGCAGCGGGATCAAATGCACGAGCCGGACGGCTATATTCGGGAGCAGATAGAAAATGCCGCCGTTCGTCTGGGCGCGCATCGCCATGCGCATCGTTTGGCTGTATTTTAAAATCATATGAAAATCATTCCTTCCCTGGGGCTGTTGCAATATGTAAGATTTTTCAACAGACCCCCAAAACCACTTGAGGGCCGTACAATATAGCCCTCATTTTGCGTCTCAAGACGCAAAACCATGCTTTTTCTCAGCTTAGTGAACATTTTTTATTCAATATGCAACGCATCCTTAGAACAATCGAATTTGGGCATAAAAATACCCTGTGCAGATCGTTTTGACTGCACAGGGTACCATTCATTCCGTTTGGGCCTGGTTATGAGGCCCAGACGAAATATGGTGAAAGGCATTCAAAACAATCCGGCTTTTCTGCAAAAAGGGCAGACTTCTCCCCTGCTGCGGCAAAAACTGCCGTCAGCATATGGTTCAATTTTGCCAAAAGGGCAGACTGCCCCCTGGGCGCGGCTGTTTTGAATGTGTAGCTGCGGACGATATCGCTGCCCGGAAACAGCTCCTTGCAGCATATATCGTTTCGCACGGCCAAATTCCAAGCTGCCTTTTTCACCGGACGCATCAACCTTTCACCACCCTTCTTTCTGGAATACTATCAATTATAATAGAAAAAGCTTCATAAAGCAATCTGATTTCATAATTTTTATCTCTTCTGCCGCATCCACATACGCAGCGCCATATAAAGCGTTACAATACCGAACAGAATCATCACATAGGGCAGTTCGAGAAAAACCGTCGCAGCAGCGCACAGGAAAAGCAGGAGGATCTGAGCGAGCTTTTTGCCGCCGAACACGGTTTTGAGCGCCTGAAAATCGAGCTTTTCCCACATCGTCACGATCAGGATCACCGCCAGGACGGAGAGCGGAATCCGCTCAAACACACCGCCCAGCAGCAATATGGCAGCCAGCATCAAAACGCTGGAAAAAAGCGGCGCGACGCGCGTGGCCTGCTCCCCTTTCTCCTGCGCCGCCCCAACGGGCATCCCGCCGAAGAGCGGCAGGAGCATATTCCCCACCCCCATCAAAATCGCATGGGGCGCTTGTTTCTCCTGCGCGCCTCGGCTGACGCCACTGCAAACGAGGATGGAGAGCGCGATGGCAGAGGTGGATAGAATCAGTCCGCCCGCCGGGGCAACCGTGAATCCGCCGAACAGAATGCCGCCGGAGCCGGAAAGCGCGTGTGAAAACGCGCCCGCTTCCAACACCGGGGATTTCTCTGCGGAGGGGACGAGGCAAAGATGCAGCCCCAGCGCAATGACCAGGCTCACAAACTGAGCCGGTATTTTTTGATGAAGCTTTTTAAATTTGCGCGGGTAGGTGATCATCAGCACCAGCACGATCGTGCCATAGAGCACGGTCCGCCAATTTGCATGGAACCCAAAGCTCCGATAAGAGAGCAGCATCTCCACCGCGCTGACGCCAGTCGCATTGATGCCAAAATAATTGTTCGTCTGCAAAATCGTCATCACCAACGCTGCGCCGATGGTGAAGCCGCTCGCGACTGGCGCAGGGATAAATTGCAGCAGCCTGTCCGCGCGCAGCAGCAATGCGGCAAACACCAGCATGCCCGCAAAAAATGAGGCGGTCAACGCCACCGGCATCCCGTACCGCCCCGCGCAAGCGGAAAACACCAAAAACACGATGCAGGTAGGCCCCGCAAAATAGGGCACGCGGCCCGGGACAAGCGCAGATAGGAAACCCGCCCCCACCGTTGCGATCAGCCCCGCAGGCATGCCAATCCCCGCCAGCGCGCCGAACGCCAGCGCAAAGGGCAGCATCGACATCGCTGCTATCCCACCGGCAGCAAGGTCCTGCCCCAGCCGCTTTCTATCATAAGGAACTTGCGTCAATCTCTGTTTCATCGTTTCTCTCACAATCCTGAAGATTTTGCATTGAGACATACAGCCTGCCTTCGATTATACCGGACTGCACCGGCGGATGCAAGAAAAACGTTTGTGATCCCGCAAATCTGTGCTATAATAGGTTCCCGAAAACGCCGGTTCCCGCCCGGCGCGGCCTCCTGTTTTCATTTACTTTTTCATATTGGAGTGCAATGATAACGATGAGCAAGACGAAAAAACAAACCAGACGTATTTTGAAAGCAATCTTCATCCCAATCGCCTGTATCACCATCTTTTTTCTGCTGAACTTTCTGCTCAACGCCGCGGCGGAGCCGCACGACCACGTATCGCCCGGTTATGAAGAGGTGGATCTCAGTCTGATTTTAGCGAAGGATTCTCTATCCGATACAGATTATGAAACCCTTTACCGGCAGACCGGCCTTGGCAGGCCCGCCGTGCAGGATCTGCTTCTGCTACCGGATGGCAGGGAGAAAATCCAGCAGTTCCAGGAGGATTTTTTCCGCGTGCCACGCATCGTATGCAAGCAAAACTCCTTGACTGCCTTTCAGGAGAGCCTGACGGGCGAAACCGGCAGCCGGATTTACGGCTTTCAGCTCGCCCCCTTGCGGGATGGCGATATCCTCCTCACCCGCTCTATGCACTCCTTCGGCTGGCGGCACGGCCACGCCGCGCTCGTGACAAGCGCCGCCGCAGGGCAAACGCTGGAGGCAATCTCCCTCGGTGTGGATTCCGCCTACCAGAGCACAAATGGGTGGCGCGATTGGCCAACCTTTATGCTCCTGCGCCCCAAGCCAGAATACCGCGAAAAGGCCGCTGAAGCCGTCGCGTTTGCAAACGACCATCTCGCAGGCATCCCCTACAACCTGGTGGCGGGCATTTTTACCTCCAAATTCCAAGAGGCTCCCGGCGGCACACAGTGCGCGCATCTTGTTTGGGAAGCCTATCAATCCACTGGGCTCGACCTTGATTCCGACGGCGGGAAGATCGTCACGGTCAAGGATTTGGCCAACAGCGCGTATCTCGATGTGGTGCAGGTGTTCGGCGTGGATCCAGAGCATATCTGGCCGTAATGCTACAAAAGATAAAATGAAACGCATGCCCGCAGGCTCTACGGAGCCTGCGGGCATGCGTTGTTATGTAGCCTATATTATTTTTCATCCTGATCAGAGCCCTGCTCCGCGCCGGAATCCTCTTGATAATAAGATGCGAGCTTGGAGCCGGAAAGCAAAGAAACCAAAAGAAAAAGCAGCCCGATCAGTCCGACCACCATCCCGATGACGGCAATGGTTTCCTCGCTTGTCATCATAATCGCACCGCTCAGAGTCAGTACAGCGCCGATGACCAATTTTCTTATTTCCTTTAACAATTCAAGTCACCTTCTCCTTTGTATGGAGACAATCAATATCCAGCCAAAACCGCTGGAACAGATTTGAATATCAGCCAACTTTCTAAATTGGCTTTTTGCTGTGGTCCTCCTATTTAGAATCATTCCCGGGAGCTTCTTCTTGCCCCTGTGGTTCCTTGTATGTTTTTCCCTGTTTTATACGAAACGAAAATTGACACGCTAAAAATCTTTTTATATTTTATTTTTTTTGCAAATCTTGATGGTCATTGCGATCATCAACTTCAGTATTATCTCTTTTATTCAGGGAAAGCGATATAATGACAAACAAAATTCCCAAAGCGCCTAAAAACAACGATAAAATATCAAAGCCAGAACCGTTTACGGTAATACTAGCACAAATCATAATTGCGCTACTTAGAACGAAAGTGCATCCCGCGATTAAAAGCTTTATTTCTGTATACAAATTGTTATCTCCTTTCTTCCACTTGTGATTTAGTAAAATTTATTAAGATGCAGGAATTTCAACTCTCTTGGAGCCCGCAGTGCGGGACCACCGCATGCTCTCTTTACTATAAGTTACATTCAAATTAAAATTCTTGATATCTGCTCCAGAAACAGAGACACTGCTGAATACAATCCATTTATAATTATGCTCAAAATCTGCTCTTACATAATTAACCCTGCTAGAGCCTCTTGTTTGCAGCCAGCCGATCAAAAGCAAATCTGAAAGGCCATATGTATTCCCCAAAATTGCATTCCCCGTCGTTTGATCTCTTACATTAAAAATACAGCCATTCCAAAAATCAGTCCGCGCGGACACATGTGTTCCAGAAACGATATGATATTGATTCGCCTCACCCATTTCCGTCATAGTGGAATCCGACATCGTATAATTATTAAAATATGCTGTGACAGATATTTTATTCCAGCTCCATCCATTCTCATCCTTCATCTCCATGGAAACCAGATCATAATCTCCCCACATATCATTTAAAAAGGTAGTAGCATAAAAAGCGGCAATATAACAGAATTCCTTTGTATTTGAAAAATAAGCAACGTTGGAATCCGTCTGCATCTGGCCGGCATCTGACGAAAACAATGCAGGCGAGTCGTCCTTTATCCAAACAGCGCCGTAAGACTCCAACATCTCTTTCATTTCATCTTCATAGTTTGTCTGCACGATTTGCATTTCCTGATCCAGCGATCGCATATCCTGCTGCATTCTATCAGAGAATACGCTCCGCGCTTTCACATTGCCGCCCATTTCAGCACGGATAGATGCCGCCTCAGAGGAGTATCGGCAATAAATTCCCTTAATCTTCTGTTCGATCTCTCGATGAAATGTATCATATGTATCAGAACCCATCCCTATTTCCGGTTCTTGAATGGCCCACACGCCGCTTGAACACAGAATGCTTCCCAGCAAAAAAACACTAACCAGAACACGAATCCACTTCTTCATTTTTTAATTCTCCCTTTCATTGTAAAATTATTCTACAAACCTTCAATATTGACATGCATAGATTCCCCCTTCTTTACAATCTATAGTATTATATTACAACTTTTCCCTGATTCGTTAAACAGTTATAATCTACAAGAAATTGATATTATTTTTATGCACATTTTATGCTCAATTATAAATAACCGGAAGGCGGCAGATGCACAACGCACCTGCCGCCTTCCATTTGTGTGTGAACTTTCTCAAAAGGAGATTAAGGAAATAATGTTGTAAAAGGCTTGAATCCGCCTATTTTGCCAACGGCAGCACATACCAATAAACCGCCACAAAATGCAGCGTGCTGCCCGCCAGCACAAAGATATGGAACAGCGCGTGAAAATACTTGACCTTCTTGCCAAATCCATAGATGATCGCGCCCACGGTATACACCGCGCCGCCCAGAATCACCAGCACAACACCCGTTGTGCTCAGCGCATGAAACAGGGGCTTCACCACAAGCAGCAGCGTCCAGCCAATGGCGATATAGAGCACCATCTCCATGACCTTAAATTTTTCAAAGTCGATCAGCGTAAGAATAATCCCCAGCAGCGCGCAGCCCCAGGCGATTCCAAACATGACCCAGCCGGCAACATTGCTCTCGGAGCGCAGCGCAATCAACACACAGGGGGTGATCGTGCCCGCGATCAGCAGGTAAATCACGCCGTGATCCACAATGCGCATGAAACGCTTTGCATTCCCCGCCGGCAACCCGTGGTAGAGCGCGGAGCAGAAATACAGAATGATCATCGACGTGCCATAAATCACGGAGCTGACGACGCCCATGGCAGAGCCGAGCTTTGCCGAGCGCACCGTGCACATCACGAGTACGACGATCCCGAACACCGCGCCCACTGCATGGGTGACGGAATTGACGATATCCTCCGCCTTGCCGTATTGAATCAGCGGCACTTTATCCAACGACATAATCGTCCTCCCTCTCTTTTTCAATCAGTCATATCAGTTCTTCTCTCGTTTGCGATACTCATCATAGCACTCTTCATATCTCATGTCAACAGTTTCTGTAAAATAAAGTTATTGATTCTTCTATCAATTCTAATATTTAATTTTTATGCGGTTTTCAATACTATATAATCACTCCGGTGAGATCAAAAGGTGGAATATACTCCTCCTTTGCCGAGGATAACTCCTGCAAATACCCGCCGGTCAGGCCCAGCTTCAGCATGTGTTCCACCACTTTATCATATTCCCTGCGCGTGATCCGCCGCTGAAGCTCCGGAAAGCTTCCCAGCTCCCCGCACGGCGTATACTGGCACATCAGGCTGACCAGCGTCCCCTCCGGCAAGTTTCCACGGATCCAAGTGAGCGCCTTAATCGATTGCGCCGTATTGCGGGGCAGGATCAAATGCCGGACGATCAGCCCTTTTTTCATCATCCCATTTTCATCAAAGCGCGCTTCCCCGACCTGCCTGCTCATTTCCAGGATCGCTTTCGAAGCATAGTCAAAATAATCCGCCGCGCCGGAATAGCGCAATGAAACCGCGCTGTCCACATATTTAAGATCCGGCAAATAAATATCAACGAGCCCCTCCAGGGCCTTTAGCGTTTCCACCCGCTCATAACCCCCGGAATTGTAGACAATCGGCACAGGCGAGCGGTATTTTTGCAAAGCCTTTGCGAGCATTGGCGCATAGTGGGTTGGATTGACCAGGTTCAGGTTGTGCGCCCCCTGCGCAATCAGCCGGTCAAACATCCGCAGCAGGTTCTCTTCCGTCACCGGCGCGCCATAGCGGCCGAGGCTGATCTGTTGATTCTGGCAATAAACGCAACGCAGCGAGCAGCCGGAGAAAAACACGGTTCCCGAACCGTTTTGCCCGCTGATACAAGGCTCCTCCCACTGATGCAGGGCAGCCCGCGCAACCACAAACCCGGCCGGCATCCCACAAACTCCTCCGGAGGGCTGCTCAGGTTCTCGCAGGGCGCCGCAGCGGCGCGGGCAAGCAGAGCAGGAAAAAGCATCCATTTTTACAGCCATCCTTTCTCACAGCAGGTTTTTGAAAGGGCTATCTTCCAAACCGATATCCCCGTTTGATCAAAACACAACGATTATGATAAAACGGAATGAGGAAAAAGGCAAGCATTCGCGCGGGAAATTCAACTTCCCCGCTTAACAAAACAGGCGGCATAGAGTATAATAAGCACGGAGCATTCATTCCCTTACATATATCAAAGGACAGGAGAGATTTTTATGACAAAGATCCTCGCACACCGCGGAGCAAACAAGCACGCGCCGCAGAATACGATCCCCGCATTCCTCAAGGCCATCGAGCTCGGAGCGGATGGCGTGGAAAACGACGTTCATCTGACAAAGGATGGGGAGCTGGTCATCTGCCACAACTACACAATCGATGAAACCTCCGATGGCAAGGGCAACATCTCCGATTATACGCTGGAAGAGCTCAAAAAATTTGATTTCGGCTCCTATTTCTCCCCTGCTTTTGCGGGAACGAAAATCCCCACCCTGCACGAGTTTTTGGAGATTGCGGACCCGTTTTCCATCATCAACGTGGAGATCAAAAGCCCAAAATCCGGCGAAAAGGACATTGTCCGCAAAACGATTGCGTGCGTCAAGGAGCATCACCTCTTCGACCGTTTAATCATTTCAAGCTTTGATCCGCGCCTGCTGGTGGAAGCGAAGGAAATTGACCCAAACACCCGCACTGGCTTCCTGTATTCCCCTGATTCTCCCGTGATCGAGCAGGTTTACGACGACCCCATCGCCTATGCAAAGCAAATCCATGCTGACGCCCTGCACCCCCTGATCGCCTATGTGGATAAGGATTATTTTGAGGATTGCCATAAAGCCGGAATCATCGTAAACCCTTGGACGGTCAATCTGGAGGAAGCGATGCGCCTGTGCAGCGAGTGGGGATCGGACGGTATTATTACCGACACGCCGGATGTGGCCGTGAGCGTCATCCGGTAAAGGCCGCTGTAACCTGCCTTTTTATCATAGAAATTGAGCGTCTGGGAGAGGCTTCTTCCAGGCGCTTTATTTTTATGCTTGCCATGCAGTATAAAAAGCCGTATAATAAAGCTGTAAATAACGTTTGACGTGCAATATAGATGGAGGTTTTTGGAATGTCCGATCTAAAAGATGAAACCCTGCGCCGCGCCCAGGAGCTGGCGGATTTCAAGCTGCTCTCCTCCGGGGATATCCCCAAAATAGATCTCTATATGGAGCAGGTGACTTCCCTGCTGGAACAGGAGATGGGGCCGAGCTTGCGCCGCAAGGATGAGAGCGTTTTCACCAATACGATGATTAACAACTACAGCAAGGAGGGCGTGCTCCCCCGCCCGGAAAACAAGCGCTACAACCGCCGCCATATCATTACGCTGATTTATATCTTTCTGCTCAAGCAGAATCTGCCAATGCCGGAAATCAAGCGGTTCACCTCGCATATTGAGAATACAGAGCAGTTGGATCATATGTATGGCATCTTTTATGATCTGGTTGGCGGCTATGAAAAAAACTACCGGAAGGATATCGAGGAGAAGCTCTCCAGAATTGAGCACCAGTGCAAAGACCAGGGTGTGACAGATGAGAGCAGCATCGCGCTGACGCTGATTGCCCTGCTCTCCTTTGAGGCCTCTTTAAACACAATGCTCAGCAGCCAGCTGCTGGATTATTGTAAGGAGAAAAAAGAGGAACGCATCCGGCAGGAAGAGGAAGCGCGCAAAGCCCATGAACAGGCGGAAATCAGCCCGGACGGGCAGGAAGAATAGGCAAAATTTCGCTTCCTCTCCTGTGAGTACGGCTGTCCGGAATTCCATATCACAAAATGCGCAGGCTGCACCCTACAGCCTGCGCATTTCGCTTTTTCAAAAAACAAAATAAAAAAACAAAGGCTCTGTTTTTTCATCAAACAAAGCCTTTGCCTTTTCATTCAATCATGCACTTTTCGAGCCTGTCCACGCCTAAAAATACACGCCCATCCCGGACAGGGCTGAAAGAAAACGGTTGGCTTTCCTCCGGAAAATTACTCCGCGAAACCAGATTCCACAAGCTTGATAAGCCCTTCCACCGCCTGCTCCTCATCGGGGCCGCCAGCAATGATCCGGATATTCGTTCCGCCCATAATGCCGAGGGAAAGAACGCCAAGCAAGCTCTTTGCATTCACGCGGCGTTCTTCTTTTTCCACCCAAATGGAGGATTTGTACTCATTTGCCTTCTGGATAAAAAAGGTTGCCGGACGAGCGTGCAGGCCGACCTGATTCTGAACCGTTACGTCTTTCACATACATAATGATATATCTCCCACACAATCAAATTTCATGTCTGCTTCGCTACATATTATATCACAAAACTTGTCTCCGTCAACGACTTATGGCGAGTTATAGGCCATTTTGCGAAAATTCGGCTTGTATCCCAAGCGAAACCGTTTTCAAGGTCTGATGTTTGTGTAAATTGCATATTGCATTTTTTGTGCAATATATAGAAAAATGCCATGGATTTGTGGTCAAACGTTCTAAAGGAAGCATTGTATATTTCTATATTCGCATCAATATGAGCAACTGGGGCACCTCTGCGCGCAGAGGGGTTCCTTTCTCATAGTATGCCCAATTTCCACGTTTGCCGCCAATAGAATATACAAACTAGGCCTTATGCTTCCACTGCGTCCACGGTGAAAGCAAAGCAACCAAACATGCGGAAAAAAGCCAACACAGGGCTCTTACTCCCCTGACGGCCTTATAGCTTCCGATCCTTCTCCAGCGCTGCGTCAACCGCTTTTCGTATCCCTGTTTCGAATCCGGTTTCCTGCAATGCGGCAATTCCCTCAATTGTTGTGCCGCCAGGGGAACAAACCTGATCAATGAGCACCCACGGGTGCTCTCCGCTCTCCAAAATCAGCTTTGCGCTGCCGAGAACCGTCTGCGCCGCAATCTCCAGAGCTGCCTGCTTCTGCATCCCATTCTTTACCGCCGCACGGGCAAGCGAATCGATGAAGAGATAGGCAAACGCGGGCGCGCTGCCCGCAATTACGCCAAACAGCGGAAAAAACGATTCATCCAGCTCCTTGACCTGCCCAACGGCGCAAAATAGGCGCGCCACAAGCTCCTTTTGCGCCTGTGTTACCTGCTGGTTCGCGCACAAGGCGCTCATTGCCGCCCCTACCTTTGCATTGATATTGGGCATCACACGCACAAGCGCGGGCGAAAAACCAAGTGTTTCCTCGATAAAGCCAAGTGTTTTCCCCGCCGCGATGGAAATCACCAGCGGCTTTTTCTCTTGCAAGCAGGCGGAAATCTCCGGCAGCAAGGAAGGAAACACCACGGGCTTCACAGCCAGCACCACCGTGTCGGCACGCTCTATGAGCGCTTCGGCAGTATCCGCCGCGGCCACGCCAAGCCGTTTCGCACAGTCTTCAGAGCGCTCCGGCGTAATGTCCGTCACGAAAACTTCCTCCGGTCGGTAAAGGGAAGCGGCGAGCAGGCCTTTGATGATTGCGCCAGCCATATTGCCGCCGCCAATGAATCCAATTGTCATAAAACAGCCTTCCTTCCAAGCAGATGATACAAAAAATCATACCATATTTTTATTCTATTTACAATGCCGTCTTATTTCCAATCTTTCATATTAAATTTTTGTGAATATCCCGTTCAAAAGATTGACGATTCGTCAGTTTCGTGTTATCGTTACCTCCTGAAAAGATAAATGACTATTCGTCACTTTTCGTTTCTTGAAAAAAGAATGCCTTTGCTGAGATGCATACGCTCTTTTCTTAGCAGAGGCAAACGGAAAAACGCCAATTACAACCCGATTGGAACCACAAAAACCAACGCGCATAGGATGATGATTGTGTGAAAGGAGGATTGAACTCTACTATTTATCATCTGCTATTTTATGATACGGTTTTAAAAACTATTTTATATGGAAACGATTGACGCGATTCAAATGAAGTGCTATGATAATGGCTGCCTAGGAAGGAGGAAACAACGTGGAAAGCAAAGGAACTTCAAAACAGGCATTGGAGAATAAAAAAAGCGCAAAGCGTATTCGAATGATTGAGGAAGCCTATAATCTCTTTGTCAGCAAAGGCGTGCACGCCACCGCGATCGATGAAGTGGTCAAAAAGGCTGGCGTGGCGAAGGGCACCTTCTACCTCTATTTCCACGATAAATACGATCTGCTGGATCAGATCGTGCTGTATAAAAGCACCGTGCTCGTCCGTGCAGCCCTGCGGGAGCTTGGAGAAAAATATCAAACCGAGCAGCCCGAGCTGGAAGAGGGCATCCTCTTTTTTGCCTCCCGGCTGATCGATTCTCTCGAGGAAAATCACGATCTGGTGCTGCTGATCCACAAAAAGCTATCCGCCAGCCTCTCCGTTATGGAATATCTGAGGGAGGGCGAGCTCGGCCCGGTCGTAGACACAGTGATCGAGCGCCTGATGCAGCGCGGCAAGTCGCGCGAACAGGCGGAGCAAACGCTTTACCTCATCATTGAAATGACCGGCTCCGTTTGCAGCGATGCCATTTTGTATCAAAAGCCCTACAAGCTTTCTGAAATTAAGCCGGCGCTTTATGACGCCATACGCAGAATGATCCGTTAATTTGATTTTGTATAGAAAACGAGGTGTTGCCGCATGATCGATCGGTTTTCGCGGTGGCTGACCCATCACACGAAGCTGATTCTTGTGATTGCTTTCCTGTTGCTGATCCCCAGCGCAATCGGCTATTTGAACACATATGTCAATTACGATATCCTCTCTTACCTGCCGGACGACCTCGATTCGGTAAAAGGCCAGCAGGTGCTGGACGAAACCTTCCACAATTCCGCAAGCACCGTCCTGATCGTGGAGAATATGCCCGCCAAGGATGTTTCCGCCCTGAAGGAAAAAGTGTCGAAGGTGGAAGGGGTGCATCAGGTCACCTGGATCGATGATATTCTCGATATTGGCGTGCCGGAGGATATCCTCCCGGATGAAATTAAAAATGTTTTTTACAGCCAAAAAACCAATGCCACCATGATGCTCGTCCAATACGACCACTCCAGTGCATCGGAGGAGACGATGAAGGCCATCGGTGAAATCCGAAGCCTGATGAACAAGCAGTGCTTTTTAAGCGGCCTTTCCACGATATCGCTGGATACGAAAGAATTGGCCGACAGCGAAGCGCCCATCTACATTGCCATCGCCATCGCGCTTGCCATGGTTGCCATGACGCTCTCGCTGAAATCCTGGGTTCTCCCATGGGTGCTGCTGCTGGGGCTGAGCCTCGCGGTTGTCTATAACTTTGGCACGAATATTTTTTTCGGCCAGATCTCCTATATCACACAGTGCATCGCCGCCATTTTACAGCTGGGCGTTACGATGGACTACTCGGTTTTCCTCGTGGACCGGTATGAAGAGGAGCGTGAAAAAGGCGGCGACCACCGGGACGCCATGGCCCGCGCCGTATCCAAAACTTTCCTCTCCCTATCCGGCAGCTCGCTGACAACGATCTTCGGCTTCCTGGCATTGTGCTTCATGCGGCTGACGCTCGGGCGCGATATCGGCCTCGTCATGGCGAAGGGCGTTGTGCTCGGCGTTGTCACTGTTGTGATCGTGCTGCCCGCTTTGATCCTTGCGTTTGACCGGCCGATCCACCGCTTTACGCATAAAAGCCTGATCCCAAACTTTAACAAGATGAATACGTTCATCCTCAAGCACCGCCGTGTGCTGATCGCCGCGGGGCTGCTCATCGCAATCCCCGCCTGCATCGGCCAAAGTAACGTGACAAAATATTATAACATCGACCGCGGCCTGCCGCAGGACCTTCCCTCCATCGTATCGCTCAACAAGATGAAGGATGAGTTCAATATGGCCACGACGCACTTCGTCATTGTGGATGATAACCTGCCCGCCAGCAAGCTGACTGAACTATCGGCAAGGCTGGAGCAGGTGGATGGGATTGAAACTGTTCTTTCCTACAATAAATTCCTCGGCCCGGCGATTGAGGATTCCTTCGTTCCGGCGGAAATTAAGGAGATTTGCAAAAAAGACGGCAAGCAGATGCTGATGATTAACTCAAGCTTCAGCGCCGCCACCGAGGAAGAAAACGCACAGATTGATGAGATGACAGCGATCGTCAAAGCTTATGACAGCGGCGGTATGATTACGGGCGAAGGCCCGCTGACGAAGGATTTGACCACGATCGCGGATCATGATTTTATTGTTACCAGCATCCTTTCCACGCTGGCGATTTTTATCATCGTTGCAATCTGTTTTAAATCGCTTACAATCCCCATCGTCGTCGTTGGCAGCATTGAGCTCGCGATTTTCATCAACGAGGCGATTCCCTTTTTCACCGGCACCATCATCCCCTTCATCGCGCCGACCGTGATCAGCTGCGTCCAGCTGGGGGCGACGGTGGACTACGCCATCCTGCTGACCACCCGCTTCCGGGAGGAATTGCAGCGCGGGCATGACCGTATGAACGCCATGCGCATTGCGGCAAACGCCGCCGGACGCTCCATTATGTCGAGCGCGCTGGTTTTCTTCTGTGCCACCTTCGGCGTGTATCTAACCTGTAATATCGAAATGATTAAGAGCATTTGCTCCATGCTCGCGCGCGGCTCGGTGATCAGTGCCATCGTCATTTTCTTCTTCCTGACGCCTTTGCTGCTTGTTTGCGAAAAGATCATCGCCAAAACCAGCCTCGGCTGGGCTGGCACAAAGCCAAACCGCCGCGGCAAAAAAGCAAAAAGCCAGCCCGCGCCGGCCGGTTCTCCCGGCGGCGATCCATCCTGATCGAGAGTAACGAATCGATGTTGTATATGGCCGCAAGCCATGAAAGGAGTGGCAATTCCCATGAAAACAAAGCATCTGATGCAAAAATTGACCTGTGCCGTGCTCGTGCCCTCCATCCTCCTGATGAGCGCATGCAGTGCGAAACAGCAGCCGGAGGAAAGCACAAACGGCATGGCACAGCCCCCTGCCATAGAGCAGCAAAACGCAAAAACGTATGCCCCCTATACTGGAAAAACCCGTAAATCTGAAACGGTCTATGTCACGATGGACGCAAAAGGCAATGCCTCTAAAAAAATTGTGACAGACTGGCTCCATACGGAGCAGGCAGGTGTGCAGGTAACCGATCAGAGCGATCTCGAAGGGATTCAAAACATCAAGGGTGATACAAAACCCGTGCAAAACGGCAACCAGATCACCTGGAATCTGGATTCCACCGACCTCTATTATAAAGGCGAATCCAACAAAGCGCTCCCTGTTGACATCTCCATCCGCTATTATCTGGATGGCGCGGAGATCGAGCCCCAGGCGCTCGCGGGCAAAAGCGGCAAGGTGAAAATGGAAATTCAAATGAAAAACACTGAGCCGCATACCGTTATGGTAAACGGGCGGGAAACCGTTATCTACACCCCGGTCGCCGCGCTGGGCGGCATGCTCCTGCCGGAAGAAAAATTCCAGAATATCAAGATGGAAAACGGCGCGACGCTGGGCGACGGCAGCAAGCAGCTTGCCGTATTCATCGCCCTGCCGGGCCTGCACGATAGCCTTGACCTCGCCTCCATGCCCCTGGAGGAGCTCAGAAACCTCTCCTTCCCGGAAACCTTCACCCTGACGGCGGATGTCAAGGATTTTGAGCTGGATAATATGTATTTCGCTATGACGACCGACATCCCCGCTCTTGATTTGAGCAAGGCCTCCGGCCAGCTCAGCGAAATCAAAAAGAGCCTGTATGCCCTGAACGATATGCAAAATGCGGTGGAGCAGCTCGACCCGGATCATGTGCTGCGCTCCCTGCTGACGGACGGCGGCAATCTGCAGGAGCTGCGCTCCCTCATGGAGGAGCTTACCTCCATCTATGAGAAGGATAAAGCATTGCTTGATCTTCTCCCACAGTATTTCACCAAAGAGAATCTCACGCTGGTCAGCAAGCTTGCCAAGGATGCGGACGCCGCGGAGCTTGCGCAGCTGCTGGGCGATAAAAAGCTCCTCTCCTCCGCAAACCAGCTGCTGGACAGCAGCCTGATGCAAAATATCCAGAAGCTGCTCATCGACGTTGTGGCCCTGCAATCGATCGATTTGAAGCCGCTCGATCAGATCCTTTCCGCGGCGGGGAATCTCGACAGCCTCAGCGGTGTGCTGGATTCCTCCAGCGGGCTGCTGGGCAAGCTCGCCTCCTCCGAAGAGGAGCTGCAAACCCTCAGCGAGCTGATGGGCAGCAGCACGGACGCCATCAAGCTGCTCAAAGAGGTTTCTTCCCTGCTTGATTCCCTCAAAAAGCAGGGCATCACACTCACAGAGGATGATATCCGCGTGATGGTCGATGCGCTGGTGGATAAAAAGGCCATGGAGATCGCGGCGGAAAAAACAGGGGTTTCCGCAAAACGTGTGCAGGCGATCCTCGACGCCAGTGCAAACGATCTGATCGCCGCCAACGGCGCCATTGCAAAGGGGAACCGGCAAACCGTTCAGGATTGCATCGAAATTGCCGCTCGAAACGACCAGACCGCGGCAAAGCTGAAAGATACGCTCCTGCCAAAAGTAGAGAAAGGCTCCGTCGGCGTGCTGCTCGCCTCCCCCACCCGCCTGATCGTCACCACAGTGCAGAAAACGATCCGCAAGGAGCTTGCCCAGAAAGATGAGATTGCCGATTCCGTCACCAAGCAGCTTTCCGCACTGCTCAAAGAGGCTGAGGCACTCGGCACTAAGGTGGAGCAGATCGGTCCCGACCGGATGGAAAGCCTGTTGACCTTTGCCACCGGCGTTCTGCCGGATTTGCAAACGCTGGCGGGCGAGCTTGCCAAAAACAAGGATCAGCTCGCCTCCCTCAACGATCTGCTCTCCAACAAAAGCGCCATGCAGTACCTGCAAAAAACCGCGAAGCAGCTCATGCAGATGAAACAGGATTTTGAGGCAAACGCAGGCCAGCTCACCCTGCTCGCACAGGTGATGCAGGCGGCCTCCAACCCACATCTAAAGGCATTCGCAAAGATGCTGCCCACGCTTGCGCAGGATTTGAAGGATGCAGCCCCAATCCTCGAATCCCTCTCGGGCGACCTCAACGATCCGGCCGTGCGCGCATCCCTTGACAATATGCCGGAAACGATCGCCGCGCTGATGCGCATCCAGGCGGATCTTTCCTCCGGCAGCGAGATCATGAAGGCGCTGCAAAATGCGGCGCAGCCGGAAACGCTCAGCACGGCTTCCGGCATCGTAAAAACGCTCGATCAAATCGAGCAACAAGGCCTGCTCTCCAAATACACCGATGCGGCCGACGCGGCCGCCTCCCTGCTCGGGCGCGTGCAGGCATGGCTCAACCTCTCCAAGGAGTACGGCCTTTATACGCAGGCCGCGGATGGAATGGATACAGATGTGAAATTCATTCTGAAAACAGATAGCATCAAGGCGGAACCCCAACAGCCGGCGCAGGCACAACCACAGGAGGAAGCGGGCGTTGCCGCCTGGTTCAAGGGGCTGTTTGATAGAAAAGGCTAAAACTCTGAATCATAGAAAAAACACGAAGAGGCTGCTGCAAAATGCATTTGCAGCAGCCTCTCATACCAGAAGCACCGTTTCTATCCGGCTGATAGAAACGGTGCTTTCTTTCACGATCGCGTTATGCCTGCTCCAGCGCCTGCTGGAGATCCGCGATGATATCGTCGATATACTCAATGCCCACGGACAGCCGGATCAGATCCGGCCCCACGCCCGCCGCCTCAAGCTGCTCGTCGGTGAGCTGGCGGTGCGTCGTGCTCGCGGGGTGCAGCACGCAGGTGCGCGCATCCGCAACATGGGTGACGATGGCGGCCAGCTCCAGATGATCCATGAAGCGGATGGCGGCTTCCCTACCGCCCTTCACACCGAAGGAGACAACGCCGCTCGTGCCGTGCGGCATGTATTTCTGCGCGAGCGCATAATCCTTGTTGCTTGCAAGGCCCGGGTAGTTCACCCACGCAACCTTTTGATTCGCCTCCAGGAACTCCGCCACCTTCTGCGCGTTTTCGCAGTGCCGCTGCACGCGCAGGAAGAGCGTTTCCAAGCCGATCCCCAGCAGGAACGCATTGTGCGGGGAGGGAATGGAGCCGAGGTCGCGCATGAGCTGCACGGTGGCCTTCGTGATATAAGCGCCCTTGCCGAAGCGTTCCGTGTAGGTCACGCCGTGATAGCTCTCATCCGGCGTGGTGAGGCCGGGGAACTTATCGTTCTGCGTCCAGTCGAAATTGCCGCTGTCAATGATCGCGCCGCCAACGCTGGTGGCGTGGCCATCCATATATTTCGTGGTGGAATGCGTAACAATATCCGCGCCGAATTCGAAGGGGCGGCAGTTGATGGGCGTGGGGAAGGTGTTATCCACAATCAGCGGAACGCCATGCGCGTGTGCTGCCTTTGCGAACTTTTCAATATCCAGCACGTCAAGGGAGGGGTTGGAGAGCGTTTCCGCAAACACCGCCTTTGTGTTGGGGCGGAAGGCTGCGTTCAATTCTTCCTCGCTCACATCGGGGCGCACGAAGGTGAACTCGATGCCGAGCTTTTTCATCGTGACGGAAAAGAGGTTGAACGTGCCGCCGTAGATCGCGGTGGAGCTGACGATATGGTCGCCCGCGGAGGCAACGTTAAAGGTGGCGTAGAAATTCGCCGCCTGGCCGGAGGAGGTGAGCATACCGGCCACGCCGCCCTCCAGCGCCGTAATGCGCGCCGCGACCGCGTCGTTGGTCGGGTTTTGCAGGCGAGTATAGAAGTAGCCGTTTTCCTCCAGGTCAAAGAGCTTCCCCATCTGCTCGCTCGATTCATATTTATAGGTTGTGCTCTGCACGATGGGCAGCACGCGCGGCTCGCCGTTTTTTGGCGAGTAGCCTGCCTGGACGCAGTTGGTATTGATGTGGTAGTTCTTTTCCATCACAGTTCAGTCCTTTCTTTTGCTTTAATCCTCCGTCAGGAATTTTTTCATGATGCCGGGGCCATATTCGATAAAGTTGCCCGTTGTTTTCGCAGAATCTTCATTTATAGAATCAACTCCGCTGTATATTTCCTTGTTTTTATGATAGATCATATAAGGAACGGGATCGCTCGCGTGGGTGCGCGTGACAATCGGCGTGGGGTGGTCGGGCAGGATCATCACTTTGTAGTCGTCATACTGTTCGAGCGCGGGCAGGAGGATGGAGAGCACCTCTTCGTCAATCAGCTCAATGGCGCGCACCTTATTCTCCGGCTCGTTGCGGTGGCCGCACTCGTCGGGGGCTTCGATGTGGATATAGACGAAGTCCTTCCCGCTCGCCAATGCATCCACGGCGGCCTGGGCCTTGCCCTTGAAATCCGTGTCGATATAGCCCGTCGCGCCCGGCACCTCCGGCGTATCCATCCCCGCGCATTTGCCGATGCCCTTGAGCAAATCGACGGCGGAGATCACGCTGCCCTTCACGCCGTAAGTTTCTTCAAAGGAAGGCAGCATCGGCTTGCTACCCTGGCCCCAAAGCCAGATGCTGTTGGCAGGGCGTTTGCCCGCAGCAATGCGCGCCAAGTTGACCGGATGATCCTTCAGCAACGCATAGCTCTCCTCCATCATGGCGATGAGGCAGGCGGCGTCCGGATGCCGGGAGAGGTGCTCGCCCACCACGCGGCCGGAGATATCATGCGGCGGGGTCATGTGGCCAAGCTCCAGCTTGCCGCCGTGCCAAACCATGCAGTGGCGGTAGCTCACGCCCGGGTGGAATTCAAATGCCGCATTGCCGAAATGCGCCTGCACGGTTCTGATGAGCTCGGCGGCCTCTTCGCTCGAAATATCGCCCGCACAATAATCCACCATGGTTTTCGACGCATAGTCCGCCTCGTCCGACAGGGTGACGAGATTGCAGCGGAAGGCGACGTCTGATTCCGAGAGCTCAACGCCCATGCTGACGGCCTCCAGCGGAGAGCGGCCGGTGTAGTATTTTTTCGGGTCGTAGCCCATCACGCTGAGGTTTGCAACGTCGCTGCCCGGGGTCAGTCCCTCGGCAACCGTGCGCACAAGCCCCACCTCGCCGCGCTGGGCAAGGGAATCAAACAGCGGCTTTTTCGCCAGCATCATCGGCGTTTTGCCGCCGAGCGCGGGCACAGGGTAATCCGCCATGCCGTCATAGAGAACAACTGCGTATTTCATGTTAGAAACCAAGTCCCTTCATTTCATTTGGAATCAAACAGGGAAAGCTCCTTATTTAAAGTATGCCACGCCGGAGGCAAAGATCTTCTGATCCTTCTCGCCGGGCACGTTTTTATAAAGGTTTTCACCCATGCGCTCAATGTGCGCCATCTTACCGAAGACGCGGCCATCTGGGCTTGTGATGCCCTCGATCGCACAGACGGAGCCATTGGGGTTAAAGCGGATATCGCCGGAGGGCTGGCCCGCAAGATCCACATACTGCGTGGCAATCTGGCCGTTTGCGATCAGGCGGCGGAGCGTTTCCTCATCCGCCACAAAGCGGCCCTCGCCGTGGGAAACGGGGGTGGCGAACACTTCGCCCGCCTCTGTGCCCGCAAGCCACGGGGATTTCACACTCGTCACGCGCGTATAAACCATGCAGGAGGCGTGGCGACCGATGTTGTTGAAGGTAAGCGTCGGGTCCGTTTCCTTGATGTCCGTAATCCGCCCATAAGGGACGAGGCCTGTTTTAATCAGCGCCTGGAAGCCGTTGCAAATGCCGAGCATCAGGCCGTCGCGCTGGTCGAGCAATTCGGTTACCGCATCGCGGATGCGGGGGCTGCGCAGGGTGGTGGCGATGAATTTGCCGGAGCCGTCCGGCTCGTCACCGCCGCTGAAGCCGCCGGGCAGCATGACGATCTGCGCCTGCTGGATGAGCTTTGCCAGTGCCTCGGTGGATGCATCAATCGCCTGCGGCGTGAGGTTGCGCATCACGATCACCTGCGCTTCGCCGCCGGCGCGCTCAAAGGCGCGGGCCGTATCATATTCGCAGTTGGTGCCCGGGAATACCGGGATCACCACGCGCGGCTTTGCCGCTTTGATCGCGGGCGCTTTGTTGGAGCGCTCCGTATAGAGCGGGATTTCCGCCTGCATGGAGGGCTCCTCCGCCTTTGTGGGGAACACGGGCTCCAGCGTGCCCGTCCATGCGTCGATCAGCGTATCCGCCGGGATTTGCTCCCCATCGAGGAGGAACAGCCCATCGTCCGCCGTCACGCCGAGGTCGGTATATTGGAAACCGTCGAGGGAAGCACCCTCGGCAAGCTCTGCCACAATCGAGGCGCATTCCGGCGCGAAAAGCGTTTCATCCGTCAGGCCGTCCGTAAAGCGGAAGCCCATTTTATCGCCAAACGCCATGCGGCACACATTGGCCGCCGCGCCGCCCTCGCGCACCACGCTTGCGGCGAGGATACGCCCGCCGGACACCGTCTCAGAAACGCGGTTGAGGAAGTCCTCAGCATTCTCCCAATCGGGCAGCAGCGTTTCCGCATCCACCGGCAGGTGCAGCAGCACCACGCGGGAGCCGCTCTTTTTGAAGACGGAGGAAACGGTTTTGCTCGCCTTTGTCGCCGCGACGGCGAAGCACACGAGCGTGGGCGGCACGTCGAGCTCGTTGAAGGAGCCGGACATACTGTCCTTCCCGCCGATGGCGGGCACGTGGAAGTGCAGCTGTGCGGTCAGCGCGCCGAGCAGAGCCGCCGCGGGCTTGCCCCAGCGCTCCGGCTGATCGTGCAGCCGCTCAAAGTACTCCTGCATGGTGAGCCGCGCGGTGAAAGGCTTTGCGCCAATCACGGCGAGCTTTGCCAAAGATTCCGTCACTGCATACGCCGCCCCGTGGAAGGGGCTCCAGCGGCTCAGCGCCGGGATGAAGCCGTAGCTCATGGCGGTGGCGGTATCCGTTTCCCCCTTCAGGACGGGGATACGCGCACACATCGCATCCTCCGGCGTGAGCTGGTATTTGCCTGCATAGGGCATCAATACCGTGCCCGCGCCGATGGAGGAGTCAAACCGCTCCACCAGCCCCTTCTGCGAACAGACGGGCAGGCGGGCAAGGTTCTCCCGCAGCGCCTGGGGCTTCGGCTTGCCTGCAAGCTCAGCCGGAACGGCGGCTCGATAGTTCTTCTTCGGGTTCACCGCCGTAATTTTCGCCTGCGCGTGCTGGGTAACACCGTTGGTATCGAGGAAGGCACGGCTGAGGGATACGATGGTATCGCCGCGCCATTTCATGGTTAAGTAGGGTTCTTCCTTCACGACAGCCACCGGGGTCGCCTCCAGGTTCTCCTCCGCGGCAAGGGCGGAGAAGGCCTCCACATCCTCCGCCGCGAGCACAACTGCCATGCGCTCCTGCGATTCGGAGATGGCGAGCTCCGTGCCGTCGAGGCCGTCATATTTCTTTGGAACGGCGTCGAGGTCAATATCCAGGCCGTCGGCCAGCTCACCGATGGCAACGCATACGCCGCCTGCGCCAAAGTCGTTGCAGCGCTTAATCATGCGTGCCGCGTCGCGGTTGCGGAACAGCCGCTGGAGCTTGCGCTCGGTGGGCGGATTGCCCTTCTGCACTTCTGCGCCGCAGGTTTCAATGGAGGAGGTGTCATGCGCCTTGGAGGAACCGGTGGCGCCGCCGCAGCCATCGCGGCCCGTGCGGCCGCCGAGCAGGACGATCACATCCCCTGCCTGCGGGCGCTCACGGCGGACATTCTCCTTCGGGGAGGCGCCGACCACCGCGCCGATCTCCATGCGCTTCGCAGTGTAACCATCGTCATATAATTCTACCACCTGCCCGGTGGCCAGGCCGATCTGATTGCCATAGGAGGAATATCCCTGCGCGGCGCCGACGGTGATCTTTTTCTGCGGGAGCTTGCCCGGGAGGGTATCCTCAAACGGGGTCAGCGGATTGCCGCTGCCGGTAACGCGCATGGCCTGATAGACATAAGCGCGCCCGGAGAGTGGATCGCGAATTGCGCCGCCCAGGCACGTGGCCGCGCCGCCGAAGGGCTCGATCTCTGTGGGATGGTTATGCGTTTCGTTTTTAAACTGGACGAGCCAGGTTTCTGTTTTGCCATCGATCTCCACGGGCACTTCAATCGAGCAGGCGTTGATCTCCTCGCTCTCGTCGAGATCCGGCACGAGGCCGCGCTTTTTGAGCACCTTGGTGCCGATGGTGGCCATATCCATGAGCGTCATATCCTTCTTGCTCTCCTGATAAACCTCTGTGCGGGCGACGACGTATTCGAGCCAGGCCGATTCAATGGCGCGCGCGAGCGGGCCTTTTTCAATATCCACAGTGTCCAGCTGCGTTAAAAAGGTGGTGTGGCGGCAATGGTCGGACCAATAGGTATCGATCACCTTGAGCTCCGTCACGGCCGGGTCGCGCTTTTCCGTATCGCGGAAATAATCGCGGCAAAACACAAGGTCCGCTACACTCATGGCAAAGCCCATCTTCGCATGATATTGCGCGATCTGCTCACGCGTCCACTGCGTAAAGCCAGTCACCCGCTCGATATCGGCGGGCCTGTCCGCATGAAGCTGCAAGCTTTCCGGCAGCTCCATGGAGGCCTCGCGGGATTCCACGGGGTTAATCAGGTAATTTTTCACCGCTTCAAACTGCTTGTCCGTCAAATTCCCCTTGAGCGCAATGACGCGCGCGGAGAGCACGCTGGGCCGCTCCCCCTGGGTGAGCAGGGCGATACACTGCGCCGCGGAATCGGCGCGCTGATCGTATTGGCCGGGCAGATATTCCGTGGCGAAAACGCGCCAGCCGGGCTCGACAGAGAGCACGGCGGATACGGTATCCACATTCGGCTCGGAGAGGATGGTGCGGGCAGCACGGTCAAAATCAGCCTCGCCGATCCCTTCCAGATCATAGCGGTTGACAACGCGGACCGCCTCAAGCGTAGCAATTCCCAGATTCTCGCGCAGGTCGGCCAGCATGTGACGCGCCTCCACATCGAAGCCGGGCCGCTTTTCCACAAAAAGACGTTTTACGCTGGACATTGGCAAAACTCCTTATCCCTAAATCATTCAGATATCCGTTTCTTTGCGGATATCGATACTTGGTTTTATCTTACCATATCGGGCAAAAATAAAAAAGGGCAAAATGTGCCCAGCAGAGGAGCAGGGATGAAAAAATTTTGTGGATAGCGCAAAAGTGGCCCATATGGAGAAAAGACAGAGCAGACGCGGCGGCAAACGCGCATGAAAGCTTCTGATTCCGTTCATAATAAAAACGACTGCAAGATCATTTGAAAAAGAACGCTTTCAAACTGCCAGGCATCAGAAAGGAATGAGCATCATCACATGCACGAGGCCATGACAAAAATAGAAGCGCGTGCGCTCCTGGTGGGGCATAATGTAGCGGCAAACGCCCTATGGCTGCTTTCCGGGCTGGTTTTATTCCTGCCCTGGGTGCTAACGCCCCTGGCGCGGCGCCTGGTTGCGCTGCCACAGGCACAGGAGGCCTTTCGCGGCATGGGAGGGGAAAAAACGGCGCTCATGTTGGTGTTCCTTTTCTCCCTGCTCGCGCTGGCGGCCTGCGTGCTGCTCTGCGCGCCGTTGAAAGCGGGACGAGTAGCCTGGTTTTGGCGGCAGAGCGGCAGAAACGGCCGGCACAACGGGGTGGGCACCCTGTTCTCCCCCTTCCGCCCCGCGCGCAGGGCCATGCGGGCTGTGGCGCTATGGCTCGCTCTGCTGGTTCGGAAGTTGGGATGGGCACTTCTTTTTTGCGGGCCTGGTGTGATTCTGCTCAGCGTCGCCTGGTATAAGCTGGTGAATGGGAGCGAAGCAATCCTGTTTTTGATCCCCTGTGTTTCGGGCATTGTTTTTTTGATCACAGGCCTTCTCTTTTATTTGGTTGTGACGCGGCGCTACCTGTTGGCCTTCTACCTGTTTGATGAATCAGGCAAGGCCACTGCCTCCGCTGTAATCCGGGAAAGCACGCGGGTAATGGATGGGCAAATGGGGAGGGCGGCCGCCTTTGCGCTGAGCTTTGCGCCGTGGATTCTATCCTGCGTTTTCCTGTTCCCTATTTTTTATGTTTACCCTTATTACCAGCAAGCACACGCTGTTTTTGCCCGTCAGGCGCTGAATCTCGCGCCGCGCAGCATCGCGCGGAACGCGGAAATGTAGCTGATTTTATGCTTTTTAATTGATTCCGACTCCATTTTTAGATAATTTGACAGAAATTTCTGCGTAAACTTCGCAATTTGTTTACAGTTCATCAACTTTTCTCTGCAAAAATGATGCTATACTCTCGTGTGTAAAGGTTGCATACCGTGCGTTATGCACGCAGATTTTCACATGGGAGGGTTCCCCTTGGTACTGAACCGTAGGGCCATTAAGGCCAATGCCCGGCAGTTTCTTACAAACGGCCAATGGGTGCATTTGTTTTTAGCGGGCATTGTCATTGAGGCCGTCAACTATATCAACTTTGGCACGTCTCTTTACGTTCAGCTGCGTAACACCTTCAATGCGATTTATCATACGCAGTTTATCAACGTGTCGTGGAACATGATGTCCCTGATTACGCTGCTGTTGCTCCCATTGGAGGTTTCGATCGCAGGGTATTATCTGGGCTTCCTGCGTGGAAACGCACCGGGCCTCGGCAGTGTGTATGAGGAGGCGGCTGCGCATTACGGCCGCTATTTTGGCACCATGCTGCTGCGCAGAATCTACACCGTGCTATGGACGATGCTTTTTATCATCCCCGGCATCGTCAAATCCCTCTCCTATTCCATGGCAGCGCTGATTCAGCATGACAATCCAGCGCTCACCGCTTCTCAGGCACTCAACCTGAGCCAGCGGATTACCAAGGGGTATAAAGGGAGCCTTTTTGGGATGGAACTGAGCTTTTTGGGATGGTATCTGCTCGGGACAGTCACCCTTGGCATTGCCTATGTATATGTGCACCCCTATCTCTATACTACACAGGCCATGTATTATGAGCTGCTGCGCCAGAATGCGCTCGACCGCGGGATTGCTTCCCCGTGGGAATTTGGCATGGTGCCGGAGAACGCCTTTTCCCCCTATGGCAATACGGAAAATCAGCCGCCCTATTGGCGGGAAACCCACCAAAGCTATGATGCAAACCATGGCTGGCACCAAAGTGATAACAGCTTCGGTTGGAATGACGCGTCTTTCTATTCCCCGGAAGGTTGGAAGGATGATGGGGAGCCTTGGAAGCCGGGCTGGTAACCCAGCAAAACAAAATCACAAATGGAGAAGCGGATTCCAACCATATGGAATCCGCTTTTTTCTATCTAATCTATAGGGATCCTCACATATCTGTTCACAGGCGGGCAGCCCGGCGACGCCATGATGGCTTCGGCAGCTTGCCGTTTACCCGGTAGGCTTGCAGCTGCCTGAGATAGGGCTTGCCGCGGCATTGTGTGATCTCCAACCGGATACCGTCCGCCTGGAGGGGCTTGGGCAAAATTGCAAACCGACAAATGCCGACGGTCGTGCCCTCATAAACCAGCGTTTCCCGCCCCTCAAGCCGCGCGTAGATTCGGTAGGTTTCTATCCGCTGGGAAAACGCACATTGCTCTTTGATGAGGACTTTATCAATCTTCTGCGCTTGTGTGAACTCCTGAATCACCTCATAGCGCTTGGCCGCTTCCGCCGGCGTGTAGAAATCCGCTTCGCCTGTAAGCAAGTTTTCCGGGCCGTGCCCCGCTTCATGGGGTGCGGCGGAAACGTTAGAAACCAATGCAGGCAATTGAACCCCTTTTTTGATTTCGTCGCCCAGTTCTTTCAGCCGCCTGACATCCGTTTCGTGCAGCAGGCCCTCTGTATCCGGCGGAATGTTAAGCAGGAGCAGGCTGTTGCCGCCCACAGAGCCATAGTAGATGCGCAGGAGGTTCTCCAGGCTGCGCACGCGGCGATTCTCCTTTTTATGGTAAAACCAGCCGGGCCGGATGGATACATCCACCTCCGCGGGATACCACATAAAGGAATCGTAGTTTACAAGGAAAGCACGGCTTCCAAGATCCTCCAGATGGCTGTCAGAAGCCTGCTGTTTCATATCCTGCGCATCCGTCTGCTGGGAGTGGGAGACAATATTCTGCGTTTCGCAGGAAAAGGCCGGCACAACGTTCCACTCGCTTTTTCTGGCGCGGCCGCTCTCGTTGCCCACCCAGCGGATATCGGGGCCACAATTTGATATAACCGCATTCGGCTGCAGCTCGCGCACGGTTTGGTAGACACGCTCAAAGTCATAGGGGTAGGGCTCTTTGCCATCCATCTTCGCGCCGCACGCCCCATCCAGCCAGACGCAAAAAATTTCGCCGTAGCCGGTCAACAATTCTGTGAGCTGGCGGATATAGAAATCATTGTACTCCGGCGTGCCGTAGAGGGGGCAGTTGCGATCCCAAAGCGAAAGGTAAAGGCCAAATTTTAGCCCGTATTTTTTGCAGGAATCACTGACCTCGCGCACCACGTCGCCGTACCCTGAGCGATACGGGCTGTTGCGCACACAGTATTCCGTCGTTTCCGTTGGCCAGAGACAGAAGCCGTCGTGATGCTTTGCCGTCAGGATTACGCCCTTGGCACCCGCGGCGGATACGGCTTCGATCCATTGATCCGTATTTTGCCGGGTAGGGCTGAACATTTGGGCGGGCGCCTTGCCATCCCCCCATTCCCGGTTGGTAAACGTATTGATTCCATAGTGAAAAAACACATGGAAACCGCCTTCCTGAAAGGCGGTCTGCCGCGGCGACGGCACAATGGAGGTGTAGAGCTCCACACGCGATTGAGGCATCAGATTCCCTCTCTTCCTGATTTTAAATTTGAATTTGAATCCTTAGGAGCATGGTAACGCGAATAGTAAGGCTTCCGCCATTCCTTTTTCTGTCGAAAAAGCCTTGCATGTATTATAGTAAATAGAAAGGCCGAAAAGCAAGCCGATTTCGTTTTTTCTCCGCCAAATGGATGGCAGCGGCAAAGAAAGGAAAAAGGCTCTACCGCAATATCAAAGTTTTGCGGCAGAACCTTTTCTCTTTATTTCGCTATTTCTATTTATTTTTCTGCTTGAGATAGCTTTCCGTCAGCTTCAGAAATGCCTGCCATCGGCCGCTCTCCCGGATCGTCTGCGGGCAATTTTTCCCATTAAAATCGTTATGCTGCTTCACTGCGTCCATTTTTAAATCGTACGCCTTAAGCAAATATGCCGTCAGCCGCGCGCCATTGTCAAAGGTTTTTTCAAAATCACCATCCTTGTTGACACACAGCTCGATACTGATCCCATTCATGTTGCCACCCGGCTCCTGGCGCCGGTCGCCCGCATTCCAGGAAACCTCGCTATCTGGAATGTGATGGTAAATCTCATGGTCATCCACCGTATAGTGCCAGGAGGTCGTGCCCTCCCCGCCATTTAGCAGGTAATCACTGTGCGCCTTTGCATCCGCGCCCTCGGAGGGGTTGCCCGTTTCATGGATCACGATGAACTTTATTTTCCGCTTGATTCCGGGCCTGCCCGGCAGCGTTTCCGGGATGAATACGGTATGCACCGGCACGCCGTATATTTCCGTAACCTCTGGACGGTCCTGCGTCTTCCCGCCGTGCGTTTTCCACAGGATTATGCCGGTAATGATCCCGATCACCAGCAATACGGCCACGGCCACCAAGGCCCATTTGAACCGCTTCGAACGGAGGATTCCATGCAGGGAAATTACCTTCCCCTTCATCGGCCTGCCTCCTTCTTCTCCCCACAGAGTTTGGAAATACTGATATTGGGGTTGTGATACCGGCCAAAGCTTTTCGTTTTTTTGCCGTATTGGATTGCCTGCACCGGGCACCAATGGATGCAGGCCATGCAGCTTGCGCATGCTTTCCCCCACACGGGCCGCCCCCCCTCCAGCCGGATATTGTTCTGCGGGCATACCCTCGCGCAAAGGCCGCAGCCGGTGCAGCCCTCTTCCACAGTAAAATTCCGATAGGTCCGTTTGGTATACCAGCAAAAGAGCGGATGCACCACATGGAGCAAAAATGGATCGATCGCCTTTGGCGGCAGGCTGTTAAGCCCTACCAACCGATCTTCAATATCCTTTGCCATTTTCGCGCAGCGCACACGGGCGTTTTCCAGCTTGGTGCGCTCCATCGCCTTATTATCCACATCCGACAGCGGCAGATAATTATTCGGCATTGCACAGATATTCCCATAATCCAGGCGGAGGCCATGCTTCTCCAGCAGCCGTGAAAAAGCGATCAGCGTTTCCCCGGCAGAATCGCCGCAATCAGCCACAGCAAATACATACGACGGCCGGCCCTCCACCTTCAGCTTCTTCACAAACGCTTTCACCGCATCGGGATAACTCCATGCATAGACGGGGAAAACGAAACCGACGACATCCCCTTCCGCCACGCAGGTTTCGCCCGCCTGTTCTCCATAATAGGAAACATCCAACCGAACAACCTCCGCATGCAGCGGCTGTGCCAACTGGTGGGCGATGGAAAGGGAGTTTCCGGTTCCGGTAAAGCAGTAAATTGTCATCGACATCCTGAGTCACCTTCCTCTGAGATCAAACAGCCGCTCAAGCTGGCGCTGTAAATGCGATTTCTTGCCTGTTCCGGCCGAGCGGCGAATTATGTTTTTTGACAAATAAACTGGCGCAAAATGCGCAGATACAACTCTCAGCTTCAAACAGCATGTTGGAAGCTGTATTGCCACATCCGCCGGGTTTCCCTCTGCGAAAAATGGCGGTGCCGCATCGCGGCAGGAGGCGTTTTGCGCCGACAGACATTTTTCCAATGCTTCAAGTTTCAAAGCTTGAAACTTTACGACCCGTTTGAAGCTATTTAGCCGAGAACCGAAAGCGTGAGCGCGGTTCGATGGCCAATGTTCTCCGAAGCTCTTGGAATCTTTGATTCCTTAG
>OFLZ01000291.1_pt1 | contig 44349 bp, 50 predicted proteins | sample 1541321 | NCBI WGS metagenome assembly OFLZ01 (sample SAMN04209223, study PRJEB22552) | human gut metagenome | biome: gut; material: feces | host: Homo sapiens | place: USA: Oklahoma | reverse complement strand
TCCCGACCTACACCCTTAGCAGGGGCGCCTCTTCAGCCTCTTGAGTATTTCTCCTCGCCTGAATTTCTGTAATATCTTACAGCATTTATTCAGTTGTGCACCAACAGTGCATATGTGATTATACTAGACTGTTTGCATAATGTCAATGTCTAAATCTAATCTTTTTTATTTTATTTTTCTTTCGGGGATTCAAACTTTAACTTGAACTAAGTTTTGACAATCAGAAATGTGCACAAAACCCTTGAAAACACTGGCTTTATGACAGATTTGATGTTTCTCTTTACATTTAATATTATACCATAAATAAGACAAAAAGTGTAATATTTTTTACATGTTTTTGCCCTTTTTTCTATTTTTGTTAGACTTTCACAAATATTACATTTTCTCACACACATTGCACATTCCCACTTCTTATTAGTTTATCTACCTCTTCCTGATATCTCTGCTCTGCCGTCTTCCATCCTAGTGATTTTCTGTACATCGTATTGATCCAATCTTCAATCCACTGAACTCTCTTTTTACTTTGCTCCTTTATTTCTGTACCCTTCTGGATAAATCTTCGAATCATTCGATTCGTATTCTCATTCAATCCTCTCTCCCAGGAACTATATGGATGTGCATAGAAGATCGAAACCCCAGCCCGTTTTCCCCACCGATATAATTTTGCAAATTCAGATCCATTGTCTGTTGTAATGCTTTTGAAGATCAAATGAAAATCGGGAAGTTCTCTTTTAATCTGATTCAACACTTTATGGACACTGTTTACATTTTTCTTTGACATTTTACGAATGATCTCTTTCCGGGTCATCCGTTCTGTCAGGGTAAGAAGAACTTTATCATTTGTCTTTTTTCCAATGACACAATCAATTTCCCAATGTCCAAATTCTGTTTTTTCATTGATAGTCTCCGGACGTTTCTCTATGCTATCCCCTGTCAAGCGTTTATGTTTTCTACAATAAGATTTTCTCTTTTGTTTGCGCTTCACTTTTTCCGGAAGATCGATATTTTTTACTGCAATTTCCCCATTCTCCGCATAACTGTACAACGTATCTACACTTACCACTTCTTCCTGCTTAAATGCACCTGTTCTTAATGCCTCTGCTCTGGCTGCCGCAAATGAACGTTTTCCCATTTTTACTTTTTCTTCTATATAACGTAAAAATGCTGCGCAAGAATTTAGTTTTTTCTTGCGTCCGCATTCTTTCCTGTGTTTTTTATATACAATCTCTCCGGTATCTGGGAAATAGATTTCCAGCTCTTGATATCCTACCATCTGTTTTACCGTTCCCCTTTTTAATTCATTTCGGATTGTATTACTTGCCCTTTTTAGCTTTTTCCCAATTGCATAAGGAGACCAGCCTTCCTTATCCAAAATTGCGATTTGTCTTCTTTCCTCAATATTTAAGTGTGATCCCTTTTTTCTTGTTTCCATTTTTCCCTCTTCACCATACAGCTTGATCGAAAAACCTTGACTTTTTTCACCATATCTGCCATAGTAAAGATGTTTCCAGTATCTTTATTTGTTATATGTTATATGATGAATAAAGACAATCAGAAGAGTCAGTGCCCGCTGGCTCTTTTTATTTTATCCGTTCATTCTGTTTAACATTTTCTATATATTTCTCTTTTTTTCTACTTATTATAAGGGAAAAATCTTCCTCACGTCAAATTTTTCTTGTATTTTTGTAGTCTGGACTTTATAATAAATACAGCCTATTAAGGCTTTCAATCACAAAACGGACAAAAGCTGCAGAAGAAGAATGCCTCTTCATTCTGCAGCTTTTGTTTTCTTTTACTATCTTCCACCAGACAGGATTTTCCATATAACAGGACAATACTTCGACAAGATTTTTTCCACACAATAACTGAACACTGTTACGATCACCGGAATCATCAAAAACATTATCCCACCAATATACATACTATTTCCTAAAATTAGGTTTCCCATTTTATTCAAGAACAATGCCATGATCTGATGCACTGCATAAATAAAAAACGTGTTTTTCATCCATGTTCGGGCTTCTGGTAAAGGAAGCATACATATCAAGTACCATAGGAACGCAGCACCGCATATTTTATAAATATAGACCCATCCTGTTTGCATATATACGAAAGCTAATAGAAAGCTAATGCATGAACCTGTAAAAAAAATCAGAACAGGAATGTATGACTTTTTAGGGGACACCGATTTTTTCCAATGAATCCCAATGTAGCTTCCAATAAAATAATAGGTACTCCATGAAAAAATATCATTTACTTTGATTGGAAGATAAGGTGTGAATATTGCTGAAAAATTGAGAATGAAAACAGCAATCACCACACACAGGCCAATCCACTTTTGCTTTAGTAGGCCATAAATAACTGGACTTAAAAAAGAAAACAAAATTAAATACAGCATAAACCAAAATACTGGATTGTATTTGTAAAAGAATACTGCATTTAGGAACTCCTGTAACGAAAATGGTACTGCCGTATCAAACAGTTTCCCTAAATACGGAAGTTGACGTGCTGTCAAGTGCAAAAGATAATACAGTAAATTCCAAATCAAAAATGGGATCACCAGACTGTAAACTCTGCGCTTTAATTTTTCTGGTATGTTTCCCCAGGTAAGATTTCTGTAAAACAGGTATCCTGAACACATAAAAAATCCCGGAACTGCCAAACAGGCAATTCTCTCAACTAAAAATGAAATAGACTGGTTAATCCACGGCACAGGTTCCAGAAAGATATGCATATTTTGCGCATGAATACATACTACCAGAAGGCACATGATAAAATTGTACCATAGTATTTTGTTTTTAAAGGTTTCTTCTTTCATTGCTCTTTCTCTCTTTCCATTCAGTAAGCCTGTATCAACACCACAAATAACCGCCACAATTTTATCATATGACTGTTGAAAAGTCATCCATTTTTTGCGTATGAATTTGTTCCGAAATTCGGAACGCTACTCGAACTATTGACTGCTATTCTGTAATAAAAATGCTCTTTGATATTGATACATCTTTTCTGCTGGATAAAACATCAAGTGTTTCACCTGCTCTTCCGTCAGTCCTTTTTCCAGGCTCTCTATCATAATTTCTTTCTGTTCTTTGCTTAATATGGTATGATAGCGTTCCATACAATCCAGAATGCTTCCTGACAGATCTCTCTCCTGTTTGTTTAAGTTCCTTTCTTCTTTTGGTGATTCCTGTCCTTCTATTTCCTGATATAGCTTCACGTCCTCTGGAAGTTCCTGCTGTTTTAACAAATCAATCCTCGCCTGACGTTCCACTTGAAATGCCTTTGTAATCTCTTCCTCTGTGGGTTTCGGGTACTTTCGGAAATTCAGATAGAGAAATGCCTCTTTCTCTATTTCCCGATAATAAATTGTATCATCCTTTTTCGCCATCTCTTTGTATGCTTCGCTTTGTTCTTTACTCAAAAATTGAATCTGCTTTTTCGTTTCAATCGTAAAATAGGCTCGTTGCTCTTCGTCAAATATCACTTTTACCGAATGATGATATCCATCTTCCCCAGCTAATTTCTCCATTTCTTTCCACCGTGGAGTCTGGAACGGAATTGCCTTTTGATCAAAAACTGGATATTGTCCCTCAATAAATAAGATACAATTCTTTTTGTTCATTCTTTTAACAGCCGCAGGTGTCATTAAGCTTCGCCCTAACTTTTGGTTCTGTACATTTGCATTTCCATGGGCTCCATAGGTACGGCCATCATTACGCACATCAATGGTCATTTCCCCAATCAATTCTGAAATAAACTTGTGCGTTGTTTTGGCTGCCGGGCCAGATCCCATGTAAACAAGTACTGCACAGTTTTCTATAAAAATTTCCCACTTATCCTGCGGAAATAACGCTTTTGCCTGTGCGATTGACTGTAGAATTGGTATAATGGACATATTTCTTCCCCGGATTGTTCCCATCAACACCTCTGTTCGTGTCGGTTTCGGTCCCGCATAAAATTCATCTGCCCACAATCTGACATGGATCGGAAGTGCCCCTCTATACTCGTGATCGGCTGCATGGATCAGTACATCAAACATGGTCGTATAGAACATCGAAATCAAGAAATTAAAAGACGGATCATTATCTGGCATGACCAAAAAGAGGGCTGTCTTTTTCCCTGGGATTCCGTCTGCGCCTGTTCCCAGACTCTTGATGTCCATATCATCAGCCTCCAAAATTCTCTTGATTGCAGGGATTTCACAAAGACGCAACATGGAATTTACCATTAAAATGACACAACTGACCGTTTCCTGGGCTTCCATATTGCCTTTGAGTTTCCGATAATCACGCACTGGTGGATAATCTGCCCCATATTTTCCGGCAAGGTCATCCATTTTTTCCTGTAATCGAGTACTGTTTTCTTCTGATCCTGGCTGCATCTCTAAATTTGCCAACGCCAGAACCCTTGGCAATGTTGCCGCCTGATACTGTTCCGGATGTTCTTTTTTCTCCCGTTCTTGTCGCAGCCATTCATAGGAGAAAAGAGACATCAGGTATAAACTCACCGCTTGATCCCAGAATGGGTCTCCTTTCATTGCATCGGGTGGTTTTACCGCTTCTTGCAGATTGGTAATCAATTTTACCAGTCCCACTTCATCTCGGATATAAACAAAGGGATTCCATCGATCCGATTCTTCCGGATTGATCAAATTAAAGACTTTAATCGTAACCCCCTGATTCTGTAAATACTTTCCTGTTTTCCGGAGCAGCTCTCCTTTGATGTCCAAAAATACATTGGTCATCGATGCCAGCAGTGCATTTGGAATAACTAACGAAGTCGATTTATAACTTCCAGAGTTTCCGATGACTAGCATATTCATGTTTGATAACTTTCCATTATCAACTGCCACATTTTGACTGAGCAACGTATTTTTTGTTTCCTCTTTATTCATTAACGTTCTCTGGATTTGTTTGATATCCGCCCACTGCTCCGATCCATACTCCACACCGATCTGTCGGTTCCGATAATAGTCCATCAGATATGACACAATCCCAATCCATGCAATCAAGGCAATCCCCATCCCTGTAAATGTCAGATCATTCCACCAATTATGAAAAGGATGACAGATAATATAAATCAATTTGTCCTGCCAATTTGTCAGCGTGACCCCTCCAATTTTTGCCAGGCCGCTTACAAAATAAGAGATCACCAATAGTCCTACTAAAAGTGCTGCTAGTGCACCCCAGGGCAGTTTCCGTTTTTCTACCATACAATCACATCCCCTTTCGTGGCATAGTTGGCAGTTTCTGTGGGACTTGTCCTGCCACTTTTTTGAGTGCTTCTTTCTGCACATTTTCTGTCTGTAGCAGTTCTTTCTTTTTAAACGCACGATCCACTTTATCATAGTTCGAAGCATACAAATCAGAACCGGTTGGCCGATAATCTGCAGAAACAGGTTTTCCATTGGCATCCAAAAGGATCTGTTTTTCATTTTTTGCTAAAAAGGCAAGATAGGTTTTCCCACCATCCGTTTGAAACACCTGGTCTGTTGGTAAGACCAAAGTTTTCTCTGACTCTCCCCAGGTACCCGGAACCCGGCTGGCAAACATCCCTTTCGCTTCTACCTCCGGATTCTTTTTCTGGGCTATCCTAGATTGATCGATGAGGGTTTCTCTATTGATCGTCACTTCCACATAATCCGGGTGCTGATGCAGTTCCTGATATCGCTCATCACTAATGGATTTGATGGAATTTTCCATTTCCAACACTTTTTCTTCCAGTTCTCCCCGTTCCTGACCTTCGTATTTTTCCAGCTTTTCTTTCATTTCTCCGGATGCAGTATCCACATAAGCCTCTTCATTCATTGTCCCTGTTTCCCGATACTGACCCATGTCAATTGTCTCGAAGCCTTTGATCTCTTTGCCTTCTGACAGGCATTTTTCCTGCAACATTCGATACCAGTGTTCCACCTTTGGAAGATCTGCATTTGCAACAACCACTTGAATTTCCCCATCTCCAATGTTCAAATCCGGAAGGATGGAATAATTGACCTGCAGCGTATCGAAATCTGCTTTTAAAAGATCTACTTCCTGTTCCATCGGAATACTGACAATGCTTGTCCTGCCATTGGTAAGGTTATTTAAATTCTGCAGTTCATGCTCCCCGCCCTGCATTCTTGCCATCAGAAACCGGTCATACCATCCCTGAAAATTCAGCTGGTCTTCCCCATAAACAGCCAGCTGCACAAACCCATCCTTGTCATTCAGATCCGGCATCCGAATGTAGCGGACATTCCGTTCTTCCATCTGTGAGAGAAATCCACTTTTTTCCAGTTCTTTCCAGCTTTCCACCGGCACATTTACAATCTTATAATTTCCTTCGGTCAGTTTTGCAAACTCCTGGAAATTCTGAAATTCCCGCCGGTTCAACAATCCTTCTTTATGCATCCGTGCGAAATGCTGGATCAATAAAATGGTTCCCGTTGCAGTCAATTTAAACACCGGATCCATCATCAAGCCCATTCTTCCCATTCCTTGCAGTGCCATCAACACGTCTCGCTGTTCTCTTTCATTATCCATCTGTTTTCTCCTTCTCTGTTCCGAAATTCGGAACGTTACAAGCCTGTTTTTTTCTGAAAATCCGCTTGACATTCTGTAGTCATTGTTATATGATAATTACCACAAAGGGCAAGGTGGCCTCGTCGCAATTGGAGCGGCGCTAGCGCAAGCCCCTATCTATCCTCTCTGGTTTTCCAGAGAGGATTTTCTTGTTCCAAATCTCGAAACACTAAATCCTCCGAATATGTTTCGGCTTAATCTGTTCCGATTCTGACAATGCCACCTTCTTCAAAATTTTGTCATATTCTGGTATCTGAGATTTCTGATTTTCCAGATAATATCCCAGCTTCTCCCCCTTTTCCCTATTCGCATAAAGCAATTTCCCTTGATCCAAAATCCTCTGATAGAATTCTGAGAAATTGTCTTTTCCATAAGCACTTGTGATAAAATTGGAGTCTACTCTTCGTAATTCATATATAGCATTTCCATTCAAACGAACCGCCACAATTACTGGATTTCCATCTTGTTCTCGATAATCCAGCACAGCTACCAGAGAATCCTCCTTTGTAAGAGATTCTGCTAAGATAACGGGTGATTCCAGTGCTTCTGGAAGCCGTTTTAACTCTTGAACAGATAATCCGTGATAATGATCATTGTTATAAGTCTTTTCATGCAAACAATCTACGATATGCTTCTGCGTGATATGCATGGGCAAATCTTTCAGACCAACTTCTCTTAAAATTTCCGGTGTCGTACAAACTAAAACAGCTTCTCGTCTTGGAGACGCTTTTCCCATCGGATGCAACACACGATCCACACTGTTTCCAAACTCCAAATATGCCTCACACTTCTTCCCATATGCCAAAACCTGTTCCGTGGATGCCCGGTTTATCATACTCTCTGTCCGTCCAATGCTCTTTTCATACGCTGCGATCTTCCTTTTCGCTTCCTCCAATTCCGGAGAGGCTTCCAGTCCATATCGTTCTACAACTCCCTGCAGATATGCCTGATTGTTCTCCAGCTGATTGATCTGACGGGTCATTTTATCGATTCCTTCTTTTAACTGATCTGCTGATGCCTGTTTTATAACCTTTCCTTCCCGCAATGCATCTACGGAAACTCCACAGGCATTGCAAAAAAGCTGCAAGGATTCCGGCTGCAGTTGCAACACTCCTTTTTCCACTGCTTTCACTTCCGGGACAGACAGGTACATTTTTTCAGCCGCTTCCTCCAAACTCATTCCCTGTTGTGCCCGCAGTGCTGTAAACGCACGCTGCAGCATAGGATGTTTCCCTTCCCCAGCTCTCCGGTTCAATTCCTGAACCTTCTCTGATGTTCCTGTCAGAAATCGCTCTCCATCCAGATACACCGTATAATGTGCTCCTTCTTTTGCAAGCCTCCACCCATCCGATTGTTTGAGATTCGGGAAAACTGCCTGTTCCATCCGATTCTTCATTGCTTCCTGAGTCAGGTCTTCATACGGAACTTCTTTCCATCCTGTTTTTTGGGAAATCACAGTTCTCACTTGTTCCATATTCCGATACACCGTTCGATCTACTGGCGCAACAAGTCCCTTTTCATCCAAAGAAACAATCCGATAATACTCTTCCCTTCCATATCCCTTTTCGTTATATCGGTTTACATGGAAATCCAAGTCCTCATAATCCATGGTGCTTTCGATCGCAACCTTCTTTGTCTCTTCCGTTCCGAATTTCGGAACAGGATCACGTGTTTGAGCTGCCGGTTCTATTTCGATTCCATAGGTCTGATATTCTTCCAATGTAATCAATCCACCGTGATATTCCAGATAAGCGGCGGCTTGTTCCGCATCTTTCACGGCACGGAATAAAGCCTCCGGCTGCTCTTTAATTCCCTGGATCCAGCTCTGAACATACGCCTTGTGGTTCTTTAAGTGCTCTTCTGTCTGTCCCATCGGAAGCTCACTGGACAGGAAACAGGAGCTGATCTCCGCCACCAGTTCTTCATAAGCATAAGGCTCTGTTCCAAATTCTCCACCCTGTTTCCGGTTCAGACGATGTTCTGCCCCTGTCGCATGAGACAGTTCATGGAGTGCTGTAGAGGCATAAGCATACTCGGAATCAAATTGCTGGCGGTATGGAAGATAGATCCTGTCTTCTACTGGGCGGTAAAATGCCCGTTCTGTTTGATGGTAAGAAATGGGAACTCCCATATTCCGAGATATGGTATCCACCAATTCTACTGGCTGTATTTCATTCTGTCTTACCTCCAACTTGGGAATTCCTATAATCATATCCCCATTGTAAACGGAATACGCACGGCTATAAAGCTGATATCTGTCATTGATCTGTCCACCAACTTCCCGAAATTCCTGCCAGCTAATGCTTTTCTTTTGTTCCCGGTCATAAGGATACCAAAATTCTATTTTTGCACTCTGTCCTTTTCCTGCTTTCAATGTCCATCCCTGCTCTTTGATCTGCGCAAATGTACACCATCTGGGATCCTGATATCCTTTTACCATGGATGTCAGCAGCAAAGAAAAGTAATTGCTTCCATGGTAAACTGTCTTGGAAATCGGATTATATGGTCTTTCCGGAATTCCACTCCATTCTTTTCTCCAGTCCAATTTTTCTTCTTCCAAAATATGTAAAAATTGTTCTGCTAATTGTTGTTGTAACTTTGTCATGTTTTCAATCCCCTGCTCTTCTGTGCCTCATATTCCTGCAATACTGCCTCCGTGATTGCTTCCCGGATTCGCTTCGAAGTTGGCCGTATCACATCCCGATACCCGTCTTTCTCGCTGTAATATTGGGGCAGGTTACAAAAAAGTCCATCCTGTCCCTGTTTCACAGTGACTCCTTTAATTGTCAGACCACACACCTCTACCGTTGCAATTCCCACAATGGTCACCTTTTTTTCCGACTTCATCGGAAATAAAGTCATGCTCGGAATTATAATTTCTGGTAATTCTAAATCTTTCGAAATTTCTTTTCGAATTTCCTGATTCACAACCTCCTCAATCTTTTTTCGCAATTCCAGATTCGGATGTACTACATCTTCCCATTGTCCTTGTACCTTTCGCCTTGGGAAACTAACAAAGGATGTTTCTTCCCCACTCTCTTTCTGATAATTTAGCAGTCGCACTTGAAATGTAAATAACCCTTCCACAGTGACTTCCCCATATCCCCATACGTTTTCCAGTGGTTTTTCTGGCAGATAAATTCTGGCTTCTACGTCCATTTTTCTCCTTTCTGTTCCGAAATTCGGAACGCTCCTGCTTTAATGCTTTTCTCGTTCCCAAAAGTGCCGTTTCCTTTGTGTTTTCTGGCCGGTTTCTTCCATGCGCCGCTTCTGTTCCATCTTCCGCATCCGTTCCATGTGCTCCACGGACAGACTTGGTTTTGCCAAATATAGCACATCCTCCACCTTGTCCCCTCTTTCCAGACAGGTTAAAAGATAATCACTCTGTGCTTCGGTAAACTCAGAATTATCCATGACTTCTTTGATAAATGTCTCCATCTCTTTTTTTCGCTGTTCCGCTTCCTCTTTTGCCATTTTCTGGTGTCTGCGATTCTTCCAGTACCCTTTTTCCGGTTCCACGATGGGAATCATTTCCTTTGGAATCTGTCTTTTTTCTGCTTTCTGAAACTGTAAGAGTTCCCTGTGGTAGGTGTCTGCTTTTCCGCTTAAAATCCGGGCGTTTTCCTCAGCACTCTGTCGGCTCTCCTGTTCTTTCTTTAACAACTGTTCTATCTGTTGCAGTTGAGATTCCAGTTCTCGTTTTTCCTTCCACAACTGTTCTGACTTTTGTTTCAGTTCTTCTTTCTCTTTGGTCAGATCCTGCAATACCTTTTCCAACCCATCCTGTATGATGACCGTCAGACGCTCGCTATTGGCAGCCAGGATTTCCAACCGATTCTGATTTTCCTTCATTGCGCGTTCGATCAGATCGGTATCCTGAAATTTTTTCTGCAGGTATCCCATCCGCTCTCTTTGGATTTTTCCCAGCTCCCATCCAGACATTTTTTCTAAAATCTCTGTTGGCATCTGATCCAAAGCACACAGATACATCCATTCTCGGATACGCCAGGGCAGATCCTGATTCAGAATCCCAATAATTTCTTCCGGCACTTGCATCCACTGTGCAATCAAAAGTTGCTGTTCTTTAATTTCTGCTTCTGTTATAACTTGGGTTTCCACTGTCTGCCTCCTTTCTTTCTGTTTCGAATTTCAGAACGTTCCAGTTCCGGATTTTTCTGGATGGAATGTGAAAATTCATACGTTGCCCGATGCTCCTGATCCATCCGCTTGATCTGACGAATCAAACGTTTTTCTTCCCGCAGTTTTTGTAGCTGCTCTTTGGTATCCTTCATCTGCTCGATTCCTTTTGGCAACTGCTCCTGCAGTGCTTCCATTTCATCCAATACCAGTTCAAACCGGTCATCCCATACCGGAATTGTCTGGAGTTCCTTCTCCAATTCCTGATATCTTCGATACCCTTCGTCCTCCTGCAGGTTCCATGTCAGTTTACTTTGTTGCTTTAATCGTTTTTCCTCTTCTAGCACTTCCCGCTCTCTTTGATCCAGTGCCTCTCTGCTTCGGATATCCATGGTCAATAAATATCTGCAATCTGCCCGTAGCTTCTCAATCTGTGTCAAATATTTCCGCATACTGCCCTGATTGATTGCATAAATATTTCCACGAGCATAGCGGTTCTGGATCTGGTAAATGTCCCGGACATGACTGGCTTGATATCCGGAGATTCCCCGGATGCTTTTCCGATCAGAACGCATCTGGCAACGCTGCAGTTTGGGCGACTTTGGTATCGGATATGATTTCCATTCTTTTCCAATTCGTTCCCGGATCGCAGCTACCGTATAGGCTTCTCCCAATGTCTTCTTTTTCGTACGCCAGGCCTTTCCTTGTCCGGGCAGTTTCAGGGATAAAATCGCCCCCTCTTCCTGGGACGTTCCTTCCCGGATCTGATAATGCATGGATCGCATTTGTTCTAAAAATTCTTCGTAGGATTCCGAAAGAGAGATTGCATAATCAATATCTGCACGGATCAGATTTTTCCAACTGCTTTTTCCTTGATCTTTCCATTCTCCGTATGAGACCCCTTTCCGGTTTCCTTTTTCATATTCCAGTTTGGGAAGTCCATATTTCACACAAAGCTTGTCCGTGATTGGCTGCATAAATTTTTCCCAGTCCCCACGTTCATAACGATACTTATAACCTGTGATACGGTTGACCGAATTGAACACAATATGACCATGACAATGCTTCCGATCCGTGTGGATTCCAAACACATAATCATAATTCTCTCCCAGATATTCCTGGCAAAATTCCTGAATGATCTGATAGGCTTTTTCTTCCGTACATTCTCCTGGTTTCCAGCTGATGATAATATGGTATCCTTTTCTTCCATCCAGCTTCCCCCAGGCCTGCTTAGTATCCATCATGGTACGATACACCTCTTGTGTCGTATTTCCAGAATTTCCACCGACCCATAACTGCTCTTTCGTTTTTTCCGGCTTCATAATATAATCAATTGCATTGTAAAGGTTGGATTGTGATTTAATGTTTAATATCTTCGTGATTGCCATACGTTTGTTTCAATTCCTCTTTCATTTTTTCGAATTGCTGTTCTAACAGTTTCATATTTTTCTCCAGCCGATCTGCCGCAGCCGCCGGTTCATATCCGATATGTAATTGCTTCGTTGCCTGATTGATATTCGTTCCGATTTTTCGGAACTGATACACCAGTTCTTTTAGTTCCTTTTGGATCTGCAGTTCCTTCTGATATCCGGATTCCTGCAGTGTTTTTTTCCGGACATAAGCAGACAGGTTTTTGGTTCCTGTCCGCATCCGTGTTTCCGGATCTTTCTCTGCTTTTTCACAGAGAAATTCATATTCTTCCGGTTGGAATCGGACTCCAACAAAGATACTTCTTTTCACTTTGATCACACCCGTTTAATTATGTTTCAAATGTTCTTTTCGTTGTTTCATCTGCCCGGATTGTTCCTGCATCACACGGCGAAATATTTCTAAATTAGAACCATCTACTTCCCCATAATTTTCTTCTACAATCTTTCGGATTTCCTCATTCTTTTTTGCTGCAGCCCTTGCTTCTTCCAGTTCCATTTTGGTCAGCAGTTCTTTCTCTTTTTGCTGCAATTCTTTTCTTCGTTCTTCAATTTTCTGCAGATCACTTTGTACCTTTTCTAATTGTTCCTGTATGCTCATTTTTCTTCTCCTTTTCCTTGTTTTCAGTGCAAAAAAAGAACACCCATTTTACGGATGTTCTACGCTAAATAATATCAGACGGCGGTGGTGTATAGGGGAGTCCCCCATAGGTTTTTGGCACGGTCTTTTTCTCTTCTTTTGGTTTCTTATCAGCCCCTTGGTTTAACTGTTCCAGAAGCTGTAAAATCTGCTTGATATCTTGCTTTAATTCTGTCACATCTTCTGCGAGATTTTCCAGCGTTGGAGTTTCCTTTTCTTCCTTATTTAGAAGTAGTGCCTCTATGTATTCCTGACCCGAACGATATTTCTGTGTATCTCGGTTTTCTAATGCCGCAATCGCACTTTCAGATAGCCGAAAACTTTTCATCACTTTTGCCATATCTCTTCTGCTCCTTTCCATAATTTTCTAATTCTATTTTACAATACCAGCAAATGGATTTCTAGGTTACTTTAGGTTACCCCTGTGCTCATTTTAAAGTCTACAACTGTATTACATCCTGTCAACATTCGTATTACAGATGTCTACAACTGTATTGCATCTTGTCAGCTTTCGTATTACAGATGTCTACAACTGTATTGCATCCTGTCAGCTTTCGTATTACATCTTGTCTACATCTGTATTACATAATGTCAGCATTTGTCCGTCAAAACCCTGTTTTTCCATCAAAATTGCCCCTATCTGTACGCAATTCTCCGAGAGGAGAATTGGCAAGATACGCATAATGTTTAACAAACATCATACCATCTTGTTAGGGGAAATCCCCTAAGACCCCTGGATACTATAAAAGATATGATATGTAAAATACTCCCCTGATCTTACATCACTTCCAGGTAATTTCTTTTTTCTTCTGTTCCAAAAATTCAATCAGTTTTGGTATCTCTTCTCTTTCAATTGGTCTCCCCAGGACAGATTCTACCGCTGCTCCAATAGCAAACAATCGCTTGATCTGCGCTTGTTTCTGCTGTGCTTTTTCTTTCTGTAAGATTGCCTTTTTCTGCGCTTTTATCTGCTCCATTTTCTGATCCAATTCAGCAAGCCGTTCTTCTACCGATCGCATTTCTGCCATGTTCATTTCCCCTTTTTTATCATGCGCTGCACGTCCCATTTTCAATCGCACACATCCATTTTTTCAAAGTCAATTCCAGAGAATCTTCCTCTTCTTTTTGATCCTCCACAAAGCGGTATGCATTTTCCAAAATGTGTCCGGTATATAGCAAAGCTTGACACCGCTCCGGTTCCTGTTTCAACAGATTTCTAAGACTTCTGTAGATCTTTCTTTTCATGACAATCTCTTCCGATTTTGAAATGATTCCATCTTTACTCAGTGCATGACAATCCAAAATGAAAAGCTCCAGTTCCGCTTCTAATTTTTTCCCAACCATCTCCAAAATCTTCACCTCTTTTTTTCTGATTTTTATTTATGAATCTGCAACAACTTTCTCTCTTTAAAATAATCCATGGTCAGTTTGGTTTGTGCATCTTCCGGCTGAATTCCATTTCCACCATCTGCAAAGATGAGTTGGCAATCCATGCTGTATTTTCCTTCCGAAAATCGTACCAGCATGGGTTCTAAAAACTGTGCCCCTGTGGCACTGGAAAATCCATGTTCCTGTGTCCAAGTTCTCAGTGCATCTGCCACTTCTTTTTTGGAAATTCCCATCATAGAGAATGCTTCCTCGTTTAATCCGGAAAGATCCATAGAAAGTGGTTCTTCCTCTTGTTCTTCTGATTCCTTTGCTGACGCTGCTTTCTCCTGTTCCTGCTTTGGATTTCCCGGTGTTTCTTCTGGTTTGGTCTGTAATTCCTGTTCTACTTTTTCTGTCTTTTTTTCTGATGTTTTCTCCGGTTTCTGACTGGATAGAAGGATGCCGATTCCTGTCAAAATACCACACAGAAGTATCAAGGCTGCCATCGGAATTATAATTCTTTTTTTCAACGTTGTTTTACTCCTTTCCTGCCTTTATTGGAACGGTAATTCTTCCTCGATTCCATCCGGGATATTCTGGAAACCATCCACGTCTGCTGTTCCCATTGCCCCCTGATTTTCCCGCCCCTGCTCTGCTCGACTTTGAGCAAACTCTTGCTCTTCTACTACCACTTCTGTGGTGTAAACTTTCATCCCGTCTTTATTCGTATAGCTGCCCGTCTGGATCCTTCCGGAAACCGAAATCCGTAGCCCCTGACGGAAATATTTCTCAGCAAATTCTGCGGATTTTCCGAATACAACACAGGGAATGAAATCTGCGCTCTGTTCTCCTTCCCGTTGGAATCTTCGCTCTACTGCCAGCGTATATCTTGCCACCGCAGTTGCCGACTCTCCCTGGGCATATCGAACCTCTGGATTTCTTGTCAATCTTCCTACCAATACTACTTTATTCATTTTCACTGTCCTTTCTTTAACTTGCTGGAACTCCACCTGGGAACACCCAGCCGATCCAGCCCGTGTGGCCTTGACAAGTGGCGGTCTGCCAACTACACCATTCTTCCAAACTTTCCACGGAAAAATAGCCCCGGTTATTGGCCACCATTCCATTTCCAAGATAGATCCCCACGTGACCATAAATACTGCCCATCGTTCCATAACCACTGCCACACACAATGGCTCCTGGCGGTATATTTTCCATGCTGGTATTGCCCGTATTTTTATAGTTGTTCCACATATCGATCGCATTCCCGTAAGGGATGGTCGGTGCTCCTGCAGCCTGATAAATTCCCGTCACCCACTGGGCACACATATCTGGGGTACAAGGGTACATTCCCTGATTCTTAGCGGCATGATCCACAATGCTCTGCATCAGCGGCGTCACCGTTCCGTCATAGTTTCCACCACCACTTTTTTGGTACTCTTCATAAGTCATGTTATCGAACCGATAGAGGTTATAATTGTCCATGTGCTGGATACATTTTTCCACGTAAGCACTGTCCGTTGCCCAGCCCGCCGCACGGATTCCATTGACAAATCCCCTGGCATCTTCTTTTGAATACTTTTTATCATTTTTATTCAGATAGGGAGACACCTTACTTGCATAAGGTTCCCGGCTCAACATCCATCCTCTCTGCCGAATACAGGCTCCATAATCCGGATACACGGAGAACCCGGCAATGATGGTGGTATTCCCATTTCCGGTTTCCTCGCCCGTAGACATATCCACACCGCCAATGGCATATTTGTCTCCGGAAAAATACTTGATCCCAAACAGATTTTTATACTCGTATGCCAGCTGGGAGAGTCCCTGCCCATTGTCTCCTCCTGGCCCATATAACCCAAATCCGGATTCCGCAATCACCTGTGCGACTCCGGTAGAGACCGGAATCCCACTTTCTTCCTGCACAGCAAAAAATGCTTCCATCATGTCTTCCGTAATGAACGGCGGCAGTCCATGTCCGGTGGCCGGCTGCTGATCTAAAAATCCACCGATCAGGGACATGATCACACTGACAATCAGGGAAATTGCCAATACCGCCACTAAAAGAAAGGCCAGCATGGTCACCAGCACGGTCAAAAGCGCCGCCGCCAGCTGCAGTACCATGGCTGCCCCGGCCAGTACCACACTTCCCACCGTTGCCCCCAGATATTTCACAAACGAGGGCAGATTTCCCACCTGTGCGTGCTGCTGTCTGGCATCTTCCAGTTTTGCCCGCTCTTCCCCGATGGCTTGCTGGGCTGCCTGGTTCACCCCCTGAATATAAGTTTGAAAGGTCTGGGCAGTTTTCTTTGCTGTCCGGGTAGCCAAAGTTGCTGGAGTCACAGGAGGCGTACTGTTTGCAGCCGAAGTCGCTGAATGTTTCATTCCTGCCGCTCCCGCTCCTGTTTTTCCAGACGGAAACCTTCCCTGCATGGCAGAACCAACTGGTTCCTGACGATCTCCTCCCATTTGGGATCCAGACTTTCCCTCCTGGAGCTTCCCGAAATTCCGGCTTCCTGCCCTATCAGCTCTCTCCTGTCTGGGTGGTCTCTGCATCCGTCCGGAAAATCCGGAAAAATCAACCGCATTGCCTTTGGATGATTCCTGCATTCCCGGCAATCCTCCTGGTTTCCAAATCCCTTTCCGTCCCGTCCTGCCCGGTTTCTGCATTCCCAAAGGGGAAGTCCCAGACTGCAAAAAGACCAGATCTTCTATGGAATCCTCCAAATTCCGTTTGTCTCCAAAGAACTCTTTTCGCTTCCCTGCCTGCCACTCGTTCCAGACCTGTTGGGATCCTTTCTGCAACAATCGCTGTTGTTTGGACTTTGGCATCCGGTTCCAGGCTTTCGCTTCTTTCCGGTTCAGATATGCGGTAGGGTCACTGGATGCTGCCAGATACTCCTGGATCTCTTCTTCGATCTGTGCTTCTACTTCCCCAGCCATCCAGGCATCCCAGTTTTTCTTTTTCTTCAGATGGTTCTGCAGCTCCATCTGGTTCCAGAGTGCTTCCAGCTCCTCTTCCTGCAAGTCCCTTTGTTTTCGTTTGGTCTCATTCAGTTTCATTGCCTTCACCTACTTTATCTTCTGATACCATTCCTCGGTCTCTTCCAGCAGCCCTGCCTGAACCATCGCATCCAGCAACCGCTGTGCATCCTGTGGTGCAATCTCTAACAGTGCGGTCACATCTCCCAGCCGGATGGGCGCAAACGCTGCCAGCTGCAGCACAGTCTCCCACTCCTGTTCTCCCCATCCCTGTTGCAACACATCGGGCTTTTCTTCCTGCCAATTTTGCGGCATTTCCGGTTCCGGTTTATACGCCACCTGCAGGGGCACCCGTTCCTCCCAGAGTTCCGGTTCTTCCTCTGATTTCGTCACGTGTTCTTTTCTCCCTGGAACTGCCATCACAGAAGAACGTTCTGCCTCCCGCTGTGCTTTTTCATGGAAGTTGGTGGAATATTTCTCATACAGGATATTATCCTTCTCAATCCGCGCATTAAAAAGCACCACTTTTTTGTTCCAGACGATGACCCCCTCTCCCGGTTTTCCCGTTCCCAAGGCACGGAATTCCCGTTCAGATAACGGCTGGATCTCTGCCAGACTTTGGGCATCCACGCCCCCCTGATCCAGGAAACATTTATAGGAGCAGTTCTGGAACAGTTCTACCATCTTTTTATTGGCCAAAGCTGCCACCACATTCTGCATCGCAAGGGTGACGATTCCTCCGAACTTTCGGAAGGTGATGACCGCATTGTTGAGCATCTCTGCGGATCCCGGTTTTTCGGAAACCACTTGAGCTTCATCTACCACCAAGTGCGTGGCTTTCTGCAGCTTTTTGTTATAGTCCATCCGGGTAGACAGATAATGCAGCACCGTATCCATGACAGCTTCCCAGTTGTTTTCCGGCACGTTGCACATCCCAAATCCTACCAACCGGTTCTGAAATTCAATATTGGTCGGGTGTGCCAGCATATCGCAGGAACCCGTGGTGTACTCTTCCAGGGAATTGTAGATGGGACGGATGATGGCTTCATCGTGAGCGTGCTGTACCTGTTCCAGTTCCTTTCCGATCTCTTCCCGCAGCCAGAGTAAGGTGGGCTGCTTCTTTAACCGCTTCTGAGCAAAAACCTGAGTAAACATCCGTTCCGTACAACGGCTCACCACGGAATCATGTTCCTGGGTCACCAAGATATTTTTCATGATCGCCTGCACCAGTCCTTTGGCATACTCACACTGTTTGGCCACAAATTCCGCCTGCAACTCCTGGCTGCCAGAAAAGACTTCCTGGGTCACTTCAAATCCATTGAGATAAATCCCGCTTTTCGGGGTCAGATCAAAATACACCCCCTGATACTCCCTGCAGATATCTTCAAATTCATTTTGGGGATCCAAAATCAGAATGTCATCCTCACTGCCCAATAAGGTCTGGGCAATCTCTGTCAATTTGATCAGCATGGATTTTCCGGAACCGGAATACCCCACAATGATCCCATGGGGGTTGGGAAGGAGCTTTCGGTTGGCAATGAGATATCTTCCCGTGGTTTTATTGATCCCCAGCATCTTTCCCCCCGGCTCCAGGATATCCTGCGCATGATAGGGATTAAATGCCACCAAAGAAGAGGTGAGAAAGAACCGCATATAATCCACCTGTCTCCCACCCATTGGAAGTGCCGTATTTAAGGCTTTCAGCTGACGAAAGTCGCAAGGCTCTAAAAAAACGCCCACCTTATCAGAACGCCCAATCGCGCAGACCTCTTCCATCCGCTCTTGCAACAGCTCCACACCTTCCTTCACCGGAGCCGTCAACACCACCAGAAGGTTTAAAAAGACCCCTTTCTCATCGTTGGCATCTACCATTTCAATGTATTCCTCAATCTCGTCCCGCCGTTTCTTTTTGGTATAAGAAGGGGAGGTCACAATCTGCCCTGCCTGCCGTTTCTGCTCGATCTCGTCATTGATCTCCCTCTCATTGTTCATATGCATAGCAACTAATTTATCGTTAATCACTTCCTGTTGTACTGGAGCAAAGTCCAGCGTCACAAAGGAGGGATAGGAAAGGCTACTTAAAGTATGTAAAAAGGTGTCCGTATCCAGGGATTTCCGATATTGGGTGGCAGTCAGCACGGTCATCATGGTATCTCCCAGGATCAGGTAATCATTAAACTGCTGGATACTCCGTGGCAGCACGTCACTTTTCCAGTCCTGCAAAGCGTCCCGCAGTACTGCTTGCGGGAACTCTTCTCCGGGACGCAGCATCCCATGGAGTACCCGGAACCGATCCAGGGTTCCCAACACAGCAATGTCACTTCCCCATCCTGCAAAGGCATCCTCAATCATAGGTTCCAATGCCCGAAAATAGATGTTTGCCTGATCCAGACTGTCTGCCCTGCAGGTAATGGTCAGATAGCGCAGTGTCCGTACCGTGGAGTTGGCATCTGCCAGTTTCGATTCCTGCCACTGCCGGATCCCTTTTGCAATGTCCGGATATTCCCGCTCATTGCGTTCATTCCGGATCGATGCCAGAAACTTTTCTACTGACTGGTATTCATTACACAGTGTGATCTTATAAGATGCATCCATGGAATTGAGCCAGAACATCAGTTCTGACAGAAAGTTCTTTTTCTCTGTCCGGTTCTTGTTGATGTAATTGATATCCTCAAATACATAACACCGGTCATACAGTGTCTCCTTCTTTTTTGGTTCCAGCTGGAACACCCCGTTTGCATAGGCTTTCTGGATATTAAATGCCTGACGCACGTTCTTGGGTACTGGAACCAAGGGCTGGGATAACTCCCGTTTCTTGGAAAATTCCTTATTTCCATTAAAAATTGCCATGTCTTCTTATCTCCCCTTTCTCCGTTGATTCATGGAAAATACCGTTCTTTTCTGATAGTCTTCACTTTCCGTTTCTCCACACAGTTTCTTCGTTGCCTGCAGATACTTCCATTCTTTGTATAAGGCAGGAATGGACATGCCCCGGTACTGAAACAGCCCGAAAACCGGAATCGGAAATGCCACCAAAATTCCAATATACACGCCTCCCTGAGGCGGAATTTTTAAGAAATACCACAGGATTCCCATCACTCCAATTACCGTTGGCAAAAAACAGAAGACCGTCAGCAGCTGTTTGAGATCCAGTCCCTTCCAGATGGATTGCTGGTATGCTGTTTCAAAATCTTTATTGATATCAATTTTCATTATGTACTCCTTCCGTTCCGAATTTCGGAACAAGTGATCTATAAGTGGAACGTCTCTTTCATGAAACTTCTTGCCCCCCGTACGGACACCGCCATTCCAATCATGTAAATGGAAGAAGTCAGTGCCTGGCCAAATCCGTCAAAGAAATCTGCAAAGCTGTCCCCCTGCAGATCCATTCCTCCAATGATCCGTCCGGAAATGGACATCACCAAGGCGATCACTACAATCTCAAATGCATTTCCAAGGAAACTTCTGACCCAGCTTTTCGCTGTTTCGTCAATCCCACGTCCCGACACCATACTCGGCATAGCCAGTGGGAAGGTCACGGTCAAAAGATACAGCTTGACATAACGGCTGAACAGGGTCAAAAAGATCAACAGTCCACAGATCAATGCCACAAAGAAATATAAAAATCCCATGAACCACCAGAACAGGACGCTTCCCATATCCACTTCTCCGGTAAAAAAATCCGGTGCCTGGAAATCCAGTACCATGCCTCCCATCAGGGCTGCCATGGAAAACAGGGTTTTCATCAGTTTCATGCCCATCTGCATCAGCACATTTAAGGCCACCAGCCGGATCATCCCTTCGATACACAGTTCCAACGTGATATTTTCTTTCAAGTTGGAGGCTGCTTTTAAAAACACACAAATAAAAAAGACATTCATCATAGACAGCCCGATTCCCATTGCCCAGGGATACAGAGTATCTGTTACAAATTTCCAAGTGGCCGGAGAAAAGTGCTGGGGGTCTTGACTAATGACCCCCGTACTCAATCCGATGCACCAATCCCAGACGACTTTTGCCAGCTGATAAAACGGGCCATAGAACATTTCCTTTAACAGGTCTTCTACCCATCCTGGCATACATCATCACCTCCTAGCTGTTCGGCAGTCCTGTCCGGATCACCGTAATAATCTGGGGTGCCAGGGTTGCTACCAGACCACTTCCGATTCGTTTAAAGGCAATGGACTGTGCCCCACCATCCTGTGTATTGAGGGACTGTGCCCACTCAAACAGCCCCCATAACAGAAAGATGGAACCGATTGCAGATACAATGGCTGCGATTACCTGATAAATCGCATCAAATCCCCCCGTGATCTGGGACGTGTCCACATTTCCGGCCGCAAACACTGGGACGTTTACTGCAAAAAATAAGAGCAGACAGCCCACACCGAACTGTGCCACGTGCCAATACCATTCCTTTTTTGTTGGATTCACCAGTTTTCTCTGGTTTGTTTTTTCATTTGTTCTTTCATTCTGGATCTTGTTTTGTCTCATCTTCTTTCCCCTCCTAATCTCCGATATGAAACACACGGATCATCAAAAACATCAAAAGTCCTGCTACAACTGGCATGGTGATAAAAAATGTCAGTCCAATATAAGCAGCTCCAAATTTCTGGTTTACGAAATAAGCGGCAGCTAATCCACATAAAATTCCAATGATCACTGCGATCACAACGACCAGTTTCGATTTCCAATTACTTCTTCTCATAACAATCTCCTTTTCCTGTTCCGAAATCCGGAACCTCTTTTTCATTTTGTTTCAAAAAAGCACGACTCCTCCGTGCTTAGTGACAGGTTAATGCGGTTGTCTTCTGGATTTCTTTTTTTAGCACCTCCTCCATCCGTGTTTCACAGGCAGCACTGGAATCTGACAGATAGGACAGTGTCGTTTCATAGTCCCGATACCGGCTATGATCCAGATAATCCAGGGCTGCTTTTGCCCTCCCATTTTCTTTTGGCCACTGCTCGATCAACAGTATCAACATCCCCCGGAGCGTTCCGGAGGATGCATAGGCTCTGGGAATTGCATCCAAAAAAGCCTGGGAGTATGGTTTTTTCCATCGCTTTTTTTCCGATTGAATTGGATTCCTTTTCCGATCCCGGACTTCCAGTACCACCATCCATCCAATGGTTCCAGCCGATAGCAGAAGCAGGGCAATCCCGATGATACTATAAAACATTGGTTCTCCTTTCCTGTTCCGAAATTCGGAACATTCCGTTTTTATCCCCGAAAATAGTCTGCCACTTCAAAGACCTGTTTCATTGCCTGTTTCGGTGTCAATTCTTTGGTCAAATAGCCGCTGGCATACACACGTCCCTCACCTTTGGAATATTGGAACTGTACCCCCGGCACCTTTTTCCCAAGCCGCTCTAATTTCTCTTCCAGCTCTTTTCCGCCTTTGCGTTTTGCGGAAATGTCAAACTGGATCAAGTCTTCCAAAAACAAAAAAGCATAGGACAGTTTTCCTACCTCTCCATGGAGCTGTTCCCCCTGCTCCGAATGCCGAATTTCCAATGGTTCAAACTCCGGATGGTTGTTCTGCAGATATTTCTGTAAAACCGTTGCGGTCAGTTCTTCCCTGGTAATCTCCTGTTCTTTAATCGAAACCCGCAATGGTCGCTGTCTCCATTCGTTCTCTTCGGCTGCATCCATCTCTTCCGGGATTACTTCCGCTGAATCCGATTCGGTTTCCACCTGTAGTACTTCCTTCTCTTTTTCTGGCTCCTGTGGCGGTTCCTGTTTGGATTCCAGCAGCTTTTTCAGCAAGGAGGTTCTCTCCTCTCCCAATTGTTTCAACAGCATCTCTTTCTGCTCCAACTGGGTAGCCAGGTGTTGGTTCTCCTCCCGCAATTGCGCCAGTTCTTCGGATTGTGTCTGCTTTTCTTGGAACAAAGCATCCCGTTCCTGTTTCACGGCCTCGTATTCCGGTTTCGGCACATATGCAGACAGATCCGGAAGGGACGGTGGGATTCCGCATTCCTGCTGGCCGATCTGATATTCATACTCCCGTTTCAGATCTTCCGCTTCCATCCGCTCATTACGCAGCTGTTCCAGTTCCAGGCGGCTCTTCATCAGCAATTCCTGTTGCTGTCCTTCATAAAGCTTCTTGGTCTGCTCAAAGTCCTGTTTTTCACGCTGCAGCTCTTCCTGTTCCTTCCGGTATACCGCTTCCTGTTCTGCCAGCTTCTGTTGGGCAGATGCCAGCTCCTGTTTCTGCCCTTCCAGACTTCGATATTGTCTTCCAAGCTCGGTCTGGATCTTTTGCAGTTGCTGGCTCTTCTGTTCATACTCCTGTTTCCGTTTCTGGTACGTTGCTTCCCGTGCAGCAAAAATGCGCTGCATCTCTTCCAGATACTGTTCGGTTCCGGATCCTTCGTGTTCCGGAAGTTCCCTTGTTTTCTCTTCTTCCATACATCCTCCTTCTTCGTTTACCACCAGGAATCCCCGGTTTTTGGCACTGGCACTTCAGGTGCAGGTGCCACTGGTTCTTCAGATGCCATAGGGTTCTGGGGTTCCTGGGGTTCTTCAAAATCCTTCTCCTTTATTTCGGACTCTTGCACCTGTTCTGTTTTGGGACGTTCCCTTTCGGGTAGAGTCGTCAGGGAACGTCCCAGACAAAGGCTGCCACAGGCAGCCAGTACGATGCTGGTGATCAACAACTTCTTGTTTCGTTGTTTCATGGATTCGCACCCCCCTTCTAAAAGGCAGTGCGTGTTTCCACTACCTTTGTATTCACTGCCAGCCGCTTGGAAGTCTGGAAATATCCCACACAGGTCACAAGCGTCACCCTGGCGGTATCCTGCCCTTGGCTCTCCCTACTGGAAAAGCAGGGATCATCCGCCTGCAGATACGTCCAGTCTTCCACCTGCAGTTTCCGGACACGCTCCGGCGTATACAGATAGGCTTCCTGATTTGCCGTCAAAAACGCTTCGTCCGTAAATTGTTTCAGACTTCCGAACATCTGTCCGGAAGCCATGTTGTGGGCAAACAGATACACCTGACTGTCCGAAAGCCTGGCTCCGGCAAATGTAAAAATACTCCCCAGTGGGCTGTATGCCCCTTCAAAATCTTTGGTCAGGTATTCCGTGTCCGTCTGTCCGGTTAAAATGGGGCTGTCTACCCCAATCTGGGGCACATACAGCCATCCCACGATTTCCGGATTGATGCGCTGCAGTGCTGCAAAATCGATGGTACGTTCCATGGGATCTGCCTCCTGGCTTCCAGTCTCTTGTACCACCAGTTTCTGCAGCGCTTCCCCTTTCACCTTGATTTCTTGGAATGGTTTCTGTTCCCGGTATGCCAGATAAAAGCAGCCCACACCCAGAAAGACCAGCAGGAGCACCAGCACGAAACGTCCTTTACGGTTTCTCATGTCGTTTCGCTGCCAAAATCAGTCCCCCGGCAAGCACCAGAAGGAGAACTCCCCCGGCGAAATACCAACTGGTAGCATCAAACAGCCCGGTCTGAGGTGCTGTATGCTCGGCTGGTCTCGGGGTGTGCTTCGGTTCCACTTTGATGTCATACTGCAAGGATCCATCCTCTGTTCTGACTGGGATACTCAAGATCGTTGGGGATACCAGATCGTACCCTGGCTGGTCTTTGGCCGTTAATAGATACACTCCCAGCTCCTGCGATTCAAACACCACTTGTCCGTTTCCATCCGTTTTTTTACCCGGCTCCTGTTTGTCGGTCTCTGCCAACTTCTTTGCTGCACTTTCCAACTGCTCTGCAGTGGTCAGCGTGTTCAGGTCAATCTTGGTGGATTCGTATTCCGGAAGCAGCACATAGGTACTGTCCTGGATCTCTCCTACCTTGGTCAGGGAAAACTCCACATCCGCTGCACTGGTTCCCTCTTTTCCCGGTGTCAGCTGGACAGTCACGCTTCCCATCTGCTCTGCGCTTTGTCCGGTCTGCGTCTTCCCCCCGTTATTTTGTTCCTTGGCTGCCTGCACACTGCAGACGCTCCCAAAGGTCAAGAGCAGTGCCAAGAATCCGGCACTAAATCTTGTCATCATCGTTCGCTTCATGTGTCCTCCGTCTCCTTTCTCTCCAGATATACATCAGGAATAATAGCAAGAACGCAACCGGCAACAGGGTCAACACCAATTCCCTTGTGGACGGGAGTTCCTCTCCCATGCTGTTTGCTTTTTTTGCCTCATAAGGCACCTGTTTTCCGGTCACGATCAGGCGGTGAGTATTGATCCCATAAGGGGTACAGGTAATGATGGATGCCAGATCCTGTCCTTCCTGAATCTTTAACACCGACACTTCTTCCGGTTTCACCACCTGGATCTCCGTCACCTGATAAGCCAGGGTTTCATCCAGCACATGGAAAAAGAAGTAATCCCCTTTTTCCAATTCATCCAGCCGGGTCAGAAGTTTTGACTGGGGAAGTCCCCGATGTCCAGTTAAAATGCTGTGGGTGGATTCCCCGCCTACCGGGAGGCTGCTTCCCTGCAAATGCCCGATTCCTTTCGATAAGACCTCTTCACTGGTTCCATGATAGATCGGCAGCTCCACCCCGATCTTCGGGATATCCAGACTTCCCATGACCCCCGTCCCGGTGGTATCCAACAGGGATGCGTAAGACGCATCCCCCAAAAGAAGTGCATCCTCCCCAGATAAGGTTGCCCCATTGGTCTGATAGAGGATGCTATTGTAATGTTCTGCCTGTTTCCGTAGTTCTTTTACATCCAGTTTCTGATCCTGGATGGTCTTCTGATAGGTTGCAATCACCTGTTCCTGCTCTTTCTGACTGTACAGATGTGCCAGAAGGGGCAGACAGCAACAAAGGAATCCAAGTACAAACAACATCCAGATCCCCCATCGTTTCCGCATTCCTTATTCCTTCTTTCTTGCTTTTGCAACTGCCACTGCCATCAGCCCTGTTCCTGTGATCAGAAGGATTGCCAGTGCCGGAGTACCAGTCACTGGAAGTTTGCTGCCCACTTTGTTGACAACGGTCAGGTTCGCATTTCCCTGTTCTGGATCCGTTTCTAACTGCAGGTCTTTCTCATCTGTGACTCCATCATAAAAGCTCTTGATATGTGCCGTTGCCTGCAGCTCCTTCAATGTTTCTGCCGTAGCTCCCTGCCCCTTGATGTAATTGTTTCGGTCATCCGTGTAGGTTGGGATGATCTTGATCTCAATAGGGTCTTTTAATAACCGGTATCCATCCGGGGCTTTGGTCTCTTTCAGCCAGTACGTTCCCTGATCCAGACCGATGAGGATCACTTGTCCATCTGCTCCGGATACCATCTCCACCGCATCCTGGGGCTGGCTTCCACCTGTGTGATCCGTACCTCCGGCAGAATCCCGGTTGATCACATGATATCCCGTATCTCCCTGTTTCACGTAGACTTCATTTTTGCAGTCTTTGTCACTATACAGACGGAAATGTGCACCCTGCAGCACCTTATCGTGGTCATTGGTTTTCACGATGTCAATCCGATAGGTGAAGCAGACGACCGTATCCCATGGGGTAAATCCGGTACTCCCCTCGTTATTGCTGTCTGCATCGTTGGAAAATTCCAGCCGCACATCATTCTCAAAGCCTGGACGTCCCGTATCGTTGGCCGCCAGATCATTCAACGTTGCCTCGTAAGTCAGGGTCACCTTCTGTCCATAGGTATTTTCCTGTTTCTCGTTAAAGTTCGGGAACTGCTTATCCACGATGGATTTCATATCCTGAACAACCACCTGGAAGGTATCTCCTCCACCCGGATTCGTTTTGACTGTAAACTCCCCTTCTTTTAAGGTGTAGCTTTTCCCTTTTTCATCAGAAATCGTAATCTTCACGCTTTCCGGTTTCAACGTCAGAGCTTTGTCCATCTTGTCATGCCATGCATAGTAATAGGTCTTGTATCCGTTCATGTTTGGGATGTTGGATTCGTATTTGTAGGGAACAGTCTGTCCGATCTCGTAGTCTCCAATGTCGTTCCATCCATCCGGATCTGTGAGATTGGGATTCTGATCATCTTCCTGGATCTTTTTGATCACACTTGGATAATCCGATTTCACCTGCATCTCTGCACTTGGATTTGCCGTACTGACCATACAAAGGGAACCTGCAGAATGAGTGCCTTCCACATCCGTAATCTCATCTACCAGGTAATAGCCAAACTCCAGTCCGGTCAACTGGACGGAATTGTCGGATTTTACATCCTTGATATTCACCACATCAGACTGTACGCCCTGTTTTTCGATTTCATTTCGCAGATCTTCTACAAAGTAACGGAACTTGCTGTAACGCCCTTCCAGTTCCTGTTCTGTCTGTGCTCCTTCCACCTTGTAGGAGTTCAGAGACTGAATGTAATCAATCACCATATATTCTGTCACATCATCCACGGGAACAGACAATGCCTTTGCTGCCACGTTCTTTAATGCCTGTTCATAGGTTGAATTGAAGGTATAATTGATGGATTCCATGCCCTGTGCATTCTGTGCCAGGAACAGCTTGTACACATGGAATTTCTTTCCTACCAGGGTCTGTCCTTCATTCCCTTTGATGGTGATATTGGCAGTACCGCTTCCCATGTTGGCGATTCCGCCCTGGGTGTGATATTCCTTTGCTGCCACGGTTGCTTCTTCTGCAGCCTGTACCGTCAACAGCGGAGTACCGATCGTACTCACACTCATTCCACCCAATGCTAAGATACTTGCTAACATCCACACTTTACTTCTCTTCATCTTCTTGTTTCCCCTTTCTTATCATCATCACATATCCTGCCACGATCAATCCAAGTCCTGTCAGAAGGATCCCCACTGTCCATGGACTTCCGGTCTCCGGCATCTTCATCCCCACTGGATTGACCACTTTCAGATTTACTTCCCGGTCAGCTTTGGTTCCCGTGATTGCAAAGTCTCCAGTTGCATCTGTATATTTCTTCCCATTCACATAATATTCAAAGAGATCTTTTTGCGGATCACTCTTGGTGTAGATCTCATACACGATATCTGAACCATCTGCATTCACCGGAATCTGATATCCATCCGGTGCTTTGGTCTCCTTCAGATAATATTTTTTATCCACTTCCAGATCTTGAAATTGCAAGATTCCATCTGTTCCACTGGTGGCTTTCTGCAATTCCTGTTTACATTCTTTGTCTGCATACAGGGTAAACTCTGCCCCTTCCAGTACTTTTGCATGGTCATTCACCTTGTGGACAATCAGCTGATACGGTGCTAATACATCCTCTACGTGAAGCTGTGCCGTTCCATCCTCACGAACCGTAAATTTCATGGTTCCAGTTTTGTCCGTTGCCGTATTTTCCAACAACGTGATCTTATTATTTTCGTCCACCGAAAACTTCAAGATTCCCGGATTTTTCAAGTATCCATCCGGCACACTTTTCTCCTGCACGGTATGGGTGCCACGGGTCAGACCTTTCAATACGGCCTGTCCCTTTTCATCTGTGGTCACTTCCTCTTGGTTGCCTTTGGAATCTGTGTGAAGGAATACCACGCCTGGAATTGGCGTATCTTTGCCCTTTAACACTTTCACGATATCCAGTGTCAGTAGGGTTTCCGGAATCTCTGGTTCATTATAGGTATAAACAAATTCACTGCCGTCATTGTTACTGGTAATCTTGACTACATAAATTTCCGAGTTCAATAAATATCCTTCCGGAGCTTTTGTTTCCTGAATCGTGATTGTTCCTAGTGGTAAAGACGGAACTCCAGAAGGTGCTAAGTACAATTCGTCTCCTGAGACTAAATATTGTGTGTTGTATTCACAAAATCCATCTTTATCTGTTCGGAACACCCAAGTGCGCTCCGGCGACTGTCCTGCCTGTCCTGGATCACTATCAGAAAGCGTCTGATAATATTTCACGGTAAACTCTGCACCTTCCAACGAGGCACTTCCCTGTGGTTTATTCTGGTTAGTCTCTTTGTCAATTTTTCCAAGCAAAACACCAACTGGATCTAGTTGAGGGATATCTTTTACTTTTAGCACTGCGGTCTGTCCAGCCGTCACCGTAACCGGATGGACTTTTTTATCCAAAACAAACCCTTTCGGGGCTTTGGTCTCTTTGACGTAATAGGTTCCCGCATCCACTTCCACGGTATTGGAGTTTCCTTGTGCATCGGTAGTCAGGTCGGCAATCTTCGTACTGCAGGACTGCTCTTTATAGACTCCGTAAACTGCCCCTTCCAGGCTGTAACAGCTGTTTTCATTGGTCATTTCTGGATTGGCTGACTCTTTTTTCAGGTTCATACTTCCTTTTTGCTGCTCTTCTACCCACACAATATCCTGCTGATCGTTATACGCTACATAGACTTGATACCGTTGCATATAAGAGATCAGCATTTGGTTTGTCTGGCGGTGAGTGTTAATGGTGGAATACATCATCTTCACCCCATCTGCCATACTCGCGGATAATCCGGTCAGACTTCCACTGTACAAATATCCAATCAATGCGTGGCAATAAGCATACGTATTATTGTCTTTTTCGTTATAGATATTTTTTCCCAATGCTTCGTAAAGTTCTGGTATGACATAACATAGGACTGCCGCCTTAATATTGGCATTCTTTTCAATCGAATCATCCAAAATCGAAACACTAAAATTTCCAGATGGAGTACCCGAGTTTGGTTCCGCACAGAAGCCAAGATGGTTTCCGGTCTCTGTTTTTACATTAAATTCACACGTTCCCCAACTACCATAAGAATGTGGCTTTCCCGGAGTAATCGTAGCAATTGTTCCCGGTCTGGAAAACAAAGCACTTCCACCTGCCGACTCCTCGTCTCCTACAACCACAGCAGTTCCAATGACTTCACTTCGATCTGTATAGGTTCGTGCTGCAGATAAGTTTTCTGCCGCACAAACGGATATGTTTCCCGATAGTAATAGAACTGATAGTGCTGCTGATAGAATACGCTTCCATTTTTTCATGCAATTTTTCCTCCTTCTTTCATTTTCTTTTTTTGATCATTTATATCATTTATGAAGAATCCGCAATCCGAATTCCATTCCGATATCGTCTCACTTTTTGCTCCCTCCCTTCAAAATGGGTACAAAAAAAGAACACTCTTTCGAATGTCCTTTTTTCTTTCCTGTCTTCCGTTTATTGTTTTGTTCCAAACTCCGCTTTCATATAAACCTCCTGTTCCTCTTCTGTCATCGCCTCCCACATGTCATTCCAGGCATTCTCCGCTTCCAACTGCTCTAGGGAAAACGGCAGTTCTTCATTGGGATCGATCAAATATCCCTGATACCAGAAAGGCTGCATCTGCTCTTTCTCTGCCATATGTACTCCTCCCTACTATTTCTTTGTCCCACATCCACTGCAGAAAAATCCATCACTGACGGTCTCCGTCCAAGCCGGTTGATCTACCACCCACCGGGTTCCATACTCTGCCTGATGTTCTACTGTTCTTGTCACTGTTTTGTAATACTCTGTATGCCGACCACCACCTTCTCCAGCTAAAGCATGTTGTTTCATGTGACCGGATGGATCCGCTGTACAGTCCGCTCCGCAGACATTGCAGCACTCCCATGGATCATAGACATTTTCTGTGACAGTCTCTGTCCAGGCTTCTTTTATCACATACTGCTCGTTATGCCCTACTTCCTCATGATGGATGGTATGGGTCACTTCTTGCCAAGTATGGGTATGCTGCGGTTTGTTTGGCTTCTGTTCCGGTTTTGTTTGTGGTTTACTCGGTTTCTGTTCCGGCTTCGATTCCGGTTTCGTCTGTGGTTTACTTGGGTTCTGCTCCGGTTTGGATTCTGGCTGGCTTGGCTTTTGCTCCGGTTTGGAAGAAGATTCTGTTTTTCCTGTTTCTTTCTCTGCTTTTACGGATTCTTTCTTATCCGACTTCTCTACAGAGTTCTTATTATCAGAATTTTCTGACTTTTTCTCTATAGTTTCCTTTTTTTCCGCTGTCTTTTCAGACTTTGTGTCTGTCTTTTTTCCATCCTCCTGTTTCGTATCCATTTTCTTATCAGAAGATGGACCCTTCGAATTCGTTTTTGCAATCTTCTGATTGGAGGACTGTGTCTCCTGTTTTGCCTCTACCTTTGTCTGTACATCTGCATCCTGATTCGCAACTACATATCCGCCGAGCCCTAATGCTGCGATCAAACAGATTCCCCCACCAATCTGGATCTGTCGTTTGTATTTTTTCCACATTTCTTTCATTCCTCTTCGCTCCTTTTCTATACTTTTCTAATTTTAGTATAGCACCTTTGCAAGGTGCATTCCAGGTTACTTTACGTTACTTTAGGTTACCCTGAGTCCGCAAACTTTACTTCCGGAACCGTTTTTCCTGAACTGCTTTTCGGAACATTTCTGCAGATATTTCCGGTTGTTCTGTCTGTTTCTTTACAAATCCATCAATGGATGTATCATAAACAAAGTGTTTCACTTCTCTCATATCCCCTGTTTCATAATATCCAATCAGCTTTCCAAAAAATTCCTTCTGACACTCTACCGGAATACGGAGAACACCTGCACCGCCTTGAATCATGATCTGATTGGCTGCAAGCTGCGCCGTCTGCTTATTTCCATCAAAAAACATCTGGGAACGCATGATATAAAGCATGATCGTAATCGCTCTTTCAGTCACGGACAGATCTGCATTCATAATCGCCTGAATCTCCGATTCTATTTTTTCATAAATTGGAATCTCTGGCTTCCAAGATGTTCCACCAATACTGACATCTGAATTTCTCAAATCCCCAGCATTTGTTACGATTCCTACACCAATTTCTTTGTTCAATTGACGCACATAACGCAAATCTAATGGATAATCTACTGTATCAAACAAAAATTCCCATCCATGTTTTAGGTTATTTACTTTTACGATATCCTCCACACTTAATCCGGCAACGCTACGTCCCTCATAGATTTCCTGTGTATCTGGAAAGGTAACCGCAATTCCTTCCAATTTTGACTGGGAATAAATACTATCTACAATGTTTCGCTTTGCATAAAAAATATTGTCTTGTTGCTCCATTGAGAATTTATCTTGAATCATCTTCTTTTTCCTTTCTTAACTCGCATAAATCTGACGAATTTCCTGTTGTTCCTTTTCTGGAAGTTCCGTTATCAATCTGGCCGTGTTTCCTTGCACCATTGTACCAGTCGGTGCATCCGCTTCCTCGCATTTTAGGAAAAACAGCTGTCCTTCCTTTTTCAAAATTGCTTTTTCCTGATAGTAGCCAGATACATAGTATGACATAAAACCGTCTCCTTTTTTCTTGATAATTCTACCACTATTTTATCCAAAGCATATGGATTATTCAAGTCTTTCAAAGCCAGCATTTCTAAGAGTTAGAAATCATACTTGTTCAGATATTCTCGAATCATATCCCTCCTGTTATTTGCGATGTTCCGAATTTCGGAACAAACTTAATTTTCCTTGTAATCATCAGGTTTTGCATTTTCTCCCTTAGTTTTTTGGGTCTGTAGTACTGTTTCCACGCCTGAAAAAACGAACAGGAAAAGCACCGCATAACCAGCAATCGTATACAGATCCTTCCACAGATGAAATTTCATAAACAATACTACAATTAGGAGCAAATAAAAACTCTCCAAGAAGGGAACCTCTACTGAAAACTTGTTCCTACAACAAATTTCCCTATATCCTGTCATAAATAAAATATAGATTGCAGCACCTATAGTAAATGTCCCTGGCAATAACATTTCATAGTCTTTCTGAGCTATGGATATCTGAACTGAAGCTTCTGTTGCCAACACGTACAGCACAATGGTTCCGAAAACACATCCCGTTGCTGCAACAAATCCGCAATACTTTTTGCAAATCCAGTTCACCATTTTCAAAAACATCCATATTCGCATTTTCCATGTTTCCCGAAAGTTGCTTTCTTTTTCCATCATTCCATCCTTTCTTTTGCTCTCACCTATCGAAAATATTTTCAAGTCCTTCCACTTGTTCCGAATTTCGGAACGGTGCTATTCTCATATCCTCCTGATTCTGTGCTTTTCTTTCCCAGGCCTCTGAAACAGGGGTTCTGCTACCGCTTTTGCCGGTTCCAATAGTTTTGTCCGCAAATTTTCCAGTTCTCCCTCCTTTGCCATGGAATGATACGTTCCTGTACGTCCACCTACAATGATATGATCTAACACGTCAATCCCTAAAATATTTCCACCCGCACACAATTTTGATGTGACCAGAAAATCATGACTGCTCGGCTGCGGATCACCTGACGGATGATTATGTAACAGGATAACATAGCTCGCATTGGACAGGATTGCACTTTTAAACACTTCCCGTCCGGTTACCAAAGACGCATTGATCGTTCCCATGCTCACGATATTCATATTGATCACCTGCCTTTTCGTTGTACAGTTCAAAATACAGAATACTTCCCTGTCATACTCTGACAGCTCTTTTCTCATAAATTGTACGACCTGATCCGGAGATGATAACTGTTCTTCACTGTACAAGGTTTTATCCATGACCAACTTTACCTGCACAACGTCCAATCCTTTATTCGGCATCAAACGTCACCTCCAGGATCTGCCCTTCTTCCAGATTTTCTATCAGTTCCTTCAATTCTTCCGGAGTGCACCTAACTTCTTTTTCTTTCACGGTTTCCCTCTTCTCCTTCCTGTATTTCTTTTGCTGGAGAAAACATTCCCAGGCGGTCTCCCAACTCCATCATCCCCTCTATGATGCATACCAGTTCTTTTCCTTCCACCCGGAACATGTGGAAAGTCAGATTCAAACATTCCTCCTCTGGGTGCATTTCGCAAAAGAATCCCTTTTCTATTTCTTTCTCTTCTCCATCCTCATAGCAGATAACCACTTTTTTTATTTCTTTTTCTGGTTCTATTTTTCCCATAATTTCTCCTTCCTGTTCCGAAATTCGGAACAATGATTTACTATTCCATCATTTCCTCAAACAGTTTCCTTGGAAGTATCTTATCGCAGTTGATACACTGTTTCCTACGACCCACATAGTCTGTAACATCTTCTGATCCTCCAATCGGTTTGCCGTCAAAATCAAATAGCAAAGCCCTATGTACTCTTTCCAGCATATAATATCCTCTGTCGGAATCACAAAATGGACATTTCATACTTTTTCACCTCCACGCATACTGTTCCCTGATTGCACCCCTGGAAAAAAGGGCATGTTCCGAAATTCGGAACGGATCCGATTTATCATGATTTCCAAAATTTGAAACCGGCTGATACCCCAAATCTTCGTAGACTTTCCGGCTGTAATAAAATGTCATGGTATCCGGCGCATTATACAGACTGGTCAGAAGGTAGGCTCGGATATTGTGGATCCGGGTGGTGGTCTGCCCCAGGGAATATAACACATATTGGATGTGCGACATGGTCAGTTTGGAAAATTGTGCCCGCAGTTCTGCTGTTGTATATTCCCGTCTCCCAAATCGATGAATTGTGGTACTCCTTCGGCTGCACGTGTCCACTGCTACAGCAAGCAGTACTGCCAACAAGTCTGCATCTGCTCCGTCTTGCAGCAAAACATCATATTCCCATTTCTTCCGGAAAAATGCTTCTACACAGTCTCGATCCATCCATCGATCCTGTACTCTTGAATGATTTACTGTATACATGATAGATAGATGTTTATATCTATTATTATTTTTATACTCAGTATTATTAGAGTTGCAATCCTGATACTTCTGGAAGTTGCAGATCTGGCAGGTCATCGGGTCATTTTGATTTTGGGACTGCCAGTTTTGATACTGCTGATCGGTTGCACAATCTTCGGATTCTATCTGTTCTTGCTGTTCTATTCTACTTTCCTCCGGGTTGCAAATCTGGCAGGTCACATCCGAAACAGCAGATTCTTCCTCAATTTCCATTATTTCTGTCACATCTTCAATAACTGTATGTTCCGGGTTGCAAATCTGACAGGTCAATCGATGCTCTGTTTCACCCTGTTCCCATTCCTCAATCTCAATGTCTGCTCCGGACAATAATTCTGCAATGGTTTCGGAATTACACAGATATACTAAATTGGGCTTTCCAAGACCTTGTTTCCGTCTTTCTATCAATCCCAGATTTTCCAATTCATCCATCATACGCATGATCGTGGCTCTGCTGTAAAACAAATCCTGTGCCATTTTCTCAATAGAGTAAATAAGATAGATTCTTCCGTTTTCATCTTTCCAATTATTTCTGGCAGACAATATGAGCCGTTCCCGAAGCACGCAATAAAGAATCTTTGATTTTGCTGACATTTTTGCCAAACTTTCAGTAAATACCAACTCCTTTGGCAATATCAAAAAAGATTTACTCAGAACATCTTCCCCATAATAATACAGTCGTCGTTTCATGCCTTATTCCTCTCTTCCCTGTTGTTTCTCTTGTACGTCAGAATTACTCAAAAGCCGGATACTGATAAAAAGACCTGTGCCGCCTAACAGCATACTGACCACCAATTTCCATGCTGTATTTTGCGGAATTGCCCAATCCCATACTGCCATCAGTCCAAACATCCCCATTGCTGTCAATAACTTGAAAAGTCTTTTTCTCGTGCGCTTTGATAGTTTCTCCATATCTGCTCCTGTTCCGTTCCGAATTTCGGAACATTACTTTTCTTTCAGTTCCTTTAACACCTTTGCAAGTGGCTTTAAATACAGCCTGTTTGGTTTCTTGCCACCCTGTGTTTTTTTCTTGATCAACCCAAGCCCTTTTTGTTCATCCAATTCTTCCAATAACCGGATTGCTTTTCTTTCGCTGCAATGGAGTAGATTCATAATCTCCTGGATTGGAAACTCAATATAGAGCTTTCCTTCTTCATCAATCCACCCTTTCTCTTCTGCATCATTCAGATACTCCAACATTACAAAATATAAGATCTGTGCGTCTCCTGGTAGCTTTGCAAATGCTTCTGTAAATACCAATTCCTTTGGAATCAGTATTGCATTTTCATCTGCTTCATATGGTTCATCTCCATAAAAATACAATGGATCTCTCATTTTTTTCTCCTTATTCTGTTGTTCCGAAATTCGGAACAGTATTACTTGTGCCTACTTCATCTTTTTTCTAACAAATCATAAAATTTCTGTGACTTCTATTTTTAAGGCTTTCTCGATAGCCATACGACTGATTTTTTTAATTGCTACTGTGCTAATTGCATCTAAAATATTAACAATACTATTCCGTTAAAAACAAAAGCGCCAAACTAATTAACAGAAAGAGTAATACAAATAATCCACAAAATAGAATCACTGATCGCCTAAAAGTGAGTTTATATTCTTGCTCAAACAATGATGTAAATGAATGAGCCGCAAAAAACGCTATAACTAACGCAAATACCATGGTTACACCAAGCTTCATATACTCTCCCATTTCCATTTCTTCTTATTTTGTTGTTCCGAAATTCGGAACAGCATTACTTCACTCATTTTCATTTCGCATATAATCTATAACGTCTTCCAGACTTACTCGTGCATTCCGGAAATGCCGGATCTCCGGTCTCCACAGATACCACTCTTGACGGGAAATAGTTTCCTCTCCGGATGTATAAGGAAACTCCCGCACCAAAATTTTTGTTCCATTGACCAGTCTGTATTCATAAAGAATTTCTTCTGTCATTTTATTTTTGTTTACAACTGTCCAGCTTGGATATTGCAGTAAGAAATCTTTCCATTCCTGTTCGGTTTCAAACTGCAGGAGTGGAAGTTCCATTGTTCCGGATTTCGGAACATCCTTACTTTTTTTGTATGCTTTAATTCCTTTGTGATTTACAATCCCTTGTTTTAAAAGCTCTTCCTGCTCTTCTTCCGGTAAGGTTGCCAGTTCCACAGCTGCACTCTTTTTCAATTTCCCTGCCTGAAAGGCCTGCATCCCCATTTCTCCCAGATTATTTGCGATTGTCCGATATTCTCCGATTGTGCTTTTGGACATCTGTAGCTGCGCTGCCAACTTATCTGCAAGCCTTCCTGCCGGGAGATTCGGAAATTCTTCCGGATAAGTCCTCAACAGATGACTCATCCCTTCCAGTTCACACATAATTTCATAATCCGTTTTTGCTGCATATCCATTAGAGGAATAGCAGGTAAATTCAGACCGTACATCCGAAAGATTCCGGATGATACAGGGAAGCATCGCATAGTTTTCCTGATTCCGTTCTTCCACCAGAATCTTACAGGCGTTTCTTCGATGATGTCCGGCAATGATTTCATATTCATCGGTGTCAATTTTTCTAACCAAAAGATCCTGAATTACTTCTCCATCTGCTTCAATCAAATCCGCCAGTGCTTCCTCTTTCCTTCGTATTTCCACTTTTAGTTCTTCCCTCTCCTGCACCGTTTTTCCATAACGGTACTGAGCAGGGTTATCTTTCAACTTCGTGTAATGAATCCAATGGGTAACTCTCTTGGGATGCAAGTCTGCTTTTCTGGTTTCCTCTTTAAAAATATTACTAATCTTTGCCATCCCTTACACCTCCTGTAACTCCATAGCCAAATCCATAAAATCAAGTGCCACTTGACTTTTAGAGCGGTGCTTCATAACGGGCTTATAGTATTCCAGTGCATTTTCCACAACCGCACCCTTACTGATACAAGTTTCCATAAACGGCCAGCAATGCCGTTCCACCATGTCGATGTATGTATGTCTCTGTGCCCGCTTATTTTCTACTTTATTTGCAAAAATCTTCCATTCTACGCCCACTCCCTGTTCTTGCAAATGATGGTACTTATCTTCTACCAGAAGGAGGTTATCCCGACAAAATTTATCCAGACAAACTGGTGTAACCAAGACATCTGCCGCATAAAGTGCGCTTGTCGTAATCAATTCCATAGCTGGTCTGGTATCCATAATACAAACATCATACCGATCCTGAATCTGCATCATTGCCTTCAAAAGAGCATTGGTATCATATGCATCATTTTCTATCAAATCTGTACTCCCTTTGATAATATCGATATTTGCATATCGTGTTCGGTAAATAGCACTGCGTACCAGATTTGGATGCTGTAGCACTGTTTTTATCGTATGTCCATTTGCATTTACTTTGGTAAAAAACGGAGTCAGGTTGGTTTGAGGATCTGCATCCAGGACTAACACTTTTTTCCCTAACTTCGCCATACTGTACGCCAGATTTACTGCTGTTGTCGTTTTTCCGACTCCACCTTTCAAGTTTCCAATCACAAAACGTTTCATACTCTTCACCTTTTGTTCCGAATTTCGGAACATCCTTTCTTTTTATCCTTCATTTGTTCCGAAATCCGGAACATGATTCTTCCCCGTATCTATAAAGCTAGATAAATCTATCTGCTGATAGGGTTCTTCTTCTATCTTCTGTTGTCTGTGCTCTTTTTCATTTTTTGCATAAACCAACAGATTTTCTTTTTTCCATTTACTTTCATAGGCATTCTGAATCAGCTCAATTGCGTGCTTTCTGATCCTTTCAAAGGCTCTGTGACTGATCCCACTGTCCAGTTCCACCTCTTTATATGGATGTTTCTCCACATACAGCTTTTGCAGAATTTCATATTCTTTTTGGGGCAGCATTTGAAAGCACAACCAGACACGATGAATTTCTTCCCGCTCTTTTTCGACTTCAAACATCAGATTGATCAGTTCCTTTTGAAACTTCTTCTGGCGTTCCGTCCACCTTTGATATAAATCCGATAGATCTCGCTTCTCCCCTCCACTACTGCTACGTGGTTCAAAGTCTATCTTTGGCAGTACAAAATTTTGTAGTTCCTGTTTCTCACAGATATAACTTCTACGATAATTCTCATATCTGGCATCACAGTATTTCAGAACACCCTCATAATCACGTAATACCCATTTAATCCGTTCCTCGCTTATCTTCATTTGCCTGACACTCCGACTTTCTCTCACTTTCAATGGTTTCCGCTTAAGACCATTTCCTTTGTTTTGTATTCTCCTGTGCTAAATCCGCAGAATATAGGTCGGATGGTTTCGTTACGCCTCCTCTTTTTAGTTCTTTGTAAAGTGTATTTCTGGCCACATTGATTCTGGCTGCAATCCTGTTGACTGGCATTTGACTGTTATACATCTCTTCAATTATTTTTCTGTCTTCATATAAAATTTTTATCATGTGCTTTCTCCTTCTATTTTGCGTTCCGAATTTCGGAACATCTTAAATTCTTTTTCTTCTCCGTAACACCATCTATTCCCTCTTCAACACTCCGATTTCTATCAACTCTTCGTCTGTCGGATGAAAAATTTTGTCATAATCCTCTGCCTTACACTGCACCAGCAATGTATTTTCCCCTCTGAATCTATCCCACGTAACGGTCACCAGTTTTGTCAATACATCTAAGTCTTCCTTTCTGGTACTGTAGAAGTCCAACCAATATGTGCCTTTGTAGTGCCGTATTTCTGTCTCTCTTATTTTTGGCAATGGATATATTGAATACTTTTTTACCAACTGATAAAGCTGTGTCTTATTCATGCTAACCTTTTTCATATTCTTTCTTCTCCTTCCTTTTTGTGCAGTATGCACAAAAAAAACAACTTGAACTTTTTTAGTTCAAGTTGTTTCTCGAATCTGCCTTTATTTTTCTTTTACCTTATCTTTCACTTCTTTCTTTTATTTTTATTCTAGATCAAACACTATTCAAAAGGAATCACAGCACCATCATATGTCTTCTGGATATATTCTTTGATCTCATCGGATTTTAATGCCTTTACAAGGGTCTGGATTTTTTTATTTTTTTCTTTTCCTTCTTTTACTGCAATAATATTTACATATGTTTTAGCTGCTTCCGAATCTGATTTTTCATAAGCAAGCGCATCTTTTGCTGCTGAATATCCCGCTTCCAGTGCGTAGTTTCCATTCAATACTACATATGCAGTCTCTTTTGTTACTCTTGCTACCTGTGCCGCTTCAAGTTCTACAATCTCTATATGGTATGGATTTTCTTGGATGTCATTTACTGTTGCATTCAGTCCTGCTCCTTCTTTTAATGTGATGAGTCCGTTATCCTGCAGCAAAAGTAATGCTCTTGCTTCATTGGTTGTATCATTCGGCACTGCAATCTTATCACCATTCTTAATCTCATCCAGACTGTTTTTTGTGCCCGGATAAATTCCAAATGGTTCATAATGGATTTCTCCGGCATTTGTCAGATGTGTCCCTTTTTCCTCATTAAAGCTTTCTAAATATGGAGTATGCTGAAAATAGTTTGCATCAAATTCTCCGCTTTCTACCACTTCATTCGGTTGTACATAGTCATCAAAGACTGTCACCTCCAGTGTGTATCCTTCTTTTTCAAGAATCGGTTTTGCTTTTTCCAGAATTTCTGCATGAGGTGTCGCTGATGCTGCGATTTTAATTGTTTTTGCCCCTTCACTTCCTTTCGAATCATTTTGACATCCTGTCAATGCTCCTACCGTTAAAATTCCTGTTAAAATAATTGCTGTTAATTTTTTCATACGTTTTTCCTCGTCTTTCTATTTTCTTTTATTGAATACAGATGCTGTTTTCATTCCAACCGACTGAAATATCTGGACCAGTACTACCAGAAGAATAACTGTGACAATCATAATATCTGACTGATAGCGATAATATCCATATCGAATGGCAATGTCTCCCAGTCCTCCTCCACCAACGGTTCCGGCCATTGCTGAATATCCAAGGATTGTTCCTGCTACAATCGTTGCTCCTGTGATCAATGAGGTTCTTGCTTCTACGAGCAGCACCTTTGTAATAATTGTAAAATTTCCTGCTCCCATTGATTTTGCCGCCTCGATCACACCGCCATCTACTTCTTTGATCGATGATTCTACCATTCTTGCAATAAATGGAACTGCTGCCACAACCAGTGGAACAATTGTAGCCGATGACCCGTAACTTTGTCCTACAATCCATCTTGTAACTGGAATTACCAGAATTAGCAGAATCAAAAACGGAATACTTCTTACGATATTGGATATCATATCCAGAATCTTATAGCATACTGCATTCGGTTTGATTCCACTTTTGTCAGATACTGCCAGCCAAATGCCCAGCGGCAGCCCGAATACATATCCCCAAATTGTTGATACAAGTGTCATATACAATGTCTCTTTCATTCCATTTAAAATCATAAGGATGATTTCTTCACTCCACATCTTCTGCCACCTCCTCCAGTTCAATTCCACATTCTTTTAAATATTTCTTCATGTCATCCTCCTGTCTACTGCCATTTACAAATTCCAGAATCATTTCTCCTTTTGCAATGCCTCCGATATTTCGTGTATCTGCACTTAAAATATTTACGGGTTCCCGGAATTTTAAGATCATATTTGCAATGATCGGCTGGAATGCTGAGTTTTCAGAAAATACAATTCTTACTCTTTTTCCACTTTGAATCTGTTCCTTTGTATTTCCATCTCCTTCATCCTGTCGGAGCAATTCTCTTGCCACTGAAGATTTGGGATGACTGAATATTTCAGATACACTTCCAGTTTCTATGACTTCTCCTGCTTTCATAATTGCCACATGAGAACAAACTTTTCGGACTACTGACATTTGATGCGTGATGATTACAATCGTAATACCAAATTTATGGTTGATTTCTTTCAACAGTTCCAGGATCGAAGCGGTTGTCTGTGGATCCAATGCACTGGTCGCTTCATCACACAATAAAATTTTAGGAGATGCAGCCAGCGCCCTTGCAATTGCAACTCTCTGCTTTTGGCCTCCTGACAATTGTGACGGAAATGCGTTTGCTTTTTCTTTTAAACCAACAAGCTCCAGCAGTTCTTCTGCTTTTTTTCTTGCTTCTTTTTTCTTTTTTCCTTGGATATACATTGGGAAACATATGTTTTCCAAAACAGATTTCTGCATCAGCAAATTAAAATGCTGAAAAATCATTCCAATCTGCTCTCTTTGCTTCCGCAATTCTTTTTCTTTCAGACAACCTAGTGCTTTCCCTCTTATGTAGACATTACCTGAGGTCGGCTGCTCCAGAAAATTGAGACATCGAATCAAGGTACTTTTTCCAGCGCCGGACATTCCGATGATTCCATAGATTTCACCTGTTCTGATTGTCAGGTTTATATTTTTTAATGCCTGAACGTCTCCTTCTTTGGAGGAATATATTTTTGAAACATTTTCTATTTTTATTTCTGCCATTGTGATTTCCTTCTGTTATTTTTTCCAACTGTATTTGGATGTGTTTTACTATACCATCTCAGTTGGAAATGTGTTAATTCTAAAAAAATACAGCTGGTAATAGCTTTTTTCTATTACCAGCTGTGATATCTCAACTGAAATCCAATGTTCTTTCTTTGTATTTTTCAATTTCTTCCAGATATTTTTTTCCAAGCGGACTGATGGCAATGCCGCTTCTGACCAGGTATCCTAGGGTCATGATCTCATTCGATTTTAGCTTGACTGCACAGTATTCTTCTCCGTTTAATTCTTCGCAGATAATACCTGAACACAATGTATATCCATTCAATCCAACCATCAAATTCAAAATCGTTGCTCTGTCATCTACCTTGATGAGCTGCTTATATTCAAAAGTACTCAGCACTTCCTCGGCAAAATAGAAGGAATTGTAAGTTCCCTGTTCAAAAGACAGACACGGATATTCATTCAGCTCCTCCAATTCAATTTCCTTTCGTCCGGCCCAGGGATGCCCTTTCCACATATATACATAAATGCTGCATGTAAAAAGTTCACGAAACTCCAGATTACATTCATGGAATAATTTTGTCAGGATTTTTTGATTAAATTCGTTGATATAAAGAATCCCTATCTCACTCTTGAAATTTTTTACATCCTGAATCACATCGTAAGTTTTTGTCTCGTGGATGGCAAATTCGTATTGTTCCATCCCAAACTGCCTCACCATCTCTACAAATGCATGTACTGCAAATGTGTAATGCTGTGTGGAAACACTGAATTTTTTCTTCTGATTCTTCTTTTCCACATATTTAGATTCAATCAGCTGATACTGCTCTACAACCTGTCTTGCATATCCGATAAACTCCTCCCCCTCCGGTGTCACAGATACGCCTCTGTTTGTTCTTCGAAACAGATCGATTCCAATTTCTGTCTCCAATTCTTTAATAGAAGATGATAAACTAGGCTGCGAAATAAAAAGTCTCCTCGCTGCTTCATTCATGGAATGAGACTGTGCGACTGTGATTGCATATCTCAATTGTGTCAGTGTCATGCTTTCTTTTTCCTCTCCGGACAGTTTTCATCAATTATTTTTTGAATACGGTCATGTACAATCTCTGCAATTTCCGTAGTCTTCATGTCTTTATATTCTTCATAGTACATAGGTTCCAGAAAATGAACCTGTACCGTTACCTCACTGATTGTTTTTGTATCAAATGGTTTAAACGAGTCAATCAATGCCACTGGAACGATCGGACATTTTGCTTTGGTTGCCGCTTTAAAGCTTCCGCCTTTGAATGCCCCGATCTGATTTCCATTCTTTGAACGTGTTCCTTCTGCAAAGATCAGATAGTTTTTTCCATTCTGCACTTCTTTGGACACATCCAGGATCACTTGCATGGCCTGTCTGATATCTTCTCTGTCGATCATATAGGCATGCATACAGGAAAATACCTGTTTCAAAAACGGCACATCTTTTACTTCTTTTTTGGCTACTACGGAAAACGGGCAGGGACATGCATCTAATATCGCCAGCACGTCATACATTCCCTGATGATTTGGAAAAAACATAAATCCATTCTCCAAAGGCAGATTTTCAACACCATGTGCTTCTATCCTGACATTTCCCCCTTTGTTTGCATGAGAAACGATCCATTTCAAAAATACAACATGTTCTTCCAAGGTGTAATTTTCCGGATGTGCAGCCCTGTGACACAATTTAAACCACATATAGGGAACCAGTATGATATTTCGAAATACCATCATTAAAATCCGTTTCATCTTCTCTACTCCTGAACCTGTTCATTTTTATATGTGCAATACTCTTTGATGGCACTTTCGTACAAATTATTTCCCGCACTGTCTATGACAACGATCACCGGAAAATTTTCTACCTGAAGTCTTCGGATTGCCTCTGTTCCGAGATCATCATATGCGATAACTTCTGATTGCTTAATGCATTTTGACAATAATGCCCCTGCACCACCTACTGCTGCAAAGTAAACTGCTCCATTACGGATTACTGCATCGATCACTTCTCTTGTTCTTTTTCCTTTTCCGATCATCGCTCCCATGCCAAGATCGAGAAGCTGTGGAGTATATTTATCCATACGGCTGGCTGTCGTTGGGCCTGCCGAACCGATTGGTCTTCCTTCTCTTGCCGGAGACGGTCCCATATAATAGATGATCTG
>OFLZ01000286.1_pt1 | contig 44639 bp, 45 predicted proteins | sample 1541321 | NCBI WGS metagenome assembly OFLZ01 (sample SAMN04209223, study PRJEB22552) | human gut metagenome | biome: gut; material: feces | host: Homo sapiens | place: USA: Oklahoma | reverse complement strand
TTCTTAAACAATTTTAATTTGAAAATATTGTCTAACTTTTTGGGTTCAGTTCATTTTGGGAATTCCGGCTATCTTTTTCTTCTTCATGAAGATGTTCTAGTAAAGTCTTCTAATTTCAGAATACTTTTTTACTGAATATCTACCACTTCGTAGCCTGCGTCTGTAACAGTCTGCACCAGTGTTTCATCGCTGACCTCTTTAGACAGTGTCACTGTTGCGCTTTTGCCTTCCAGACTTACTTCCGCTGTTACGCCGTCCAGATCGTTTAGGGCTTTTTCCACTCTGCCTGTGCAGTGATTACACATCATACCTTCAATTTTCAATACTTTTTTCATACCAATTTCCTCCTTATGTGTTGATTCTTTTTGTATATCTTCTTTCGGCAAAGCCATTGTTGTCTTCGCGTATTTCGGGCGGAAGAGCCGCAATCTAAGAGCATTCCCCACTACAAAAGCGGAGCTGAAACTCATGGCCGCCGCCGCAAACATGGGATTCAGTTTCCATTCCAGCAGAGGATAGAAGACCCCAGCCGCCAGAGGGATACCGCAGGCATTGTAGAAAAATGCCCAGAACAGATTTTCTTTGATATTGCGGATGGTGGCGTGGCTCAGTTCAATGGCTGTCACCGCATCCATGAGGTCGCTTTTCATTAAAATAATATCCGCGGATTCCATGGCAACGTCTGTACCTGCACCAATGGCAACACCTACGTCCGCACGCATGAGGGCAGGAGCGTCGTTGATACCGTCGCCAATCATGGCAACTTTTTTGCCCTGTTCCTGCAAACGGCGCACTTCCCGTTCCTTATCCTGAGGCAAAACTTCCGCAATGACCTGAATATCTAATTCCTTGGCAATGGCTTGTGCTGTCCGTTTGTTGTCCCCTGTGAGCATGACCACTTCAATACCCATCTGATGGAAAGCATCCACAGCGGCTTTGCTGGTAGGCTTCAAGGTATCTGCCAATGCCACAATGCCCAGAAATGTTTCATTTTCTGCAAAGAACAGAGGGGTTTTCCCTGCTTCTGCCAGTTCCACGGCTTTTGCTTCCCATTCTCCCAGCTGGATACCTCTTTCCTGCATCATTTTCAGGTTCCCAGCCAGAATATGTTTTCCTGCCACATCGGCTTCCACGCCTTGCCCTGCTGTTGCGGTGAGGTTTTCCGCCTTTTCAAAAGCTACTTCCTTTTCTTTGGCATAAGCAACGATGGCTTCTGCCAAGGGATGCTCCGAAAGGGCTTCCACTGCCGCCGCCTGTTTCAGCAGACGATTCCGCAGAATGCCTTTTGCCAGCACCACATCAGTGACAACGGGCTTGCCTTCTGTCAGCGTGCCTGTTTTATCCAGCACCACAGTCTGCACCTGATGGGCAATTTCCAGACTTTCGGCGGATTTTACCAGAATACCGTATTCTGCGCCTTTACCTGTTCCCACCATGATAGCGGTAGGTGTTGCCAGACCCAAAGCACAGGGGCAGGAAATGACAAGCACCGCAATACCGATGGACAACGCAAAGGAGAAAGGCTGATTTCCAGCCACAAACCAGATGACTGCCGCCAGAACAGCAATGGTAATAACCACGGGCACAAATACACCGCTGACTTTATCTGCCAGTTTGGCGATGGGTGCTTTGGATGCCCCTGCTTCTTCCACCAGCGCGATGATCTGGGACAAAGTGGTGTCTTTGCCGACTCTTGTAGCCGTCATGCGGAAATAACCGCTTTTGTTGACAGTCGCACCGATGACCGTATCGCCCACCTGTTTTTCCACAGGGATACTTTCCCCGGTGATGGCGCTTTCATCCACTGCGGAAAAGCCTTCGATGATTTTGCCATCCACAGGAATCCGCTGTCCCGGTTTGACGATGATGGTATCCCCTGTCACCACTTCTTCCACAGGGATTTCCTGTTCCACACCATTTCGCAGGACAGTGGCTGTTTTGGGTGCCAAGTCCATGAGTTTGCTGATGGCTTCGGAAGTTTTCCCTTTGGAACGGGTTTCCATATATTTCCCCACAGTGATGAGGGTCAAAATCATAGCAGCGGATTCAAAATACAGCTCCATACCGTAATGATGAGCTGTCATCAAATCCCCATGCCCCATAGCGTAAGCCATGGAATAAATAGCAAACACACTGTAAACCACTGACGCCGCAGAACCCAGCGCAATGAGGGAATCCATGTTCGGCGCGCGGTTCCACAAAGCTTTGAAGCCTACCACATAATATTTCTTGTTGATGATGAGTACGGGAATGGTCAAGAACAGCTGTGTCAAAGCGAAAATCATGACATTTTCGTCCCCCAGCAAAATGGCAGGCAATGGTGCTCCCATCATGTGCCCCATGGAAATATAGAACAGGGGAATCAAGAAACAAAAGGATGCGATAAGCCGCCGTTTCATATGGTGCATTTCTTCCGCTGCCACATTTTTCGGCGCTTCCTGCGTTTTGGTTTCTCCCTGTACCGATGCGCCATAACCGCCGCTTTCCACCGCATGGATAATATCCGTCGTACCAAGGGCATTGTCGTCATACTCCACCACCATACTGTTCTGGAGCAGGTTTACGTTGACACACTGGACACCTTCCAGCTTGCTGACGCTTTTCTCCACATGGGCAGAGCAGGCAGAACAGGTCATACCCGTCACGTCAAATTTTTGTTTCATGGCATTTCCTCCTTATTTCAGTATTTTGCCCAGCATAGCCACCAGTTCATCTACCTTTTCTTCCTTTTCGGCATCGGTGGTGGCTGCTACAACGCAGCCCTTCAAATGGGCTGTCAAAATTTCCTTGTTTGCTTTATTGAGAATGGCTTCCACTGCCATGAGCTGCTGGGAAATATCCATACAATAGCGGTCATCCTCCACCATTTTCAAAATCCCATCCAGCTGTCCTCTGGCTGTTTTCAGCAATTTCGTAATCTTATCTTTATCTGCACGCATGGTAACACACCTTTCCCTCTTTATACCCTCCCCCCTAGGGGGGTATCCTTTCTGAGGACAGTATATCATACCAAAATGGTAGGTGCAATACCTTTTTGATATTTTTCTTTCTTTTTTCCCATACAGTTGTATAATGGATAGAAAAAAGGAGGTAATACATATGTCTACACAAAACACACCTTTACGCAGAAAAGACCGCTTGAGAACACAGGAAGAAGCCAGAGCCATTATGGAAAGCTGTGACTTTGCCGTATTATCCACCACAGACAATGAAAACATGCCTTATGGCGTACCTGTTTCCGTAGTTCTGGAGGAAAATCACCTCTATTTCCACTGTGCCAAAGCAGGTCGGAAACTGGAAAACATCCAGCAAAATCCACATGTCTGCCTGACTTTTGCCAAATTACGTCTGGTAGATGGCGAAAATTTCACCACACGTTATGAAAGCGTCATTGCCGAAGGCACCGCTGCCATTATAGAGGAAGAAACAGAAAAACGCCATGCCCTCCAGCTTCTCTGCCGCCGTTACACCCAGCACAGCGACGAAGAAATCGACGCATACATCCAGCATTACTTTGCCCAGACAGGGGTCGTGCGGATAGATTTGGAAAGCATTTGTGCAAAAGCAAACATTTAACATTTTCGAAGGCTGAAAAATGAAGGATTTAACATTTCATCGCAACATATTTTCCACAGATTTCTTATAGATTTTACATAGATTTAACAGAAATAAAGTAGCAGACTTAACAAATCAAAGGCAAAATAATAGTGAAAAAAGTAGAAAACGAGGGGAATTTAATTTGTACGCAGTTATTGACATTGGCTCCAACACCATCCGTTTGGTGCTTTATAAAATCGAAAACAATCAAATCAAATCATTGCTCAACAAAAAAAGCCCTGCCGGTCTGGCAGGTTATATCAATAAAGACCGCTGCCTGAAAAAAAGCGGTATTCGTAAGGCTGTTGCAGTCCTTTCTGAATTTAAGGAAATTCTGGATCATATGACCATTCAGGAAGTTTTTCCCTTTGCCACCGCTTCCCTGCGCAACATCAACAACGCACCGGAAGTGCTGGAAGCCATTCGGGAAAACTGCGGCTTTGAAGTGCGCATCCTTTCCGGCGAAGAAGAAGCTATCTTCGACTATTACGGCGCACTGCAGGCCATGGAAATGGACAAAGGTCTGCTGACCGACATCGGCGGCGGCAGTACCGAGCTGGTATTCTATCAGGATCACGCCATCCAGCGGGCAACTTCTCTGCCTATGGGCTCTTTGAACCTGTACCAGCAGTATGTAAAAAATCACCTCATTGCGAAAAAATCCGAATTACAGCAGATTCAGAAAGAAGTGCGCAAAAAATTACAGGAATTACCGCCTCAGAAAGCGGTCATTTCCGACCTGTGCGCCATCGGCGGTTCTGCCCGTGCGGCAATGCAGATGGTGCAGGCTGTTTCCAAAAAGAAAAAGGAACAGCCCCTTCCTTATTACGATCCTGCCTGTCTGAAAGCCATTCTGGACAGCGCATGTGATACACCCGATATTTTTATCAAACAACTGCTGAAAACCGCACCTGACCGTATCCATACGTTCCTGCCCGGTATTACAGTTTTATATACCATTGCTGAGTTTTACAACATCTCCCGCATTACCACCATCAACTATGGTGTCCGGGAAGGTTATTTGTACTATTTGTTAGAACAGAGGGGGAAAATCCATGGGCGCTAAAAAATATCCGTTCACTCAAAACCGTGAACTTTCCTGGCTGCGGTTCAATGACCGTGTCCTTAGTGAAGCCATGGATGAAACCTTGCCTTTGCTGGAAAGATTGAAGTTTATCTCCATCTTCACCAGCAATCTGGATGAATTTTTCATGATCCGTGTGGGCAGCCTTTTTGACATGATGCATGTCAAAGCCCATGCCATCGACAACAAATCCGGTATGACCCCCAAAGAACAGCTGGAACACATTTACCGCGCTGTGCGTCCCCTTTGCGAAAAGCGGGATAAACTCTTTGGCAGTATTCAATTGCAGCTTCGCGCCCATGGCGTTTCTCACCTTGCCTATGAAGAACTGGAATCTGTGGAACAGAAATATGTGAAGCAGTATTTCAAATCTTCCGTCTTGCCTATCTTATCTCCGCAGATTGTGGATACCCACCATCCGTTTCCACATCTGCAAAATAAAGTCATCCATGTATGCGCGATGCTGAAATTCAAAAGCAAACAGGTCTTTGCCGTCATTCCCGTGCCTCAGGCACTGCCTGAAGTTTTGTTCCTGCCGGGAATCGACGTGCGTTACATCCGTATGGAAGACATCATACTGGAATTTATGGACCAGGTTTTCGATAACTACACCGTCGATGAAAAGGTTTGTATCTGCATCACCAGAAACGCGGATATCAACCCCGACGATGAAGCCTTTGACGTAGGCAGCGACTTTCGGAAAAAAATGAAGAAAGTGCTGGGACAGCGGCGGCGGCTGGCGCCTGTGCGTATGGAGATCTCCCATTCTATCAGCGAACATTTCATCTCCTATCTTTGTGAACATCTGACACTGACGCCTGCCATGATTTACACCACATCCGCCCCTATGACCATGGGATATGTATTCTCCCTGGCGGATAAGCTCACCGACACCAAGCGGAAAGCGTTGACCTACCCTGTTTTTAAACCACAGTATCCTGCCCGCATCCACAAAAACGAAAGCATTTTGCGGCAGGTGCAGAAAAAAGACATCCTGCTTTCCTATCCCTTTGAAAGTATGGAGCCTTTCCTGCAAATGATTAAAGAAGCGTCCAATGACCCTACGGTCATTTCCATTAAAATTACCATTTACCGTCTGGCTAGAAAAACCAAACTGGTGGAATATCTCTGCAACGCGGCGGAAAACGGTAAGGACGTTACCGTCCTCATCGAGCTGCGGGCACGTTTTGACGAGCAGAACAACATCGACTGGTCAGAACGTCTGGAGGAAGCCGGATGCACCATCATTTACGGCTTTGAGGACTACAAAGTCCATTCCAAACTCTGCCTCATCACAAAAAAAGAGCGTGGGGAAATCCAGTACATCACCCAGATCGGTACCGGCAACTACAACGAGAAAACGGCTGAAATGTACACAGACCTTTCTCTGCTGACAGCCAATCAGGAAATCGGTCAGGATGCCAATATTTTCTTCCAGAACATGGGCATCGGCAACCTCATGGGCAGCTACAAAAACCTGCTGGTTGCCCCTGTGAGCCTGAAAACCTCTGTCATGCGCCTCATTGACGAGGAAATCGCCAAAGGAAATGACGGACGCATTTTCCTGAAGCTCAACTCCCTGACAGATATCGACATCATTGAAAAGCTGAAAGAAGCCTCCTGTGCAGGGGTGCAGATTCAGATGATGATCCGCGGCATCTGCTGCTTACTGCCGCAGGTTCCCGGCATGACAGAAAACATCCGTGTGTTCAACGTGGTAGGACGTTATCTGGAACACTCCCGTATCTACTGCTTCGGCAGCGGCAAAAACGAGAAAATGTATATTTCCTCTGCCGACTTCATGACCAGAAATACAGAACGCCGTGTGGAAGTGGCAGCACCCGTTTATGACCCGGACATCCAAGCACAGATCCACAACGTCATGGATGCAGCCAAATCCGATAACGTGAAAGCGCGTATCCTCTGTGCCGACGGGGAATACATCAAGAAACCCTTTACTGGCACTGCCGTTGACAGCCAGCAGCTTTTGATGCAGCAGGCACAACAGCAACAGACAACTCCATCCGAACTGCCGCAGAAAGAGGGATTTTTCTCCCGTCTGCGCCATCGGATTTTCAAATAGACAACATCTCCCTATCTTCGGGCAATGTGTTTTCATCGCTGCGCATTGCCGTATATACCAAAAAAGACGTGAACTTGAGGAATCTCTTGTCCACGTCTTTTCTTATTTCTTTTGCATTGCTTATTTGCCTGCCAGATATGCCCGCAGCAGTTCTTCCATGGCTTCATAGCTTTCCATGAAGTTCATTTTCCCACGAAGCTCAGAAGCGCCTGGCAGTCCTTTCATATACCAAGCCATGTGCTTGCGCATTTCTCTAACGCCGATATACTCCCCTTTGTAGTCAATGAGCATACGGGCATGGCGCAGGGCTTTCTCCACCCGTTCTTCCGCCGTAGGCTCCGGCAGAAGCTCTCCTGTTTCCAGATAATGAATGATGCGCTTGAACAGCCAAGGGTTCCCCTGAGCGCCTCTGCCTACCATAATGGCATCACAGCTGGTGTAATCCAGCAGAGCCTTGGCATCCTGTGGCGTAAACACATCCCCATTGCCAATAACGGGAATAGAAACGGCTTCTTTCACCTGACGAATAATATCCCAGTCGGCTTTGCCGCTGTAATACTGTTCTCTGGTGCGTCCATGGACTGCTACCGCCGCTGCGCCGTTGGCTTCGGCAATTTTCGCCACTTCCACAGCATTGATATGGTCGTCGTCAAAGCCCTTGCGGAATTTGATGGTGACAGGTTTCTTCTGGCTTTCCACCAGAGATTTTACAATCTGCCCAACCAGTTCCGGTGTTTTTGTAATGGCGCTGCCTTCCCCGTTTTTGACGATTTTGGGTGCAGGACAGCCCATATTCACATCAATGATATCAAAGGGGTAAGGCTCGATTTTCTTGCCCATTTCCCCCAGAATTTTCGGATCAGAACCAAAAAGCTGGATGGCTGTAGGGCGTTCTGCCTCCTCTACCTGCAACAGTTCTGTGGTGTTTTTGTTGTTATATAAAATGCCTTTTGCGCTGACCATTTCGGAATACACCAGACCGCAGCCCATTTCCTTGCAGAGCAAACGAAAAGGCAGGTCTGTGACCCCAGCCATGGGCGCCAGAAAAACATTGTTGTCCAATGTCACATTTCCAATTTTCATTTTCTTCCTCCAACATGCGATTTCTGCCCGTTTTCCGGGCTTTTCCTATCCTATCATATCAGAAAAAAACAGGCAAGACCTGAAAACAAAATTTCTGTCTGCCTGTTTTGGATTTACTTGTTTTTGTGATACAGAATCTTCAGACCTTTCAGTGTCAGAACAGGGTCAAGAACATCGAAAATCTTACGGTCGGGGTCAATGACTCTTGCCAGACCGCCTGTGGCAATGACCTTCATATCCGGCATATTCAACTCTTTTTTCAGCTGGTCAATGATATAAATGGTCTGTCCAATATGCCCCAGCACCAGACCTGCCTGAATACTGCCCACTGTGTTTTTCACAATGATGGATTTAGGCTTTTTGATCTCAATCTTCGGCAGCTGTGCCGCACGCTGTGTCAATGCATCTGCGCAGACAGAAATGCCCGGTGTGATGAGACCTGTGATAAATTCGGATTTTTCATTCAATACGTCAAAGGTATTGGCTGTGCCGTAGTCGATGACCACCGCAGGACCGCCATAAATTTCATTAACTGCCACCAGATTAACGATACGGTCTGCCCCAACGCCTTTGGGGTTGTCACGTTTAACAGAAATGCCTGTTTTCATGCCTGCACTGACAATCATAGGCTCAATATGGAAATATTTCCGAATGCCCTGTGTCAGAGAATACATGATATCCGGCACAACAGAAGAAATGATGACCGCGTCAATGCTGCTTGCCTTTACATCGGAAGCGTCAAAGAGGGAATGGATAAAGATACCCGTTTCGTCTGCAGTTCTGACACCGGCTGTTGCCATACGCCAGCACTTAATGAGTTTATCCCCGCGGTATACCCCCAAAACATAGTTGGTATTCCCTACATCAATTACCAAAAGCATGTATATTTCCTCCTAAAAATCATCTTCTGTTCCGATTCTTTTCATAAAGCAGGCGCAAGCCCTGCAATGCCAGAACCGGGTCGTATACATCGAAGATTTCTTCGTTTTCATCAATGACTTTCGCCAGACCGCCTGTAGCAATAACTTTGATATTTGGCATATCCAGCTTTTCTTTGATCTGCTGAATGATATAAATGGTCTCACCAATATGCCCCAGCACCAGACCTGCCTGAATACTGTCCACTGTATTTTTCGTAATCAGTGTTTCAGGACGTTTGATTTCGATCTTAGGCAGCTGTGCAGCTCTTCTTGTCAGAGCGTCTGCGCAAATCTGCACGCCGGGTGCAGTGATGCCTGTGAGAAATTCGCCTTTTTCACTGACAACGTCAAAAGTTGTGGCTGTGCTGTAATCCACCACAATGGCAGGACCGCCGTAGAGTTCATAAGCCGCTACCAGATTGACGATACGGTCTGTCCCCATTTCCTTAGGGTTTTCCATCCGCAGATTGATGCCTGTTTTCATGCCGGCACGAACCACCATAGGCTCTCTCTGCAAATATTTTCGAATGCCGCTCAACAGGGAATACATCACGTTTGGCACTACGGAAGATACCACAACGGCGTCGATTTCAGAAATATCCATACCGGAGTGGACAAACAGCATCCGCAGCAGCATACCTGTTTCATCGGAAGTACGGCTGCTGAGGGTGGAAAGCCGCCAGTTTGCCACCAGCTTGTCCCCGTCAAAGACGCCCAATGTGCTGTTGGTATTGCTTACATCAATGACTAAAATCATGCTTGATCTCCTCTGCTCAAAAAAATACCTTTCTCAAAAAACGGCACGGGAACCCGTTCCCGCGCCGTAAAAACATCATTTCTATTTCTTTCTCTTAAGCCCGTTTTTTATGTACGGCTTTGCTCAGAGCCTTGGAAACGATACCGCCTGCAACACAGCTTGCGGGCATTTCCAACGCACCGTTGACACCTACGAACAGTACCACGAATACCAGAGGGTTTACATTGCCGAAAGTCTGGTTCAGACCCTGGATGTAATCTGTGTTCCAGAACAGCAGAACCAGTGTGCCCATGAAGAACAGGGTGTTCAGGAACGCTGCCAGGAAACCGCCTGCAAAATAACTGAAGGTATTGGTACGATCTACTTTATGGATCAGCTGGAACAAAACACCGGTAAGCCAGCCCATGAGTGCACGGGTAGGTACACATACCAAGAAGGTGTACAGGGGGCTGATGCTGAACAATGCGCTGGTGAAAGCGCTGGGTGCTGTCAGTACCTGATAAAAGCTGGTTGCGCCAAAGACAAGTCCCAGCCACAGCCCTGCTTTAGGACCGATGATCATGGCACCGATGGCTACAGGGATCATCATCAGGGAAATGGAAAGCCCCAATGTACGGAAGTATCCCAAAGGTGTAAAGGACATGACAATCAGAATCGCTGTCATCAGACCAATGCTGGTCAGTTCGCCAACAGACATCTTGCTTTTGGCTACGGGTTTGTTTACAACTGTTTCGCTCATATGTATTTGCTCCTTTCATTCTCATTCTTATAAGATATAAGATGATATGGAAAATAGTAACCGTTCCGCGTTTCAGCACAGACGCAGTATATTTGCCCTCCTATGGGACATAACATCTTCGGCTGTTTTCTGCCGTTTCGCGTAACCACCATACATTATAACAGCAAATGAAAGGATTGCAACGTTTTTTTGCAATTTTTTGTTATTTTTTATACAAACTATTTATTTCCAGTTTCTTTTTCTGCCTTTTTCAGCAATTCTTCCTTAATCTTTTCCCCTTCTTCTGTGAAATATACCGCATACCACAGTTCCAGCGCTTTCAAAAGTTCCTTTTTTTCCCGCTGAAGGCGTTTGATTTCCAATTCCGCACCAATATCGTCAAAATCGAAATCATCCTCCTGCTTCACAGTTTCAAAATACAGTTCTCCATCTTCATTGAATCCCATCAAAAAGGTACAGCCCAGTTTCTGCGCCAATACCACACAAATGACCCGCACTTCTTCCTGAATGCTCTCGGGGAGCGCCTGAAACTCCGGCTCCAAAAAATATTTCTGTTCTGCATAACTGGCTGCCGCCAATACTTTTCTTTCCATTAAATCACTCCTCGAATGGACACTTCTCCTGAAAATACCACTTCTTCTTTCCCGTTATCCGCCCGACGCACCAGCAGTTCTCCTTCCGGTGTAATGTCTAAAGCTTCAGCGAAAAACGGCTCTCTGCCCAGCACATGGACTTCCTTGCCCAATGTGATGCAGTGTTTCCGATAATCCTCCAGCATGGCAGCAAAACTGCCTGTCCGCAGGAAGGTCTCATAATGCTCCTCCAGCCGTTCCAGCACCCTATGCACCAGACGGCGGCGGGAAACGGTCTTACCGCATTCCAAATACAGACTTGTGGCAATTTCCGCGATTTCCGGCGGAAAAGATGCTGTGTTCACATTGATGCCGATACCGGGAATGACAAAATGCACCTCGCTCATTTCGCAGTCCATTTCCGTCAAAATCCCCACAGCCTTTTTGCCGTTGATGAGAATATCATTGGGCCATTTGATACCAGCAGAAAGACCTGTTTCCGCCTCGATAGCCTCTGCCGTTGCCAGCCCGCACAAAAGAGTCAGCACAGATGCCTCCGCAGGTGCAATCTGGGGACGCAGCACCAGACTCATCCAGATGCCAGTGCCCAAAGGGGATTCCCACACTTTACCCCGTCTGCCGCGGCCAGCTGTCTGTTTTTCTGCCACCACCAAGGTGCCTTCCGGCGCACCTTCCAGTGCCAATTCTCTGGCACGGTTGTTTGTGGTGTCTGTTTCTTCATAGAAATAAATGGTCTGTCCCATGGTCTTTGTTTTCAGTCCCTGTTCCAGTTCCCGTTTGTTGTACATGGTTTCAGGATTGGTGAGCCGGTATCCCCGATTTGTCACCGCCTCAATTTCATAGCCTTCCTCCCGGAGCTTCTTAATGCCTTTCCACACTGCCGCACGGGTGATGGAAAGCTCTCTGCCGATGTCCTCTCCCGAAAGGAACCCTTCCTGTCGCCGGAGCAATTCCAAAATGCGATACATATCCATGCCTCCTTTCCGGCTGTAAAACTGCCATAACTGCAAACGTCAGGAGGGGGCTCCTCCTGACGTTTTTATGTCGCTTTGTTTTTATCCGCAGCTTCTTATTTTTTTCCTTTTTCGTTTACACGGCTCAGGAATTTTTTCAGGTCGATGATGGCACGGCCATGTGTACCTTCACAGATTTTGTCTACTTCGTCATAAGCTTTTACAGCGAATGTCAGCAGTTTGCCGTTTACTTCTGTCAGTTCTGTAACCACACGTACTTTCATGCCTACAGGTGTTGCTGCCAGATGTTTGAAATCAAAAGTTGTACCAACTGTTTCCCAGCCATCGGGCAGGAAAGGTGCGACTGTGCCGATTGCTGTGCCTTCGATCCAGCTCAGCAGCTTAGGAGAAGCGAATACAGGCACTTTGTCATTACCAAAATGAGAAGCTGTATCGCTTTCTTCTACGATGTATTCTCTTTCATAGGTCATGCCGGGTACGATGTTGTTAAATTCCATTGTAAATATCCCCTTTCTTACGCTTGTGTGGTTGTATCTTCCTCTGCCGCAGCAGATGTAGTTTCTGTGGTTTCTGTTGCTTCTGTAGTTTCTGTTGCTTCCCCTTCAACGGGTTCTTCTGTCTGGTTTGCCAGACCCAGAATTTCCGCTCTCACATCCGCATCAAAGAGTTTGCGGAATTCGTCGCCGGTCACTTTTTCTTTTTCTACCAGCAGTTTTGCGGATGCATGAAGCACCTCCATGTTTTCCTGCAGAATGCGGATGGCTTCGTTATAAGCCCCCATGACGATGCGTTTCACTTCTTCGTCGATGGTGGTTGCAACGGCTTCGCCATAGTTGCGGGTATGACCCCAATCTCTGCCGATGAACACTTCGTTGCTGTCTTCCCCAAACTGGATGGGACCCAGAATTTCACTCATACCGTAACGGGTTACCATGCCTCTTGCCATGGCTGTGGCACGTTCGATATCGTTGGAAGCGCCTGTGGTGATGTCTTTGATGACCAGCGCCTCTGCCGCACGTCCGCCCAGCAGGCTGATGATTTCCTGTTCCATATACAACTTTGTCATATACATCTTATCCTCACCGGGCAGTGGCATGGTGTAACCGCCAGCCATACCTGTAGGGATGATGGAAATGCTGTGAACAGGGTCCAGTTCGCTGAGAACTTCAAACAGAATCGCATGACCGCTTTCGTGGTATGCGGTGATATATTTTTCCTTGTCGGAAATGACTCTTGTTTTCTTTTCGGTCCCCACACCGATTTTGATGAGGGCTTTCTGCAAGGATTCCATGTCGATGGCTTTCTTGCCGTCTCTTGCAGAAAGGAGCGCCGCTTCATTCAAAAGGTTTGCCAGATCCGCACCGGTAAAGCCTGCTGTGGTCTGTGCCACAACTTTCAGGTCAACTTCAGGCGCCAGGGGTTTGCCTTTGGAATGTACACGCAAAATGGCTTCTCTGCCCTTTACGTCGGGACGACCAACATAAACCTGACGGTCGAAACGACCGGGACGCAGCAGCGCAGGGTCCAGAATATCTGCACGGTTGGTTGCTGCAATGATGATAACGCTTTCGTTGATGCCGAAACCGTCCATTTCAACCAGCAGCTGGTTCAATGTCTGTTCTCTTTCGTCGTGACCGCCGCCAAGACCTGCGCCTCTGCGACGACCCACGGCGTCGATTTCGTCGATGAATACGATACTGGGCGCATTTTTCTTTGCCTGATCGAACAGGTCACGAACACGGGATGCACCTACGCCGACGAACATTTCTACGAAGTCGGAACCGGAAATGGAGAAGAAAGGCACGCCCGCTTCCCCTGCCACTGCTTTTGTCAGCAGTGTTTTACCAGTACCCGGAGGGCCCACCAGCAAAACGCCTTTGGGGATTCTTGCACCCAGGTCTGTAAATTTCTTAGGGTTGCGGAGGAACTGCACCAGTTCTTCCAGTTCGGCTTTTTCTTCGTCACAACCAGCAACATTATCGAATGTCACTTTGTTTTTGTCGTCTACACCGCTCATTTTGGCTTTGCTCTTGCCGAAGGAGGCCATTTTGCCGCCGCCTCCCTGCATTCTGCCCATGAGCACCACAAAGAGCACGACCATGACAATCATCATGATCAAAGAAGGCAGGATTGCAGAAAGCATATTGCTGGGTGCATTGGGTGTCACAATCTGGATGTCACTGCCCTCTGCAGGCATCTGGCTCACTTCTTCCATGAGCACATCCACGCTGGGCACGTTCACTGTCATTTTGGTACCGTCATCCAGCACAGCTGTAGCAGTGCCATAGTTAGATACTTCTTTGCTCTTAGTAACTTCAATGGTTTTGACATTATCCTGATCCAGTTCACTGATCAGATCGCTGTAATTATAGACCTTCGTTTCTTCCGCAGGCTGCATCAATCCTTTGCCGCTGAAGGCCAAAGCAGCTAAGATGATTACAAAAATCAACACATATAAGCCTGCTGACTGCCAATATTTTTTCAAAGGCTTCCCTCCTAAAATGCTTAATTTTTTTGTTGACACTGTCCAAATGAGCCAGCATATCAATTTATAATTCTAGCACATCTTCCGCCAAAAGGCAATGTTCCTTTTGGGAAAGAATTCGTAAAAAAAGCTGATTTTTCCTATACCTGTCCAAAATCTGCCTTTTCTTAAAATTCCATGAGAAACGGCTCTTTCCTGCCAAATAGAAAAGCACGGAATTTCCGCCGTTCTGACAGAAAAATCCGCGCTTTTTATTTTTGATTATTCTTCTTCGAAATGTACCACGCCTACGTAGTCCAGGTTTCTGTATTTCTGCGCATAGTCCAGACCATAGCCCACAACGAAAGCATCGGGGATGGTGAAGCCTACGTAATCCACAGGCACTTCTGTCACACGACGGTCAGGTTTGTCCAGCAGTGTGCAGAGTTTCAGTTTCTTAGGATTTCTCTGGATCAGCAGTGTGCGCAGTTTGCTCAGTGTTCTGCCGCTGTCGATGATGTCTTCTACCAGCAGTACGTTTTTGCCTGTGATGTCTTCATCCAGGTCGCGCAGGATTTTGATATGACCGCTGCTTTCTGTACCGTCGCCGTAGCTGGATACATCCATAAAGTTCATGGTAACAGGCATTTTCATTTTCTTAGCCAGTTCTACCAGTGTCACAACGCCGCCTTTGAGGACGCATACCATTTCCACCTGTTCATCGCCGAATTCTTCGTACACTTCCTGGGCGATTTCTTCCAGACGTTTGGTGATTTCTTCCGCTGTGAACATGACTTCAATTCTTTCTTTCATTGTGATGAGCCTCCGTAATTCGAATCCATACATATTGTTTCGTTTGGGCGTCAGGAGCAAATTTTGCCGATGTCCGTCCGCCGTAAATCCAGACGATATCCCTGCCGCAGGCAATGAGAGAGATGCTGCCCCTTTCCTCCGCCGGGATTTTCTCGTCGATGAAAAACGATTTCAGTTTTTTGGTGCCGCCGGGCAAAGTGATCTGATCCCCTGCTTTTCGGGTACGGCAGCACAAGTCCTGTGTTATTTTATCATAATCAAAGACGTTCGTACAGCCATCCAGGGGAATTTCTTCCCTTTTTCCTGAAAAAACGCCGCTTTCCACCAAAAGCTCCGCCTCCTGCACAAAAACGTCCGTCCCCAAAGAGATATCATAGGAAAATCCTGCCTGCTTCTTTTCCGCTCTGCCAAAAATCAGCCTGTCATACTGCCGAGATACCACAAGACCTCCTGCCGTTTTCACGGAAGTGCCGCTCTGCTTTGTCAGCAGACTTTCCACATCCTGCAAATGCACATGGGAAATATTTTTGCTGATGCCCAGCATATCCGCCATGGCGTACCGCAGGACACGCATCCGCAAAGCCCGATGGAGGGCAGAAAGTTTCTCGCAGGATAATGCGATAGGGTTTTCATTCAGTTTTGTTTCTGCATAAGCTGCCTTTGCCGCCTGTTCCAGAAAATCACTGTCCGCTGCCAGAAGTGCTGCTGTTTCCGCCAGATGCGCCGTACTGCCGCCGTGGACTTCCTCCAGCAAAGGCAATGCCTCATGACGGATTTTATTCCGAGTATATGCCGTGTCTTTGTTGGTGCTGTCCTCCTGATACATGAGCCCGTTTTCTTTGCAGTAGGCTTCGATTTCCTTTCGGCTGCAAAAAAGCAACGGACGGATGATGTTTCCTCGTACCGGAGCCATACCTGTTAAACCCAGCAGTCCCGTACCTCTGCAAAGACGCATGAGCAAGGTTTCCGCTTGATCGTTTGCATGGTGGGCAACAGCGATCTGCCCATTTTCTCCTGCCAGCTTCGCAAAGGTTTCATACCGCAGGATTCTGCCCATTTCTTCGGTGCTTCTGCCCTGTTTTCTGGCTTCTGCTGCCACATCAAAGGAAACCACCTGACAAGATACGCCAAGGGATTGAGCAAAGTTCATAGCAAAAGCCGCATCTCTATCTGCTTCTGCGCCTCGCAGACCATGATGAATGTGAACCGCCTGCAACTCCCATCCATAGTGAGGTGCTAACCGCCGCAATATATGGAGCAGGCACACGGAGTCCGCACCGCCGGACAGCCCTACAATAACTCTGCCACCTTTTGCCATATGATATTCTTCAATGGTACGCCGCACCTGTTCCAGCATATTCCTCGCCGCCTTTCTGTGAAAACTTTACACGAAAACCGCCCTGCCGTCAATGAAAATCCAAAAAGGCGCAAAACCACAGCCTGTGATTCCACGCCTTTTCTCACGCAATCTTTTTCCAGAATCTTGCCGCCTGCACCGTCATGTCGTCCGGTTCTTTCTGGCAATGCTTCTGCGCCGCCTGTAATATAAAATCCGCCGCGTCCTGGGGATTTGCAAAGCCCTGCGGCAAAAATTTCTCCTCCAGCCATTGAGCTGTCTGCCGCTCTCCTCCAAAAGCATCGGTGATGCCGTCTGTCAAAAGGAGAATCAAGTCCCCATCCTTCAGACGCATGTCGTTTTTCTCCACACGCACCTGTTCCAAAATTCCAGCAGGCAAAGTATGGGCATAAACAGAAATGACCCGATTGCCCCGGCAGATAAAAGAAGCCACCGCTCCCAGCTTGATAAACTCCGCCTGTCCGTCGTAGAGGTCCACACTGCAAATATCCAGCGTTGCATAATTTTCCTCGGCACGCCGCAGAAGCAAAGCGGAATTGATGAGCTGTACCGCCAATTCCCGTGAAAATCCTGCCGCCGCAAACTGCTCCAACAGTTCAATGGCAGCCTTGCTTTCTGCCGCCGCTTTTTCTCCTGTGCCCATGCCATCAGACACTGCCAAAAGGGCAGTCCCTCTTTCACTTTCCAGAAAAGAAGATGCGTCGCCGCAGGGCTTGCCCATTTCTCCTGCCGCAAAAGCCGTTGCCGCCGTCAAAGCAAAAACAGGGGCTTCCACAAAAGTCAGCACACAGCCTTCCCCTTCCAGATGGCACACATTTTCGTCCACCTGTTCCATCTGCCGCCCCAGCGTCTTTCGTACCACAGGCAGGATAGCTTCCCGACAAATACCTCTGCCGTTGCATCCCCGCACCACCAGCCGCACTTGTTTTCCTCTGCCGCCTTTTTCCTCGGTGACCTGTACTTCCCGTACACGGATGCCAGCTTTCCGCAGGGCAAGGGTGAGGCTTTCCTGCAAATTCTCCAGAATGATGCAACCTGTATCCATCTGTCCCGTCAGTTCCTCCAGAATACCGCCTACGGCATCCAACTGCTGCCCCACCAGATTCCGGCACTCCTGCAATCTGCCTGCCCAAACCAAATCCTGTCGGTATCGCTCATAGACAGTACATACCGTTTGGGCAAAGGCTTCTTTTCGGGGGCATAACTCCTGAAACCATGGTGGAAGCTGTTCCGTAGTGACCCGTCCTGCCCCATCACAGCAGGACAAGGCGGAAAACGTCATGCTGTAAGTACGATACACTTCCTCATCCCAGCAATAGTGCGCCATGCCGCAGCTTTGGCAGACCTTCTCTGCCACCGTATCCACCAAGGCGGAAATCTCCTGTTTTCTCGTTTCTTCTTCGCCGCCGAATACCTTCGCCAGACCATGAAAAGCTTTCCCGAAGCCTCGCAAGCGTTCCTCCGCCATTTCCCGCATCTGGGTATACCGGTCTTTTGCCGCGTTTGCCTGCCACAGTCCCCCAGCCCCTGCCAGTATCTTTTTCGGCAGAAACAAAAACACCAAAGCACCGGCTCCCAGCCAAAGAAGCTGTTCCTTATTTTCAAATACAGGCTCGCCGTAAAAACTGAGCAGCACCGCCGTCATCCAGAAAGCCAGCCCAGCGAACAGCCTTCCAACATCTTTCAGGCATCCAGCCAACAATCCACCCAAAGCCAACACCGCAAACAGGGACAAATTCCCAACGCCGCAAGCAAAAAGCAGAAATCCCATAAGTGCACCTGCCGCCGCACCGCCGCCAACACCTTCCCGCCATGCGGCAATGAGCAAAAACAACGCCGTCAGCACAGAAAAGAGCCTGTCCTGCAAAAAAGGCAGTTCCATCTGTGCCGCTCCCGTCAAAGCGCCGCCCAGTATCAGAAGCACCGATAAGGTTTCCTCTCGGCTCCACACCGCCGTTCTCTTGGGGGCAAAAAGCACCCCTGACCCCTTCTGCACCAGCAGGGAAATGCCCAGCACCATGGCACTTTCCACCCCTGCCACCACAAAATAAAATGTCAGTCCACCCTGCCCTACGGCGTAAAAGCATCCGCCCAGCGCCATGGCAAAGGCACCTAACAGGGCTTTTTTCAAGGTTTCCTCCGCCGTAACAAAACGTCCCAATGTCAAATGGATGAGTGTTGCCGCCAAAAGCACCGCTCCATACTTCAATGCCACACCATTTCCCATGCCGCCTAGTGCCGCCGCTGACAATGCCAGCCAAAATACCCGACCACTGCCGAGAAACACCGTCAATATACTCATGGCAAGGGGATGTAAAATCTGCAATACTTCGCCGCCGCTCCAAAGATACACCATCGCCCATAAGGTGCCGTATCTTCCTGCCTGTGCCAAAGAAGTTTTCTGTTTCGCCTTAGGTGTAGGCGCAGGACGCAGGGCTTTCCCCAAAGGGGGCAATTTCTGTTCCGTTTCCAGTAAAATTTCCGTTTTTTCCATGTCTCTTTCCCTCCATAGCCATAGTTTACGGAAATATGCCTGTTTTTTTTGGCGAAACCTGTCTTTATCGTCCTGTTTTTTCCGACAAAAAAAGCCGTCCTTATTTGCTAAGAACGACTTTCTGTTATCTTTCCGGGTATGGGTGGTCTTTCCAGTACCACCATTTCAATTTTTCCGGGTCTTTCTCCTCATTTTCCGCATAGTAGACCGCCAATCGCCATACGTACAGGGCACAGGGGTCCACCCGAAAGCCCTTGGCAGCACAATCTTTTTCATAAATTTCCTGAGGGTCTTTCCCTTTCAGGTCTGCAATGGTATGGATGCCCTGCTGTTCCAGATAGGACGCCATTTTCGGTCCTACGCCGGGAATCTGGCACAACTCGTTTTTCATGGCAATCCCTCACTTTCGGAATTTCTTCACCACACGAATATCATCCCCGAAGAATTTCAGCACTTTATACTCCCGCAGACGGGAAGTGATGCGGTCTGAATACTGATTGGTGATGTCCTCAGGGTTCAGATTTGTGGAAATGATAACGGATTTATTCTTCAATTTCCGGTCATTGATGAGACGGAACAGTTCCGACGCTGTAAAGAGGGTAGCAAACTCTGTGCCCAAGTCGTCGATGATGAGCAGGTCTGCCTCCAGCAATTCCTTGTCCCATTCTTCTTTCTCCGCGTCTTCATCCTTGGAAAAGCGGATTTCTTCCAGTTTGCGGAACAGCTGCCCTGCCGTCAGGTACAGCACCACATAGCCCTGATCCAGCAGTTCTTTGGCGATACAGCTGCACAGGAATGTTTTTCCTAAGCCCGTTGCGCCGTAAAGGAGGAGGTTCTGTCCCCCATCGGCAAAGTTTTCCACAAAAGCCAGCGCCTGCCGCAAAATCTGCATGGCGTTTTCTCTGGGAGAAATACCTTCTTTTTTGGAAACCTGCTCGCTGTAAAGGCGCACATCAAAATGGTCGAAGTTTTCCACTTTCACAATATCCCGCACATTGGACTGGTCATAGAGCTTGTCCATAACTTTCTGTTTCAGGCAGGTACAGGGCACGTTATCCACATAGCCTGTATCTTTGCAGGTTTCGCAGACGTATTCCAGCTCCATATCTGCCGGAGTCAAGCCGATGCTTTCCAATAACATCCGCCGTTCTGTCTGCAATTCTTTCTGCTTTGCCCGCATTTCCACCAGGGCATCCTGCATATCGCCGGGCTTCAAAAGCACCAGTTTTGCGGTCTGTACCCCCAGCATGGAAAGGGTCTCGTCGATTTCCCGCACACGGGGCAAACGGCGGTAGATTTCTTCTTTCCGCTGACGGAGCTTTGCCGCCTGTTCCGTCCGCAGAGCGTCATATTCCCGCAGGATTTCTTTATAAATCTGTGTTCTGGTTGCCAAAATTTCTCACCTGCCTTACCATTCTCGTTGTTTTTCCCGTTCCAATCGTTCCAGTTCGTTATAGTCCCATTCCCGCTGGGTGTAGTTGATGAAACGATTCTGTCTTTGAGGCGCTGTCTGTCTGGGCTGCTCGGAAGCCTTCTGCTGGGCGCGTTTTGCTGCAAAGGCTTCATCCAGCTTGGCAATATCCGCCTGACTTTTCACCCCTGCCTGATGCCACTCACGCAAAATCTTATCCGCATAGGCAAAGCTGACGCCGCCCGTGCGCATGATGGTACGCTCGCAAGCCGTTACCACCACATCCAAGGGTAGTTTATACTCCCGCAGCCATTTTTTCATATACGTTTCTTCTTCCGGCGCAGGCAGACGTTTTCCCTGACCGAAAGCACGCATGATGGCGCCATAGCCCTCCTTGCGGATCTGCAAATATTCCTCCACGGCTTTCAGAGAATCCAAGCCTTCCTCTGCCCAGCCCATGGCAACTTTTTCGATATAATGCATCCCCCGTTTGCCACGGGAAACACAATAAGTCAACAGCAGATCAATGACTTCCAAAGGCAGTCCCAGCCAGTCATAAAAACTGAACAATGTCGCCATATCGCCGCTGGAAAGGGTCTTGCCCAATTTCTGCTGAGCAGACTGGAACAGCCGCTTCACATCCTCCCGTTTCAGATAACAGGACAATTCCGCAGGGGAATACTGGGGGCGTTCCGAGGGGATGGCTTTTGACCGGGACACCTGCGCCGTTTCTCTTGCAAAACAGTCCCGTTCCTCCCAATACCGCCATGCTTTCAGCACATCGCTTTCCAGTATTTCCAGTTTTTCCGCGATTTCTGCCGCTGAAGTCTTGCCTTCTGCCGCTTTTGTCATCAAAAAGACGGACACATACAGCGGGGGCGCTTTTGGCACTTCTTTTTCGATAAAATCTTTCAGAATACGGATTTCCTCCGCCATATCTCTCCCTCCTTTTCTCTACGTATACAGGGTTATTATACTACAAAACCCTTCCCTTCACAATAAAAGAGGAACCTGCTCAGCAAGTTCCCATTCAGAAAACATTGTCTTTCTTTTTCCGATTTCTGAATGGGAACTGCGATGGCTTTCTTCAGAAGAAAACATATCCCATCAAATCTCATCACAACAAGAAAGCTGAAATCCTCTGATTTCAGCTTTCTTTGTTTTCTTATGAAGAAGCCCCTAAAGGGCATCACTGATTTTTATTTTTGATGTGGGCATTGAAATAGTAAATGATGAAACTCAGTACCACCACTGTCAGCAAAGCCACCACGAAGATACGGGAGTCTTTGACGGCAATGAAGATGGCAAGCAGTCCCAGAAAAATACTGATGGCGTACATGATGAGTACCGCCTTTTTCTGACTGAAACCATGGTCGATGAGTTTATGGTGCAGATGCCCTCTGTCTGCCTGCATGATGGGCTGATGTTTCGCCATACGACGAAGCATGGCAAAAATGGTATCAAAAATAGGCAGACCAATACAGAAAATACTTACTACCAGCGCCAGCAGGGCATAGCCTTTGAACACGCCCAGAATACTGGTTACTGCCAATACAAAGCCCAAAAATGTGGAGCCTGTATCCCCCATGAAGATTTCCGCGGGGTTAAAGTTACGGGGCAAGAAGCCCAGACACGCCCCAGCCAGAGCCGCTGTCAGCACTACCGCTGTGGTGGTACCTGTCATGATGCACAGCACCATGAGGCTCAGGGCCGCAATGCCTGTTACCCCTGCCGCCAGACCGTCCAGACCGTCGATAAGGTTTACGGCGTTGGTAACCCCAACGATCCACACCAGCGTAATGGGAATACTTAATTTCTGCAATGTTGCCGTTACAGGCCACAGCACAATCTGAATCTGTGTGCCGGAAAAAATGACGATCAGCGCCGCTACAATCTGCACGCAGAATTTCAGTTTTGCCGGCAGGTCTTTCATATCGTCGATCATGCCCAGCACCGCAATGATGCCAGCGCCTACGATAAAGCCCACAAACTGTTTCGGACTCATGCTGCGGTCAAAGAAATAGACCATGAGCACGGTAACGAGAAAGCCCAGCACAATGGCAACGCCGCCCATACGAGGCATGGGTTTTTTATGTACCCCTCTGTCTTTGGGATAGTCAATGGCGCCCACTTTTGCGGAAAGCCATTTTGCGAAAGGTGTTGTCACCAGCGTAATGGCAAAAGCGCAGGCAAAAGCCGCAATATATAACAACCAGTTATGCTCTACCAAAAAAATTCACTCCTAACCCTTTCGGCAAGCGCCGAAAAAAGGAACCCAGTTTATTTCGTACCGAAAATACGGTCACCGGCGTCCCCCAGACCAGGCACAATATAGCCATGGTCATTGAGACATGTATCATAAGCCGCTGCGTAGATATCTACATCAGGATGGGCTTCCTGTATCTTTTTCACGCCTTCGGGCGCAGCCAGAATACACAGGAAAATGATTTTCTTTACGCCTTTATCCTTCAAAAATCCGATGGCAGCTTCCGCTGTACCGCCTGTTGCCAGCATGGGATCTGTCAGAAAAACGGTTCTTTCTTCCACATCGGCAGGCAGTTTGCAGTAATATTCCACAGGCAGCAATGTATTGGGGTCACGATACAGACCGATATGACCGATTTTTGCTGTGGGCATGAGCCGCAGCAGACCTTCTGTCATGCCAATACCTGCACGAAGAATAGGCACAATGGCAAGTTTTGTGTCGATGGTGCGGCACTGTGCCACATCCACCGGTGTCTGTACCTGGATTTCTTTCAAGGGCAGGTCTCTGGTAGCTTCATAGGAAAGGAGCATAGCTACTTCGCCGATGATCTCACGAAATTCCTTTGCGCCAGTTTCTGCATCACGCAGCATTGCCATTTTGCTCTGGATCAGCGGATGTTCCGATACGAATAATTTACTCATGGATTTCCCCTTTCTCAATCTTCGATCTGTTTGATTCTTCTGATATGGCGTTCATCGTTGGAAAAAGGTGTTTCCAAGAATGCTTTTACGATCTCCAGTGCCAGACCAGGACCTGTCACACGTGCGCCCATAGCCAGAATGTTGGCATCGTTATGTTCTCTGGTTGCTTTTGCGGAGAACACATCGCCGCACAGCGCTGCACGGATGCCTTTGACTTTGTTTGCCACAATGGAGATACCGATGCCTGTGCCGCAGATCAGGATACCTTTATCGCATTCGCCGTCTGCTACCGCATGGGCAACCAGTTTGCCATATACGGGATAATCCACGGATTCTTCGGAGAATGTACCGTAATTTTTATAAGGAATGTTGTTTGCGTCTAAATAAGCGATAACTTCCTTCATCAGAGGGAAACCGCCGTGGTCACAACCAAGTGCTATCATTTTTCTTCTCCTTTCGCTTCAATGAAACGGTATCCGGCAGACTTCTGGAGCCGGTTCATGATTGCCAGTCCTTCCCCTTCCAGTGGGAATACTTCCGCGTATACCGTATCTGCTTCCAAGAAATCGAATTTGCGCAATACTTTAAACAGATTAGCGCCCACTTCCTCCAGATTTTCCCGACTGCCCACAGACAGGACGATGTCCGCTGTATAGCCGTCTTTGGATTCTTCTGTGGCAAGGACGCCGACTTTTTTCCCTGCTGCTTTTTCCTGTGCCGTCAGGGCATTGATCTTCGCCTGAACCCCTTCTCCACGCACCAGATACACTTCCGCTCTGGGAGAATAATGGGTGTACTTCATGCCGGGGGCTTTGGGACGCAGTCCTTCCTGGGGTTTCTGCAAAATGGCAGGGTCTACGGTCACTTCGCCCACAAAAGGCTCCATCATTTCCTTTGTGATGGCACCGGGACGGAGAATCATCGGGGGTGTTATAGAAACATCCACAATGGTGGACTCCAGTCCCCACTCTGCCGCGCCGCCATCGAGAATCATGTCAATCTTCCCATCCAGATCGAAAGCCACATGGGATGCCCTTGTGGGGCTAGGCTTGCCGGATGCGTTGGCACTGGGCGCCGCAATGGGCAGACCTGCCGCACGGATCAGCGCCATGGCAACAGGATGTGACGGAAAGCGCACTGCTACCGTATCCAGTCCGCCAGTGACGGAATCAGGCACAATATCCGTTTTTGGGAAAATCATGGTCAATGGACCCGGCCAGAAAGCATCCATGAGTTTCTGCGCCGCCGCAGGAATCTCCCGCACAATGGGACGCAATTCACTGATTTGGGAGATATGCAGGATCAAAGGATTGTCGGAAGGACGACCTTTTGCCAGATAAATGCCTTTGCAGGCTTCACCGTCCAGACCGTTGCCTCCCAAACCATAAACCGTTTCTGTTGGGAAAGCAACCAGACCGCCTCTTTTGAGGATTTCAGCGCCTTCGGCAATGATGTCTGCATCGGGCTGCAGGGGGTCAACCTTGCGCAAAATGGTTTTCATAATCTTACAGGTTTGCTCCGCAGCATTTTTTGTATTTTTTGCCGCTGCCGCAAGGGCAAGGGTCATTGCGTCCGATTTTTTCGCCTTTGACGATGGTTCTGGAGCGTTTCTGTTCCAGTGTCAGACGTTTTCTTGTGTCTGCGTCAAAGATGCCGTCCCACTGGGGCAGCTGATACAGGTGTTCTGCATGGTATTCTACCATTTTCTTGAACAGACGTTCAAAGTCGATGTCCAGCACGATAGCTGTATCTTCTTCCAGTGTTGTCATTTCGTAAGGTGTAGGCAGTACATCGTTGATGCCATCCACGAAAGCCACGATTTCTTCTGTGGTCATGGAGAAACGTTCTGCCAGTTCTTTCACAGTACCTTCCAGCTTTGTCAGCTTATTTGCCAGAATATATTCATAGATGTGCTGTTCCTTGGGCAGGTATTCATCCCAAATCGCATCCACACTTCTGCCTTCTTTGGAAAATGCTTTTTCCATCCAGCTTTCATACAAACTCATATCATTTCTCTCCTTTAACTTTATCATCCATTCTTTCGCAAAAAACTTGCTCTTTGCAATCATAATATAATTTTGCCCGATTTGCAACAAAAAATAGCAATTCCGCCTCTGTGGCTCCTAAAAATCCGCAAAAAAACACAGGTACACTGTAAGGGGCATCTTCAGAAGAAAACAAAAAAAGCTGAAATTCTTATCATAACAGAGGATTTCAGCTTTCTTATTTTATGGAGATATTGGATATGTTTTCTTCTGAAGACAGCCGTCGCAATTCCCCTTAAGAAATCAAGAAAAAAATGCAATGTTTTCTTAAGGAGAATTTGCTTAAGCATCCTGTGTTTTTTTCTGTCATACTGCCGCGGCAGCCAGTTCTCTTTCGGAAAGCAAGCAGGTGCCCGGCGGTAAAAGTGCCGCAATCCGCTCCAGCAATTCTTTCCAGATGGATTTTTTCTCTTTTTTCACCGGCGGCTCCAGCAGAACCCCTGTGATGTCTTTCTCTCTGGCAAAGCGGCTGATGTACGCTGCCACGTCCTGCTCACAGCACAGGCAGACCTGCCCGCCCAGCCGGCACCCATAATCTGCCAGCCGCTGCATTTCGTACATTTCTCCGCTTTCCAGTATATTTTCGCCCTGCGCTACATGCAAGATGTATAAATCCCCGTTGCCTGCCTTTGCGGCATCTTTGGCCAGTTCCATGAATCTTTTGGATTCTTTCCCCGCCGTTACCAGCACCAGTATGTTTTCTTTTTTTGTTTTCATGAAGGTTGCCTCCTTACATCATTCGCCAGTTTCCCTGTATGGCGAAAATTTTGTTTTTCAAAAGCTACCATACACTCCATGTTTATCATAACCCATAAATCTTAGAAAACACCGATGGTTTCTCTTAATTCTTTCTTACAAAACAAAAGAGAGGACTGGCTTTTGCCAAATCCTCTCTCAGGGTGTCGTCAAAGGCTCATTTCATGGGGACCTTTGACGAGTAGACAGAAGTATAAAGCCGAAGTTCCATCAGCTAAATGCCTTGAAACTCCGGCTTTTCCTCGTCAGAAGTGAATTCCGACTGCGGATTCCATTTGGGGAACCCCACACCGCAAGAGATGCGGACAGCCATTTATGGCTGGCATTTGCGAAGCAAATGTGTTGACCCTTTTGTTCCCCAACCCCTTCCGCGTTCTTGAAAAAGTGTAAAACTTAGTTTTTCTTCAGTCTGAGATAGAATCGGCTTTTGCCATATCCTCTCTGTTTTTTCTTATTCTTCTGTCAGGACATCATCCTGCATAGATTCATCTTCCAACTGGTTCTGCATATCGCTGTCATCCAGCACATCTTCTGTATCACTTGTCACATCTTCCGCAGGCATATGTGTCACAGAGGGAGTACCATTTTCCAGTGTAAATGTGATGGTGTCGCCGTCTTCCAGCACAACATTGTCCCAGATCTGCTCTGTACCGTCTGTGAATGTCATCTGCACCTGCCAGCCGTTTTCCACCACAGGCACCATACCATTCAGGGTAACAGGAACGGAAAAACCGTTTTTCCATTCGGATTCCTTCAGCATATTATCTGTCCAATCGTCTTCTTCTGTGGGACGAATTTTCAGGGCAGATGCGCCTTCCCCTGTTTCATTGATGAAAGTCATGTTGTAGGAAACTTCCTGCTGGGGCACTTCTTCTTTCCCACAGCCGGCAAAAGCCGCAACGGCACACATCAATGTCAATACCAAAACCAGTTTTTTTCTCATATTCCAAATCCTCATTTCTATCTTTCTTTATTCTGCTGTGTAGGGTTCAAATGTGATGCTGTTGATGATCACATCTTCCAGTGGTTTGGAATTTTCATCTACATCCACAGCAGCAATGGCATCCACTACATCCATTCCTTCAATGACCTGACCGAAAATGGTATAAGGGTTGCCGTAAACATATTCCAAATGCACTGCGCCGCCATGTTCCCGATAATAATCCATGACGCTTTCGGGATAGAGCTGGCTGAGTGTATAAAATTCATCGCCAATGGTAACGCCCATTTCTTCTTCGTTGTTGTCACGAGCATCTTCCAGGGCTTTCAGATAATCCTCTGTGACAGTCTTTGCCTGCACAATGAAGAACTGGCTGCCGTTGGTGTTGGGTCCTCTGTTTGCCATGGCAACAGCGCCGTTATAAAAATGCAGGTTCGGGGAAACTTCATCCTCGAAGTCCTCTCCCCAGCAGCTTTCACCGCCAGTACCTGTGCCTGTAGGGTCACCAGTCTGAATCATAAAGTCCTCAATGACACGATGAAATGTGAGTCCGTCATAGTAGCCGTCCTTTGCCAGTGTTTTGAAGTTTTCCACTGCCTTAGGTGCTTCTTCGGGGAAGAAACGCATTTTTACCACGCCTTTGGAAGTGTCGATCACAGCGATTTCTTCGCCTTCTTCGGGCATCTGTGCCTGCAGATTCACATATTCCCCTGTAGATTCTGTATCAGTTTCTGCATTTGTTTCATTGCCGCATCCTGCTGCTGTGAACATCAAAAGTCCTGCCAGAATCAAACTGATATATTTTTTCATCATTGTTTTCCTCCTGCCTGCTTTTTTCATCTCATACATGAGAAATATTGTATTACACGCAAAAAGTCTGTGTCAATTTGTTTTTCTTAAATGTTTATTAAAATTGGCGAATCAGGGACATGACTGCTTCCACGCCGTTATTCTGGGTACTCTTTTCCATAGCTGCAATATAGGTTTCCCTGTTTGCATAAAGTTCACGCACTTTTTCTTCCATGGTTGCAGCTGTCAGTTCTTCTTCCGGCAGCACCATGGCAAAGCCCTGTTTTTCGTAGGACGCAGCGTTCAAAATCTGGTCGCCGCGGCTTGCCTTTGCGGAAAGCGGAATCAGCAGATGGGGCTTTTTCAGTGCCAAAAACTCGGAAATGGAGTTGCTGCCCGCACGAGCAATGATGACATCTGTCGCCGCGAACAGGTCTGCCAGCTCATCGGTGACATACTCAAACTGACGGTATCCCTTTGTGCCTTCCAGACTTTCTTCCTTATGACCTTTGCCGCAAAGGTGGATGATGTCAAAATCCTTCAGCAAAGAAGGCAGACTTTCCCGCAGAGCGTCGTTGAGCTTCACTGCCCCCAGAGAGCCGCCCATCTGCAGCAGCACAGGCTTTGTGCCATCAAAACCGCAGATTTCCAGACCTTTCTGTCTGTCGCCTTTGAACAGTTCCGCACGGATGGGTGTGCCTGTGTGGATGCCCTTTTCCTTGGGAACATATTTCAGTGTTTCCGGGAATGTGGTGCAGACTGTTTTCGCAAAAGGCATCGCGATTTTGTTTGCCAGACCCGGTGTGATATCAGATTCGTGGATGATAACAGGAATCTTGTTTTTCTTTGCCCCCAGCACTACAGGCACTGCCACAAAGCCCCCTTTGGAGAATACCAAATCGGGTTTCAGCTTTTTCAGCAGTTTGGTAGCTTCGCTGACACCTTTCACCACACGGAACATATCGGTGATGTTCTGTCTGGACAGATAACGGCGCAGTTTCCCCGTAGGGATGCTGTAATAAGGCACGCCTTCCGCCTCAATGAGTTTCTTTTCAATGCCGTTTTCGGAGCCGATATACAAAACTTCCCAGCCTTCCTGCCGCAGCAAAGGCAGGATTGCCAGATTGGGCGTCACATGGCCCGCTGTGCCGCCGCCTGTCAATACGATTCGTTTCATAGAGATTCACCCCTGTAATATACTATTTTTCACCGTTTCCTATCATAACAGAAAAAATGGGCAACTGCCAGAAGATTTCTATTTTTTCTGAAAAAAAGGCGATTTTATGCAAGTCCCACCTTTCTTGTGCATAGATATGATAGAAAAAAGCAAAGGAGACTGACAAATATGTACCCATATAATCGCAATACCCATTATTTCCAGCGGCAAAGCCTGACAGCGAGAGAAGCCAAAGACCCTGCCATTGCAGAACTGGCAGAGGACGACCGTCTGCTGGCGCTGCTGAAAGTTGCCGCAGAGGAAACCGCCCAGCTTGCCAACCGCTACCGCCGGTTGCTGACGGAAGCCCCTGTCCTTTCCCCCTCTGCCGATATGCTCAAATCCATGTATCTGGACGAGAAAAAGCATCTGAAAAACCTGCGGGAAGCCCTGTTTCTCATTACGGGAGAAACACCGGAAACCCCTGACGAAAGCCAGACCCCTTCCACGCTGGAGGTCATCGACCCCAAAACTTATCTGGAAGAAACCCTCATGCAGGAACTGGATGCGGCAGATTTCTACCGGAATTTCTTTCTGGCAGTGCCTGACGGTGCCCTCCGTGACCTGTTTTTCGAGATTCTCACGGACAAACAGAGCCACGCCAACGCATTGACCTATCTGTTCAGCAAATATTTTTGAACAAAAATCTGTGCAATCTCCTTCCTTTCGTGCTATACTGATAGCAAATCACATACGAAAGGATGAATACTTATGAGCGACTGTATTTTTTGTAAAATCGTGTCGGGGGAATTTGGCTCCGCCACTATATATGAAAACGATGAATTTAAGGTAATTCTGGACCGTTTCCCTGCCAACGAAGGTCATGTGCTGATTCTGGTGAAGGAACACGTTGCCAACATCTTTGAAATCGATCCGGACAAAGCCGGCAGACTGTTCCGTCTGGCTGCCATCATTGCCAGAGAAATGAAAGCAAGACTGGGCTTTGACCACATGAACGTGATGCAGAACAACGGCACCGTTGCCGGTCAGACTGTATTCCATTTCCATCTGCACCTGATTCCTCGTTATGAAAACGACGGCATCACCATTGCATACAAACCCATGGATCTGACAGACGAACAGATCGAAGACATGCGCAAAAAACTGGAAATGAGCCTGTAAACAGACACAAAAACCCCTTTCTTTTGAAAGGGGTTTTTTTATGCCTTTTTTGCGAAAAATTCACCAACAACCCCTAGGAGTTCTGCACAAAACCTGCTTTTCGCCCCCTGCGCATCCTTCACAAAAATGCGTTTTTGCCCCATTTCTCCTTTGATTTTGGGCAAAAAACAGTGATACACTGAATACGAAGGGTTTTTCTGGGAAATCCTAAAAACAGCACAGGAAAAGCGAAAGGAGTGTTTTCATGTATCGAAAAGATCAGTTGGTTTTTTATGGCAATACAGGCGTATGCCGTGTGGCAGACGTTGCGCCCCTTCCCCAGCAAAAAGATGGCCGCCTATACTACACCCTGATTCCGCTTTTCTCCCCTTTTTCTGAAACCATCCACGTTTCCGTTTCCACCCGGGCATTCATGCGTCCCGTCATTTCTGCTGCTGAGGCAAAAAGCTATCTGGACAACATCAGCCACATCTCCGCGGAGCCTTTCCGCAGCCGGGACCACAAAGAAACAGCCAATCACTACAGCGAAATGCTGAACACCCACGACTGTATGCAGTATTTGCAGCTGATGAAATCCCTTTATCAGAAAATCGAAGAAAACGCCCGTGTGGGAAAACACATTTCGCAAACAGAACAGCGGTATCTGAAACAGGCGGAATGCCTTCTTTATGGGGAACTGGCGGCAGCTCTTGGCAAAGAGCCGGTAGAAATCCGCACAGAAGTACAGCAGCGTTTTGCAGAAGAAAAGCAACTGGCGTAATCAGGACCACCGGCTTAGCCGGTGGTTTGCTCTGCCCCTAGAAGGGGCTCTTACCAGCAGCGCTTGCAAGCGCATTGAAAGTCCGCCAAGTGCTCTACTTTCTCAACTGCCGCCCTTGGCGGCTATTTTTATTTGTTCCCTTTTACTTTTTCACCCGTGAACGGGTCAATGTACTCACTTAAACTTATTTGATCTGCCATCCAATCTTCTTTTAATTGATTGTTGATATATTCCCGGATCTTTTTTGTATTCTTTCCTACTGTATCAACATAATATCCTCTGCACCAAAATGTTCTATTTCCATATTTGTATTTTAAATTTGCGTGCCTGTCAAAAATAATTAAAGAACTTTTCCCCTTTCAAATATCCAACTATTTCTGATACGCTGTATTTGGGCGGTATGCGAAAAAACATGTGTATGTGATCTGGACAACATTCTGCTGCTATGATTTCTATTCCTTTTCTTTCGCATAATTCTCTAAGTATTTTTCCTATTTCCGCTTTCATCTTTCCATATATTACCTGTCTTCTATACTTTGGTGCGAATACAATATGATATTTACATTCCCAACTTGTATGTGCTAAACTATTCATATAAAAACCTCCTATGCTTTCTTGTGTCTTGGCGGACTCAAGATAATTATAGCATAGGAGGTTTTTGCTTGAAGCTGAAGCTCACTGATTCCCCCGGCATAGCCGGGGGTTTTTATTGGATTTACCAATAAGAAAGCTGAAATCCTATATCATGATAAGGATTTCAGCTTTTTTTGTTTTCTATGAAAATGTCCCTTATGGGTTCACGGTTCTTTTTTCATTATGTCATACTTTCGTTGTGTTTCAAACGGAAATATAGTGTTCCCGCAACAATTAAGGAAATTGAATCTACAATGGGCTGTACCCACATACATCCATAAAGAGGCATTAGACGATCCATCAAAAAGAGCAGAGGAATATCCAAAACACCTTTCCGCAACACAGAAGTGATGAGAGATTCTTTTACTTTCCCCATGGCCTGGAACTGGATAATCATTGGATAACACAGGGACATCATAGGCATTGCTGTAACCATTCTCCGCAAAAATCCAGCACTGTACGAAATAGTTGTTGCATCCTCGATGAACAAGGCAGACAGCTGTGGCGCAAACAATTCATAGCAAACCAAGCAAAGCAGGGAAAAAGAAAGAGAAATCATGCAGCCAAAGCGGAAGGATTTTCGCCTCCTGGTTTGGTTGCCAGAAGCATAATTATATGCCAGCAAAGGTAGCAACCCACTAGATACACCAATGGAAAAATAAAGGGGCAATTGGTCAAGCTTTTTAACAATACCCAATGCAGCAACCGCTTCTGTTGCATATTTCGATACAAATTTTGCCTGCGCCGCAATGGCAACCACCGTTAAGGCATATTGTACTGCGGATGGAAATCCTACAGACAATATGCTTTTCAAATGCAATTTCGCGTACCGTAAGTATTTCGGATCAATATGAATTACAGAGTTTTTTCTCATTCGATACAAAGAAATCAGGAAAAATACCGTTGCCAAAACATTGGAAAGAGCTGTTGCCATACCTGCACCGACAGCACCTAATCCAATAAACTGTGGCAATACAAAGAGTGGGTCTAAAACGATATTGATAATCCCACCCAAAGAAACGCCAAAGGATGCCAAGCCGGCACTGCCTTCTGAACGGATCAGATTGGCAAGAAGGGTATTCAAAACCGTAAAAGGACCGCCTAAAATAACCACGTATTTTGCATATCCCATAGTAAGCTCAAAAGTTTCTTCCGTTGCGCCACAAAGAAATAGAATCGGACGAGACAAAATAAAAAATACCAGTGAAAACAGGCAGGCGCAAATCAATCCACCCCAAAAGGAAACAGATGCAATCTGCTTGGCACGCAATGTTTGTTTTTTGCCCAAAGCTCTGGCAATGGCACTGGCTCCGCCCACACCAAACAAATTGGAAATTGCAGTAAGCATGACAAAAGAGGGTGCGGCAATGGTAATGGCAGCCGTCTGATGTGGATCATTAAGCATTCCGACAAAATAAGTATCTGCCAAATTGTAAATAAGTGCAATCATTTGGCTGACAATGGCAGGAATAATCTGTTTACACACAGCCTGATGAACGGGCAGCGTTTCAAAAATAGCAGTGCGATTTGCAGCAGTCATGACAGCATCTCCTTTTCTTCATTTTTAATATTCTCATAAGCCATTTTCAGCAGGCGGTAGAATGTTTCCTGTTCTTCCTCTGTCATACCAGACAATAGCCTTAATACAGTCATTTCTCGATTATGTGCCATCTTTACTCCTAAATCTTTTCCATTTTCAGTGGGAGAAATACTACGACAACGTCCATCTACTACAGATGGCGTTAAGGAAACAAGACCTTTTTCTTCAATTCTCTGTACCAGCCCACGGGCAGTTTGATGGGTAATCTCTAAATAATCCTTCAAATCTGTTACAGTGCTTTCTGGATTTGCCAAAAAATATTGAAGACTATCAGCCTGACTGGTTGTCAAACCGAGGGCTTCCAAGTGACGATTTCTATTTTTGATAAGCGTATTTGCCAATTTTAAAATCAAACGTCCTAATTGATGTGCATCCTCATAATTCATCGTATCCTTCCTTTCCGAATCATATTCCTATAAACACAATTATTGTACAGCTTGCTGTATATATAGTCAATGATCGTCCACTTAAAAATCATAGTTTTATCCAGAAATAAAGAAATTTGTCTGAAAAGCATAAAAAAACAGTTAAGATTACTGAATTTCCCTTTAAAAATCAATATTTTTAGTGCATGATATTGAAAAATCCATTTTACGACAAAAGGAGGGAATTTTAATGGAGTCTTATGATTTTTTGCTGTTTGTTGCGGTCATCCTGCTATCTACCAAAATATTTAGTTTACTTTCGCAAAAAGTAAATATGCCACAAGTTGTCGGTGCACTTTTAGTAGGTGTACTTTTAGGTCCAAGCTGTTTGAACATCTTACACGAAACGGATTTCCTTGAGAAATCAGCAGAAATCGGTGTCATTTTTCTGATGTTTCTGGCTGGGCTTGACACTGATTTGGAGGACTTGAAAGCAACTGGTAAATCTTCCATTATCATTGCCTTCGTTGGTGTTTTGATTCCTCTTGGAAGCGGATTTTTGACGTACTATCTGTTCTTCCATGGAGAAAGACCCGATTCTGTTTTATTCTTAGAAAGCGCTTTTATCGGTACTGTTTTAACAGCAACATCTGTAAGCATTACAGTTGAAACGCTGCGGGAAATGGGAAAATTGCGCGGAAGAGTAGGGGCTTCTATTCTTGGTGCAGCCATCATAGACGACATCTTAGGGATTATCGCTTTGACTGTCATCACCAGCTTTACAGCGCCTGACGTTAAAATCTGGGTCGTATTGATAAAAATTGTATTATTCTTTGTTTTTATCGGTGTTTGTGGATTTTTTGTATTCCGCTTGTTCCGAAAACTGGAAATCGTCTATGGTACCAAAAGAAGAGTTGCCATTTATGCTGTTTCTTTTTGTCTTTTGATGGCATATATTTCAGAAGTATTTTTTGGTGTTGCAGACATCACAGGAGCATATTTTGCAGGATTGATACTGTGTAACGTTACAGAAACAAAATCCTATATTGCATCAAAAATCAATATTACGTCCTACATGTTTTTCACGCCAATCTTCTTTGCAAGCATGGGGATCAAAACAATTGTAACAGACATGTCGACGGAACTGATTCTCTTCACCATTGCACTTTTGCTGGTTGCCATACTTTCTAAAATTATTGGCTGTGGATTTGGTGCAAAGTTATGCGGATTCTCAAATATGGATTCCTTAACCATTGGAGTAGGGATGATTTCCAGAGGGGAAGTTGCATTGATTGTTGCGCAGAAAGGGGAGCAGGCTGGACTGATATCCGATTCGCTTTTCCCTGCCATTGTCCTTGTTGTTATCGTAACAACACTAATCACACCAATTTTGTTGAAACTCGTTATGCAGGCAAGTGATCGAAAACAAGCAGCGCAATGTGAAACATAAAATATTTGGAAGCATAACAAAAGGTCGTTCCATCAGAAATATGATAGAACGACCTTTTTATGTGTTTAAAAAAATTTCCAATTATGATGCGCTATTCAGATTTTCCAGTGCCAAATTTACATTTTCAATCTGATTAGAATCTGGATATGTGGATTTGATCTTTTCATAATATTCTTTAGCTTTAGCAGTATCCTTTTCTTCTTCTGCGATTTTAGCTAAATAGTAATAGGCATCATCAATGAAGTTTTCTGATGTTGTGTAGTTCAAGCACTTTTCCAGATAAGGCTTTGCATCTGTGAAATTATTGCTCAAAAATTCACTCTTTCCTTTGGTATATAAGGAATTCGCAGCCTGCGGATAAGCTTCTGTTTTCACAGATTCGTATTTCTGTAAATCTTCATCACTAAACCCAACTGTTTCAATGCTGTCTAATGTAGTAACACATTCTTCAAATTGCTTATCATTCAGCTGAGAAACTGCTGTTTCCAGTAATTCCAGATTTGCCTGTTTTGTTTCCTCGCTGCGAAGCTGTTTATTTTCTGCTTCCAGTGTGGTTACTTTTTCGCGCATTGCCAATACTTCTTCAGGTGTCATATTGGTTTCGCCCTGATAACTTTCTACCTGTGCCTGTAATGTTTCGATGGTTTTATCCTTATTTTCATTGATTGCTGGCAATACCAGTACAAGCAAAACAAGTGCTGTTGCCACAATACCAACACCAAAAGCAATCAGATCACGGTGTTCTAATGCACCGATCTTTTTCTTTTCAGAACGTTTATAACGGGGCATAGGGGGAGCACTGTCTGTTTTTTTCACAGAAATTCCCTGTGCAACCTCTGCACCCGCAGCACGTTTTTTCTGCTTGCCAACAGAACCCCTACGTTCCTTACCAAGTTCCTGACTATAGCGAAGAGCAATGGGGTTATTCACATCTTTACGCAATACTGCATCTATAAAGTGCTGCGCACGTTTTTCGTTATGCTCCATCAGACAACATAAAGTCATCAAGTTATAGGCATCAATAAATCCAGGACTTAGGTCCAGACTCTTTTTCAACTGAATAATGGCTAGATCATCGCTTCCCTGATGGAGATAATGCAGTGCCTGATTGTACAAACGCACAGCATCATTATATTGATCCATCTCTCTGGCATGTCTCTGCAAATATTCAATATATCCGGCAGCAGGGTTATTTTCGCTGACCAAAGAATTGCTGACAATCCAATGCTTCAAAGCATCTGCCATTCGTCCGGTTTCCGCATAAACCAACCCAAGGAGGTTACGCGCCTGATAGTTGTTCTTATCAAATAAAATACTTTGTTCCAACAAGGTAGCCGCCGCAGAAAGATCCTGCGCCAAAGCCGCTTCCAAACCATCGTTATATAAACGAATGGAAGCATTACGTGCTTTTTTAAAGATATATGTATCTACACCGCAGGAAGGGCAGAGAAAGCCATTTGGAACAGTATTGCCACAGTTAGGGCATTTCATATCCATCGACTCCTTTACGCTTCCTCAGCCTGGCTGGCAGAGGTATCCTGTGATTTGTTTTCTTTCGCAATATGCTGTAAAATATCCAGCAGATCCTGCATCTGAGAAGGCTGCAGGGCACTTTGTATATCATCCAGCTCCATCAGTGGCTGGTATTTTTTCAATTCTTCTTTAAAGTTCAACATTTATATATTCCTCCAATCACAATGAAAGTATATATTCTCGAATTTCGCCAATCATGTATAAAGAACCGCAGCACAGTATCATATCGTTTTCATCTGTAATTTCCAAAGCGCGGTCAAAAGCCCGTGGAATTTCTTTTTCCAGTATCACCGGTTTATGGAAATGTGCTGTTGCTTTCGCCAAAGAATCCAAATCTAGTTTTCTTTCGCTCAAAGGCTCTGTTAAAACAGCTTGATGAATCAGTGGAAAAATTTCCGACAACATCAAAGGGTATTCTTTATCACCCAATACACCAAGTACCAGTGTGATTTTTCTCCCATTCACATAATGCGGGAGGGATTGTGCCAGTTTTGCAATACCATCTGCATTATGGGCGCCATCCAAAAGTACAAGTGGATGCTGTTTTAAAACTTCCATGCGTCCATGCCAGAAAGCATGCAAAATTCCTCTGCGAATGGTTTCTTCTGTCAGAGGCAGCCCAAGTTGCTGCAAAATCGCACAGGCATTCAATACGGTTATACAATTGGCAATCTGGTAATCGCCCGGAAGGGGCAGTGTCAATTCTTGATAATCAATAAGATGATTTTTCACGGAAAAAATTGTTCCGTCAAAATCCTGTTTATGAACGGAAATCTGATTTTCAGTTTCGCAGTAAAAAGGTGCAGAAAGGGCTTGTGCCATTTCCTTAGCCATATTATATACTATTTTTTCCTGAGAATACAACACCACAGGACAATTTTTCTTGATGATTCCGCATTTTTCACGGGCAATATCAGAAAGTGTATTTCCGAGATAATCCATATGGTCCATGCTAATGGACATAATCAGACTCAAAAGGGGTGCTTCAATGACATTGGTTGCATCATATGTACCGCCCAGTCCAACTTCCATGACCGCAATATCAACTTTTTCTTCAGCAAAATAATGAAAAGCAGCTGCGGTTACAATTTCAAAAAGTGTGGGCACATCTTCTCCGTTCGCTGCCATTGCTTCGCAATGATGACGCATCAGGGTGATTTCTGCCGCAAACTGTTCATCAGAAATTTCCTGACCATTGATAACAAACCGTTCGTTATAACGATGCAGATGTGGTGAAGTGTAGGAAGCTGTTTTACAGCCGCTTTCACGCAGCACAGAAGAAAGCATTGCCACAGCAGAACCTTTGCCATTGGTTCCAGCTACATGAATGCAGCGCAGTTTTTTTTCAGGATTGCCAAGTCTTTTCAGTAAAGCCTGAATACGAGATAATCCAGGGACAGAAGCAAATCCCACTTCCTCTTCCAAATATTTGATTGATTCCATATAATTCATGTTACACACCTCTGCTTTCAGTCTGTATTTCATTATATCAGGTATGGAATTTTCTGCAAGTTTCTTTGAAAATCTACAGGATTTTTTAGGATTTTTTTAAATATAGTACAACAGTAAAGAAAAGGTTGTCGGAAATGAAGGAAAAAGGTATAATAAGTAAGATTGAGAAATCAAAGGAGGAAGCTAGATATGGATGAACACAGCAATCGAAGCGATGAACAGGCAAGCCAGCAGCAAAGCCGCACACCTGAACAGCGACGTTCGATGCAAAGAGATATGGAAGAAGAATTTTCCACCACTTATTTTCCCCGCAGGGACAGAAGCAATACTACCTATTATGGACAGCATTCTTCCCACACTGCTGTACCACGGGAAAAAGCAAAAGTGAAAGAAGAAAAACCGACAGAGCCTCTGATCACAGCGGAAACAGGCATTACCAAAGTACCCAAAAGAGATGCGGAATTTGAAAACACATATGTTCCACGCAGAGCTTCCAGAGAAGATGAATGGAACAGCCGAATCGAAAGGGAACTGCAGGAAACTGCCATGTACCGGAAAAGTGAACCTGCAAGGGAACGCAGAGAAACTGCCCGTAAAGAAACAACACGACGGGATACTACACGCAGAGAAAATGCGCATAGAGAAACGGTATATCGTGAACCCAGCAGCCGAACCATGTCAGATCGTTCCAAACAGAAAAAACATAAGCGGAAAATGACAAAAGGCTTCAAAGGCTTTATTGTTCTTATGGTTGCCTTCATTATTGGCTTCTGTTCTTTCCAGTTCATGAAAAGCATCATGATGATGGATGGCAGCACAGAAAACCTCACTGGTGAAACCGTTTCTGTTACCATTCCTTCTGGTTCTACCACATCGGATATTGCGAATATTCTGAAAGAACAGGGATTGATCTCCAATACCTTTACATTCCGCTTAAGCAGTAAAATCAATGGCTATGACGGTACTTATCAGATGGGTACTTATGATGTGGATACAGGTATGACACCAACACAGATCATGGCACTTCTGCAGTCCGGGGAAGTCAGCACCAAGAATAAACTGACTATTCCAGAAGGATACACTGTAAAACAGATTGCAGATCGTGTGGCTGAAACAGGAATTTGTACGGCAGAAGAATTTATCACAGAAGCCAATACAGGTACATTCCCTCACAGTTTCCTGAAGGATCTGCCTGATCGTGAATATCGTCTGGAAGGCTATCTCTTCCCGGATACTTATTTCCTGACAGAAAATATGACTGCTCATGAAATCATTTCCATGATGTTGGATCGCTTTGAACAGATGTATACACAGGAATATCAGGATGCTGTTGCAGCAAGCGGTCATACATTGGATGAAATTGTTACCATTGCATCTATGATTGAAAAAGAAATCACACTGGATGAAGAACGCGCAAGAGCTGCAGGCGTTATCTATAATCGTTTGGAACAGGATATGTCTTTGGGTATTGACGCAACTGTTCTGTATGCCGTTGGTAAAACAGGCGGTGAGTTGACACAGGAAGATTTGCAGACAGATTCTCCTTATAATACCCGACTGAACAAAGGTCTGCCTTTGGGTCCTATCTCCAACCCTGGGGAAGCATCCTTTAAAGCAGCTTTGTATCCAGAAGATAACGACTATTTGTATTATGTGGTAGAGGCAGCTGGCAAGAGCAACCATGTATTCTGCAAGACCAATGAAGAATTCCTGGCTGCCAAAGAAAAATACCAGGCAAGCCTGGCACAGTAATTTTGAGGAGCGAACAAAGAATGAATTATGTAACAGACGATACCATGAACGCCTATCTGCGTACGGTACAGCCCATGTATGATGGTGTTCTGGGGGAAATCCAGCGGGAAGCCATTGCGGCAGAAGTGCCCATCATTCCGCTGGAAACAGCAAGACTTTTGAGTGTGCTTTTGACTATGCAGAAGCCAAAACATATTTTGGAAATCGGTACTGCTGTGGGATTTTCTGCGGGACTTATGTGCCGCTACCTGCCAGAAGATGGTACCGTAACAACCATTGACCGGTTTGAAGTGATGCTGAAAGACGCGAGAGTAAACATCAAACGAATGGGACTGGAAGACAAAATTAAAATCCTGGAAGGCGATGCGGCAAATATCCTGCCCTCGCTGGAAGGTCCTTATGATGTGATTTTCCTGGATGCGGCAAAAGGGCAGTATGGCAATTTCCTGCCGCACTGCCTGCGTCTGCTTCCTGTAGGCGGTCTGCTTATCGTAGATGACGTTCTGCAGGGCGGCACCATTGCGCAGACCCGTTTCAGCGTACCAAGACGACAGAGAACCATCCACAAACGCCTGCGGAACTTCCTGTGGGATATTACACATAATGACGCATTGGAAACTTCCATCATTCCCATCGGGGACGGCATGGCACTTTGCTATAAAAAGAAAGAAATTCCTGTAACACTAGAAGGAGAACAAAATGATGCAGAATAAAATCAAGCCGGAATTGCTGGCACCTGCCGGCGATCTGGAAAAATTAAAAATCGCGGTACTGTATGGCGCTGATGCTGTTTACATCGGCGGCGAAGCATATAGTCTGCGTGCAAAAGCAAAAAATTTCGATAAAGAAGCTATGGCGGAAGGTATCCGCTTTGCCCATGAACATGGCGCGAAAGTATATGTCACAGCTAATATCTTTGCTCACAATGCGGATTTTGAAGGCATGGCTGACTATTTCAAGGAAATCTACGAACTGGGTGCTGACGCTGTACTGATTTCTGATTTGGGAGTATTTGCTGTAGCAAGAGAAGCGGCACCTGATCTGGAAATCCATGTTTCTACACAGGCAAACAACACAAACTACCAGAGTGCTCGTATGTGGTATCAGCTGGGAGCAAGACGCGTGGTTGTTGCCAGAGAACTTTCTCTCCGTGAAATTCGTGAAATCCGTGAAAAAATTCCTGCGGATATGGAAATCGAAGCCTTTGTGCATGGCGCGATGTGCATTTCCTATTCCGGCAGATGCCTGCTAAGCAATTACCTCAGCGGTCGTGACGCCAATAAAGGTGCTTGTGCACATCCCTGCCGCTGGAAATACCACCTGGTAGAAGAAACACGTCCCGGCGAATATATGCCCATCGAAGAAAACGAAAGAGGCACATATATCTATAACTCTAAAGACCTTTGCATGATCGACCATATTCCTGATCTGATCGATGCAGGCGTTGTCAGCCTGAAAATCGAAGGCAGAATGAAAACACCTTTCTATGTTGGTACGGTTATTAAAGCATATCGTCAGGCTATTGATGATTACTTTGAAGATCCAGCAAAATATGAACAGAAACGCGAATACTATCTGGATGAGGTATCCAAAGCAAGCCATCGCGATTACACAACTGCATTCTACTATGGCAGACCCGACGGCAACCAGCAGGTTTATACCAACAATTCCTATATCCGCCCTTATGACTTCATTGGCGTGGTACAGGAAGCAAGTGATGCAGAAGGCTATGCATGGATTGAACAGCGCAATAAATTCTCTGTAGGCGAAGAAATTGAAGTGATGCCTGCAAAAGGTCCTTCATTCTCTATGACCGTAACAGAAATTTATAATGAAGCTGGCGAATCTGTTGAATCTGCACCGCATCCTCAGGAAAAACTGCGAGTGAAATTCTCCCAGCCAGTACAGCCTTTTGATATGATGCGTAAATTTCTTTCGGATACGAAATAAAAAAACTTGATTTTCAATGGATTTCCATTTATGCTAATAAGTGTAACAATTTAGTAAAGGAAAAGGATAGGGCTTATGGAATTAACACAATGTATTAACTACTTGCTCACAACTGCACAGCATTCTGTGTTTCAGTATCTGAACGGAAAGTTATCGGAATATGATGTAACACCTTCTCAGTATGGGGTGCTGAGTTGTCTTTGGCAGCGTGAATTCGCAACACCAAAGCAGATTTCTGAGATTCTTTGTCTGGAAACTTCCACCATTTCTGGTGTACTGGATAGAATGCAGAAAAAAGGACTTATTGACCGTGTAATCAATCGGGATGACAGACGGGAAGTGCGTGTAGTACCTACAGAGAAAGGAAAAGCATTGCAGGAACCCATATCCAAAATCATAGATGAAGTCAATGAAGAAGTGTTGAAGTGTTTTACGGAAGAAGAAGTGGCATTGCTGAAAAATCAGCTGCGCATCATCGCAGAAGGGAAGCATTTCTAATTTCATACGATTTATAGAAGCAGGTGTTTATCGCCTGCTTTTTTCTTTATGTATCAGGGCATTAGCCCTGTTTATGCTCTAAGGCACGGCAGAGTTTCTGCAGTGCCTTTTTTTCAATTCTGGAAACATACGAACGGGAGATACCAAGTTTTCTGGCTATTTCCTGCTGGGTCAATACATCATATTTGCCTAATCCATATCTCAGGCATACAACAAATCGTTCCCGCGGTGTCAGAACTTTCTCGATGGCGACCATCAATTTTTGAGATTCTATGGCAAAATCCAATTCAGCTGCAAAATCGGGTGCATCTGTATTGATGATATCCAGCATAACAATTTCATTTCCATCGCGATCAGTCCCTACAGGTTCATAAAGAGAAATTTCGTTCTGGGTTTTCTTGACAGCGCGTAAATGCATCAGAATTTCATTTTCAATGCACCTGGATGCGTAAGACGCCAACTTGCTTTTCTTCTCTGGTTTAAAAGTCTGAATGGCTTTGATCAGCCCAACGGTTCCGATAGAAATCATTTCCTCTGTATCTTTTGGAGAAGTGGTATATTTTTTAGCAATGTGTGCTACTAAGCGCAGATTGTGTAAAATTAGCCTTTCTTTTGCCTCTGCTTTTTCTTTTTCCGTACCTTGAAAGTAAATCTCCAGCGTTTTCTGTTCCTCCTGAGAAGAAAGCGGTTTTGGAAAAGATCCGCTTCCACTACATGCACATGCTCCCATCAGACAAAAAAATGCCAGCAGCAAAATCGCCACCCCCGTTTTTGCGATTGATTTATTCTATGCAGATGCCCTTTTGTCTGTGCCTGTCAGAGAATGTTTGAATCTGTCCTTTTTTGCAGGGACAAGAGAGGACATGGCAGAATTTGCAGGACGAAACATCAAAAAATCAAGACAAAATCAGGTATAGTGGAAGTCGAGAGGAGGAAAATTATGGAGATAACATGGAAAACATTGGATCATATTTTGATGGTAAAAATTTGCGGTGACATAGATCATCATACCTGTGAAATGCTGCGTCAGCAGGTAGATCAGGCATTGGAAAGCACCAACAGCCGAAGTATTTTGTTCAGTTTTGCACAAGTATCATTTATGGACAGTTCCGGCATTGGCGTGCTCATTGGACGGTATAAACTGGTACAGCGTTTGGGCGGCAGAATTGCCGTTGCTTGCCCCAGTGATCGCGTCAGAGAGATTTTTCGTCTGTCTGCCCTTGATAAACTTTTTCCGTTTTTTGAAACAGAAGAAGCCGCTCTTGCGGATTTGAAAGGGGGAAATCAGAAATGAAAAATCAAATGCGGATTTTTTTCGACGCTGTTTCAGAAAATGGAGCCTTTGCCAGATTGGTGGCAGCAGGATTCTTTGCTCAGCTGAATCCCACATTGGCAGAAATCACAGATGTAAAAACAGCAGTTTCGGAAGCAGTTACAAACGCCATCATTCACGGGTATGAAGGAAAAGGCGGAACCGTTGAGCTGTTTTGTGCATACGATGAAAACAGACTACAGATAGAAGTGGCTGACAGAGGCATTGGTATCCCAAACATTGCGCAGGCAATGGAACCTCTGTATACATCAAAGCCTGAACTAGAACGTTCCGGCATGGGATTCACCATCATGGAAACTTTTATGGATAAAATGCGTGTAGAAAGTATTCCACATTTCGGCACCAGAGTATATATGGAAAAAGACCTCAAAACGGAATGAGGTGACAGCCTTGGATCGAACACGGGAATACATTGGTCAGGCGCAGAAAGGAAATCAGGAGGCAAAAGAAATTATACTTCGAGAAAATGCAGGATTGATTTGGAATATTGTAAAACGCTTTTATGGACGTGGATATGACCCAGAGGATTTGTACCAAATTGGTGCCATTGGTCTACTTAAATGTATCGATAATTTTGATTTTACCTATGATGTAAAATTCTCCACCTATGCTGTTCCTATGATTATGGGAGAAATACGCCGTTTTTGCAGGGATGACGGCATGCTGAAAGTCAGCCGTACACTGAAAACTCTGGCAGCACAAGCGGCGCAAATGCGGGAAAAAATGACAAAAGACCTGGGTCGCGATATTACACTGCAGGAATTGGCAGATGGTCTTGGAATCGCATTAGAAGAACTTTTGCCTGCATTGGAAGCAACAAAAGATGTGGAAAGCCTATCCGCATCTTTGTTTGAAGGAGAAAACGGCAAAAAGACAGAGTTGGAAGACAGACTTGGGAAAAGGGAAGAAGAAGAAATTGTAAACCGGCTGTTTCTGGAAGAAGCCTTAAACACACTACCACAGAGAGAGCGGCAGATTTTAATGCTGCGTTATTTTGGAGATTTGACTCAAAGCCAAATTGCTGTACGTCTTGGCATATCGCAAGTACAGGTTTCCAGAATTGAGAAACGTGTATTATCACAAATGCGGGAAAAATATGGGAATCAAAGAGGATAATCAAAACCACCCGTTGAACGGGTGGTTTGATCAGACCCTATAAGGGTCTATCT
>OFLZ01000276.1_pt1 | contig 45358 bp, 37 predicted proteins | sample 1541321 | NCBI WGS metagenome assembly OFLZ01 (sample SAMN04209223, study PRJEB22552) | human gut metagenome | biome: gut; material: feces | host: Homo sapiens | place: USA: Oklahoma | reverse complement strand
GGCAGCCAGCCGCGGCATCGCCGCGGCTGGCTGTGTGAAACGGAGAAGAGGGGAGGGGCGCCGGTGGTCTTCAGCAGCCTGACATTTTTATTTCTCTACCTGCCGCTGACGCTGCTGGTGTACTTTCTCTCGCCGCTGAGGTGGCGGAACTTCGTGCTGCTGGTGGTGAGCCTGCTCTTCTACGGCTGGGGAGAACCGGTGTACATTGTCATCATGTTCCTCTCCATCATCATCGACTACACCCACGGTCTGCTGGTGGAGAAGTTCCGCAGTGACGACAAAAAGGCCCGGTGGTTCGTGGCCCAGTCGGTGATCTTCAACCTGGCTCTGCTGGGCTTTTTCAAGTACTGGGACTTCATCGCAGCCAATCTGTCCCTGATCCCGGGCATTGATCTGCCCCAGCTGGGCATCCCGCTGCCCATCGGCATCTCTTTCTATACCTTCCAGACCATGAGCTATACCATCGACGTGTACCGGAAGGACGCACCGGTCCAGCGCAACATGGTGGACTTCGGCGCCTTCGTCACCATGTTCCCCCAGCTGATCGCCGGACCCATCGTCCAGTACAAAACGGTGGCAGCGGACCTGCGGCACCGGCTCCACACGTCGGAGAACTTCGCTCTGGGGGCCCGGCGGTTCTGCGTGGGACTTGCCAAGAAGGTGCTGCTGGCCAACTCCATCGGCGCCCTGTGGGAGGACTGCCTCGCCGCTCAGGGGGCCGGGACGCTGACGGTGCTGGGGGGCTGGCTGGGCCTCGCCGCCTATGGCTTCCAGATCTACTTCGATTTCTCCGGCTACTCCGACATGGCCATCGGCCTGGGGCGGATCTTCGGCTTCCGGTTCAACGAGAACTTTGACCACCCCTACTGCGCCGACTCCGTGGGCACCTTCTGGCGGCGGTGGCACATGTCCCTGACCTCCTGGTTCCGGGACTATTTGTATATCCCCCTGGGAGGCAACCGGGGCGGCACCGCCAGGACCATCCGGAACCTCCTGATCGTCTGGTTCTGCACGGGCTTCTGGCACGGGGCCAGCTGGAATTTCATCCTGTGGGGACTGTACTTCGCCGCCTGGCTGATCTTGGAGCGGTACGTCCTTCGGGGCGTACTGGAGAAGACCCCGGCGATCCTCAAGCACCTCTACACCCTCATCGTGGTGTTCGTGGGCTGGGGCCTCTTTGCCATGGTGGACCTGGGCGTGTGCGGGGACTACCTTGCCGCCTGTTTCGGCGGTGCGCCGCTCTGGAGCGGGGCGGACCTGTTCCGGCTGCGGAGCTACGCCGTGACACTGGCGGTACTGGTGCTGGCTTCCACCGCTCTGGGCCAGCGGCTGTGGGCGAAGCTGCCCCGGCAGGCAGAACAGCTGGCCACCCCGGTGCTCATGGGCCTTTCCCTGGTGGTCTGCACGGCCTATCTGGTGGACGGCAGCTACAACCCCTTCCTGTATTTCCGGTTCTGAGAGGAGGCAGAGACCTTGTCCAAACGATACGCAAGATTTCTCACAGCGGTGTTCTGCCTCTTTCTGGGGGGGCTGATGGTGTGGCAGATGCTCCTGCCGGACCGGGAGCGGTCCGACGTGGAGAACCGCACCCTCCAGCAGCGGCCGGCACTGACTCTGTCCAGCGTGCTGGACGGCAGCTATATGGAGGACGTGGAGGCCTACGTCCAGGACCAGTTTCCCCTGCGGGACCAGTGGACGGGCCTGAAGGCCCGGACGGAGCAGCTGATCGGCAAACGGCTGTTCAACAACATCTATCTCTGTGAAGGCGAAACATTGATCTCCAAGGTGGACGCCCCTGCGGACGGCCTGGAGAAGGCGAACCTGAATTACGTCTCCCAGCTGGCGGAGAAGTCGGACATCCCCATGTATCTGGGGCTGATCCCCTCCGCGGCGGAGGTGTGGCGGGACAAACTGCCGGAGGGCGCGGAGTCCTGGGACCAGAACGCTTACCTCTCCCAGGCGGCGGGCCTGGGGCTGCCCATGATCGACTTCTCCGCCGCCCTGACCGCTCACGCCGACGAGCCCATCTTCTACCGCACAGACCACCACTGGACGTCCCTCGGGGCCTTCTATGGGGCCAATGCTCTGCTGGAAGTCCTGGGAAGAGAATCATTAAAGCAGGAAAGCTTTACACCAGAGATTGCCAGTACCAGCTTCAATGGCACGCTGTACTCCCAGTCCGGCATCCACTGGCTGACGCCGGACACCATGGAATTCTGGGTCAAAGAGGACGGCCTCATGGTCACCTCCTGGCGCACCGGCTCTCCGGAACCCGGCATACTGTACGACCGGAGCTATTTGACCGAGAAGGACAAATACGCCTCCTTCCTGGGCGGCAACCAACCCCTGTGCGTCATCCAGAATGAGAACGCCCGAGACGGCGGCAAGCTCCTGCTGATCCGGGATTCCTACTCCGACGCCCTGGCACCCTTCCTGGCCCAGAGCTTTGCCGAGGTCCACCTGCTGGACCCGCGGTATTACCGGATGCCCCCCGCCCAGTACGCGGCGGAGAACGGCATCGACGCCATCTGCGTCGTGTACAGTATCCCCAACTTCATCACGGACCGGAACCTGGTGTTCCTGGCCCAGTGAGCGCAGAAAAGAGCGGCCGAAACTCCGGCCGCTCTCTTTTTTGATCCGAATTCACGGGCCGGTGCCGGTGCCGTCGCACCGCCAGCCCTCATCCGTCAGGTAGAGGACCCCCACCTGGAAATTCTCATAGGCGCCCTCCGGGGCCTCGCCGTACCTGCCGTCGTACTCCACGGTGTTGCCGGCCATCTGCCAGCTGCGGGCCGCCTCATTCTCCGGTACAAAGATGCGCCGGTAGGAGAACCAGAACCGCTCGTGCCCCTCCGATTGCTCCGGATAGGAGGTCTCCGGCATATCTGCCCAGCTATCCACATCGGCCACAGTCCGCACATAGGTGCAGGCGAAGATGCTGCCGTCTGTGACCTCCAGGGCGGGCTGCGTATCCGCATCGGCCCAGGCCTGGGCGATCTCCAGATGGCTCTGTCCCCGGTCCGGGATGATGATGCCCTCCCGCAGGGCCTCCCATTCTACTTCGTCATAAATCTGGCGCAAGGCTGCAAAGACCGTGCCGTTGAAGACTGCGTCCGCCGTCACCGGCGGGGCGTAGAACCACTGTGTCACGCCGCTCCGGGTGCAGCGGACCAGGGAGCTGCCCTCCCAGCACTGGAGGGCGGCGCTGCCGTCCTCTGCGGTGAGGGTCAGGGAGGCCAGGCCCGCCGGGGGCGAGCCCGCCTCCGCGGGGTACCAGAGGAAATTCTCCGGCATCCGGGAGATGGCCGCCGCCATATCCAGCGGCAGTATATAGCTTCCGCCGCCGGACCCACCAGGGGCGGGGGAGAGGGTCAGGGAGAAGGCACCGGGGGCCAAAATCCCGTCCATCGCCGCCTGAACAGCAGCCTTGGCCGCCTCGTTCACCTCCGGCCGCCCCGAAGCTTCGGGGCCCACATAGCACCCGTCGGCGTCCGGGCAGTCCGGGTTGGGGGTGATACCGTTGCGGAAGAAGAAGCCCTCGATTACCGTCTGGGACTGATTCCGCAGCAGCTCATACTGGGCCATACTGGTGGGGTCCTCCACCAGGAACTGCACGTCCGTGGGGGTGGAGAGCAGATAGATGTAGGCGTCGTCAGAGCCGATCACATAGCTGGAAGCCCCTAAAATCTCCGACCAGTCCGCGTCCCCAAAGGCGGCCTGGAACTGGGCACGGGTGAGGGCCCGGACATTCCAGACCAGACCTGTATCGGGATTTGATATGTGGGCAAGTCGCTCATAGACGTCGAACCCCGGCACAGATTCTCCGAACCAGACAGCGTCCTCAGCGGTGACCGCCGCCATGTCTGCCCAGCCCTCCGGCACCCACAGGGAGAGGCCGCCGCTCTCATAGACCGTGCCATCTCCCGCCGCTGTCCAGATGGACAGGGCAGACTGGAGCGCCTGCCACGCGGCCCGACCGCCGTCTGTCAGATCATCGGAGAAGATTTCCATATAATGGGCAATGCTGTCATAGATCTCCTGAGTGCCGGGATCGTCTCCGGCGGCGACACAGGCCGCCATGGCGGCAAGGGCCTGGGACTGCTCCGAGAGGTTCGTCTCCGACAGCGTGTTGAAGAAGTGGACTGGCTGACTGCAGCTGATATCCAGCAGCTCCCGCCCCGTCAGGTCATAGAAGGACAGCAGCCCCATCTCCCGGAGCTGGTAGGCCATGTCTGAGAAAAACAGCTCTGTTCCGGGGACGCAGTCGTTCTCCATGCGGTGATACAGATAGGTGCGGGTTCCGCCCTCGTCCAGTTGGAAGTAGAAGTAGTCACACCCGGGGTAACCGGGGCTGACCCAGCAGTCCTCGGTCATGTACGTTCCGCCGGCCAAAATGACGCTCTCCGGCGTGGTGGTGTGCAGTTCATAGTTCATGCTCCAGATGGCAAAATCCAGGCCGCCCACGGATACATAGGAGGGGCCCTCGATGGACTCAATCCGCCAGTCGTCATATTCCAGCGGGGCGGGGACAAAGTCGCCGCCCTCCACGAACAGCAACCCCTCATGGTCGCCGGTGTACTGCTCCTGCACGTAGTCCCGCAGGACCGCCATTACGTCCTCCGGCGCTTCCGCGCCCTCCATCAAGTGGTCCGCCGTGGCACGGCCGTCCCGGTACACCAGCAGGTTTTCTCCATCAAAGTACAGCCACCGGTCGGCGGTGCCGTCCTGGGGACTGTCGGGAATGGGGACGAATGCCCACAGGGCCAGATTCCGGCGGCTCACGTCCCAACGGTTGAAGCTCAAGTACTCCGCGTCCGGCCAAGCCTGTTTCAAATCCTCGTCGATGTCCGCCTCATAGATCCGCCCATCCCGCTGGAAAAAGATCTGGGCGGTGTTTGCCGAAGAGGCACACAACTCGTCTGCGCCGTTGCCATCCAGGTCGAACTGGGCGGTGTCACCGTAGACCCGGGCCAGGAGGACGGGATTTCCCTCGGTGTCGAAATAGTAATAGTCGTGGAAGGTGGCGCCTGTATGTTCGTCCAGCTCGCCGGAGTAACGGATGACCAGCCCATCATGGCCGAACAGATCGGAGAAGGAGTCCATGGAGACGGCGTAGCCGCCGGAATCGCTGTAACTCAGCGTGTTATGCTCCGGGAAGGTGAAGAAGCAGCCCACATCCCATGTGCGCATCCCGTCCCGGCCCGCCGCCTCGTCATAAATCACGGCGGCGTAGAGATTGCCGTCGGTGGATAGATAGGTGCGGACAGAGAGTTCATCGCCGTCCTCGGTGTGCATGATATAGCCGGGGCCACGCTCGGCGCAGTCATTCCGGTGCCGAATGGCCTCCATGGTCTCCGGCTCATAGGGTGTGAGGTCTGTCAGCGGAATGGTCAGCACCGGCTCCCCCTCCGGGTACACGGTAGGGATGGCGGGCCGCTCACTGGGCTGGTTGGAGACAAACCAGTAGGAGCCGTCGGCCTGTTCTTCCAGTGTCACGCACTTCCAGCCGTCAACATGGAACGTGTCGTCGTAGTAGAGCCGGATGGTATCGCCCACCCGCTCCCCGGCAGTGATGTTGACGCCCGAGAAGTAGTTGGTATCCCCGTGGCTGTGATAGTAGGCATCATACTCCGGGAGGTACTGGAAGTAGTCCATCCCGATCCGCCCCGTCTCCTCCAGCGTGAGGCCGGTGTTCTCCAGCAGCACCTGGTTGATGGCCTCCACGGACATCTTGTCCACAGGGCAGATCAGCTCCCCTGCGGTGTCAAAGCTGCCCACCTGCCGCAGCTCCTCATCGGTCATAGGCGCGTCGATCCCCGTGCCGCAATAGAACAGCTCAAAGAGGTCGATGTCCTCCGGCTTCTCGTACAGGGAGTTCAAAAATTGGTTGCGGATGCTGTAAGTACCCTCCTGATTGAAGAACTCCTCATTAAAATACGCCAGCTCGTCGCCGGTGAGGGAGCGGACACCGCCGGTTTCCCCATCCGCCTTGGCCCCGGTGAAGGTGACGGCGCAGACGCCCGCTGCCAGCGCCAGAACCAGAAACAAAGCCGCTGCCCGGGTCTGTTGTCCCTGGGCGATGCGGGTGATCCGGTCCTTCAGCTGCCGCTTATCTGCCGTCATGGTGGTGGCGGACAGCAGGGGAGAGCCGGGACCCGTCCGCACCGGAATCAGGGACAGCAGCGTTTTGCCGTAGGGGATGCGTTCGCCCTCTCCCAGGGCCTGGATGGCGGCCTCGTCGCAGGCCAGCTCCCCGTCGGCCTTGGAGACGGCGGCGGCGATCCACACCAGAGGGTCGAACCAGTACACCGCGAGGCACACGCTCCGCAGCAGCGACCACAACGGGTCCAGATGGCGGGCGTGGGCGGTCTCATGGGCCAGCACATGCCGCAGCCGCTCCGGCGTCTCCACCGCGGCAGGCGTCAGGTAAATGGCGGGCCGGACAGGTCCGAACAGACAGGGGGAGGGGAGACCCGCCTCCACCAGATAGACGGGATACCTGTAGTTCTCCGCGGCATAGGGCGCCCTCGTCCTCCGGAGCTTTTGCCAGAAGCGCAGGTTGGTCACCAGAAACCACACCGCCATGGCGGCGATGCCGATCAGCCAGAGGACCGTCAGCAGGTCCGCCGCCGTCACCACCCGCTCCCGGATGACCGGGTAAGAAAAGGCTTCCTCCCCGCCGGAGGGCGCGGCCGCCTCCCCGGAGGGGGAGCCGCCTCCCTCTATCTGAGGTGCGGGGGATGTGACCTGGGGCGCTGTCCCCATGGGAGAGGGGGCCAGCGGCACTCTGTAAATTTCCCGCTGTTCCAGCCGTTCCGTCACTGTCCGGCCCACCGGCTCCGCCGCCGACAGGACGGAGAAGTCCGCTCCCGGCAGGCTCACCGGCACCAGCAGCCGCACCAGCACCAGCGCCCACAGGACATACTGGGCCCGGCGGGAAATCCGGTCCCGGAAGGCCCGCCGCAACAGCAGGACCGCCAGGATCAGCACGGAAGATGTCAACAGGATCTCACGCATGTTCCTCGCCTCCCGCTCGTTCCAAAATAGCGGACAGCTCCGCGATGTCCGCCTCCGTCAGCTGGCGGCTCTCCACCATGGCGCTCATCATCAGGCCCAGGCTGCCGCCGTAGACCCGGGAGAGGAAGCTCTCCGTCTCCGCCGCCGCGGCGTCCTCGCGGTCCACCGCGGGGAAGTACCGCTTGGCCCGGCCGCCCTCCTCGTGCCGGACGGCCCCCTTGGCTTCCAGCCGGGCGAGCATGGTGATCACCGTGTTCTTGCTCCAGCCTGTGTCCTCCTTCAGGGAGGCCGTCAGCTCCATGATGGTCCGGGGGGACTGCTCCCACAGCCGGTTCATCAGCTTCCACTCGCTGTCGGACAGGTTCACCTGCATAGTCTCACCTCCATGGTATACGAGTGTCTACCTGGTCTTCTGATTGGACCATATCAAATAGGTAGACATTTGTCAACCTCAAATTGGTAACAAAAGCGGCAAACCGGCAACAGCCGTTTCCCGCCTTGACCGGAAGGGGATTTTGCCGTAAAATAGGGGCCGAGACTTTTGAGACGGATGGAGAACGGTGGACTTATGGAAGACTTCAAACAACGCTACATTGCCGCCCGCCGGGCGGTCATCGCCCAGGACTTATCCAGGCTGAACCCCATGCAGCGCCAGGCTGCCATGACCACGGAGGGTCCGCTGCTGCTGCTGGCGGGCGCCGGCAGCGGCAAGACCACGGTGCTGATCCAGCGGGTGTACAACCTGCTGACCTACGGCCGGGGAAGCGATTCGGAAGAGGTGCCGGCCTGGGCCACGGAAGAGGATCTTCAATTTCTGGAGAGCTTCCCCGCCCGGCCCACGGAGGAGGACGTCCGCCGGGCCCGGCGGCTCTGCGCCCTGGACGCGCCCAAGCCCTGGGAGATCATCGCCATCACCTTCACCAACAAGGCGGCAGGGGAGCTGAAGGACCGGCTGGCCGCCCGGCTGGGGCCGGAGGCCAACGACATCTGGGCCTCCACCTTCCACTCCGCCTGTGTGCGCATCCTGCGGCGGGACATCGACCGGCTGGGGTTCGACAAGGACTTCACCATCTACGACACCGACGACTCCAAGCGGGTCATCAAGGACATTCTGAAGGAGCTGAACCTGGAGGAGAAGACCTTCCCGCCCCGGAGCGTCCTGGCCGCCATCAGCCACTCCAAGGACCAGTATGAGACGCCGGAGGACTTTGCCAAGCGGTACGAGGCGGCGGGGGACTGGAAGATGACCCGCATCGCCAAGATCTATGCCGCCTATGCGAAAAAGCTCCGCACCGCCAACGCCCTGGACTTTGACGACATCATCTTTCACACGGTAACGCTACTGCAGCAGGAGCGGTCGGTGCTGGACTACTACCAGCGCAAGTTCCGCTACGTGCTGGTGGACGAGTACCAGGACACCAACCACTTACAGTATCTGCTGACAAGCCTCCTGGCGGGGGGGTACAAAAACCTCTGTGTGGTGGGCGATGACGACCAGTCCATCTACCGCTTCCGGGGGGCCAACATCGAAAACATCCTGAACTTCGAGGAGCAGTACCCCACCGCCCGGACCATTCGCCTGGAGCAGAACTACCGCTCTACCCAGAACATTCTGGATGCGGCCAACGCCGTCATCCAGAACAACCAGGGCCGCAAGGGTAAGACCCTCTGGACCGACAACGGCGGGGGCGATGTGGTGACGGTCAAGACCACCTTCAACGAGAGCGACGAGGCCAACTACGTGGCCGGGGACATCCTGATGGGGGTGAACCGGGGCAGGAACTTCCGGGACACGGCGGTCCTCTACCGGATGAACGCCCAGTCCAACGCCCTGGAATACGCCATGAAGCGCAACGGCATCCCCTATAAAGTAGTGGGGGGCATGAAGTTCTTCGACCGGGCGGAGGTCAAGGACATGCTGGCCTATCTGTGCGTGCTGAACAACCCCCTGGACGACCTGCGGCTGCGGCGGATCATCAACAACCCGCCCCGGGGCATCGGCGCCACCACATTGGACAAGGTGGGCGCCTTGGCGGAGAGCCAGGGGGCGTCGCTGTACGAGATCATCCGCAACGCGGACCTGTTCCCGGAGCTGAAAGCGTCTTCCGCCAAGCTGCTGAAGTTCGCGGACCTGATCGACGGCCTGCGGCGGGCGGGCACGGAGCTGGCCCTACCGGAGTTCTATGACGCCGTCTGCGACCAGACCGGCTATGTAAAGGCCCTGGAGGAGAAGAACGACATGGAGAGCCGGGGCCGCATCGAGAACGTTCAGGAGCTGAAATCCAACATCCTGGGCTTCCTGGAGCAGCAGCCGGAGGACGCCACCCTCTCCGGCTTCCTGAACGAGATTGCCCTGTACACAGATCTGGACAGCGTGGAGGCCAGCGACGACTGCGTCACCATGATGACCATTCACTCCGCCAAGGGGCTGGAGTTCCCGGTGGTGTACGTGGTGGGGATGGAGGAGGGGATCTTCCCCGGCGCCTCCGCCCAGTACGACCAGGAGGAGCTGGAGGAGGAGCGGCGGCTCTGCTACGTGGCCATGACCCGGGCCAAGGAGAAGCTGACCCTCACCAACTGCCGGCAGCGGATGCTGTACGGCCGTACCAGCGCCAACCGGGCCTCCCGGTTCCTGGAAGAGATCCCGGAGGAGAACATGCGCTGGGAGAGCAAGCCGGAGCCCCGTTTCGGCGGTATGGAGCACGACGGCACCTTCGGCGGCGACCGGTACGAGGACGGCTGGGGCAGCTCCCCCGCCCGCGCCGGCGGCGCCTGGAGCAGCGGCGGCGTCCACAGCTACCGGGCCCCGGCCCAGGCGCCCCAGCGGCCCCTGGCCTCTGTCCAGCAGGCGTCCTCCACCCGGAAGAACGCCGCCCCGGCGGCGCCTCTGCTGCAATTACAGCAGGGGGACATGGTGGAGCACACCGCCTTCGGGAAGGGCATGGTGCTCTCTGTCCGGCCCATGGGCGGCGACGCCCTGGCGGAAGTGGCCTTTGACACCGTGGGCAAAAAGAAGCTGATGCTGAAATCCGCGGGAGCCCACATGAGGAAACTGTGATGATGGAGATCGAAAACTGGATGAAGCAATACTGCGGGGCCGTCCGGGCCGCCTTTGGGGACCGGGTGCGGTACATCGGCCTCCAGGGCAGCCGGGGCAGGGGAGAAGCCGGACCGGACAGCGACATCGACGTGGTGTGCATTCTGGACAGCTGCTCTCTGCAAGACCTGGAGACCTACCGGGCAGCCGTGAAGGACCTGCCGGACCGGGACAAGCTGTGCGGCTTCGTCTCCGGTACGGCGGAGCTGGCGGCCTGGGACCGGGGGGAGCTGTTCCAGTTCCGCCGGGACACCACCGACTGGTGCGGACGCCTTGCGGACCTGCTGCCGCCGGAGGAGCCAGGGGACGCCCGCCGGGCCCTCCATCAGGGGGTCTGCGGACTGTATCACCTGTGCTGCCATAACTTTCTCCACGGCAGAAGCCGGGAGGCGGTGGCGGAGGCCTGCAAGGCCGCCGTGTTCCTGCTGCAGGCCAAGCTGTATGCAGAGCAGGGGCTCTACTGCCGCCGGAGATCAGACCTGGAACAGCACCTGACCGGGCAGGACCTGGAGCTTCTGCAAACTGCCCAGGCCCTGAAAGCAGGGGAGTGCCGGGAGGACCTGACAGCCCTCACGGACCGGCTGTTTGCCTGGTGCCGGGACGTGATTGGCCAGCAGAAAGCAATCTGAACAGCAGAGGGCCCGCCGTTTTCGGCGGGCCCTGGTGTTTTGTGTGTGATCGGGGGTGGGAGATCCGGTCCATTGCACGGGGATCAGCCATGCCTGCGGCTGGACAGATGCCCCCCTACGGCTCCACCCGGATGCCCAGAATCCGGGCCACCACCGCGGCCTGGGCGGCGTTGATGACGGCGCCCTTCAGCTCCCGGCAGGTCTCCGACAGCACGATCCGGTCCAGGGTGCAGGCCGTCAGGTCCATGCCGGCAAGGCTAGTGCGAAACAGCTCCGCCCCGGTCAGGTCCGTCTTCTCTATGGCAGCTTTTTTCAGCCGCATCTCCGAGAGCGTAGACTCTGTGAAGTCACATCCCTTCACGGAAATACGCTCCCAGACGCCGCCGGAAAAGTTGACATAACGAAGCAGAGTCTCCTCCAGAACGCTGTCCTTCCACCGGGAGCGGCGCAGGTCCGCGCCGTCCCATTTGCAGCCGGAGAGGCGGCAGTCCTTCCAATAGGTGGCGGAGAGGCGGCAGTTCTCCAGGAGACATCCGGTGAAGGTGCAGCCGTAAAAGGCTGCGCCGGTGAAATCGCAGTTCCGCAGGCGGCAGGACTGGAACCGGCAGTCCCGGAAGTCCAGGCCGGAGCCGTCCAGCCCCTCGGCGTTTTCCTGGGAAAGGACCGCGGCGGAGAGCACCTCTCCGGCCTCCCGCGCCGTCTCCAGGGCCTCAGGCAGGCCGCTCATGGGCGGAGTGCCTGCCGGGGCGGGAGCAGCAGCTCCTCAAAGCTCCGGATATACACGTCGCAAAATCCCCGCATGGCCGCCTCGTCCTGGGCGAAGAAACCGTCGTAAACGCCCACCACCCGCATCTTTGCAGCCCTGGCGCCCTTGCAGGCGGAGAGGCTGTCATCGAACACCGTGCAGTCCTCCGGTGCCACGCCGTAGTGCTCTGCGGCGGCACGCCACAGGGCCGGGTCCTTTTTCTCCAACCCCAGGTCGTGGGCCAGAGTGACACCCTCAAAGTACTTCATCAGGTCCAGGTGGGTCAGGGCGGTGCGGCAGTGCTCCGGCACGCTGGAGGTCACCACCGCCATCCGGCGGCCCTCTGCCCGGCACTGCTTTAAATACGCCCGGACGCCGGGCTTCACCGTGACATGGGCATAGGCGTCCCTGGCCATCTCCATCCACTCGGCAATGATCTCCTCGCAGGACTCCGTGAGGCGGCAGTACTCCTTGGTGAACTTGGCGGCCAGGGGAAGGATGGTATGGGCTACGCCCTCGTAATAGGCGTGGGTGTACGCAATGCCCCGCCGGGCCAGAAATTCCCGGTCCACGTTTTTCCAGACGCCGTTGGAGTCGATCAGCGTCCCGTCCATGTCAAACAGCAGCATGGGCCGCCTCCTTTTCTCGGGGAGGAACCGGGTCTTGCCATTTCCGCCCCGTTGTGTTAAAATTTTTATTTGTTCGCGGCTTTTGGTCCCGGACATCAAATCTGCGGGAGTTTGCAAAAGTATAGCATAGATCCTGGTGAGGAGCAAGTCTGATGAAAGTCAACCACATCCGTCAAAATGTATTCCCCGTGCTGGCGGCTCTGATCTGGGGCACCGCCTTCGTGGCCCAGAGCGTGGCCGCCGATCATGTGGGTCCCTTCACCTTCACCGCCGCCAGAAGCGCGGTGGCCTTTGTGTTTCTGCTGGTGCTGTGTCTGGTGTTCCGCTGCCTGCGGCGGCGGGATTTTCAGGAGGAGGCCCAGGCCCGGCCCGGTTCCTGGCGGGATCTGGCCATCGGCGGTATCTGCTGCGGCGTGGTCCTGACAATGGGCACCAACCTCCAGCAGATGGGGCTGGAGACCACCACCTCCGGCAAGGCGGGGTTCATCACGGCCCTCTATATTGTCATCGTGCCCATTGCGGGGATTTTCCTCCGGCAAAAGGCGCCCCGGGCGATCTGGCTCAGTGTGGCGCTGGCGGTGGTGGGATTGTATCTGCTGTGCGTGCAGGAGTCCTTTTCCATCACGGAGGGGGACTGGTACGTGCTGCTGTGCTCCTTCTGCTTCGCCGGACACATCCTGCTGATCGACCACTTTACCCGGAAGGTGGACGGGGTGGCCCTGTCCTGCGTACAGTTCCTGGTGATGGCGGTGCTCTCTGCCGGACTGATGCTGGTGATGGAGACGCCTGACTGGGCGGGGCTGCTGGCCTGTATCGGGCCTGTCCTGTATGTGGGCATCTTCTCCAGCGGCGTGGGATACACCCTCCAGATCCTGGCGCAGAAGGACTCCAACCCCACGGTGGTGTCCCTGCTGCTGAGTCTGGAGTCCGTGTTCGCCACCGTCGCCGGGGCGCTGATCCTAGGGGACCGGATGAGTGGGAAGGAGTACCTGGGCTGCGTGCTGATGCTGGCGGCGGTGGTGCTGGCCCAGCTGCCGGACTTCCGGAAAAAGCAGGCGGTACCGGCGCCGGAAAACTGAATCGTTCAGCAGGGACGCCGGTTTTTGGCGTCCCTGTTGATTTTTGGTTGGACAAACGCGGCGGCTTGTGGTATACTGCTATCCTGTATGAGTATGTAGCGAGGTGATTTCATGCGCATCGACGTGCTGGGCGTCGGCTTTGACAACCTGACCATGACAGAGGCCGTGGAGCGGGGGATGGAGCTGGTCCGCAGTCCGGGCCCCCACTATGTGGTGACCCCCAATCCGGAGATCGTGGAGGTCTGCCGGGAGGACAGCGGGGCCAGGGCCGCGGTGAACGGCGCGGATCTGGTGCTGCCGGACGGCATCGGCGTCATCAAGGGCGCGGCCATGCTGGGGACGCCTCTGAAGGAAAGGACGCCGGGCGTTGAATTCGCGACCCATTTGATGGATAAACTGGCGGAGGAAGGGAAGTCCCTCTACCTCCTGGGCGCCAAGCCCGGTGTTGCGGAGCAGGCGGGAGCGAAGCTGGCCGCGGCCCATCCGGGGCTGCGGATCGCCGGCACCCACGACGGCTATTTCAAGGAGGACGGCCCGGTGGTAGCGGCCATCCGCCAAAGCGGCGCGGACGTGGTGTTCGTCTGCCTGGGCGCCCCCAAGCAGGAGAAGTGGATGGCGAAGAACGGCACCGCCACAGGCGCCCGGCTGTTGTGCGGCCTGGGGGGCAGTCTGGACGTATTCGCCGGCGTGGTGGAGCGGGCCCCAAAATTCTGGACCGACCACGGGCTGGAGTGGTTCTACCGCCTGTGCAAGGAGCCCCGCCGCATCGGCCGGATGATGAAGCTGCCGCTGTTTTTAATCCATGTCAAGCAGGAGAAGAGACACAGATGAGCGGAAAACTGATTGTATTCGAGGGCACGGACGGCTCCGGCAAGGCCACCCAGGCAAAGCTCCTGTGCGAGACCCTGGCCCAGCGGGGCATCGCATATCGGGAGATCGACTTTCCCCGGTATGGCAACCCCTTTGCCGAACCGGCGAACCTCTACCTCCACGGAGCCCTGGGCAACAGGCCCGGGGACGTGAACGCCTACGCCGCGTCGGTGCTGTACGCCGTGGACCGCTTCGCCTCCTACAAGGAGGACTGGGGCGGGTTCTATGAGGAAGGCGGCATCGTGGTGGCCAACCGGTACACCACCTCCAACGCCGTCCACCAGGCATCCAAGCTCCCGGAAGGGGAGCGGCAGGCATTTCTGGACTGGCTCTTCGACCTGGAATACGGCCGCATGGGCCTGCCCGCGCCGGACCTGGTGCTGTACCTGGATCTGCCCACAGAGGTGTCTGAGAAGATGCTCCGGCATCGGGAGCAGGCGACCGCCACCGCTGCGGACATTCACGAGCAGGACGGGGCTTATCTCCGCCGCTGCCGGGAGGGCGCCCGCGAGATTGCCCGGGATCTGGGCTGGTCGGTGATCGACTGCGCCGCCGGGGACGCGCCCCGGACAATGGAGGACATCCGCCGGGAGGTGCTCTCTCGGGTGGAGCCGCTGCTGAACTAGGGGCTGTCCCCGACGGGAGCAAAGAAAATGGGACGAACACGCCCCATTTTCTCCGCAGCCGTCAGCAGCAGCCGTTGTTGCAGCCGTCGTTGCCGCACCCGCAGCCGCAGCCACAGCCGCAGCTATTGCCGCCGAGGGCGTTCCCGCTGCCACAGCAGCAGCAGATCAGCACGACGATGATGATGAGCCACAGGCAGGAACAATTGTTGTTTCCGTTGTTGAAGCACATGATTGTCACCTCGCTTTGAGACATTCTATGCGCCCGGCTTCCAAAGGGAGCCTGGCCGCTGAAAAAAATTGCAGGGAGGGGAAGATTTCTTCCCCATCCCGGGACGTTTCCGGCGGCGCACCGCCGGGGCGAGAAAATGGAGGTTCCTATGTCTGATTACAAAAACGGCGATACCGCCAGCTGGGACGCGTCCCAGGTGCGCCGCAGCCAGGCGGGCCATACGGGGAGGAGCCAGGGCAATCCGTCCCAGCAGCCGCAGCGGCGGCGGCGCAAGCGCCGCCGGATCAACCCGGTCCTGTATATCCTGTGCGTGCTGGTGGCCTCGGCCATCCTGGCTGGCGTGGGCTGGCTGCTGGCCAGCGACCTGTGTGCTTTCAGCCGGGACATCCCCTCCACCACCAAGATCACCATTGAGATCACCGCGGATGACGACATGGGCAGCATCGCGGAAAAGCTGCAGGACGCCGGACTGATCCGCTACAAGTGGTTCTTCCGCCTGTTCGCGGCCGTCACCGGCGCCAGCGAAGAGGTGGGCATCGGCACCTATGAGCTGAACACCGACATGGACTACCACGCCCTGATCGCGGGGATGCGCAGCTCCTCCGGCAACCTGAGCGCGGAGACGGTGACCGTCACCATTCCGGAGGGCTACACCGTCCGCCAGACCATCGCCCTGCTGGCGGAAAAGGGCGTCAACACGGAGGAGGCCCTGACCGAGGCCGCCCAGACCGGCGATTTTGACTACGACTTCATCGACAACGAATCCGAGGACCTGAGCCGACTGGAGGGCTTCCTCTTCCCGGACACCTATGAGTTCTATGTGGGCCATAACGCCGAGGACGCCCTGGACCGGCTGATCCGCAACTTTGTCAGCCGCATGGACGAGGAGCGGATGACCCAGGTGGAGGAGTCCAGCTACTCCCTGCAGGAGATCATCACCATCGCCTCCCTGATCGAGGAGGAGACCGACGGCACGGATCAGGCCAACATCGCCTCTGTCATTTACAACCGGCTGGAGGGCTCCGGCAACAAGCAGGGGACCTACGGCCTGCTGCAGATCGACGCCTCTCTGCTCTATGCGCTGCCGGACCACACCGGCCCCATCACCAGCGCGGACATGCAGACCGACTCCCCCTACAACCTGTACCAGAACGCGGGCCTGCCCCCCACGCCCATCTCCAACCCGGGCCTGGCCTCCATCGACGCGGCGCTGAACCCCAACAGCACGGACTACTATTACTACGCCCTGGGCACGGACGGCAAGCACCACTTCTCCACCACGCTGGCGGAACACAACGCGTTCGTCAACAGCAGCTCCTATGGCGGTTAAGCGGGACAAGCCGGAGCTGCTGGCCCCGGCGGGGGACATGGAGCGGCTGAAAATGGCCGTGCTCTATGGCGCGGACGCAGTGTATCTGGCGGGCACCAGCTTTGGGATGCGGGCCTTTGCGGGGAACTTCTCCGATGAGGCGCTGCCCCAGGCGGTGGCCTTTGCCCACAGCCACGGCGTCCGGGTCCACTGCACCATCAATACCATGCCCCGGAACGACGAGGCGGCCCGCCTGCCGGAGCACCTGGAACGGCTGGCGGACGCCGGGGTGGACGCCCTGATCGTGGCGGACCTGGGGGCCTTTACCATGGCGGGGAAGTACGCCCCCCGGTGTGAGCGGCACATCTCCACCCAGGCCAGCATCTGCAACTACGAGACCGCCCGGGCCTGGCACGACCTGGGGGCCAGCCGGGTGATCCTGGCCCGGGAGCTGAGTCTGGAGGAAATCCGCACCATCCGGGACAAGACCCCGGCGGACCTGGAGATCGAGGCCTTCGTCCACGGCGCCATGTGCGTCAGCTACTCGGGGCGGTGCCTGCTCTCCAACTATATGACCGGCCGGGACTCCAGCCGGGGCGCCTGTGCCCAGCCCTGTCGGTACCAGTACGCCCTGGTGGAGGAGAAGCGGCCGGGGGAGTATTTCCCGGTGTTTGAGGACCAGCAGGGGACCTATATCCTGAACTCCCGGGACATGTGCATGATCGACCACCTGGGGGACCTGTGCGGCGCGGGCCTCTCCAGTTTGAAGATCGAGGGCCGGGCCAAGTCCGCCTACTACGCGGCCATCGTCACCGGGGCCTACCGCCACTGTTTGGACGCCGCGGCGGCAGGGGAGTCCTTCGATCCCGTGTGGCGGGACGAGGTGGAGCACGTGAGCCACCGGCCCTACTCCACCGGCGTCTACTACGGCCCGCCGGGCCAGTATTACGCCACCTCCCGCTATGTCCGGGAATGGCAGGTGGCGGCGGTGGTGACGGACTGCGACAGCGCTGGGCACGCCGTGCTGTCCCTGCGGAACAAGTTCCGCGCCGGGGACACGGTGGAGATCGTGGGCCCGGATCTGCGGCCCTTCTCCATAACCGTGCCGGAGATGCGGGACGAGGCGGGGGCGTCCCTGGTGGAACCCCGCACCCCACAGATGAAATTCTATATGGACCTTCCCAAGGCGGTGCCGCCGTATTCCCTGGTGCGCCGCGGGGTGGACCTGTCAGCCAAATGAGGAAAAACGAGGAGAGAAGACTATGAACGCAGATGTTGTCATTGTTGGCGCCGGCCCCGCCGGTATCTTCACCGCTTTGGAGATGATTAAGAAGGGCAGCCGCCAGAAGATCGTCATGGTGGAAAAGGGACAGCCGGTGGAAAAGCGCCACTGCCCCAAGGACAAGACCAAGAAGTGCGTGAACTGCAAGCCCTACTGCCACATCACCACCGGCTTCTCCGGCGCCGGCGCCTTCTCCGACGGCAAGCTCTCCCTCAGCTATGAGGTGGGCGGCGACCTGCCCACCCTGATCGGGGCGGACCTGGCCCAGGAGACCATCGACTACGCCGACCAGATCTACCTGGAGTTCGGCGCGGATGAGCACATCGAGGGCCTGGGCCACGAGGAGGAGCGGAAGGAGATCCGCCGCCGGGCCATCCAGGCGGGGCTGAAGCTGGTGGACTGCCCCATCCGCCACATGGGCACCGAGAAGGCCCAGGGCATTTACCTCGCCATCGAGCGGTACTTACAGGAGAACGGGGTGGAGATGTACTTCGGCTATGAGTGCAGCAACCTGATCCTGGAGAACGAGGTCTGCAAGGGCGTGGCCATCTCCGACGGCAAGACGGACCTGGAGATCTACGCCAAGCATACCGTGGTGGCCACCGGCCGCCGGGGCGCCGACTGGCTGGAGAAGCTCTGCGCCGAGCACAACATCGCCCACGCCCCCGGCACTGTGGACATCGGCGTCCGGGTGGAGGTCCGCAACGAGGTCATGGAGATGGTGAACCGGGTGCTGTACGAGTCCAAGCTGGTGGGCTATCCCAAGCCCTTCAAGAACAAGGTCCGCACCTTCTGCCAGAACCCCGGCGGCTTCGTCAGCCAGGAGAACTACGACAACAACCTGGCAGTGGTGAACGGCCACTCCTACAAGGACCTGAAGAGCGACAACACCAACCTCTCCATCCTGTGCTCCCACAATTTCTCCATCCCCTTCAACCAGCCCATCGCCTATGCCCAGAAGGTGGGCGAGCTGACCAACATGCTGGCCAACGGCCAGATCCTGGTCCAGCGGTTCGGGGACATTCTGGATGGCAAGCGCACCTGGCAGAAGGAGCTGGCCCAGTCCAACATCCGGCCCACCCTGCCGGACGCCGTGGCCGGTGACATCACCGCCGCCATGCCCTACCGGGCCATGACCAACATCATCAACTTCATCCAAGCCATGGACTACGTGGTGCCGGGCTTCGCCGCCTATGAGACGCTGCTGTACTCCCCGGAACTGAAGTTCTATTCCAACCGGGTGAAGATGGACACCGACTTCAACACCAGCCTCCAGGGCCTCCACTGCCTGGGCGACAGCTCCGGCTGGACCCGGGGATTGATGATGGCCTCTGTCATGGGCACCCTCATGGGCCGCAAGATCGCGGAAGAGGGCTAATCGGATCACAGAGCGGCAGCAGGCGCGGAAAACGCGCCTACTGCCGCGATGAAATACGCAGATATGAAAAAGGATACAAGCTATGATCACAGTCAATGACGTCAGTCTCAATTTCAGCGGACAGACCCTGTTCAAGCACGTGGACCTGAAGTTCACCCCCGGCAACTGCTACGGCATCATCGGCGCCAACGGCGCCGGAAAGACCACCTTCCTGCGGATCCTCTCCGGGGATCTGGAGCCCACCACCGGCGAGGTGGTGATCTCCAAGGATCAGCGGATGAGCGTTTTGAAGCAGGACCACTTCCAGTACGACCAGTACACGGTGCTGGACACGGTCATCATGGGCAACCAGCGGCTCTACGATATCATGAAGGAGAAGGACGCCCTCTACGCCAAGGAGGACTTCACCGACGCCGACGGCGTGAAGGCCAGCGAGCTGGAGGCGGAGTTTGCCGACATGGACGGCTGGGAGGCGGAGAGCGACGTGAGCCGCCTGATCCAGGGCCTGGGATTGTCCGAGGACATTCTGTACAGCGAGATGAGCACGCTGACCGCCAAGGAGAAGGTGAAGGTGCTGCTGGCCCAGGCCCTCTTCGGCAAGCCGGACATCATCCTGCTGGACGAGCCCACCAACCACCTGGACATCCACGCCGTGGAGTGGCTGGAGGACTTCATCCTGGAGTGCGAGAGCCTTATTATCGTGGTGAGCCACGACCGCCACTTCCTGAATACTGTGTGCACCAATATCGTGGACGTGGACTACGGCGGGATCAAGATGTATGTGGGCAACTACGAGTTCTGGTACGAGTCCAGCCAGATGATGCAGCGGCTGATCCGGGACCAGAACAAGAAGAAGGAAGAGAAGATCAAGGAGCTCCAGGAGTTCGTCTCCCGCTTCTCTGCCAACAAGTCCAAGAGCAAGCAGGCCACCGCCCGCCGGAAGCTGCTGGACAAGCTGACGGTGGAGGAGATGCCCGCCTCCTCCCGGCGCTATCCCTTCGTGGGCTTCAAGATGGACCGGGAGCCGGGCAAGGAGATTCTGGCGGTGGAGGGCCTTACCAAGACCGTAGACGGCCGGAAGGTGCTGGACAACGTCAGCTTCCGGGTGAACAAGGGCGACAAGATCGCCTTCGTGGGGGAGGACGAGATCGCCACCACCACGCTGTTCAAGATCTTGATGGAGGAGCTGGAGCCGGATGCGGGCACCTTCAAGTGGGGCACCACCATCACCACCAGCTACTTCCCCCTGGACAACTCCGCCTTCTTCAATGACTGCGACCTGAATCTGGTGGACTGGCTGGGCCAGTACACCGCCGACAACGCGGAGGAGGGCACCGAGTCCTTCAAGCGGTCCTTCCTGGGCCGGATGCTGTTCTCCGGCGACGACGTGTACAAGCCCGTCAAGGTCCTCTCCGGCGGCGAGAAGGTCCGGTGCATGTTGTCCCGGATGATGCTGTTCGGTTCCAATGCCCTGGTGCTGGACCAGCCCACCAACCACCTGGACCTGGAGTCCATCACCGCCGTCAACAACGGCCTGATCGACTTCAAGGGCGTGGTCCTCTTCGCCAGCCACGACCATGAGTTTGTCCAGACCATCGCCAACCGGGTCATGGAGTTCGTGGACGGGAAGCTCATCGACAAGATGTGCACCTACGATGCGTATATCGCCGGGGCCCGGGAGGAGATGCTTGCCCGGCTGAACGGCTGAGCTGTTACTGGATTGTAGTTGACATCAGGCAAAACCACCCTGTAAACTGTTTGCAAAACAGCTTGCGGGGTGGTTTTTCATGGACAAACGGCGGATTTTTGGCGTGTTGGCACTGGCAGTTATCACGGCGGTCACAGCGGGGGTGGCGTCCCCCAAAATGGCGGCACAGCGGCAGGAGGCGGCGGAGTACCAAGCGCTTCTGGAGGCCGCACCGGTAGCCCAGGTGGAGGGAGAGACCCTGTCCCCCAACGGGCAGTTCCAGGTCCGGACAGCGGGAAAGAGTGAGATGTATGTCAGCGGATACGTGGTGCCGGAATTCCTGCAGATCGTGGACACGGAGACCGGTGAACTTCTCTGGCAGGACCAGGGGGCGCTCTGGCAGTCGGCGCGGTGGTCTCCGGCAAATAATCTGGTGGCTATCGCCTATGGCGGCCGGACCTGGACCCAGGTGAAGGTCATCTCCACCGCCTGCTGGATCAGCTGGGACTTCACCCTGCCGGACGGCAGCCCCATCCCGGAGTACGAATTTCTCCCGGAGGACTGGGGCACATGGCCGGACATGGACACCCTGTTGCTGACGGTCGGCCGGGGTGGGGACGCAGGGGAGCCCCACACCTACCGCTGCACCGTGCGTATGAACCAGGACGGAACGCTGTCTGGCTCCGCTTTGGAACAGACCACAGAGGTACTGTCGGAGGACTACGACTTCGACCACGACGGCATGCCGGAGACCACGGAGCTGGTGACGGTGCTCACCCCGGAGACAGATTACTATCCCGCTTGGTATATCCTGCAGGTCATCCGGCAGGACGGCGTGGAGTTGTGGTCCGCCGGAGCCCATCCGTCCCATGCCGGCTGGACCAGCGTATTTGCCTGCAAGATCGATGGCGAGGACTACCTGCTGCAATACGAGCCGGAGATGTACCAGGGCTGGGCGGAATACGCCTATGAATTGTGGGCCTTTGATGGGAACGGGCAGGCATACACATCGGACAACAGGTCGGTAACCTTTGACATCAACTTTGGCCGGGAGGAACACCAGTTTGACCCGGAGGCCATCGCCGGGTTTTTCTGGGAGCTGCGAGGTCTCCTCCAGGACAGCATCCTTTTGGCCAGCACGGAAAACGGGGAGTTCCAGACTGGTATTCCGGGGCTGGAGCTGCAGAATTATATATTCAGCGATCTGCTGTCCCTGGACAGCCTGGAGGCCATGGAGGCCTCGGTCCGGCAGCAGGAGGCGGAGCTGGATGAACAGACCGTCTGGTCCGCACCGCCGGAGGGCGGCGGTCTGGCCGATGCCATGGCATCCCTGCCGCCCCGGTACCGGGAGGTGCTTCTGCTAAAATACTACAACGGCTATTCCGCCCGGGAGATCGCGGGATTTCTCTCCGCCACCCCTGATGCCGTGACCCAGACCTTGCACCGGGCCCGGAAGAAGCTGGCGGAAATTCTGGATGAGAGGGGGGAGACGCCATGATGATCTCAGAGGAGGCCCTGTACGCGGCGGCGCCGGAGGCGGCGGAGAAATTCCTCTCCGCTCTGCCGGACCGGGAGGACTGCGTCCATGACTTCTCCCCGGACTTCGAGGCCCGGATGGCGACGCTGCTCCGCCGTCAGCGGAGACGGCGGCACTGGCGGGCCCTGCTGGCGGCGGCCGCCGTGCTGGGCGCCTTGGCGGCGGGACTCTCCGTGGGGGCGGGGGACCGGACGGACTGCCAGATCTACTGGTCCCAGACGGACGGGGAACTGCGGTACGTTATCCGCCTGGAGCACACCACCACCCGGCCTTTCCAGGACGCCCAACTGCGCTGTGTGCCGGAGGGCTTCATCCTGGTCCGCGGCAGCACCAGTGAGATCCGCGGGGAGCGAAGTCTGGTGTACCGAAGGGGAGAGGATGCCTCCTTCACCCTGATGCAGACCCAGGGAGAGGACCTGGTGGGTTCCAAGGGGACCGCCTGCCAGGGCTCTGAGGTGGAGGTCAACGGCCGCCTGGGCCTGCTGGTGGAAGAGGAGACGGACAGCACAGAAAAAGACCTGCTGTGGACGGACGGGCCCTACATCTTCGCCCTCCATGGGAAGGGCCTGTCCGCCGAAGAGCTGCTGGAGATTGCCAGGAATGTGACCTGGTGACAGGAAAGGAAGGAATCTGATGAAACGCAATTACATTCCCTTTATCGCGGGCATGAGCACCATGCTGCTGTTGGTGGGGCTGGTGGGGGCCTCCCTGGCGGGGGAGACCAGGCCGCCCGCTGTCCCTCAGAGCGGAACGCTGAACGGACAGGTGGCCTACGGCGAGGCGGGTGTGGCTCTGTTCGGCAAGGAACAGGTACCTGCCGGCGCTGCCTGGACTACGGAGGACGGAGCGCAGATCCCCACTGTGCTGACCTACACTGATGAAAACGGGGAGGACCACTACTTCATCAGCGCCGAGACCGCGGCGGAGGTGCTGGACATGGTCTACGGCGCGGTGTACCGGGAGGACCTGAACTGCATTGATTTCGGCACTGAGGCGGCCGTAGATGCGGAGGGCAATCCCCGTCTAGACGGGAACGGCCAGCCCATCTACTGGACGGGGGCTGAGTTCTTCTCCAGAAGGACCACGCAGAACGAAGACGGCACGGAGCGCATCATCGCCATCGGCAACCAGAAAGCGGAGATTCAGGTGGGGGACGGCACCTCCGTCATCGTCGGACACGGGCTGGAAGAGGACTCGCCCATCCGGGAGGAACTCATCCAGCGGCAGATGGAGACGCCCACCGTGCCGGAGTATGGCGTCAGCTGCGGGGTGTTCACCGAGGTGGACCCGGCGGTGCTGGATCCCGCCGCCTATCTGGGGCGGTTCGTGGACGGCGTGGCCCTCCAGGGGGCGGATCTGACGTACACCTTCCACTTCATGCCGGAGCTGCCCTATGCCGCCCTGGTGATCGAGAACCAGGGGGACCAGGACATCCTGGTGCGTGTCTTCCGCCCCTGGACCGTGGGCCATATCAACCAGGAGCTGTTCTCCATGGTTCGCATCCCCGCCGGAGAGACGCTGGTCCGGGCTTTCCAGGTCCAGGAAGGGGAGAGCGCCGACCTGCGGAACAAGCTGACGGTGGAAATCACCGGCATCGGTGATGGAGAGGCCCAGGTGCGCCTGTCCTCGGAGCAGTACGGCGGCAGTACCCGGAAATAAACCGAACAGCAGCCGCCCGGCTTTCGCCGGGCGGCTGTGGCTTATACTCTGGAGGTCAGCCCGTGCTTTTCCAGGGCCGCCCTGATTTTCTCCAGCCCGGCCTCGGTGGGGTCGCACAACGGCAGGCGCAGGGGGCCCACGTCCCAGCCCAGCAGGTTCAGCGCCGTTTTGACGGGGATGGGGTTCACGTCGCAGAACATGGCGTCGCAGAAGTCCTTCAGCTCCAGCTGCAGCTTTCCGGCGGCGGCGAAGTCGTTCCGCAGGCACAGCTCCGTCAGCCGGTGCATCTCCGCCGGCAGGACGTTGGCCACTACGGAGATGACGCCCTTGCCGCCCAGCATACAGATGGCCGCTGTCTCGTCATCGTTGCCGGACCAGATGGAGAAGTCCTCCGGGCACAGGTTCCGGGTCTTCTGAATGTTGGAGAAATTGCCCCCCGCCTCCTTGACGCCGTTGATGTTGGGGTGCTTGGCAAGCTCCGCATACGTCTCCGGCGCGATGGTGACGCCGGTGCGGGAGGGTACGTCGTACAGGATCAGCGGCACATCCACGCCGTCGGCGATCACCTGGAAGTGGCGGATGAGCCCGGCTTGGCTGGCCTTGTTGTAGTAGGGCGTCACCAGCAGCAATCCGTCGGCCCCGGCCCGCTCCGCGTCCCGGGACAGGGCCAGGGCGTTCTCTGTGGAGTTGGAGCCGGTGCCGGCGATCACCGGCAGCCGCCCGTCCACGTGGTCCACACAGAACTCGATGGTCCGCATCCGCTCCCGGTAGCTCATGGTGCTGGCCTCGCCGGTGGTGCCGCAGACGATGATGGCGTCGGTGCCGTTTTTCATTTGAAAGTCCAGCAGCTTCCCCAGGGTGGGGAGATCCACGGTCTCTTTGGTAAAGGGCGTGACAATGGCCACACCGGACCCGGTGAAGAGAGGCTTTTTCAATGTACACACGCTCCTTTTCAGCTGGAAATGGGGAATTAGAAATTTTGGTGCCCGGTGGAGCTTGGAAATTTAAAATCGTTCCGCCTGCGGCGGAACACCTCCATTTCAAATTTCCAATTCCTAAATTTGATGCAGGTCTGAGGATAAAAGAGGCGGCCTGCCAACTCCGGCAAGCCGTCTCTTTTGTGGATGTATGAGATGGAATCAGTCCATGTATCCCTTGGCGCACAGCAGCTCCGCCAGGAGTACCGCGCCGCCCGCAGCGCCCCGCAGGGTGTTGTGGGAGAGGCACACGAACTTGTAGTCGTACTGGGTGTCCGGCCGCAGGCGGCCCACGGACACGGCCATGCCGTGCTCCAGGTTCCGGTCCAGCCGGGTCTGGGGCCGGTCAGGCTCCTCAAAGTAGTGGAGGAACTGCTTGGGGGCGGAGGGGAGCTCCAGCTCCTGGGGTACGCCCCGGAAGGCGGCCCAGTCGGCCTTGATCTGCTCCATGGAGGGGGCCTTGCCGTCCGCGAATTTCATAAACACCGCGGCCATGTGACCGTCCTGGCAGGCCACCCGGAAGCACTGGGCGGTGATGGAGGGGCCGTCGGCCCTGACGATCTTCCCGTCCTCCACGCGGCCCCACAGCTTCAACGGCTCCTGCTCGCTCTTCTCCTCCTCGCCGCCTATGTAGGGGATGCAGTTGTCCACCATCTCCGGCCAGCGCTGGAAGGTCTTGCCGGCGCCGGAGATGGCCTGATAGGTGCAGACCAGGATTTTGTCCAGGCCGTACTTCTTCAGGGGGTGCAGGGCCGGGACGTAGCTCTGGAGCGAACAGTTGCTCTTCACGGCGATGAAGCCCCGGCGGGTGCCCAGGCGCTTGCGCTGGGCCTCGATCACCGCCAGATGGTCCGCGTTGATCTCCGGGACTACCATGGGTACATCGTCGGTCCACCGGTGGGCGGAGTTGTTGGAGACGATGGGGCACTCCAGTCTCGCGTATTTCTCCTCCAGGGCCCGGATCTCCTCTTTCTTCATGTCCACGGCGCAGAAGCAGAAATCCACCATGGAGGCCAGCCGCTCCGCGTCCTGCTCCGCGTCCAGGACCACCAGATTTTTGGCCTCCTCCGGCATGGGGACGTCCAGGGCCCAGCGGCCCGCCACCGCCTCGGCGTAAGGTTTGCCGGCGCTGCGTGCGCTGGCGGCGATGGCCGTCAGCTGAAACCAGGGGTGATGCTCCATCAGCGTGATGAAACGCTGGCCCACCATGCCGGTGCCGCCGATGATTCCGACTTTGTACTGTTTCATAGTATGTGCCTCCTGCTCCCATGTTGCGGCGGAAAAACGCGATGCCTTCCGTCGATTTTGGTTGAATATGGCGCCGGAATGTACTATAATGATCCATATTGATGTAGAAAGCCTGTACTTCCAGCACGGACATTTGTACATATATTAGCATACTTCCGCGATTCCGTCAAGGTGCATGGCTTGGGGAGGTTCCATGAAAAAAGGCTTGTTCCTGCTGTCGCTGATTGTGACATTTTACGCCCTGGGTACTGTCAGCGCCTCCGCCGTCACCAATGATACGGTGAAGGTGGGGCTGCGGTACGGCTCCTCCGTCATGTCCTCCGCCAACCTGGAAAACGATGAGGGCAGCGGTTACGAGTTCGGGTACTTCGAGGACGACCGGACCTTCGTGTCCCTGGGTGAGACGGACGAGACCGCCATCACCATGGAGCCGGCAGGCCGGGACGGCATCCAGGTGACCATCACCGGCACAGACCGGGTCCTCTATGAGAGCAGGGAGGACACCCTGGCCGTGATGCCCCAGGGCCGGGACCCCGTCACCTGGTTCCGGGGGAACCGCTACCGGGGCGGGTTCGAGTACACCGTCAGCGGCGGCGGGCTGCAGGTGGTGAACGTGGTGGACCTGGAGGACTATGTGAAGGGCGTTCTGCCCTCTGAAATGCCGGGGAACTGGGAGCTGGAGGCCTTGAAGGCCCAGGCCGTGTGCGCCCGGACCTTTGCCTGCCTCACCACCAAGCACCTGTCCGCCTACGGATTCGACGTGTGCAGCTCCACAGACTGCCAAGCGTACAGCGGCATCGGTGAGGCCACCTCCGCCACGGACCGGGCGGTGGAGGAGACGGAGGGGGAGTGCCTCTATTATGACGGCGAGCTGGCCCAGGCCTACTACCACTCCTCCGACGGCGGCGCCACCGAGGACGCGGAGAACGTCTGGGGCACCGACGTGCCCTATCTCCGGGGAAAGGAAGACCCCTACGAGGCGCAGATCTCCATTCCTGATTACAGGTGGACGGTCACCTATACCTGGGAGGAGCTGACCTGGGTGCTGCAGAACAGCGGCTACGACATCGGGGACGTGGTGGACGCCTATGTATCGGAAGTCACCGATCTGGGCAACGTGTATTCCGTGACCTTTGTGGACAGCCGGGGAAAGACCCTGGTCCGCACGGGGGACGATGCCCGGATGGCCTTTTACAGCACCACCCTGGGCAAGAACGTCCCCAGCCTGCGGTTCACCATCACCGGCGGCACCGGGGGGGGCAGCAGCTACGCGGCGAACAGCGCCTCCGGCACCTTGTCGGCTCTGGACGGTGCGTCCGTCATCTCCGGCGGCGGCACCGTCAGCCGCCTGGAGGGGGAGGACCACGCCGCCATCTCCGCCTCCGGAACGGCGGACCTCACCGGCGGCAGCTCCGGCGGGCGGGGCTCCGCCTCCCGGGGCGGCATCACCATCACCGGCACCGGAAACGGCCATAACGTGGGCATGAGCCAGTACGGCGCCAGGGCCATGGCGGAGCAGGGCCACGACTACATCGACATTTTGGAATTTTATTTCACCGGCATCCGTGTCCGGTAATGAGAAGGAAGCAACATGAAGACCAGTGATTTTTACTACGACCTGCCCCAGGAGCTGATCGCCCAGACCCCCATTGAGAAGCGGGACACCTCCCGCCTGATGACCCTGGATCGGGTGAGCGGCGCCACGGGACACCACCATTTCTACGACCTGCCGGACTACCTGAACCCCGGTGACTGCCTGATTTTGAACAACTCCCGGGTGCTGCCCGCCCGTCTGGTGGGACAGCGGCTGCCCGGCGGCGGCATCTGCGAGGTGCTGCTGCTGAACGACAGGGGAGACAAGGTGTGGGAGTGTCTGGTCCGCCCGGGCCGGAAGCTCCGCAAGGGCACCAGACTGTCCTTCGGCAACGGGGAGCTGACCGCCGAGATCGTGGAGCAGCTGGAGGAGGGCGGCCGCCTGATCCGCTTCGACTACGAGGGCATCTTTCTGGAGACGCTGGAGCGGCTGGGCAAGATGCCCCTGCCCCCCTACATCAAGGAGGAGCTCCAGGACCAGGAGCGGTATCAGACCGTGTACTCCAAGGTGCTGGGCAGCGCCGCCGCCCCCACGGCGGGGCTCCACTTCACCCCGGAGCTGCTGGAGAAGATCCGGGCCAAGGGCGTGAAGATCGGGTATGTGACGCTCCATGTGGGCCTGGGCACCTTCCGGCCCGTGAAGGAGGACACCATTGAGGACCACCCCATGCACAGCGAGTACTGCACCATCCCCCAGGAGACGGCGGACCTCATCAACGAGACCCGGAAGGGCGGGGGCCGGTGCATCTGCGTGGGCACCACCTCCTGCCGGACGCTGGAATCCTGGGCCGCCGAGGACGGACACATGGAGGCCAAGTCCGGCTGGACGGACATCTATATCTACCCCGGCTACCGATTCAAGGTGATGGACGGCCTGGTGACCAACTTCCACCTGCCGGAGAGCACCCTCATCATGCTGGTGTCCGCCTTCGCCGGGCGGGAGCACGTGCTGGCCGCCTATGAGGAGGCGGTGCGGGAGAAATACCGCTTCTTCTCCTTTGGCGACGCCATGTTCATCAGCTGATATTGCCGCGCCCGGCGGACCTGCCGGGCGCTTTTTCAGAGGAGGAGTCCCATGCTGGAGCTTCTGCACATTGAGAATATCGCGGTCATCCAGGAGGCGGACATCCAATTCCGCCCCGGCTTCAACGCCCTTACCGGCGAGACCGGCGCCGGCAAGTCCATCGTCATCGACGCCATGGGCGCGGTACTGGGCGGGCGCACCTCCCGGGACCTGGTCCGCACCGGCGCGGACCGGGCCTTTGTCAGCGCCGAATTTTCCCAGGTGCCCGGTGATCTGGCCGGGTTGGCGGAGACCGGAGCTGCCCCGGACGAGGACGGCCACCTGCTGCTCCAGCGGGAGCTGACGGGGGACGGCAAGAACCTCTGCCGGGTCAACGGCCACCCTGTCACCGTGGCCCAGCTGCGCAGGATCGGAGAAGAGCTGCTGAACATCCACGGCCAGCACGACGGCCAGCAGCTGCTGGACGAGGAGCAGCACCTGAGCTATCTGGACCGCTTTGGCCGGACGGAGGCACCCCTGGGGCGGTATCAGGCGGCCTATGAGGCCATGGCCGACTTACAGGCGAAGATTCGGGCCCTCCAGATGGACGAGGCGGAGAAGGCCCGGCGGATGGACAGCATCCGCTTTCAGATCGACGAGCTGGAGCGGGCCCAGCTGGTGCCCGGCGAGGAGGAGAGCCTCACAGAGCGGCGGGACCTGCTGCGGAACGGGGAGAAGTACCTCTCCGCCCTGTCGGGGGCGGACTACTGCCTGAACGGCGGGGAGGAGGGAGGCGGCGCCGTCTCCGCCCTCCGGGACGCGGAAGAGGCCCTCGCCGGTGTCCGCACGCTCTCCGGAGACATGGGGGAGCTGTACCAGCGCCTGGAACAGCTGCGGTGTGAAGCCTATGACCTTGCCGAGATCATTCGGGACAAGCGGGAGGCGTTCGACTTCTCCCCGGCGGAGCTGGACGCGGTGGAGAGCCGGTCCGACCTGCTGTACCGGCTGAAAAAGAAGTACGGCGCCACGGTGGAGGAGATGCTGGCCTACCTGGACAAGTGCCGCCGGGAGCTGGACGATATGGAGACGGCGGACGACACCCTGGCCCGGCTGGAACAGCAGCTGGAGAAGGCCCGGAAGGCCGTCCTGGCAGCGGGGGCGGAGCTGACCGCCGCCCGGAAAGAGGCCGCCGCCGTTCTGGAGCAGCGCATCCAGTCCGAGCTCCGGGACCTGGACATGCACAAGGTCCGGTTCGCCATCGACTTCGGGGAGAAGGAGCCGGGCCCCGACGGCTGTGACGCCGTCCGGTTTCTGATGTCTGCCAACGCCGGGGAGGACTTGAAGCCCATCGCCCGGATCGCCTCCGGCGGTGAGCTGGCCCGGATCATGCTGGCTCTGAAAAACGTGCTGGCGGAGCAGGAGTCCATCGGCACGCTGGTGTTCGACGAGGTGGACACCGGCGTCTCCGGCCGTGCGGCCCAGAAGGTGGCGGAGAAGCTGGCCCAGGTCAGCCGCCGCAAGCAGGTGCTGTGCGTGACCCACCTCCCGCAGCTGGCCGCCATGGCGGACACCCACTTCTCCGTGGAGAAGGGGGAGCAAGACGGCCGCACCTATACCCGTGTGGTGCTGCTGGACCGGGAGCAGCGGAAGGCGGAGCTGGCCCGGATCACCGGCGGCAGCCGCGTGACAGAGGCCCTGCTGGCAAGCGCCGGAGAGCTGCTGGACCAGGCGGAGCGCTATCGGAGCGAATTAGGAATGAGGAATCATGCGGAATGAGCAATTTCTGGGTCCGGCTTTGCCGGACCCATTCCAATTGTTCCGCCTGCAGCAGAACACATGAATTCCGAACTCCCAACTGACCAAACGTCCCTCTTTCGCATACAATGGCGGGAAGAGGAGGGGAGCCCATGCGCTTTTTTGCAGACTACGACCGCAGTGCCGCCGTGCTGTATGCCCACCAGTGGGCCTATGGCCGGAACCCGGCCTTTTACGACTACGAGAACGTGGGGGGAGACTGCACCAACTTCGCGTCTCAGTGTGTGTTCGCCGGCAGCGGTGTGATGAACTTCACCCCGGATTTCGGCTGGTACTACATCGACGCCAACCAGAAGTCCCCCTCCTGGACCGGGGTGCCCTATTTCTGGAATTTCATGACCAGGCAGGCGCCCTCCGTAGGGCCGGTGGCCCAGCCCTGCGCCCTGGAGGACCTGCAGCCCGGGGACCTGGTGCAGCTAAGCTTCAACGGCCAGGAGTTCCAGCATACGCCGGTGGTGGTGCGGGTGACGGTGCCCATCACCCTGGAGACGGTACTGATCGCCGCCCACAGCTACGACGCCGACAACCGGCCCCTGTCCACCTACACGTTCCAGGACATCCGGTTTCTGCACGTACTGGGCACCATCCGGCCTTAGGCAATCGTTTGCGCAAAATGAACAGGGAAAACCGGCTGGGAGGGAGCGCCTCTCAGCCGGTTTCCTTTTGCTTTTTCCTTGATTTTTTCACGTGTGACAAGGGATTTGCCTTTGCAGCTATCCGCAGGGATTCGTTGTCGATGTGGGTGTAGATTTCCGTGGTGTTCAAATGGTCGTGGCCCAGCACCTCCTGGACGGCCCGGACGTCCACGCCGTTCTGCAGCATCAGCGTGGCGGCGGTGTGCCGCAGCTTGTGGGAGCTGTACTCCGCCGGGTCGATGCCCGCCTGACCCAGCCGCTTTTTCACCATGGCGTGGACCGTGGAGCGGCTGATCCGCTCGTTCTGAGAGGAGAGGAAGAGGGCGTTTGCGTCCCGGCCGGTGATGGGCCGCCGCACCGCCAGATATTTGGCGATGGCGTCCTGGCAGGCGTCGTTCAGGTAAATGATCCGGACCTTGTTGCCCTTGCCAAGAACCCGCAGGGCATCTTCCTGGATGTCGGAGAGGTTCAGACCCACCAGCTCGCTGATCCGCAGCCCGCAGTTGAGGAACAGCGTCAGGATACAGTAATCCCGCTCCTGATTTTTGCCGTCCACGGAGTCCAAAAGCTGGATGCTCTCGTCCAAGGTCAGGTATTTGGGCAGGGTTTTCTTCAATTTCGGAGAATCCATATCTTTGACAGGATTTTCACGAAGTAAGTGCATCTTATTGGTGAGGTAGTTGTAAAACGACCGGATCGTGGCGATCTTCCGGGCCCGGGATGCGGCGTTCAGGCCGTAGCCGGAATTCCGGCTGTTCTGGTGCTGGACCCGGTCCCGGCTGAGGTACGTCATGTAGCCGTAAATGTCCGTCAGGGTCACGGAGGCCACGAAGTCCAGATCCACGTCCATAATGTCGATCTCATCCAGAGACCGGTCACACAGGGACGGGTCCCGGGTCTGCTTGAGATAGCGGAAGAAATTCCGCAGGTCCAGAAAGTATTCGTCCACGGTCCGCTTGGAGTGGGCTTTGATGGTCTCGTGGTACGAGAGAAAGTCCCGCAGAATCTGCGGCGCTTCGGTGCGGTAATCAGCCATAACGGTGTCAACTTGCGGGCAGATACTCCGCGCAGCCGCCGGAGCGGCTGCTGGGGGGTTAGGTCGTGCCGGGGGCCTGAAACGGGCCCCGGAGCGGTTTGGCTCTCCCCCAAATTAAACAAAATTTTTATTTTGTTCAATTTTCTATCTCCCCGCAAAACCTCCTTCCCTGACAGGTCTTTTGAAAATTTCCCGGCCGGACCGCAGCCGCAGCGCCGGCGGCACACGCCGGAACGCGCGGCGCATCTCCGGACCGGACATAAAAACCGCCGCTTTCGGCAAAGCTAGTCCCAAATCCATGGAGATGGGATGATGTGTATGAGTTTGATTCCCTGTACCAGCCAATGTGTGTATCAGCAGGACGGCGTCTGCACGCTGGACAGCGCCGCCGCGGCGGGCCTCCCCGCCCTGGGCGGCGCCTGCGTCCACTTCATTCCGACGGACGAAGGGCGGCTCGGATCGCCTCACCGATATTCCGCACCGGGATCAGACGAAGCCCCGCAGGCGCGGCCAGCTCCCCGGTCCGGCGGGACGGAATCAGGCACTGGGTAAAGCCCAGCCGCCGGACCTCGCTGACCCGCTGGCCCAGCTGGCTGACGGACCGCAGCTCTCCGGTGAGGCCCACCTCCCCGATGGCCACCAAATCCGCCGGCACCGGCCGGTCCAGATAGCTGGAGGCCAGGGCGATCACCGCCGCCAGATCCGCGGCGGGCTCGTCCAGGCTCAAGCCGCCGATGATGTTCAGGTACGCGTCGCAGGCGGAGACCTTCAGGCCGCCCCGCTTCTCCAGCACCGCCAGCAGCATGGCGAAGCGGTTGTAGTCAAAGCCGTTGCTGGTGCGGCGGGGGTTGCCCACCGGAGACGACACCGCCAGCGCCTGAATCTCCGCCAGCACCGGCCTTGCCCCCTCCATCACACAGGTGACGCAGGTCCCGGGGGCGTCCTCCGGCCGACCGGACAGCAGCATCTCCGACGGGTTCTCCACCTCCACGAGGCCGCTGTCCCGCATCTCGAAGACGCCGATCTCATTGGTGGCGCCGAAGCGGTTCTTGGCCGCCCGCAGGATGCGGTAGGCGGTGTGCTGGTCCCCCTCAAAGTACAGCACGCAGTCCACCATGTGCTCCAGAACCTTGGGGCCGGCGATGGACCCCTCCTTGTTCACATGGCCGATGACGAACACCGTGATCCCCTGCCCTTTGGCCAGCTGCATCAGGGCCATGGTGCAGTCCTTCACCTGGCTGACACTGCCCGCCGGGGACTCCAGCGCGTCATTGTACAGGGTCTGGATGGAGTCCACGATCAGCACGTCCGGCGCCTCCGCCGCCACGGACTCCAGCAGGTCCCCCAGGCTGGTCTCGGAGATCACGAACAGCCGTTCGCTCTGCACGTCCAGCCGCTTGGCCCGGAGCTTCAGCTGGTGCTCCGACTCCTCGCCGGATACATACAGGACCTTATTCTCCCGGCAGAGGCTCTCGCAGATCTGAAGCATCAGCGTGGACTTGCCGATTCCCGGCGCGCCGCCCACCAGCACCAGCGAGCCCTTGACGGCACCGCCGCCCAGGACCCGGTCCAGCTCTCCCATGCCGGTGGAGAACCGGATTTCCGCATCCGCCTCCAGCTCCGTCACCGGCCGGGCCCTGCGGACGCTCCCCCCTCCTGCCGGGCGGGAGGCCCCCTTCCCTGCCGCCCGGGCGGCCTGGGGCTGCTCCACGATGGTATTCCACGCCCCGCAGGCCGGGCACTTCCCCGCCCACTTGGGCGTCTCATTGCCGCACTCCGTGCAGTAGAACAGAGTCTTTGGCTTCATTGCAACCTCCCATGGAAAGAGAAAGGAACAAACTGTCTGATCTTTTCTCTTTCAACGCTTATCTGAATTCAGCACGCCCGCCGCGATGGCCGCCGCCAGCTTTGTCTGGTAGGCCGGGTCCTTCAGCTGTTCCGTCTCCGCGGCGTTGGAGAGAAATCCGCACTCCACCAGCACGCCGGGGGCGGTGATCTCCTTCATCAGGTACACCGAGGACGGCACCTGGGCGGCCTTCTTCTCATGTCCGGCGTTGACGGCGCCGTTCAGGGACTCCTGAATGGACGACGCCAGTTCCTCCGCCCCCTCCTGGCGGTTCCAGAACACCTGGGCCCCCCGGGTGGAGGGCGACGACGGCAGGCTGTTCTGGTGGATGCTCAACAGCACCGCGCCGGGCAGCTCATCCACCAGAGCCACCCGGTTGTGGAGGTCGGAGACCTTCTTCTCCCGCAGAGTGGCGCTGCCGGGGTCGTAAATGGCGGCGTCCCCCTCCCGGGTGACGGTGGTGGGCACCCCCGCAAAGGTCAGCAGGTCCCGGACCCGCCGGGCGATGGCGAGGTTCAGGCCGCTCTCCACCGTGCCGTCGGCGGCCACAGCGCCGCCGTCCTCCCCGCCGTGGCCGGCGTCCACCACCACAACGGGAGACGCGCCCTCCTCCCCCGGGGCGAACGCCGCCGTGAAGGCGGCGTTCCCATGCCACAGCACGGCGGAGAGCCCGGCGACAAAACAACACAGCAGCACAACATACGCCACATGGCGCTTTCGGATCAGAATAATCACAGGCGGCACCCCCTGGGGAAAGCCTATTCCCGCCTGCTTATCCCATATTCCCGATTATAGCGGCTCGGACGGCGGAAATCAAGGGCAGGCTCCTCCCGGACCATCTCCGCATAGGATGGCATGGGCGCATGGTTCCCATGCGCACCCTACCCCAGAAGGAGGCATCCATGCAGATGGAGAAACCCAACACCAATACGCCGCCCACGCCGTCCGTGCCTTCCATGCCGCCGTCCGGCTCCTGCCAGCCGAACCAGGGCACTCTGCCCGGCACCTGTGCACCCATGGTGTTTCCCTTTGTAGCCATGCAGGAGGAGAACCCTGTCCGGTACAGCCGGATGGAGGCCCTGCAAACCGGCACCCTGTTCCCGGGGCTTGACCTGCCTTTCAAGGCGGCCATCCAGGCCAAGACGAAAATGGCCAACACCGCCCTGGTGGAGCTGATGGCCCTGGACTTTGCCATTGACGAGCTGGGCCTGTATCTCACCACCCACGCCCAGGATCAGGAGGCGCTGCAGCTGTACTGGTCCTATATCAAGCTGGCGAAAGAGGGCCGTGAGAAGTACCAGAAGATGTACGGCCCCCTGCTGCAGACGGACCTGACGCCGGAGGACGGCTTCGCCTGGCTGAAGGACCCGTGGCCCTGGGAGGAAGGAGGCAATGACTGATGTTCATTTATGAGAAGAAGCTCCAGTACCCGGTGAAGATCAAGAACACCAATCCCAAGCTGGCCTCCGTCATCATCTCCCAGTACGGCGGGCCCGACGGTGAGCTGGGCGCGTCCCTGCGCTACCTGAGTCAGCGGTACTCCATGCCCTATGCGGAGCTGAAGGGCCTGCTGACCGACATCGGCACTGAGGAGCTGGGCCATTTGGAGATGATCGGCGCCATCGTCCACCAGCTGACCAGGGACCTCACCGAGGAGCAGATCCGGACCGCGGGCTTTGACACGTATTTTGTGGACCGGACCGCCGGCGTGTACCCCACCGCCGCCTCCGGCTTCCCTTACAGCGCCGCCAGCATGGCGGTGAAGGGCGACCTGATCGCCGACCTGACGGAGGATCTGGCCGCCGAGCAGAAGGCCCGTGTCACCTACGACAACATCCTGCGCCTCTCCGACGATCCGGACGTCAACGACGTCATCAAGTTCCTCCGGGCCCGGGAGATCGTCCACTTCCAGCGCTTCGGCGAGGGACTGCGGCTGGCCAAGGACAAGATGAACGAGAAGAATCTCTACTTTGTGAACCCGTCCTTTGACAAGTGACCCACTGAATGGAAAGCGCCCGCCCCGGGAGATCGGGGCGGGCGCTTTTTGCGGGGACTCAGTCCCCGTTCTTCATCAGGTCTTCCACCAGGGGCATGAGCCGGGCCTGGTCTTCCTTCCGGTCGGCAAAGAGCTCCAGGGTATCGCCCTGCTCCTCGATGAGGCGGCCGATGGCGATATACCGGGACATGGAGGATTTCAAATTAAAAATGTCTCCCTCCGGGCTCTTCAGGTACACGTCGCCGCCGCACTGGCTGACGGCGTCCAGGAACTCCTGCACGTCCGCTTCGGAACGCAGTCGCATGGGAAACACATCCTTTCTGTATCAGACTCCCAGCCTTCCCGGCTGGTGCTTAACAAAGATACCACGCAGAGCCGCCGGTGTCTATGGCCGAACTGGATAATGTTTCGGAGTGACTCGCTCCAGAATATTGATGAACTGCACAAAAAAACAATTATTTTTTATGCAGTTAATACAATTTCAAAAATTGCAGCCCGCAGCGTCATGAAATACCGTTGCGCGGTCATAAAGAAAGAAATTCATGCTTACGGTCTGCCCGTTTATCTGGAAAAGATGCTCTCTCTGGCCGCGGCGGCACATGCCCTGGTGTTCATAAAAGCCGTAGTTGCAGCTGGTATCTGTAAACAGGTAGAATTCATCCAATCCCTGCTGTTTCAAATAGGCAAGCGCGGAATGAAACAGCTTTTTGCCGATGCCCTTTCCCTGACAGGATGAACGGACAGCAAACAGAGCCAATTCCGCCGGATAGGTCTTTTTGCAGCCGCGCAGCAATTGCTCATCGATCTCATTGACGTTTTGGAAGATTTGAGAGACTGCCCTTCCCTCTTTGGACGCATACAGCTTCACAATGGACAGGATTTGCTGAAATCTGGCAGAGAGGGCGCATCTGTGATCCTTGTTGTTCTTTACCAAAATGATCCCTGCCGCAGTTCCGTCAAGTACGGCCACCTGTGAAAAGGTGTAATTTGTCAGGCAGCTGCGCAGAAAAACCTCCGCCAGCCTGGAAGCCGTTTCGGGACTGCTGAACTCATCATAGTGCCACGTGCTTCGGATGATTTCCTTTAAGGGCTGAAAGTCCTGTTTCTGATATTCTCTGATTTGCATCTCCATGATATTCCCCCTGGTATTGGTCTCGGATACCCCGTATAATAGTCCTTACAGCAGCTGTAATGTCAATACCGGAAAAGGAGCTATTTTGTGATGAGGCAAAACACTGTAAAAATGACCACCGCCCAGTTTGCGGAACTGCACGGTGTCAATCGGAGAACGCTGCATTATTATGACGACATCGGCCTGTTTTCCCCCTGCCAAAAGGGGGAAAACGGTTACCGCTATTACGACGCATCACAGAGCATTGTTTTTGAGTATATCCGTATGCTGAAAGAGTTGAATATGAGCATCGCGGAAATTGCGGACTACTGTAAGCATCCTGCTCCGGAAAAGTTTTTGCAGATCGCAGATCGGAAAGAGGCGGAAATCGATCTGGAGATACGAAGGCTGAAGCGCGCGCGGAACATACTGAAGACCAAAAAAGCGCAGGTGCGTCTTTGCGAGGGCCTGCCGGATGAGGAAATCAGGGTCGAGGAGTGCGGCGCGGTCAAAATTTCTGTTTTGCCGTATGATTTTTCCGGAGACGATTTATCCCGGCTTTTTACCGATTTGAAAAGTCAATGGGGCATTGAGCAGATACGCATGGGAATCGGGAGCTTCCTCTCCCTGGACAAAGTCACCGCCGGGTCCTTTGAAACATACGACGGGCTGTTTACCTATTCGTCCGGCAGCGCATCCGGTCCGCATACGTTCGTCAGGCCGGCGGGGCGGTATCTTTGCGGCTATCAGAAGGGACCTTGGGACAAGGCGCCCGCCATGTACCAAAAAATGATCGACTATGCCCGCCGGCAGCATCTGACACTGACGGGCTTTGCCTACGAGCTTGGATTGAACGAATTTGCGATCTCCAGCCCGGAGGAATACGTCACAAAATTCATGATCCAGATCGATGACCCCTGCTGACGGTACGCCCGCCGGGCACGCATCGCAGCGCAGCCTGCACACAAGCCGAAAGAGCGGGGGCGTGAGCCCCCGCTTCCCTGTTTATTCCGCTTCTTTTGCCGCCTCGTCCCGGCCCAGCAGGGCCAGGATTTCCGCCTTGTCGCCGGGGACCTCGTCCACCAGCACCCGGTACTGCTCCTCGCTGAGAACCGGCACCCCCAGCTCCTGGGCCTTCCGGAGTTTGCTGCCCGCGGCCTCTCCGGCCACCACGGCGCCGGTCTTTTTGGACACCGACCCGGACACCTTGGCCCCCAAAGCCTCCAGCTTCTCCCCGGCCTCCTTGCGGGAGGCGGACTCCAGCTCGCCGGTCAGGACGAAGGTCAGTCCCGCCAGCAGGTCCCCGGTGGGCTGGGCGGTGCTCTCCATGTTCACCCCCGCCTCTTTCAGGCGGCGGATCAGGTCCTTCGCCTGGTCGCCCCGGAAGTAGTCCGCGATGCACCGGGCGGTGATGCCGCCCACGTCGGGAATCTCCGTCAGCGCCTCCTCTGTGGCGGCCATCAGCGCGTCCATGGAGCCGAAGTGGGCGGCGAGGGTCTTGGCGGCCTTCTCCCCCACCTGCCGGATGCCCAGGCCGTACAGCAGGCGGCTCAGGTCGTTGGCCTTGGAGTTCTCAATGGCCCGGATCAGGTTCTCCGCGGACTTCTCCCCCATCCGGTCCAGCTTGGCCACGTCCGCGGCGTGGAGGCTGTACAGGTCCGCGGCGTTGGAGATCAGCCCGGAGTCGATCAGCTGCTGGATCACCGCCGGGCCGCAGCCGTCGATGTCCATGGCGTCCCGGCTGGCGAAGTGGGTGAGGTTCCGCAGCAGCTGGGCCGGGCACTCCGCGCCGGTGCAGCGCAGGGCCGCGCCGTCCTCGTCCCGGACCACCGGGGCGCCGCACACCGGGCAGGCGTCCGGCAGCGTGTAGGGCACCGTGCCCTCCGGGCGTTTGTCGAAGTCCACGCTCAAAATCTCCGGGATGATCTCCCCCGCCTTCTGCACCAGCACAGTGTCCCCGATGCGGATGTCCTTCTCGGTGATGAAGTCCTGGTTGTGGAGGGTGGCGTTGGTGACGGTGGTGCCCGCCAGCCGCACCGGGGACAGCACCGCCTTGGGCGTCAGCACGCCGGTGCGGCCCACCTGCACCACGATGTCCTGGACCACGGAGAACTTCTTCTCCGGCGGGTACTTGAAGGCCACCGCCCACTTGGGGAACTTGGCGGTGGAGCCCAGCCGCTCCCGGTCCGCCAGGTGGTCGCTCTTGATGACCGCCCCGTCGATGTCGAAGGGGTAGTCCATCCGCTCCTCGTTGATCCGGTCGATCTCCGCCTGAATCTCCGCCGGGTCGGAGAGGGTCTTGTGGGGGATCACCTTGAAGTGCTGGGAGGCCATGTAGTCCAGGGTCTCCGAGTGGTTCTGGAAGGTCTTGCCCTCCGCCAGCTGGAGGTTGAACACCTGGATATCCAACTTCCGCTCCGCGCAGATCTTGGGGTCCAGCTGCCGCAGGGACCCGGCGGCGGCGTTCCGGGGATTGGCCATGAGGGGCTTGCCCTCCAGCTCCCGGCGGGCATTGATCTCCGCGAACACCGCCCGGGACATATAGACCTCGCCCCGGACGATGAGCCGGGGCAGCTTCTCCGGCAGCTGCATGGGGATGGCGCGGATGGTCTTGAGGTTCTCCGTCACGTCCTCCCCCACCCGGCCGTCGCCCCGGGTGGCGCCCCGGACGAACACGCCGTCCCGATACTCCAGGGCCACGGACAGGCCGTCCACCTTGGGCTCCACGGAGTAGGCGGCGCCGTCCCCCAGGGCCTCCCGCATCCGATCCAGGAACTCCGAGACCTCCTCTGCGTTGAACACGTCCTGGAGGCTCTCCAGGGGTACCGGGTGCTCGTAGGTCTCAAAGCCCTCCAGGATCTTGTCGCCCACCCGCTGGGTGGGGGAGTCCGGGGTGATCTCCTCCGGGTGCTCCGCCTCCAGCTCCTCCAGGCGCCGGTTCAGCCGGTCGTACTCGTAGTCCGGGATCACCGGCGCGTCCAGAACATAGTACAGATAGCTCTGCTGGTTCAAAAAGTCCCGCAGCTGCTTCATTTCCTCGCGGTAGTCCATAGGGTGTGCTCCCTTCTCAGCTGTTGTTCAGAATGTAGTCTTTCAGATCCTCCTCGTACGTATCCGGATCTGTGGAGAAATAGGTGTAGGTGTCCGGCACCGTGCCCACGATCACCGTCTCCGCCACGATGAAGGAATTGGACACCTTGGTGGCGGTGCGGAACCCCGGCAGCAGAACGCTGACGGAGACATCCACCGTCAGGATGATCTGATGCTTGGTCTGGTTGATGCCGGCGGAGGTGAAGGCGTTGCGGAAGTTCGCCTCCGACGACCCCACGGACTCCATCCGCACGGTGATGCGGGGCCCCCGTCCCGCCAGCAGCGTCGAACCCGTCAGGCTGCCGATGGGGATGGACAGGTCCCCGGTAGGCACCTGGCTGATGCGGGTCAGGACCGTGTCCAGAATCTCCGCCTGCAGGTGGTTGAAGGCCGCCATGTTGCTCTGCACAGCGGTGATGTGGCCCTCCGTGTCCTTCTCAAAGGACACCAGGCCGTCGTACTGCAGCTCGCCCTTCTCGATGGCCTCATACACGGCCTCGCTGACGATGCGGGTAACGGTGTTGGACACCCGGGTGGTGGCCATGCTCTCCAGCAGAGGCCGCATCTGGGTGGCGGCGATGAAGAGCACCGTCAGCGCCAGAGCCATCAGCAGAAACGCCAGGGCCCGCAGCACCCGCCGGCGGTCCATCCGCCGGCGGTAGAAGTAAAATCCGCGCCAGATCATGGCCATCACGCCCCCTTCCCGCCATTGTATGCGGGGGCGGCCTGGCCTTATTTCAGGGCGTTCACCAGATCCTTGAAGACCCGGCCCCGCTCCATGAAGTTGGCGAACCGGTCAAAGGAGGTGCTGGCCGGGGACAGCAGCACCACATCCCCCGGCCGCGCCGTCTCACGGGCCAGCGCCACGGCGGACTGGTAGCTGTCCACCTCCGTGATGGGCAGGCCGGTGAAGTTGGCGGCCTTCTCCACGGCGGCCCGGATCACCCCGGCGGTTGCGCCGCAGAGGATCAGGGCCTTCACATGCTCGTTGATCTCCGGACCGATGGCGTCATAGGAGATGCCCTTGTCCTTGCCCCCGGCGATCAAAAGGACCTTCTCCGGGAAGGACCGGAGCCCGGCGATGGTGCGGCTGGGGCTGGAGGCGATGGAGTCGTTGTACCACCGGACGCCGTCCAGCTCCCGGACCAGCTCGATCCGGTGCTCCACGCCGCCGAAGGTGCGGGCGAAGGCCCGGATGGCCTCGTCTGGGACCATCCCGTCCACGGCGGCGACGGCGGCCATGTAGTTCTCGATGTTGTGGACGCCGGGGAGCTTGATGTCGGCGGTGTCCAGCACTACCCGCTCGCCCTGCGGCCCCCGGCAGACAATGGAGGTGCCCCGGAGGAACACGCCGTCCGCCACCTCCTTCCGGCGGGAGAACCACCGCACCCGGCCCGGGGCCTTTTCGGCGCAGCGGACCGTGGCCTCGTTGTCGGCATTAAAGACGGCAATATCCCGGGCTGTCTGGTGTGTAAAGATATTTTCCTTGGCAGCGATATACTCTCCGTAGCTCTTGTGGACGTCCAGGTGGTTGGGAGACAGGTTGGTCATAACGGCGATGCGGGGGCTCCGGTCCATGGTCATCAGCTGGAAGGAGCTGAGCTCCAGCACCGCCAGATCCGTTGGCGCGATGTCCGGCGTGTCGCACAGCAGCGGGCGGCCGATGTTGCCCCCCAGGTGGACGGTGCGCCCGGCGGCCTCCAGGAGCTTTGCGATGATCGTGGTGGTCGTGGTCTTGCCGTCGGACCCGGTGACGGCGATCTCGGGGCAGGGGCAGACCTCAAAAAAGACCTCCATCTCGGAAGTCAGCAGGCTGCCCCGCGCCACCGCCGCCGCCAGCTCCGGCACGTCGGGCCGCAGGCCAGGGGTCCGGAAGATCACGTCCTCCGTCAGGTCCTTCAGGTAGTCCTCCCCCAGCTGCAGGCGGCAGCCGTGCTGCTCCAGCTCGTCCCCCAGGGGCCCCAGGGCCTCCCGGGATTTTTTGTCGCAGGCGGTGACGCGAATGCCCCGCTCCAGCAGCAGCCGGATCAGGGGCCGGTTGCTGACGCCGATGCCGATGACGGCCACGGACTTGTTCCGCAGAGAGTCCAGATATTCCTCAAACTTCATGGGTACGCTCCTAACGCCGCGCTGGGCGGCAGAGATTGACAGACAAGGAAATTATACCGCAGATCGGAAAAAAATACAACCACGCCCCTCCCCTTCCCAGACTTTTTCTCCCAGGGCTGCGGGGCCATGAAGCCGGGACCTAGCTGCGCTCTGCGGGCCATCCGGTATTTTCAGCGGAAGGCCCTGGCGACTTCCGCCGATGTGGAGGCCGCATTGCGGCCAGGCGTTGACAATCCCGTCGGATTCCGCTAAAATAGACAGGCGAGTAAGACAGACAGTCGCGCGGCCAGGCCGAAAGGCCGGTCGTGAGGAAAGTCCGGGCTCCACAGGGCAAGGATAACGGGTAACGCCCGCCGAAGGCGACTTCAGGAAAAGTGCAACAGAGATATACCGCCGACAGAGTTACTCTGTATCGGTCAGGGAACCAGCGACGGCTGAACGCGATGCCCCGCGGAGCGGGGCGAGGGAAACTTCCCCGAACAGCGCAATCGCTTCCGCGCGGAACGGCGCAGGGGTGTTGTGTGAAGAGGGGCGAAGGGTCCCTCTTCCTAATTGCAATCAGCCCGCCGCAGCGGCCGCTCCCGCGGGGAGCGGCAAGCCACCCTTACCGACAGAGAGTAGCTCTGTCGGTAAGGGTGGAAAGGCGAGGTAAGAGCTCACCCATCGGCTGGAGACTGTCCGATGCTGTAAACTCTATCCGGAGCAACACCGGTATGGGAGCAGGGGGTCCGACCCCCAAGGCTGGCCCGGCCGCTCCCGGGGTGGCTGGAGCGTACCGGCGACGGTACGTCGAGATAGATGACTGTTTGATACAGAACCCGGCTTACAGTCTTGCTCGTACAAGAAGAGGTCCTGGCGAAAGCCAGGGCCTCTTTTTGTACCGATTGATGCCGGTACTGCCGCGCGGTGTACTGGTCGATGCAGCGGAGGACCCGCTCCCGGCTGTGAAAGGCCAGATGCTGGCTCCCTGTCTCCGGGTGGAAGGAGACCCCACCCGCCGCTCTCAGAGGGGGGCGCAGGAGATTCCATAGGCAGCACCTCTCATAGCCCTTCCCACGGGGCCCACATCTGTTCCAAAATCTCCTCCGGCAGGGTGTCCGGCCATGACTCCACAATCTCTCCATCCACATAGTCGTAGACGGTGTACGGCTTCTCCGGCCAGCGGGTGCGGACGGCCACCTCCAGCGCTCCGTCCCCATCCACGTCCAGCGCCTCGGCGTTGATGCAGTCCTCCACTTCCAGGATTGCCCGGGTGTTGATGCCGGTGGGGTCCGGCTCCTCCGGATGATAGGGCCAAAACCGGACGTCACATAAAAACACCAGATTTTCGGACTCTGCGTAGGGGTCCGGGTAATACCCGTCCCGGAGATACTGGACGCTGGTATAGCCGAAGAGAAGCGGCACGCTGCCGGAATCCCCCTCATAGGTGACATCCATGACACCTCCCAGAACGGTGACGCCGGTGTCCTCACAGGCAGACACCGTACCAGTGCGGGTCAGCCGGTTCCATTGAAAGTCCATCTGATAGGAAATGGTATCTCCCCGCTCGTCCCGCAGCGTGAGGGCATCAAAGTCCACATCCTCCCCGCACTTCAGCCGGATCAGGTGTCCACGGTCCTCCACATAGACACAGTTCCTGCCATTCACAGTCTCTTTCAGAACGATGCTGTAATACCCCTCCTCCGTCACCACGATCTGCGTATACGCCACCACGGCGGCAGTTACGGCCAGCAGCACCAGCACCGCCGCCAGCCGCTGCCAGGAGCGCCGCCGCTCCTGCCGCACGCTGTCACGGGAGATATCCAACAAGCTCTGCATGGTCTCCTCCGCTCCTTTCGCCGCCTGCCTCCGGCAGGCCATCAGCTCCTCCACCGTCAGGTCCAGGGCTTCCGCCAGGGGCTCCAGCAGCGTCACATCCGGGTAGCTCAGCCCCCGCTCCCACTTGCTGACGGCCTTGTCCGTCACATGCAGCCGCGCCGCCAGATCCCGCTGGGTCAGGCCCAGATTTTTCCGCTCGCTGCCGATGAAATCGCCCAGCCGCTCCTTGTTCACGTGTATCACCTCGCCCTCAGTCTACCCTATGGGTCGGATTTTGGCAACCGACCAGCGGTAGAGACGTCCCGCAGGTACTTCCGGATGTCGCTGTAATCCTTGGGCGCAGCCTGTTCCAGGGCCTTCCGGGAGATCATCGCCCCATCCCCCTGCCGCCGCGCCGCCGCCTCTTGGTAGCGCCGCTGCTTTTCCTTCCACTTCTCTGTATCCCGCCGAATGGTCTCCGCCAGAAACCGGTAGGCCATGCGGGTCTCCTCCCTCAAGCCCGGGTGCTGCCGCAAAACCTCCTCCGGATCCGTGGGAGCCTTGTCCGCCGCCATGGCATAGCGGTACAGCAGAAGCAGCAGTTCCCCCCGCTGCTCCGCGTCCAGGGCCGCCACACAGGGAAAATTATCGAAATACAGCATAAAACTCTTCTTGTGTTCCTCTGCCAACGAAAAACCACTCCTCTCAAGAAAAGGCGTCCCCTCCCCATCTGATGCACGGCTCTATGCAATCTCCGGGAGGATTTTGTAAAATTCTCCCGTTATGGTAATAGCTAGAGTTAGGGTTATGGTGATGGTTATGGTCATTGTTATGGTAATGGCAAGGGGAACGGCAAGGCCCGCCTCTCCGGCGTTTTTGCACAAAAGAAAAGTTTGGTATAATTATAGTATAAAAAGAACTCCATTAGAGTTCGTCAGAGTGCCGAAAATTTTTGTGTTATGTTATCGGAGGAATGTACAATGACTTTGAGAGATTTGTATCATGCAAATATGAATTGGACTATTGACACTTGTATAGATATTCGTTTTCCCGACCGTAGTGGCGTAAGAAATTTACCTATTACTGTTGCTGTAAGTAATTATGGTGTGTTTAAGGTTGAATCTTTTCATGAGAATTACGTGGTGTTGAAATGAGCTGCTACCATCCAGTATACGCCTACAAATCCAAGTTCGTCAATCCAGAGACGAAAAGTCAAGGACTTTTTCATCAAATTCACAAAGAAGTCACATTTTGCGGACTTCTTCACGGAGCATACGCTTGATTTTGTCCTCCATCGTCTCTTTTGCGGTCTGGCTGAAATGGACACGG
>OFLZ01000253.1_pt1 | contig 47627 bp, 43 predicted proteins | sample 1541321 | NCBI WGS metagenome assembly OFLZ01 (sample SAMN04209223, study PRJEB22552) | human gut metagenome | biome: gut; material: feces | host: Homo sapiens | place: USA: Oklahoma | reverse complement strand
CCGCTCCCAAAAACGTGGATCTGTTTGTCAAGCACGGCATCTACACCAAGGAGGAGATCGAGGCCCGGGCGGAGATCCATATTGAGAACTACTCTACGGTCATCTGTATCGAGGCCCGGACCATGACGGACATGATCCGCCGCCAAATCCTACCCGCCGTCTCCGCCTTTGCCGGGGACCTGTGCAGCCGGGCCGGTACCAAAAAGGACCTGGGTGCCTGCTGCCAGTATGAGGTCAGCACTGCCTGCCAGATCGGCAGCTTGACGGATGCCCTGATGGCCGCCTCCGACAAGCTGGAGATGGACCTGTCTGCAATTCCCGCGGACGCTGCGGAAGCTATGCGATACAGCCATGATGTGTTGATCCCCGATATGGATACCGCCCGGCGGGCTGCCGATCAGCTGGAGACCCTCACCAGCTCTGACCGCTGGCCCTTCCCCACCTACTCCGACCTGTTGTTCTCTGTCTGATCCGCAGCACAGTATTCGGCCCGGGGGCGGGAATTGCGGCGGCCTCCCCGGGTCGGCTGCCGGTGGCGGGGTGAATGTCGCCCTCCAGAAGTCTGGCCCATGTCTGGCCCCGGCCTTGGGCACCAGGGCCCCCTGACGGCACGGGGCGATATTTGTCATCAAAGGCGGACAACAACCGGCCCGGGCCTTTTATGCGTACATCGGGTTTCTGAATGGCAAAGCCCACCCGGCACCGGAAGCAGAACTGCCGGACCCGGATATCCAGCCCGATGTGGAGCCAATAGGCCCCTGCCCCTGTTCCTACCGTAGGCAGGCCCCCTTGTATTCCGGGAGTTCATTGCCGCGGCGGAGGCCAATCAAGAGACACAGCGACTTTTCAATTCTGAACCTGCCATTTCATGCACGGCACAGCCCTGTCCACCCAAATTGGTGGACAGGGCTGTGCTTTGGGATAACCAATCGTTTATAGCAGCACCGCGCAGTCTGTGTCCGGCCCCTTGTTGGCAAAGTGATGTCGTGACCATCTCCAGAGAGGAACGCCTTCGGAGTCGCTCTGCCAAATCGGGCGGGCACTCCAATACCCCTTATGGAGAGGACTCAGTGCCAACACCTGGGCCAGAATGTTGCCGAAGACATCGAAGCGGCTCTCAGCATCCTTTTCCACCTCGCTGATCTCCTTGACCGGCTGCTTCATGCGCTTGGCTATCTCTTCTTCGATGTCCCGGCCATAATACTGAATGGACAGCAGGTCCGCCGCCTCGCGGGCAACGGCCCTGCCCAGACTGCCGAACCGCCGCCCAATGGTAATGACATAGTTATCCAAAGCCTTCGTCAACAGGATCAATTCAAATGGTTCAGGCGGATGATCTCCTCTGCGCTGCCCCTCCAAAAATCCATCGTATAAGCCACCGTGCTCCCCCTGCCCCATGTACGGCGGTCATCCCTACATGCACATGGGCATGCCCAGCACCATCACCCTGAACTATGAGACCAACATGGCCCTGCTGCACGACATCATCGCCAGCACCTCCAACGTGGGCTACAACAAGTTCATCATGCTGGTGCCCACGGTACCGACTCCAGTTTCCTCCCTGCCATTCACAATCTGGGTATGGAGGGCTACTTCATTCTAGCTTCCACCTGGTATGACTTCCTGCGGGACAACAAGAATGTGCTGGAGGACTTCATATGGCACGCCGACGAGGCGGAGACCTCTGCAAACAAGTATGGCGAGGTCTGTGAGCAGCTCCTCCATCTGCTGCGGGAGGTGACCTGAGATGGCTACCTTCACCGCCATCAAGAACCGAGGTGGTGGTCGGGGCGCCCTGGGCGGCGTGCTGCGGTACACCCAGCAGGACGAAAAAACGCTGTGGGAAGGACAGCGGCTGGTGTCAGGCTGGAACTGCACCGCCCAGTCCGCCCGCTCTGAAATGCAGCTCACAAAGGAGCGGTTCCGGAAAACAGATGGGCGGCAGTATTACCACTTCGTCCAGTCCTTCAGTGAGCAGGACGATCTGACGCCCCAGAAAGCCCGCACCATCGCTCTGGAGTTGGCTCAACGGGAGTTTCCGGACTTCGAGGCGCTGGTAGCAACCCACATCGACACCGACTTTCTGCACAGCCACCTGATCGTGAACAGCGTCAGCTTCCGGGACGGCCGCAAGCTCCACCAGAGTGCCACGGACCTGCAGGCCCACCGGCTGTCCAATGATGAAATCTGCGTCGCCCACCATCTGTCGATCCTTCCACCTCCGCAGAAGCAGGTCCAGCAGAAACGAATGGGCACCCGGGAGTATCGCTCGGCTGCCAAGGGCGAGAGCTGGAAGTTCCGGTTGATAAACACCATCGACCAATGCATGAGGTACGCTTCCACCAAAGACGAGTTCATCTCCCTGATGGAGAGTGAAGGGTATCAAGTGCGATGGACAGACGGCCGGAAGAACATCACCTACACCACGCCCCAGGGTATGAGGTGCCGGGATGACCGGCTCCACGAATCGAAGTACACAAAGGAGGTCATAGAACGTGAGTTCCGAATCCGAGCGGAGATTATCCACAGAGGAACTAAAGCGGCTGAATCGGCCTCAAGCTATGCAAATGCCGCCTACGCCGCCGGACACTCCCACGAGACAGGACTGGAACGATCTGCTGGCGGCGCTCACGGCCCTGTACCGGCTGGAGAGCACCAACAGCGACCGGCTGGACGGTCTGGAGGCCAGCGTTGCGGCACAGGAGGCCCTGCTGCGGGCGCTGTCCCAGCAGATGGGGTAGCGCCCCACCCAGGAGCAGACGGAGGCGCTGGCGCGGGATGTGGCCTAGATTCGGGAGGCACTGAAACAGGCTGGGAAGAAGAGAGAGCTTTCTATCTCGCCGCCCAGTCTCTGGACCGCGCTATCGGTCTCGATCTGGCTGGCCCTGATCCTGCTGGCGACTATGGTTGGCATGGTAGTCTTGCAGACGATTTGGTCCGGCTTGGCCGCACTCTGGAGGGTGGTGCAGATATTGATCCCGTGAGGGACGCCACCACCATGCATCAGCACGCTGACCACAAGCTCCGGCAGAAAGAGCGGCAGAAAAAGATCGCCCTCGGTCACAAAGCGGATGACCACGAGGACGAAATCGATTTGACTATGAAAGGATATTAAATACATGGCAAGTATCAAGCAACTGGACGACCGCAGATTCAAGATCACCGTCAGCAACGGCTACCGCCCCGACGGGAAAAAGATCTGCAAAGCCAAGACCATCCGGGTGCCGGAGAGTATTCCCAAGCGGGGCGCCCGGCAGTATGTAGCTCACGAGGCGGAGGAACTGGAGCGGCAGTTCAAGTCCGGCTACGCCGAGGACGGGAATATGACATTCGAGGAGTTCGCAGAACATTGGCTGACCCGGCAAGTCCGGTACGCTCCCAGCACGTTGGAGAGCTACCGCCGGATGCTGGAGAGAGTGTACCCCTTCATCGGGGCCATCCAGTTGAATCGGCTCCGTCCGATTGCTCTGGAGAATATGCTGGTAGAACTGCGGAAGCGGAAATACCGTGGCAAACCCATTGGGGAGGCCACGGTGCAGAAATACCTGACTGTGGTCTCCGCTGTCCTTAGCGACGCCAAGCGGAATGAGATCATCCAGAAGAACCCGGCCCGGATGATCGATCTGCCTCTAACACGCCGCACTACACAGTACATTCCCTCCCCCGTGGAGATTCAGAAACTGCTGGATGCTCTGGCAAAGGAGCCTCGGCACTACCGGATGTTCTATCTGCTCTCCATGTGTACCGGCTGCCGCCGGGGGGAGCTGTGCGCCCTCAAGTGGGAGGATTTCAAGTTCAGCAGAGGCGGTCTGCTTCTGACCATCAGCCGCTCCCGCAGCGTTGTCCCTGGAAAAGGTGTCGTGGAAGGCTCTACTAAGAACGGCCACAACCGTGAGATCGTCCTCTCCTCCGACCTTCGAGGGTTCTTCATGAGCTACCGCCGGCGGAAACAGCTGGAAGCCCGGCAGGCGAATCGGGAACTCAGCCCCTATCTCTTCACAGATGCGCACGGGCAGCTCATTCACCCGGATACTTTCACCAAACGACTGCGGAAAATCTATGAGTCCATTGGATTTTCGAAGGAATATCACCTGCACACCCTGCGGCACTATTATGTGACCTCCCTGCTCCACTCCGGCGTGGACAAGCAGACAGTGGCGGAGCTGGTAGGACATGCGGACACGGGCTTTCTGGAGCGCACCTACTGCCACCCCCAGCAGGAACAGAAAGAGCAGGCCGCCGGGGCCATGCGCGCCATGATCCGCCCGGAGGGCGAAGCCCTGTTCAACCTGGCCGCCGCGTGTCCAGCCAAATCCCGCAGCGCCTGATTGTTGTTTTCGTAGAAAATAGGTTTCGCCAAAAGTTTCGATAGCTTTGCTCCCGCTCTTGCAGTATGTTGTGTTTGCAAAACCGGCCTCAACTGGAACGAGGCCAAGGAAAGTGAGGTCAACACAACATGGCAAGTATCCGAAAACGGGGCAGCAGCTACCTGCTGGTGGTCTCTATGGGCTATGACTACGAGGGCAACCGTATCCGTCCAAAACAGAAAACCGTTCATCCCCCGGAGGGTCTGACCCCAAAACAGCGGGAAAAATGGTTGAAGGAGCAGGCGGTCCTGTTCGAGCGGGAGTGCAGGTCACTCCCCCAGAGGGAAGCTGATCGGAGCATCACGCTGGCAAAGTACACAGAGCTGTGGCTCCAGGAGATCGCCCCCGGCAAGCTGGCCAAGTCCACCCTGGCCAGAGACCGGCAGGACATCGACCGTTTCCTGCCGGTCCTGGGGCATTACAAATTGACGGAACTCCGTCCCGAACACTTCCGTAACTTCTACGCGGATCTGCGAAAAGTTATCAGCCTTGAAACTGGAAGGCCGCTCTCCGAGCATACCGTGGAGGGTGTACACGCGACGCTGTGTACGATCCTCTCCGATGCCATGGAGGGCGGCTTTCTGGATCACAACCCCGCCTGGCGGACATACCGCTATGCGGGGAGAAAAAAGGAAAAGAAAATCGTAGATCCGGAAACCCTGAAAAGGATCATCTCCGCCCTGGAGGAAGAGAGTCTCAAGTACGAGACCTACTTCAAACTCATCATCGCCACCGGGATGCGGCGGGGTGAGTGCTGCGGCCTGCAATGGGGCGACATCAACTGGCACGAGCGGTCCATCCACATTCAGCGGAATGTGGTAAAGGTCACCGGCGAGGACATTATCGTAAAAGAAACAAAAACCTTAGCCGGAGACAGGTACGTGTACTTCTCTCTGGAGATGGAGTCCCTGCTACGAGAGTTCCAGCGGGAGTGTGCCTGGGAGACGGAGACGTATGATGGGCGGGAATTGGAGGATTCCGACTACATCTTCCGCCGTCATGGAGGCCGGCTCCCCATGACGCCCTCTACCTTCACCTGGCGGCTCAAGCTGATCCTGAAGAAGCACGGCCTGCCCCCCGCCCTGAACGTCCACTCCCTGCGCCACACCAACGCCAGCCTGCTGATCGCCGGCGGGGCTGACGTGGCCACGGTGGCAGGACTGCTGGGCCACAGTCAGCCATCCACCACGCTGGACATCTACACACACGCATTTGATAAGAACAAGAAAGCGGCCAGTCAGGTTCTGCAGGAGGGGTTGGAGATTTGATGAAATACAGAGAAACGAAACAGCCGCAGATCCCCGTCAACCATTGCGCCTGGTGCGGATCGTATGACCTGGAGATCGGCTGGCAGCAGAACGAGGCCATCGTGACCTTCCGGCGGAACGGACTCCTGGGCAACCGGCTGAAGTATGTGATCTGTCGGAACTGCGGAGCGGTTCTGTACCAGTGCGTGGTAGAGCCGTGGAGGTTTCCGCAGGTTGAATAATAACGTTTGTCAAGCAACGCGGCCCGCCCAGTTAAATGGGCCGACGGCATTTCATTACGCGGTCTTCTTCCCAGCAGCGGCCTCGACAAACGCCTTAAAGATCTTCTTACTGTTCTCGTCAGCCCGGAAGGACATCTCCGGGTGCCACTGGACCGCCCAGACGAAGGTCCTGTCAGGTAGATACACCGCCTCGATGAGATCGTCCTCGCTGCGTGCCATCTCTATAAGTCCTGGCACCAGGGTCTTGATTGCCTGCTCTGGGGAACTGTTGACATTCATCCCCGCTTCTTGCAGCGCACGGCGGCCAAGGGTATGCCAGCAGAATACGCGCTGTGTGTACAAGCTAATCATAAGGAGGTTTCACAGAATGCCTAATCTCTGGCGGGTGCTATATTGGAAAATTTCGGGATATCATGCCACATTCAGGACCAGAGGCTCCCAGCAGATGCCAGTATGGGATTGTCCTGCCCCAGATCCCAATTCAGGAACTCCCGCCTATGAGAAGTACATATCCCGGACATGGCATAGCCCGCCATAGATGGCTCTATGACCTCTCCGCACCGCTACGGTAAGACATTCTTCTGCCATCCAGTAAAAAAGCCATCAGAGAGGCTGATAAACCGGAGAACGTCCGCTCTGTCTGCTGTTAGAAGCAGAATGATGGGAACGACTGCAGCCTCCCGCACGTCTTCCAGATACCCCGGAAGACGTGCGGGAGTTCCTTTTCTCATCTCATTCCACATAGGTATCACCCTAATCATTGGTTTTTCCGCAGCTCATCTTATCTGATTGACAAAAGGAATACAGCACTCGATTTTCACCGTTTATGCGTTCTCCATATTGATTTTGCCCTATGGGACATCTGACACAAGCGCCTTATATAGAGGTCCGAGGTGTTGCAGCGCAAGGATTTCAGTTAAATTGATCTCGCCTGATCAGGACAATAGCAGCCCTTTGTATGAATCAGACAGTATCATTTAAAAGCGTGCGCTATTTTCTCTGAAAAAAAAGCTTTTATCTGTTCAACAAATTGGCGGTCGGTCTCTAACGGCGTATAGTCAGAGCGATATATCAGCGATAGCTCAATACTCGGAAAATCAGGCGTGATGTAGTAGTAATTGACATCCGGGGACGCCCCGCCGAGCAGCACCATGAGTTCGTTGACAAAAGTCGCTGCGAAGCCCTTGTGGACCATCAGATGCGCGGTCGCTTGCCGGCGGCACTGAAAGCGCATGTCCGGGACAAATCCGGCCTTTTTGCACAGGGTCAGGGAATATCTCCCCAGGCTGGTATCCTCTGGCATCAGGCAGAACGGCTGGTCTTTCGCATATGCCAGGTCAACGACGGGATAGCAATAGCCCGATTTTATCTCTGCGGGGAGGCGAACCGCGCCGGGGACCGCCAACAGGAGATTTTCCCTGATCAGCGGGATGCTCCGAAAGTTCAGGGTATCATTATTGGTGTTGTCAATAATAAAATCAAGGCTGCCCCTGTCAAGCAATTCGTACAGCTCTGTCGACGGCCGGTCCTCAAGGAAGATTTTATAGTTGGCGTACTCTTTTTGAAATTGGTTCACCACAAAATCCAGGATGTAGGAGGTTCGCTGCGGCGTCGTACCGAATTTGATCTGCCGGACATTTTTCGCCGATATATCCTGTATTTTCCGCTTCATCATCGCCTCGGCGAACAGGATCTGCTTTGCCCACTCCACATAGTGCTCCCCCGCCGGAGTGAGGACAACCCCCTGCCGCGAGCGTTCAAACAGGTCAACGCCCAGTTCCTTTTCCAGATTTTTTAGGCTTTGGCTCAGGGACGGCTGCGATATGTACAGGCGTTCGGCGGCCCTGGTCATATTCTTTTCCTCGGCTATCGTCAGGATATATTTCAAGACCAGCGAATTCATAGCCCGCCTCCATCCATAAGAAAAACCTATCGTCCATGTATGAAATTATATATTTTTCTTTTTGGGCTGTCAATGCTATGCTAAAAATGTCAAAACCATCTAGTGCGCACGATATGTTTTCAGCAAAAATGACAAGGAGAGGGGCGTTTTTTTGGAGAATCTACTCGGCATTGGAAGCTTTGCCTATCGCTATCAGGTCGGCAATACATGGTTCCGTCCCCAGGCTCCGCTGGACGCGTTCGGAGTTGCGGACGATGCGGCCTCCATGGGGCTTCTCCGGATCCAGCTGTGCGAGAACTTGAAATATCTGGATTATCCGGCGGACAAGCTGCAAAGGCTGGCGAAATACCTGAAGGACAAGGGGATGAGCGTTGAACTGGGCATGTATGGCGCGACCTACGACAATCTGATGCGCCATGTGGAACTGGCCGGGATGTTTGACGCAGAGATGATCCGCATCGCCGTCGGCGCTGAAAATGAAGGCTACGACACCGACTGCGGCCATCTGGCGGAGACATTCAGGCATGTCCTGCGCGGATGCGATGACAAGCTCACCTTTGGCATTGAGAATCATTTCGATATCACCACCGAAGAAATCGTAAAAGTCGTGGAGCTTGTGGATGACCGGCGGCTGGGGACAGTGTTTGACACAACGAATGCCATCCATCTTCTGGAGCGGCCGGAAGAGACGCTGGCGAAGATGCTTCCCTATGTGAAATCTGTGCATCTCAAGGATTTCCGTATGGAAAAGGGCGAGGCTTCCATTACGATGAACGGCACAATTTGGGGCCTGGGTATGCTGGACACGAATCGGATCCTGAAGACGGTCGCGGAAAAATGCCCCCACGCCTCCATGATCGTGGAGCTGACAGTCCGGAGGGATACCGATGCGGCGCCTGAAGAGGTCATCCGCGCTGAGAAGCACCAGATTCACAGCTCGGTAGAAAACCTGAAAAATCAATTGCGCTTGTTTTATAAGGCTCCCAGTTCCGCTTTGTGTTCCTAAGCGCAAAATTCCCGTACTGTTCCTGCTCTCTGTGCGGCGGGAACATGCGGAGAGAATGTTCATTCATAAGTAAAGAGGTGTGACGGTATGTACAAGCAAGCAATTATCTCCAATTTCCTCGGCGAGATCCGGAACCGTTTCATGGTGTATCAGGGTCCCCGCGACCTGGATGGCAAGTTTGAGTCTGCCAAGCAGATCAAGGGGCTCAGCGGCCTGGAGCTGGCGTATCCCCAGGACTTCGCCGACAGGGCGCATCTGGATGCGCTCCTCAAAAAATACGGCTATGAGGCTGCGGCCCTCAACTTCCGGTGCCGCCGGAACGACAAGTGGCTGCGGGGCTCCTTTACCTCTTCCCACTCGGAAGACGTGGACGAAGTGGTCCAGGAGATGAAAACGTGCATTGACTGCGCACACGAGATGGGCGTAAGATACATTACGACCTGCCCGCTGAACGAAGGCCACGATTACCTCTTTGAGATGGACTACAGTGTGGCCTATGACAACATAGTCCGCGCTTTCCGGGAGATCGGAGACTACGCCGCGGAAAGGGCCCCGGAGATCCGGATCTGCATCGAGTACAAGTACAGCGAGCCCCGGACCCGCTGCTTCATCGCCGGCGCAGGCGAAGCTCTGGCGCTGTGCCAGGAGGTCGATCGCGAAAACATCGGCGTCAATCTGGATATTGGACACGCCCTGCAGGCCGGCGAGCGCCCTGCCCAGAGCGCAGCGATGCTTCACAAGGCCGGCAAGCTGTTTTACGTTCATGTCAACGACAATGACCGCATCGGCGACTGGGATATGATCCCCGGAAGCATCAATTTCTGGGATTTCGTGGAATTCTTTTACTACTTGCGTCGCATTGGATACAGCGGGTGGCTCACATATGATGTCTATCCGAAGGAGAATCCGGCCCCTGAGGTCTTCAACAGCTCCTTCCAGGCGGTGAGCAAGCTCATAGAGATCGCCGGCCGCATCGACAGCGCAAAGATGGATCAGCTGATGTATGAGCGCAATCCCGTGGCTGTCATGAACTATCTGTACACCTTGCTGTAAGAAAACCTTCAAAAAATTCCCAATCCGGCTTGGTGCTTCCAGTGCCATCACCAGCGGTACCAAAGCCCTGCGCTGCCAAGAGCGAATGCGGCATGGGAACACGAACGGAAGTTGGGTGTCAGATTACAATTTTGTTATGGAGGGAAGCAATTATGAAAAAGAAAGAATTGCTTATCGTCATCGTCTCTCTGGTAGTGGTCGTGGTTGGCTATTTGGGCGTTCAGATGTTTACCTCCTCTGATGACGCATTTCCGAATCATACGATCTCAGTCAACGTACATGCCGGCGCAGGCGGCGGAACTGACGTGTGGGTCAGAAAGATGTGCTCCATCCTCGAACAGGATCTCGGCCAGAGCCTGAATGTCTCCAACGTCACCGGCGGTTCCGGCGGCGAGTGCGTGAACCTGGTCTCCGAGTCCGCATCCGACGGCTATACCTGGCTGGGCTTCTCTGAGAGCCTGGCCACCCATGTGGCAAACGGCATTCATACCCACACCACATCAGAATTCGACTACTACATCATCGGCGGCTGCCCCGGCGTCCTCTGTGTCGCCGCCGACTCCCCCTATACGACCTATGATGAGTTCATCGAGGCGGCGAAGGAGAATCCCGGCGAGCTGAAGGTCAGCAATTCCGGCAGAGGTAAGCTGTGGCACCTTAAGACCTACATCGCCGCAGGCCTCGGCGAGGTCCCGCTGGAATACGTTCCTTACGGCGGAAGCGGCGACTCCATCATTGCCTGCCTGAACGGAGAGGTCACCGCAGTAGCCGCGTCCATCGGCGAGATCAATGACTATGTCAAGGCCGGTCAGCTCCGTCCCCTCGTGGCCCTGGAGACCGACTCCTACGTTGTCGGCGAATATACCGTCCCCTCCGCCTGCGACTACTTTGAAGTTGCAAACGACTACTATCCCCTGGCCCAGGTTCTGGGCATCGCCGTGAAGACGGACACTCCCCAAGAGGTAAAGGACGTCATTGAGGCCGCCTTCAATACCGCGATGGCCTCCGATGACATGAAGGAGTTTGCCGAGGAGCAGTTCGGGGATCTGTACGGCTATACCGGCGCGGAGGCCAAGGAGTACATGGTCAGCCTGGAGTCCAAGATGAGTTCTCTGCTGGTAGACCTTGGCTTGAACCAGGTGGACATCGAAGAATTCGGAATTGAATACATCGGATAACCGGGAGGGAGTATCGTGGAGAATAAAAATCTGCGAAGCAGCGACATATTGACGGGTATTATCCTCGCGGCGCTGGGTGTGTTTATCATCATCTACTCGATCAACCTGTCCCGCGGTGAAATATTCTATACGTCCGCAGGCTTTCTGCCGCTGCTCTTGGGCGTCTTTTTTGCGGCGACCGGCGTATATCTTGCAATCAACGGCCATCGGAAGGGCGGTTCCCTGGCGATGTTCACCCTCTCCAAAATCATGGATGCGATCCGGACGAAGCAGGGGATCAATACGATCTTCATCCTGGCGTGGCTGGCATTGTACATCTTTGTGTTCCTGAATATCCTGCCCTATTTCATCGCCACCTTCCTATACCTAGTGGTCATGATGGTTCTGTTCTACAAAAGGAGCATCGTCCTGGCAGTCGTCGTCTCTGTGTGTGCATCCATTGCGATTACCATCATGTTCGGATCGGTTGCCGGCATCCCGCTGCCGTAATCAATAGGAGGACGTTATGCAAGTAATTCAATCTGTAATAGACGCTCTTTTGATGTACGCCACTCCGACAGGCCTGCTGGCCCTGTTTGGGAGTACCACCTTAGGCGTCATTATCGGAGCGCTTCCCGGACTAACGGCCACATTGGGGCTCGTCATGCTGGTCGGTCTGACATATTCTCTGTCCGGTGTCATGGGGCTGACCGTTTTGATGGGCGTCTATATCGGCGCCATTTACGGCGGTTCTATCACTGCAATCACCATCAACGTCCCCGGAACGGGCTCTGCCGCGGCAACCTGCCTGGACGGATATCCGCTAGCCCTGAAGGGTCAGGGAGCCTCCGCAATCCGCATCACGCGCGCGGCCTCCATTTTCGGAACGTTTGTCGGCGCGATCGCGCTGATGTTTATCACCCCGGTCCTGGCTAGCCTTGCGCTGATGTTCACCTCTGCGGAATATACCACCCTCACCCTCTTCGGAATTCTGATCTGCGGAAGCGTAACTGCAAAGGACCTGCCCATCAAGGGATGGATCGCCGGTTTCATGGGCGTGTTCATCTCCCTCGTGGGCATCGACGGCCTGCTGGCGCAGCCGCGGTTCACATTTGGCATCACAGGACTGATGAGCGGTATCAATCCGATCCCTTCAATGATTGGATTCTTTGCCATCCCGCAGATTATCAAGCAGCTGCGCAACGGCGGAGAACGGGACTACAAGCCCGTGCTGGAGAATTCCACGCAGCAGGTCCGGACCATCCCCATGCTGCTGAAAAACAAGCTCCTGATCGCAAAGTCGACTTTGATCGGCTTGGGCATCGGCCTGCTGCCCGGTGTCGGCGAAAATATTGCAGCCTGGCTTGCATACGGAAACGCGAAGAGTTCCTCTAAGACCCCGGAAAGGTTCGGGACGGGCTGCTATGAGGGCGTGATCGCTCCTGAAACCGCAAATAATGCGGCAATCGGCGGCGCATTGATTCCGATGCTGTGCCTGGCGCTTCCGGGAAGCCCCCCGGCCGCAGTGATGCTCAGCGCACTGCAGCTGCAGGGTATCCGTCCGGGTCCGATGCTCACCTCCACCAATCCCACGTTTACATATGAGATGGCAATCCTTCTCATCCTCGGCTCTGTTATACTGTGGGTGGTAGGCGTCCTAATTGCCAAACCTGTTACCAAAATTATTGACGTGCCAAATGGTCTGCTCATGCCGATCGTCGCCGTCCTGTGTGTGATCGGTACATACTCTTTAAATATCTCAAGATTCGACCTCATTATGATGTTCGTTTTCGGAATCATCGGGTATATCCTCGACTGCATGCAGTATCCTTCCGCTTCTATCGTTCTGGGCATGTTGCTTGGTGTAACATTGGATGTGAATCTCAGACGTGCTCTGATGGTCAGTGATGGCAGCCTTCTCCCATTTGTCACTCGCCCGATCGCGATCCTCTTCCTGCTCGCCATCCTGTACTCTCTGCTCGGACCGATCATCTCCAAAAAAATGTCCAGCAAGTTCAAGGATGTGGCAACTAACACAGATGACTGACATAGAAATAAGATTAGCTATTTAGATTTGGTATGCGTTGGAGCAGGCAGGTACTTACATAGGTACGTGTCTGCTTTAACGCTGTTGTCAAGAAGTTCTGCACCTGTTTTTGTAACTCTGCATTAATTCGCAGTAGTTGCCTCCTGTTCTGATTTTTTGGTCCCTTTCTTTATGTATTCCTGAGCTATAGTCTAACTCTAAGTTATTAGCACATTGAGGCTTTATCGAGATTGTACAGATTTTTTGACCTTTGCAGTAACCACCTGGAAGCATTCCAGATGCCTTTGCCGCAGCCAGTAGGAGATCTTCTCTGCGTCCCAAAGGGGCGCCATTCCGATGATGGATTTCTTCGTTGTTCATCACCTGATTAGTCAAGCCACTAGCTCAGCCGGTGACTTGAGTTGGCCCTATAAGGGTCCGCTACCGACTGGCATCTCAAGACGCCCCAATCTTTTCTCTTATATCGCTTGCTCCGTTGCTATTAAAATAGCATTCTTCCTGCTATTATGATCTTGCTTAATTGTAAGGTTGCTATTTTATTAATTCGCTTCGTTCGCGTCTTGTAGCTAAAGTTTTTATCTTCATCAGTAAGCTTGGTAGTTCTGTTCGCTGAAATCGTACCAAAAGAAGAGACACTCGAAATTCGAGTGTCTCTTCTTTTGTCATGTGTTGACAAAAAAGATGCGAGTACAAAGCTCTGATTATTAGCAGTCTCAGAATTCCTGGGTATACCTCGTAATTAGGCTCTCAATTAGATAACATTATTTTTATAGCCCCTCATTTTCCAGTAACCTGCTTTGATCGTAGACTCGTTTTGTAATTTGCAGGTTATGTTCTTCTTCCCGGAAAAACCGAAGCTCCTGAAAATCATCCAGCAGGAAGCTGAACTTGCGGCGGAAAAGCTTTGCCACATTTTGATTGGCGGTTGTAAAGAAAATCTGACGCCGATGCGTGACTGCGATCTCCCGAAGGAAATCCATCAGAGCCAGCACGTTGAGATCGTCAATATTTGCGACCGGCTCATCCAACAGTAGAAAATTGGGAACGAATGGCGTTGCCAGATTCATCCAGAAAAAGACAGAAATCACCAGAGCGGTACGCTGCCCGGTACTCATATGGTTGATAGAAACCTTTTCTCCATTGCGAAAGGCGACCAACTGCCCATCCGTATCAATAGCCACCTTGGAAAATTCCTGTGGGGAGTGCAGGGCCAGAAAGATTCGGCTGATCTGTTCGATGTTTTGGCCGATAAACTTATCTGCATAGAAGTCTGGAGACTGGAGACATTCCAGTTCATTGCGCAGTTTCCCGCAACGGTCCAGCTTTGTCCGGATATCATTAATTTCTCGCTGATAAGCCTCTTTTTTGTCCTTATTTTTTGCGGATACGGTGATTTCACGTGCTTTCTGATGGAGATTTTCGCAAAGAACACGGATAGCTGCCCCGTTCAGTTCTTGGTCTGCCGCTACATCTCCCACGGCATCCCAAAAGGTAGAATATTGATCCAGTCGCGCAGTCTCTTCATGAAACTGCTCCAACTGTTGTTCTGTTCGACAATGATCCTGCCTGATTTGTTGCAGTTCTTTTTGGACTCGTTCCCACTCGGACTTCTTTTGCAAAAGGGCTGTAGTAAGTTCTCCTCGCGTATTCTCCCAATGTTGCAAAAGAGCTGAAAACGTTGTGATCAACGTTTCGTCTGCTTCCTCCGGGTCAAATCGTTCGGCAAATTGGGAGGGGATCGTCTCAAAAAAGTTCTGCCGGCTTTTGAAAATTTCATCCAGCGTCCCGCCAATAGAGACCTGCTCCTTTTCCGCAAGTAGATATCGCTCTATCTCCTCAAGTCCATGTTTCGCCTTGAAACAATCCTTTTTTGTGTCGCTAATGGCCTTTTGGAGATCGTCAATATTTTGAATGCTCGGGAAATCCAGATGGATCCTCCGCAAGGCCTCGTGATAGTCCTCTGCGGCAATTTTTTGGTTTCCCAACTGTTTCAGTGCGGATTTCACGGTCTCATATTCATCGGAAACATTTTGTTTTTCTTGATAAAGTGCCTGCAACTGCTGATCGACCAAGGCCGACTCTTGCTGCAAGTGTTCCCGAAGGACCTGCTCTGTGATCCCCTCCGTTCCACATAGAGGGCAGGTATGGCGAGTTGCATTCATTTGATAAAGCTCTAATCCCGCAGATCTCAAAGCGGAAAAGAGCGTGGCCTGTTTTGCCTGATCAAGCGTCTTTTCTTCAATCTGAGCATCCAGATCATCCAGCCGCCTCTGTAAACTGGACCGCTGCTGATGCATCTGCCGCATCTGCTCCTGGAGCTGTTGGGGCGTAGCCTCAACTACTACCTCCAAAATAGCGCCGTACTCCTCTTTCAACAGTTGTAAACGATTGGAGGTAGTCTCAAGTGTCTTTATCTGTTCGATACGATCCTGGTACGCATTAAACCAATCCAGATGATTTGTGCGGAATTGCAGTTGCTTTACCAAGGGCTCCAGCGCACGCAAAGAAGAAACAGTCTCTTCGGAATCTTTACACCGCTTTGTCTGCTCCTCCACTTCTCGTATTAGGTCACGTTCCTTCCCCTCGAGCAATGCGACGTTTTCTTTCAGTTGCGCACAATTTTTCAACATGACGGGGAGCTGCTCTTGCTGGATGCTTCGCTTTTTTGCCAGTTGTGCCCTGGAAGGAACGGGGCCAAGACTTATCACCTTGTCGTATTCCGCCTGAAGCCTCTGGGTTTCTACCAGAATCTTCTCTGGTTCCGTATCCCGTCCGAAGTTCAGACCGGATGCGGTGAGATATGCCTTAAAGGACTCGATATCCACCGATGGTATGACGAGGGCATCGATCTGCATTTGCAGCCGTTTCGCCTCTTCTTCGTATTTTGCGGCCTGTTCAGCGCATTTGCTCTTGTAGCTCTGCACATTTCGCCACATCTCTTGTATCTCTGGTCCATACAGGATCTTAGCAAAAAGCTCTTTCAGTTTTGGCTGGTCGCTCGTAAACAGGAACGTCTCCTCTGCCGACAAATAATTGAGGCGGTGGAACAAGTTTTGTAACTGGGGCTGTGTGCGATTGGTCCCCCGCATTCTGTAAAACTGCTGTTCTCGTTCTTTCTTCTTTGCAGGCTTCAAGGGTGGCGGGAGTGCCACCGATCGTCCATCCACCTCTGCTAACAGTATGGGATATGCGTGTATGGAATCTGATTGCAAAGCATCTCTCTGAAGGCTCCTAACCTCTCCCGTCAAAGCCAACTCGATTGCTGAGAGCAGAGAGGTTTTTCCAGAACCGTTGAACCCATAGAGCAGATTGACCTTTTGGAACGGAATATTCCAATTTTTTTGGTAGCAGTGGGAGCGGTATCCTTGAGGAATGAAAACAGAACATACCTTAGTAAGGCGTTGACCAGCCACGTCATCGCTTGAAGAAATTGCAGCCTTCTGTTCTTCCGGTTCTCCGGCCAAATAGGCATCCAGTTTCCTTTTCGCATACTCGTCCAGGCAAAAGCCCAGGCCCTTATCCTCCAGCTGCTTCAGCCAGATATCGCCGGGCTGTTGCAATTCCTCCTGCATAGTATCCACTGTGATCCGTCCAATCGGGATAGCGTCTGACAGATGCTCCAGAGAAAGAAGCAGGTTCCTTGTGTACTCTGTATTGCTGGTGAAGGCGATCCGTTGCCTGGGATCTACTTTTTTCAGTTCCTCTTCTTTTAGGACACTGATCCAGTAGATGTTCCAGCTGATATCATTGGCCAGACGGAAATAAACCGGCTCGATCACGTCAGAAACAAAGTGATCCCCCCATTCACTCCATGTACGCCATTGCTCTGCCGTCTCATGGTAGGTAAAGAGATACTTTGCAAAGGCCCTGGATGGATCTCCATACTGTTGTTCTGCCCAAACGTAGGGAATATCCTCCCGCCAATTTTGAATAGGGTCCGCTGTAAGCCCTGTGGACAGAATGGCCTCAAGCATCAGATTCGATCCCGCCATCCGTAATATCCCCTTTCACGATCGTACCGCGCCCCTGTGTGATCTCGGCAGACAGCACAGGTTCACAAGCGAGTCTACGTCCTTTCGTCTCGAAATAAAACACGCGGATGAACTGACGGAGCAGATCTTCATCCCCGTTGCACTCTGTATCTCTTAAAAATTTGGCGTACTGACGGGCCTCGTGCGGCGTCTGTGCATAGGCCACCAGGGCCTCCTGTTCCGCAGCCCGCAAATTGATGCTGGGCCTGCCGGATTTGTTCGTTTGGTAGCAAAAGCTGTGCGGAGCTTTTAATGGAGCACACTGAGCGGGCAGTTCTCCCTGAAGTATGTCGATCAGATACAAAAAATGGTCGAACTGAGTGGCGGCGCTTTTTCGATCTTCCTCATCCAGAAGCAACGTCCAAGCGCTCAGGTTTTCCGTTTCATCGATCTCCAGGATATTGTTTGGGAATGCTTCCAGTGCCAACGCAAAAAACCGGTCGGCATCCCATCGTTCTTCGGTATCCAGAGGGAAACGGTATGCATCCTCTACGTCACAGCTGCTTTGGTAGAGGGCTGGGTTTTTTTTGGCGATCCGATCGATCCTCTGCTGGAGCGTTTTGGTGGAGGGTGCCTGTTCCACCCAGCTCTGAGTGTCCTGGTCATAGCAACAGCGCACCTGAGCATGGACGTCCGACACACTCGTCTTCCCATAGCCATCTTGGTCAAAGTTTGGCACGATAAGCTCCAAGGCCTCCTCCTGAGACTGGCTGAACCAAACTTCCGTCCGTTTTGGCTTCATGATGGCGCCAAATAATCCGTGTTGTTCATTCTCTCTGTGCAAGGAAGTCTTTTTCTCCCATTTCTCCGAAATATCGTCTGCGTGTTTTAGATAAACGCAGGACCAGGACAGGGCGAGCGTTTCTTCTGCCTCCTGACGGCCAGAACGAGATAGTGTGGTACCTGCCGCCCAGTTGCAGGTGATGTAAGTACCGGCCTTTCCGTGCTCGAATAATTCCCAGCGGAGACGGGAGAACACCGCATCTTTCGGGTGGCCGTTCAACTGAGGATGCAGGATGGTGAGGCCGGACATTTGCAGCCCTTCATTCTGCAATGCCTGCCAGGTAAGTTCGTTATTCATGGAGTCTGCACAGAGCAAGGTCAAGAGGCGATTTCCCAGCGTGAATATCATATTTCCAATGGTCATGCCTGCCTGTTCGCAGAGGCAGTTACGGTCTCCCATAGGCTGCGTTTTCAGTTGGGGAACCAGACAAAGGGTGGGCTTACCATCCCGACAGGCAAGGAAGCAGTAAAACAGGGCGTTGACAAAGCGATTGGAGAGCACCCCCCAGGAATTGCAGGCTGTATCCAGCAGAAATACGCCGTCAAGGTCTGAGAGCTTTTTGATCAATGAATCAAATTTTTCCTTTTCCATTCCCTGACACGGCAAGACCCAGAGTTTATGGTTTTCGGGCCATAGGGACTCGTCTTCGATAATATTCACAATCACCTGTTCGGAGATGCAATACTCCGGAAACAGAACCAAATCACAGTATCGTTTCTTTGCAAGGCGCAATAGACGAAGGCATTTTTCGTCGTGCTCGGCGTCTTCGATCCAAACACCCTTCTCGCGGTGAAACGAAAAATCCCCCCGCATCTGTACGCGCAGAAATGAGTAGTTGCTTTTTTGGCTATCGCAACAAATAGGCAAATCCCAGTCGATACCCTTGTCCTTCAGTTCATGCTGCAAATCGACAAATTCAAGACGACCACCCATGATCAACCGTCACTCCATCGTTATTTTCTTTCATCATATCACAGCAAGCAAATTCTTACAAGGTTCGCTCGATTTCTATTGTTTCTATAAAACAAACTATGACTTTAAAGGAGGATTCAACCCCATGTTCTACAACACAGAAGCAAAGCAATCTTTGGTCGCCCGCTACCACGCTGGCGAATCCGTTGCCGCGATCTGCGCCGACACCGGCGTACCAAGAAGTACATTCTACACATGGACCAAGCCATATATGGTAACCGCGACAAACTCCGGTCATGCGGTCAGCCAGCAGGAGTTTATCAAACTGAAACAGAAACTCCGGAAGTTAGAGGAAAAGATCGAGATATTGCAGAAGGTCAACTGCACAGTCTCATCGCCACTTCAGGAAAAGCTGCAAGAGCTCGCCAAACTGTATGGACAGCACAGCGTCCATGCTTTATGCGAGGTCCTCTGCGTATCCCGTGGGACCTTTTACAACCATATCTTCCGGCGGAAAGAGGTAACAGCCTATGATAAACGCAGAGCCGAAATGAAGGAACATATCCAGACAGTTTTTGATGAAAGCCAGCAGAGATTTGGCGCAAACAAAAACGCCGCTGTGCTGATGGAGCAGGGCGTTCGGACTTCACCCAAGTACGTGGCTGAACTGATGCGGGAGATGGGTTTGCAGAGCATTTCCACCTATTCCAAGCAGGATCATCAGAAGCGTGAACGGCTACTGAAAAAGCAAAACCTCCTGCAGCGACAGTTCAAAGCAGACGCACCGAACCGCGTCTGGGTCAGCGACATCACCTGTTTCAAAGTAGATGGCAACTACCTCTATGTCTGCGCGATCCTTGACCTGTTTTCCCGAAAGGTCGTGGCCCACAGGGTATCACCCAAGAACAGCACCTACCTGGTCACTTCCACCTTTCGGCAGGCATATCAGAATAGAAATGAGCCCCGGCAGCTGACGTTTCACAGTGACCAGGGCTCGCAATATACATCCAACGCTTTTCGGAAACTGCTTCGCATGAACAAGGTCATCCAGTCCTTTTCCAAGTCCGGGCGCCCACACGACAATGCCGTAGCCGAGTCCTTCTTCGCCTCCATGAAACGGGAGGAGATCTATCGGAGACAGTACCATTCTCAGCGGCAGTTTGCGGAAAGCATTGCTGATTACATTGATTTCTACAACACCAAGCGTCCTCACAGTACACTCAACTACAAGACTCCAGATAGGTTCGAATCGCTCCATGCGCAGAGAAAAGAGCAGGTAGGCTGACCTGGACACTGGGGTTCAAATCAGAGGAATTTTCATTTTTCGTCTATCTATTTTCACTTTTTGTCCTCTTCACGCCAAACGGGAGAGCAGAAAATAGAAAGGGAGAAAGCCTGTCATTTCAAGGTTTTCTCCCATAAAGCACAAGCAGGAGCATTAGACAGTCCAAGAAAACTGTTCGGTACTCCTGCTTGTGTTCAATCAGCCCGCTCATTCATCTATAAAGATGCTAAAATTATCGGAGCCGAGAATCATCATACAACCCGGGAGGCAATTCTCACGATTATAGTCGACAATTGCTTTATGCAACTTTACATCGTCCGCACTTCTCTTAGTATTGGCACTGGGGTGGGAGTGCCACTCGCCAATGTAAGTAAGATTGTCTAAAGCAGTCTTATAAATATCGTCAAGACGCTCAGGCAGATTAGCGCAGCCTCTGATAAAAGAAGTTGGAGAGGAAATGCTATCATCTGGTGCCTTCACTTGGCAAACAACATAAACACGCTTTCTTGCTATATCATATGCTCCAATAAGAACGCCACCAGTTTCGTTAGGTAAAGCTCTTCTTCGATCCGCCTGCATTTCATTAAGCAACGATAATGACAACTCTACTTGCCAACCATTATATTCACGTGTAATCCATTTCTCTGCCATAAAAGACTCTTTTTCAACAGAATCAGAGACGTGAGTCCATATAATTATTTTCCCATCGGCATTACTTGTATGCAATTTGATTGCTTTGCAACATAATGCTGCGCTTAGAGAAACATTATCCTGTGATATGCGGCTTGAAATGCTGCGGCATGTCCCAGAATATATCATAGTCTCTGGTAATGACATGTGATCCGAGTACTTTTCATTCTTCAGCAGCTCCCGGTAATACTGCATTTCCAACAAATCCAACCGAGCCGTCCTGTCGGCGCTTTCAAGCAGCATGATTGTTGCTGTTCCTTGCGGGTTCAAGAAGCAGGAAATTCTTCGCGCATCGGATTGAACATCCAATGCAAGATGGCGTTCAACGGCAATGGATGCCGATGCATCCAATATGATATCTGATTGGCCAAAAGCCATACTTACAGAGTTATCTTTGCCAAAAACATCTGATGCAATAGCAACGAGGTCAGAATCAGACTGGATGTGGTTCGCAACTTTTTCCAATGACTCTACTTTAGAATAGCCGATATCGTTGCTTGTTAACACGTGCCGCGCAATATTATGCGGCCAGAAATAATCATGATCGATAATCGTCCATTTACCATACCCGGACCGCAAACAGTTGTTGAGAATATGCGATCCAATTGCCCCCACGCCAACAAGCGAAAAAATTTTTTCTCCGTCAGTTTCATCAACTTGGTTTGCCCACCTGCATTCGCGCTTTGATTGTGCCAGATGAACATTAAACGGGGTGATAGCAATATTGGCACCATTTCCGCCTGGATGTTTACTGAGTCCTATTCTGCTTCCGTTTAAGTGAAATCCATAATCAGTCAGTATATCTTTTAAAGAATTGTCAATAACAAAAGACCTCAAATCAAAGGTTTCAATCTCAGCCTCTTTGATCCGTTGTTTTGGAATAGCTAGGTTTATCAAGACTTTACAAGCAAGCAGTTTATTCCTCTCTTGCCTAAAATAGCTATAATAAATTCGCGGATTTTGTACAATAGTAAAAAGATCGGTCAACCAAGCTCGAATGGTATCACAGTTTTTGAATGAACAGAGCAACTCCAACAATGTTTGGGGCATATTATGTATTAAGTTTGAAAAATCCGGAGGGACAGGAAGGGAGAATACTGCGAAGTAATTCCCGTCGCTGGATTGATACATCAGTTTTCCAAATTCACGATCCTCTACAATGTACTTGTCAAAATACGGTTTCCCCAACTGTCCGTTCCAAACAATGACGTTACTTACATACGGGAAAAATGGCTCTAACGGTTGGTCCGGACGATGAAGCTGATTCATGGAGGTTTTTCGGAACCAGTTTTCAATGCACGTAAACAAGAAACGCCCATTCAGCTTGTGCTGTATTTCATGATAACCCAAATCTGAGTAACACAAAGATTTATGGACGTTATCCTCATGGACATTTAGGTGGGGAACAATCGGGAAGTCATCCCTAACAGTGACAACAGGAAGGGTCTCTGTATTACTGATATAGATTGTTATCGGTTCGATGTTCCGAACAGGAATCAATCGATGCTGGGGCAAACCAATCACTTCAAAATCGAGTTCAAGTTCATCGCATCGGGAAACCGTATCATCATGACTTCTTATGGCATTCAGAGAAGCGCGAAAACGCTCGTGTTCTTCCACGAGCGTCTTCACCTCCATTGTCAAATTGAAAAAGGCTCCCATTGTTAACCCCCTGCCCGCGGCGCAGGAGTATGAATGAATGCGGCATTGAACCCCGTGTCTTCCCGTATGCCCGTACGATCAATTTTGAATCGCAGAGGTTTTGGATTCGTTTTCCCGCCATACTCCGATGTTATAAGCAAAGTTTTGCTAGAACCGTCGGCATTTTTGCAATATTTCCTATATGCCTTTTTTGCCTGGACATGGGGCGGTTGCGTATCACCGTCTCCGACATCAGAAAATGCGCGGCACGATGCCACAAGGAATGCGTTCTCCTGGCCGTATTCCTGAAGCAAACGTTTTATGTCTTCCGAAGGTTCTGTGATGTCTTCCCCCTTTTCATCAGAAAGTCCTGTATAGCTGCAGTGGTGCGGTATATCATATAGGTCCCACTTCAAATTATCGGCATTCCCCGAAGATTCGGAGCGCTTCACAATCTTGTCGAGCACATCATGTGGGGTGTCCCCTGTAATGAACAGATTTGTAGTTTGGTCTGCGTTTTCAAGCGCAATCTGGATTACGATGGACGGGTCATTGCGATTATCCACATCCTCGGCATCTTCAGAAAATGGGGCATGAACAAAGATGGAAATCTCGTCACCCAAGTTATGCTGTGGGCCTTCTAATAGAGTCCCAGCATGGATAATCGGATAGTCATTTTCTTCGGTTGACAATTCATTCTCTTCCAGCCACGAGGCAAGAGCTCCTGGGGCGGCAAAGATTTTTACCCCTTTCCCCCCACATTCTTTTAGACGATAGCGCGCCTCCTGCCGAATGACCCGTGCATCCTCACACAGGTTGACATCCAAGAGGAACGCAGCGGATATCCACAGTTCCTTGATTTTGGCTCGTTTCCCCGTTTGGTATTTTACCGCATGGTCAAAACAGAAAAAGTCCGCCGCCCCCTTGACATGGTCATCGTGCGGGTGGGTAAACATCACGACATCAAACGTATCGATGTCCTTCAGCGATTCAGTCAAATCCGTATACTTTGACTCGTTGCTGTGCATATTTGCATAGTCCATCAGCATCCGCTTTCCGTTGTCTAGTTCGAGGAAGATGCATTCTGCGTTGCCTTCTGGAAAAAATGTAATTGTCTGGCCCATAATGGCTCCTTTCTTCCAATAGATATTCTTGGTCCAAGATTATTTTTGATAGCAAAGATAAGTGCAGTTTGCCACTTCGTATCCATGACGCAGCAATAGTCGGTAATCGGATTCTTTGGGCTTCCGGAGGGTCGTTTTGTAATTCATAGCTTTTTCTGAGTCTGAGGTTGACAGGCATTCCTGCAATAAATGCGTTCTCAAGTCATCAGGGCATTTGCTGGCCGAAGTAATCTTTTCCGCGCTACCGCCTATTTTCAAATACATTCCCTGGTTGGTCCGTTTAATGAAATCCATCACCATACGGTTCCGCAAGGATGTGACTTGATCCATAGAAATATCCAACAAACGCTTCAGATTAGAATAGGTGAAGCCTGCATGACGTCGATAAGGGCCAATTGACGCAGAGGCGTTGCTGACAATCATGTAGTCCAAGCCGTCTTTCAAAGTGCCTGCGTTTTCCGGTGTAAATATTGACTCCAGCCCCAAATTGTCGTAGACGCCGCCGTCCCATAAGTGAATGATTTTATCGGGGGCAGAATAATCCACATCGGAATATCTGGGGGGACTCCACTGATATTCACTTGTGGGCAAGCAATAAGGGCCTATCAAAATAGGGAATCCGGCTGATGCAGCCATGACAAGGGACAAAGGAATGTCAGGATTCTCAACATACCCAATTTTGTAATCGCCCATGTTGTTCTTGCAAAATCGGAAGCGCTTTCCTGTTTCATAAGTAGTGCAGTTGGTATACCAGATAACATCCCCAGAGAGGTCGGCTAAGGACCCGTGTATTCCCCATTGGCGCTCCAACTGTTTCGCAATGACGTTGGGCTTTTTGTTCCAGTAGTATGGGGAACAGATGAGTCGCAGTACGGCAGATATTTGTATATCGTTGGCCAATATAACCCTCTCGATCGAGGGCAGGACAGAGGAAAGGAACGTCTTGCTTGATGGCCATGTCAAATCATTATGTGAATAAATCAAGCCGACACAGAGGCTAGCACCGGAAACCGAGGAAACCCGTTTTACTTCTTCCAGCAATTCGTTCTCGGCCAGCCACTTAAATAGGCCAAGGTGAAAAATTGTAGCCCGGATACCTCCACCAGATAGTGCGATGCCAATATTATGTAGTTCCATACTAGAACATATCGCCATCTTGACCATTATCATCGCGAACCGAAAAAGATTTTATTATGATGCTCATTTTATCCTCCTAAAATCATTTGTTAACACTCTCTGCAAAATACTGAAAAGGCATGGCCTGCGAAGCGTTCCAGTCGCACAGCAAACAAAATATAGCGAAAAGATTGGATTGGCACATTCTCTACCGCCCTCTGGTTTCAATTCTCCAAATTCAAAAACTGTTCTATTGAAAGAAGATGGTTTCTTCCACTTTGCTGGCAATGTCCTCTAAATACACTGTGGCAGGAACTCGACCCACTTTGTTGTAAATAAACACTGCAGCCACCCCCAATGCGATTCGCTATTTTTAGCATTATACCATTTTCTGTCTATTTTGTATAGCTCAAATCGCGCCGATATTGAAACTCACCTCTCTTGGTTTAGCAGATTGAAATAGAGCAAGGGGGACGAGTTCACACATCGTCCCCCTTGCTCTATTTCAATCGCAGAATCTGTCGTACAGCAGCACGAATTGTTTCTGGATGATTCCGTCTCCATGGTAATGCCCGAAGAAGTGATACTGGAACCGGCATCGCTGTAGCACCTCCTCCTGGAAATCTGTGAGCTCGTCCGGCTTAGGCATTTCCCGGAGCAGTTCATTCTGGATGCTGGTAGGGGCGCAATGGGTGATGATGTAGTCGACTTTCCAACCTGCCTCGCCTAGATTCCGCCGCGCTTCCAGATATTCTTCTTTGCTGGGCAGTTCCTCTTTCCACCAGGACTGGTGGTTGATTCGAAAGGCCGCACCTTTGGCGTTGAGCACATGGAACTTCTGGAGGAACCAGGGATCGTCCGTCTCCAGGACGCCGCCCTGAATATCGTGGCTGCTACCCCCGCCCATAGTAAAGACCCGTTTACCGCACAGTTCAAATATCTGACCGCGCTCCACAGGAGTACAGAGGGGTGGATGCACCGGATCATCCAGGCTGTCTCCATACACTGATATGTATATCATAGGAAGGGAGCAAACACCATGACCTACACAGATCAAGAGAAGAACTGTATCGGAAGGATTATACATCTGAAGCTGATTTTCAGCGCGGCCTGTCCTCTTACATCGGATTTTACAACGATCAGCGTCCGCATCGGACGCTGAAAAATCGGACACCCCGTCAGATAGAGGAGACATTCAAAACCGCAAACACCTGAGTGTGTCAGCAGGGGTTCGAATCTCGCTGTTTACGCGTTTTGTACCTCGATTTTGCCCAGTTTGCAGATTTCCGATGATATAACTCCGAAAAACAGAAAAACCAGAAAGCCTTGCAGCGCAAGGCTTTCTGGCATAAGATGACCCCACCTGACGTGAACAGTGACAACTATCTGTTCAAATCGGGTGGGGTCATTCATTTTGGAAGGGGCGGTTAAAATCGATATTTTTGATTTCGTCGTCCGAATACCCGCATCGAGCCGTTTTACAGCACAGGGCCCATTGTCTGGGGAACAATCTTGTTTGACTGGCACACATCGAGATTGGGCAGTTCTTTCAGATAGGACTCTACATTTTGATACTGCACGCCCTTTTCGGCCTGCGCTGTTTCACCCCGATATAGCACATACCGTCCCCGAATCGGGCCGAACCGCCGCTCCGTCTGCTGGCACTTTTCTTCATCGAGCAGATGCCGGTATTGTGCTGGGACCTGTTTGCCACTGTGCTTGATCTCAAAGATCTCACAGCTGTTCTCTTTTTCGTTATAGATCACCATGTCAAACTCGCCGGCAGCAAATTGCAGCTTGAATACACGATGGTCTCTGTCAGCTGCCTTCAGGGTTTCCAGCAGCACAATATCCTCCATCATCCGTCCACGGACTTCTTCCAGAATCCGCTCTGTGACCTGCGCCTTTTCCAGCTCACTGTGCGCCGCGAAGGTCTCGTCTTTCATCAGCGCGTGGACAAGGGCCTGTGCCTGGCAATACCGCATCCCCGGCTGGGTGAACAGGATATGCTCCACGGGCTTGGCGTCTGGATCTGCCGTTTCAATGGGGCAGTCCACGATCAGCTCCAGCGCGGCCAAATATTCCTTGATCTCGTTGACATGGGCCTGTGTGATGCCGATAGACTGCTCCTCCCGGTTCCGAATGTCCAGCAGTTCCATCAGCCGGCGGGTGACGGCCTCAGTGTCAATGGTATCCAGCACATCTGTGCGTTTTTGGGGATTGCGTTCTTTCCGCAGATTCGCGGCGGTGAGCCGCAGGTCATGGGAGGTGAAGTCCTCTGTCAGCACCGAAATCAGGAAACGGTGGTTCATGTCCTCGATGATCCGGTTGATGGCACTGGTCAATTCCCCGGCCTCGTATAAGGAGTACAAATGGCGAAAATGCCCGCCGGCCTCATAGCAGGCCAGGGAGTGCTGGATGTTCCGGCAGATCGCCGTGTCGATATAGCGCCGTGTAGACTCGTCATCCCGGAAGGAGGCGTCCTGGGCGTTGGCGTCCGCGTCGTCAAATGCTGTTTCACCGGCCCGCAGCGTCCCGCCATAGCGGATATACTCGTCGATGCTGTTGATCCCCAGCAGCCGGCTGTATTCCCGGTAGGGGATAAAGGTCGTGTGGATGGGCTTGGCCCGGTCGTACAGCTCCTGATCCATGGCCAGCCAGAAGCCCAGAGAGTCGGTACCGGACAGGACAATCTTCATCCCCATGGCGGCAAAGACATCGGAGAAGATGGCGGCGGAATCGATGAAGTCGCGCATCAGCGTAACCTCATCAATGAATACGTACTGGAATCCCGCGTCAAACAGCTTTTTCAGATCCCGGTTCATCATCGCCATATTGTCTGTCCTGCGGGCTTTGAGATAGGCGGCCCGCGAAAGAGCCTCGCTGGTCATCCGTCCGATGGCCTGCCGGAGCATGGTGGTTTTTCCCGTCCGGCGCAGGCCGAAGACCAGGCAGACCCGGTCGCGCCCAGAGCCGTACAGGTAATCCTCCAGCTGTGCAAAGCAGTCCCGCCGCTGCCAGCTCTCTACCCCTTGGAACATGGCGGCCAGCCCTCTGCCGGTAATGACACTGGTTTCAAAGTCCAGCTTCGGCTGGCTCTGTTTCGGCATCTCAGCCTGCAGCTTTTTTAACTCCGCCTGCAGGGATCTCCGCTCCTCAATTTGCTTTTGGAGCGGTTCCAGCTCTCCATCCCGCAGATACCGGCTGCGTTTTTTCCCGGCCTCTGTCCACTGGTGGTAATAGCGGGCCTTGCCATTGATGTTTTTCTTTGAGATATATCCAATGGGCAGCCCATTGATCTGCCGCTCTAACGCTTGGATGGCGTCCAGCCTCTTTTTTTCGTCCATGCCGCGCCCCCTTTCTCTGTTGATTATTATACCCCATTATAACCTCTTTATCAAGGGGTTATAATGGGGTTATTTCGACCTGTCCGCACTGGCTGGTCCTATCCATCTGGAAGAATGTTGCGGAAGCAGGCGCTCTGAAGTTCCAGCACATCCTCCAAGGGGATGCTCGTCCCATCCGTGAGGACCAGTGCCTGTGCCGCCTCGTCCAGCTTTTTCAGCCGTCCCGTGGCCGTGATATACCGCCCGCCCTCTTTCTTCCCGTCGGGCTGGAACCAGGTCACCGTGATTTCCGGCTGCTCCGAGATCTGCTCCAGCAGCACGGCCTGCCGCCGGTCCAGTTCCGCCCTGGTGTCCTCGTCCAGCTCGATCTTCCGATCCGTCAACCGGGTGGTCTCCGCCAGGGCGGCGGCGTGGCCGGACAGGGCCGCGAAAGGGGAGAACTGTGCCGCCCGGTCATGGAGGGACATCCGGGGGTGCCGCTTAGAGGTGGGATGGGGGAGATTTATGATGTTGTCGTATGGTCCGCTCATGCCTGATGCCCTCCGATGGTCTGGTTCCGCTCCTTGGTAGTGGCGCCCTCCTCCAGGTTCATCCCCTTGAGAATGGCGTTCTTGCCGTACTTCATTTTGATGCCAAGCATGGCCTCCTGAATCTTCCGTTCCCGGGCGTGGTCAGCCTCGTCCTCCGCCTGCTGCCGTTCTTTGGCGGCGTAGTCGGTGAAGAGATCCAGCTGCTCTGCCTCCCCGCCCTTGGGGACGGTGGCCTCGTCCAGCAGCTTGTTGGCGCTGATGCTCAGCCGCCGCACCAGCAGGTTCGGGTCCACGACCCGGTCATAGAGGGTGGTGACGGCTTTCAGCAGGTCATTGGCGGAGGAGGTATAGGGGAAGTTCTCCGTACCAATGGCGTGCTTGGGGATATTCCGGCCGTAGCGGTCGGTGGTGACGGGGCCGTGATACCGGGCAGCGCGGCCGGGGTCGTCCAGGTTCTCCCGGTCGTAGCCCACAGTGAGCACCAGCTGGTTGGTCACCAGCCTCTTGTCCACCAGATCCAGGGCCAGGACATCCGCCATCTCCCGCACCACCAGCCGGGCCTTTTCAAAGGTATAGGGGCACTGGAGCACTTGGGCGGAGACGATGCTCTTGTGCTCCGGCTTGTAGGCTTTCGCGTCCGCGATGGTACAGGGTTCCCAACCCCAGGCGTGGTCGATGAGCAGCTCCGCGTTGACACCAAAGAGCTTATAAAGCAGTTCCTCATTGTGGTAGTCCGTAGGCTTGCCAATGGAGCACCGTGCGATATCCCCCATGGTGTAGAGGCCGTGGGCCTCCAGCTTGGCGGCATAGCCCTTGCCCACCCGCCAGAAGTCGGTGAGAGGCCGGTGGGTCCACAGGAGCCGCCGGTAGGTCATCTCGTTGAGCTTGGCGATCCGCACCCCGTCCTTGTCCGCGTGGACGTGCTTGGCCACGATGTCCATTGCAATCTTGGCCAGGTACAGGTTAGTGCCCATCCCCGCCGCGGCGGTGATGCCGGTGGTCTTCAGGATATCCAGGATGATGGTCCGGGTCAGCTCCCGCGCTGTCATCTTGTAGGTATCCAGGTAGTTGGTGACATCCATGAATACCTCATCGATGGAATAGGGATAGATGTCCTCCGGCGCCACATACTTGAGGTACACGCTGTAGACGCGAGTACTCCAGTCAATGTAGTGGGCCATCCGGGGCGGGGCTACGATATAGTCGAGAGACAGAGACGGATTTTGCCGCACCTCCGGGTCGTGGGAGGAAGCGCCGGTGAGCTGCCGGCCAGGTGCGCTCCGCTGTCGCTGGGCATTGACCTCCTTGACCCGTTGGACCACCTCAAACAGCCTGGCCCGGCCGGAAATGCCGTAAGCCTTCAGGGAAGGGGTGACCGCCAGGCAGATGGTCTTTTCGGTGCGACTCAGATCCGCTACCACAAGGTTGGTGGTCATGGGGTCCAGCCCACGCTCGATGCACTCCACACTCGCGTAAAACGATTTCAGGTCACAGCAAATGCAGGTCCGCTCCTTCATGCTCCGGTCACCCCTTTCCTAAACAGAGCAGATATGATATTTCAGTTTGTATTCAGTCGTTGTCCCGCTCTTTTTCTTCCAATTTGATCCCATACTGAGCCAACAGCTTCCGCGCTTCGGCTTCCCCCTCTGGTGTGATGAGGGCAGGGTAGGTTCGCCCGGCAGCGTTGATCAGCCCCTCCTCTGACAGTTTATCCAGCAGGCTGTGTTCATAGCCCTTCCAGCACCGGCGGACAAGTGGATACTTTTCCAGGTCCCTTTTCTTGACCGCCCGCAGCCCTGGCGCATCCCGCTCCTCCCAGGAGGTGAGATACATCAGCATGAGGGTCAGCTCCCGAATGGCTTTCTTTTGCTTTTCCGACATTCCGGCCGTCCTCCAATCTTTTTTCTTTGGTACCATCATATCACAGGACGAGCCGTCCGTCTATTCCGCAATTCCTTCCGGTTTTACAAGCAGGAGCGGCCCGAAGGCCGCTCCGCCGCATGGGGCGCCTACTCCAGTTGAGAGATCTGTTCCCACTGGAGGATGTATTTTTCATCAATGATCCGGTTGTCATGGTAGTGGCCGAAAAACCAGTAGGCAAATTTGCATCGCTGGCTGATTGTTTCAAGGAAGTCCGTCAGTTCATCCGTTCCATAGGAAGGGTTGACTTTTCTCACTACACTGCTGGGAGCGCAATGGGTCAGGATACAGTCCACCGTCCAGTTGACCCGGTCCAGGTTTGCCAGGGCCTCTTGGTATTCCTCCGGGCTGGGCATCTCCTCAGCCCACCAGCTCACACCCTTGACCCGGAACATGGCCCGCATCCGGCGCATCAGCCAATACTGGCGCTCGAAATCCGGAGCGGCGGGATCGAGGATGCCATCCTGAATATCGTGGGAGGCCGCGCCGCCCATGGTAAACCAGGTGAGGCCGCCGAAGTGGAAGACCTGTCCCCGCATAAGGTGCAGGACATGATCCCGCGCCGCATGGACCCGCCCGCCGTTCCACTCCTTTTCCGGAAGAGCGTCCAACAGGCCAAAATTCTCATGGTTCCCGTCCACGAACAGGGTGGTAAAGGGCTTTTCCTCCAGCCAGTCCAGCCAGTGCTGGTCTTTCTGGCCTCCGTCCCACAAGCCTCCGAAATCGCCTGTGATGATGACATAGTCCTCTCGGCTCATCTCTTTCTGCTGGGGGAAGTATTTGCTTCCAAAGCGTTGGAAGCCGCCGTGAGTATCTCCTGTGATATAAATCGCCATTCTGTCACACCTCATGTCTACAGGGTCATTTGCTGCTGCCCTGGCAGCGGGGAACGGATCTCCGCATCGGTTGCCGTGCGGATTCCGGGGCCGTTTCTGGTTTCTGCCGTCACCAGCCGGCCCTTCTGAACAAGCTGTTCCATCAGTTTCCCAACGAATTGATTTGCAAGATTGTGTTTGCCGTCCTTATCGCAGAGCCTGCGCACAGAGAACCTTTGAGCAACATTCAAAGCGACCGGGCCCGCGACATACAGGTTCTTGCGTTTTGTCCGGCACTGTTCCAGGATCGTCTGCGTAATCTCCTCGCGCTTGCTTTCCAACTGGCCCAGATATTCTTCATCGGTGAGTTCCCAGTACCGCTCATAGCAGTCAACGCCATAGCACTGGAAGGTTTCCGCCTCTTTCATCAATGCTTGGAGCGCGGGGATTTCGTTCACCTCTATGATACCACTAAAATTCATCGGGTGCAGGTATAGATCCTGCTGGCCTTTCGTGACGGTATCAGATGTACTGTCTCCGTCGGGATGCAGATCCCAGCCCGCACTCTGGAACAGGCGGCGAGTTTCCTCTCGAAACTCAGTCGCGTCACTCTCGTCCGGCCAGCTGGAATCGAACTGATAGCGGCTGTGAATCCGGAAATATGTTTTTCTGTATTCCATAATACCTCCGCCTCCTCATTTTTGCTGGGTGATCTCCGTCCCGTCCTTGAACCGGACAAGGAGGTTCTCCTTGTCCAGCACCTTGATATTGCTGATGAGCTGGCGCACGGTCAGCTCATCGAAGGCACTGATCACGCCGGTTGCGCCATCCACCTCCTTGCTGAGCTCCTCCAGCCGATGTTCGAATACCGGGGCAGTCTGCTGGGTACGCTCCAGCTCCGCTTTCTTCGCCATCAGGCTGGTTTTGGCCATGTTTACCTGCTGGAGCTCCTCATCATAGTCGGTGCAGTCCGGCCCGGCGCCCACAATCAGCTGGAAGATCTCCAGCTGGCGTTCCTGCAGGCCGCGTATCCGCGCCTCCACCGCCGGCAGAGTCAGTTCCTGTTCCTCCCAGGCGAGGGCGGCGGCAATGCTGGCTTTCAGTTCGTCCTTGGCCAGCTGTGTTTGAAACAGCTCGTTCATGGCCCCGATCACCGCGGCGTGAAGATCCTGCTCGTCCCAGGTGGGCGATTTCTTGCAGAGCTTTTTTCCATGCTCCAGCCGGTTCTGGCACCGCCACACCACCCGCTTGGCGCCTTTCTGTGTCCAGATCACCCGCCGATAGGGGCTGCCGCATTCTCCGCAGACCAGCAGTTCACTGAGAACATATTTGCCGCAGTATTTACCCAGCTCCGTCTTGGTTTTTGACGATGTCTTTCGGATGCTGGAGCGCCGGGCAATTTCCTCCTGCACCTTCTGAAAGGTTTCCCTGTCAATGATGGCCGGATGGCAGTCGTGTACATAATATTTCGGCAGCTCACCGTTGTTGACCCGCTTTTCTTTGCTGAACAGGTCCGCGATGTAGGTCTTTTGAAGCAGGGCGTCTCCAATATATTTCTCGTTGCAGAGCATCTTCTGGATGACGCTGTCATGCCAGATTTCTTTGCCGGTAGCGGTTTTGATCCCGTCCGCCATCAGGTCGGTGACGATCTGGCGGACGCTATGGCCCAGCAGATACCGGGAAAAAATCCGGCGCACCACCGCAGCCTGCTCCGGATCGATTTCCGGCCGGCCGTCCGCTCCCCTCCGGTAGCCGAGGAAGCCTTTGTAGTTGTAGTAGACCTTCCCGTCCTGGAAGTTCTTGCGGTGGCCCCACTTCACATTCCCGCTGAGGGATTCGCTCTCCGCCTGGGCCTGGCTCATCATAAAGGTGAGAATCATCTCATTGTCCATATAGAGCGTGTTCACATTTTCCTTTTCAAAGTACACGCCTACACCGTATTGTTTCAGGCGGCGCACATAGTTCAGCCCGTCCAGTGTGTTGCGGCAGAACCGGGACACCGACTTGGTGATGACCAGATCGATCTTCCCCTTTTGGCAGTCCCGTACCATCTTCAGGAAGTCCTTGCGCTTCCGGGCCGAGGTGCCGGTGATCCCCTCATCTCCTAATGTCAAGAGAAAACCAAAAAAATTATAAGACTTTTTGCTGAATTTTGTGTCGGTTTAGTGATTAAAGCCCCCGGAGAGCCAAATCTGCAACGGAAAACACGCCTACACCAGAAGTATTCAAGTCTGCGATCCATGCGGTCGTCTGCATGGCATCCCGCCCCAGGCGTGTCAAATCCTTTGTCAAAAGGGTGTCGGCCCGTCCTTGCCGGACAGCTTCAAGAAAATCATTTAACCCAGGCCGGTCAAGGGTCAGGCCGCTGGCCTCGTCCTGTGACTCTCCCACAACATTGAGCTGATACTTTTCCGCAAAGCTGCGAAGATAGTTCATCTGGTTCTCCAACGCCCATTTGTCGGGAGAAGCAACGCGTCCATAGAGCCAATATCGTTTTTTATCCCTCATGCTCCACAGCCTCCTTTTTTGCGGTATCGGCAAGTAGCCGTTGATATTCGTCCCCACATTTCCAAACGATCTCAATGGAAGTTGAACTGTAAATGTAGATGTTCTGGATCAGCAAATCCACCAGCTCCCGTGTTAGTGTCCTGACATTGGTATAGGGGAGTATGCTGTCTGCGGAGAGTTCTTCTTCCTTTGCCCGCCGTTTGGCGACCTCCAGCTCTTTGATTTTACTTTCAAGCCGCTGGATATGTTTTTCACACTGTCCTCGCTTATGCTGATAGTCCTCCGCGCTGACTTTGCCGGACACCATATCCTCAAAAGCGGCCATCTTTTCCTGCTGGCGCATTTGTATTGAGTTCTGGTGTGCTTTGATCTGCCGGTCAAGGCGTTGGTTGTAACGGGTATCTTTTGCAGACTGGCGCTGCTTTGTCTGAATCGCCCCTCGGACAAGCTGGGCCATCGTGCGGATAGAAGCTAAAACCGCCTGTTCCAGCTCTTTTTCATCTATCCTGTCCTGCGGGCAGCCAATATCCGGCTTATACCTGTTGGTTCGGCACACATAGCCAGGGTGGGAAGATTGCAGCCGCTCCATCGCAAGTCCACAGTAGCCGCACCGGATCTTCCGATAGAAAACCCGTGTGCTTTCCCCGGCAGAACCGGGATGAGAACTCCGATTCAGGCCCTTGGCCGTATCGAAAACCTCCTGCGTAATGATTGCCGGAAACGCTCCGTCCACAACCGTCCACTGATTTTCTGTAACAGCCTTGACCCGGCTGGAACCCACCTTTTTTCGGGTGGTCTTGCCATAGATCGCTTTGCCGGTGTACCGCTCATCATCCAGTATCTTGCGGACCATAGAAGAAGTCCAGTAGTTTTTATTCTGATCTACGCAGTTCCACTTCCGGCTCACCTCTTGGAGCCGTTTTCTTTGCAGCGGGGTCAGCACCCCTTCTGTATTGAACTTTCTGGCAATTTCCGTAGTGGACAGGCCGTTGATAAAGAGGTCAAACACACGCCGGACCACGGCGGCGGCATCCTTGTCCACCAAAAGGACGTGTTTATTCCCAGGCGCTTTCTGATAGCCAAAGAACGCATAAGGGGCAACGCAGTAGCCTTTTTCGGCAAGCTGTTTTTTGGTCAATCTCACTTTTTCTGATAAGTCCTTGCTGTAAAGGTCGTAGATCACATTTCGGAAGGACACATCAATCAAGCCCGCAGAACCGTACTTGTGATCCTTGCTGTCGTAGGAATCGTTGATGGCGATAAACCGCACATCCAGGAAAGGGAAAATCTGTTCCAGATAGTCCCCAACCACGATATAGTCGCGCCCAAACCGGGACATATCCTTGACGATGATGCAGTTGATCTTCCTCTGACGCACCTGTTCCAGAAGCCGCCGGACGGCGGGGCGCTCCATGTTCGTCCCAGAATAACCGTCATCACAAAATTCGAGAATCTGCGCTCCGGCAAATTCAGGCCGCAGTTCAATGAAACGGCGGATGTAGGCACGCTGATTGACAACGCTGTTGCTTTCGCTTTTTTCATCGGATAGGTCGCCGTCCTCAGCGGAGAGCCGGATATAAATGGCGATCACATAGTTCAACATTTGATGTAAGACCTCCGGCATCGTGCTACACCTCCTCCTGAAACAACTTTTTCATCTCGTCCTGATAGTTCAACACGATATGTACCTGCTTGTCCTCATTCACATAGATCTTCTCCACCAGCGCCAGCAGCATCTCACGGGTCAGCTCTTTTTCATCCCGGAACTTGGCAAAGGCGGCGAACCACTTATTTTGTTTGGGGCTTACCTCCGGCAAGGCGTACTTTTCCGCCTGTATATTCTGAAGGCGTCCCTCAAGCTGACGGGCTTCCTCCTCATACCGGCTTTTTCCGAACAGATAATCCGCCTGCGTTACAATACCGTCCACACAGCTTTCAAAGAGCGTCTGACGGAGTGAGTCCAATTTCTTCAATCGCCCCTGTACCGATACGATCTCATTATCAAGAGCCGTCCTGCGGCTTCTGGCCGCCGAGGACCGGCTGACCCTTTGGATGACCGCCTCCGCATCCGTGAGCATCGCCATCTGAAACCGAAGAACCTCATAAACGGCCGCTTTCAAATCGTTTTCCCGCAGGCCGCCCGCATTGGGGCATCCGGCGTCCAGAAGCATGGCATGGCGGGGGCAGATAAAGTGGTATGCCACCGTTCTGCCTTTGTTGTAAACGCTCTTATAGCGTGTCATATTGTGCTGGCAGCACGCGCATACCACAAGCCCCTCAAAAATGTTTTCGCTGTCAAAATGGGCGTATTTCCCCAGATGGCTGTGGTATTCCTCGTGCTTGGTTTTCAAAATGGCTTGAACCGCGTCAAACAGCTCTTGTTCAATGATCGCCTCATGGGTATTGGGGACAATGATCCATTCTGATGGGGGCATAATTTTTTGCTTCTGCCCAGCGTGCAGCTTTGTGATTTTCTTGCCCTGAACCATGTGCCCCAAATACACCGGATTCTCCAAAATATGCTTCACTGTCTGCGTCTGCCACGGGCTGTTTTCAGAAAACCTCTTGGTAAACACAACACCCTGCAAATAGCGGTGGTAATTGGGATTTGGAATCTGTTCGACGGTCAATGTCCTTGCAATCGCGGCGTTGCTCATTCCATCCTTTTTCATCTGAAAAATGCGCTGCACCACCTTCGCTGCGTCTGGGTCAACGGCCAGCTTGTGACGGTTCTCTGGGGATTTCACATAGCCATAGGCGGCAAAGTTGCCGATAAACTCGCCGCTGCGCTTCTTGGTGTCCAGCGCGGAATACACCTTTTGCGAAATGTCCTTGGCGTAAATGTCATTCATCAGGTTTTTCAGCGCAATCGTCATAGCCTCGCCGCTGTCCGCCCGGATACTGTCGTAGTTGTCGTTGACGGAGATAAACCGCACTCCCATGAAGGGCAGTACCTTTTCCAGAAAGTTTCCGGTTTCCAGGAAGTCGCGCCCAAACCGGGACAGGTCTTTCACGATGATGCAGTCCACCCGGCCTGCTTTCACATCCTCCATCATCCGCCGGAACCCAGGACGCTCAAAATTTGTCCCGGTTTCTCCGTTGTCACGATAGCAGTCGTACAGCTCCAAATCAGGGTGCTTGGCGATATATTCGCACAGATAGTCGATCTGCGTTTGCAGGCTCTCGCTGTCCTTGCGGTCACGGGTGTCCATGATGGAGAGGCGCACATAAAGGGCTGTGCGGAAAATCCGCAGAGCGGCGGCTTTGGGCAGTTCATCTACCGAAACGCCCTGTGCAGCCGCGATCTGTTTTCTTCTGCTCACACGCGCCATTTACACCGCCTCCTTTACCGTGGGGGCTGCCTGCGGCGCCTGACGCTCCATATACTGTTCGATGTAGGCCGTCGCCGCCCTGTACTCATTCTGGTACTTGAAAATGATCTCAATTCGGTTCCCTTCATAGACATAGATACGGTCGATGATCTTCACCAGGATTTTGCGCTCCATCACATCCACATGACGGAAGGACTTGAAATGGGCGATCCATTCCCCCTGTGGGGAACCCGCCTGCACAATAGCGTCCAATTCCTCCTGCCGCTTGCTGATGGCTACCGCAATCGCCTCACACTTTTCCGTGTAAATCCGCTGATACTGCTTGAACTCATCTTCATTCAGCAGATGATCCACGAATTTCTCATAGGCAGACATTTTGAACCGCATAGCCTGTTCATAATCGGTTTTCAGCTTTTCAAGCTGCCGGTCAATCTTTCTGGCCTCCGTGTCCTCTGCGGGGAGGGCGGCGATAAATTGCAGGGTTTTCTCAATGTTCAGCACCGTTTCCATGTGGGTATGGATACAGTCACGAACCGCATCCATCAGCAGGGCCTCACTGATATTGTGGGTGGTACAGGCGGTTTTGTCTGCCCGGTTGGTAGAACAGGAGTAGTAAAAATATTTTTTCCCGCCTGCTGGAACAGTCTTGCGGATCATGTTCTGCTTGCAATCAGCGCAGAACAAAAGGCCCGAAAAGGGATATACTGTCTTTTTCTGCACGGCGATTCTGGTATCCCGGCATAGCAGACCGCTGACTGTCCGAAAATCCACCTCGCTGACAATCGGCTCATGGGCGCCGGGAACGCTGATCCACTCGTCCTCTGGTTTCTCCATCAGCTTCTTGATTTTATAATTTGGCCGCCCAGTCTTTCCCTGAACCATCACCCCGATATAGAGAGGGTTCTTCAGGATGCGCCCAACCGCTACCGCCGACCACTTGGCCTGCGGGTTGCTCTTGAAGCCGGAGATATACTTCATCCCCAGGGAACGCTTGTATTCTGAAGGAGAGAGGACCCCATCGGCGTTCAGCCGGTCAGCGATCCCTTGCTGGCTCATCCCTTCCAGCTTCCAGCGAAAAATATCCCGCACCACCTCGGCGGCGTAATCGTCTACAACAAGCTGATTCTTGTCGTCCGGCGATTTCAGATAGCCGTAGGCGGCAAACGCCCCCACAAACTGTCCCTTTCGCTTCTTGACCTCCAAATGGCTGCGGATTTTTACCGAAATATCCCGGCTGTAAGAATCGTTCATCAGGTTTTTAATGGGGAGCAGAATCGTACTGGCTTGCCCCTGCGCGTTGGCGGTATCGTAGCCATCGTTGATGGCGATAAACCGCACCCCGTGATCTGCAAACTCCTGTAAGACCTTTCCGGTTTCGATATAGTTGCGCCCCAAACGGGACAGGTCTTTTACCACGACGCAGTTCACGGTGCCGGAACGCACATCCTGTAAGACTTCCTGAATCCCAGGACGAAAAAAATCAACGCCACTAAACCCGTCATCCTTCCTCTCGGCATGGATGCGGATTTCTGGCATTGATTTCAAAAATTCCGTGATAAATTCCCGCTGATTCTTGATGCTGTTGCTTTCCGGCTTATCTCCATCGTCATCAGACAGACGGAGATAGATGTCGGCGTCATAAACAGCCTGCGCGGTCAAATTTTTCATAACAATGCCTCCAATCGTTTTGTTCGTCAGTCCCAACAACGATTGGAGTGCGAGTTTTGTCCGATTTCTATTATACAGCAGGGCACGGCCAGTGTCCAGGTGTTTTTTTCGGTTCCATTCGTGTCGGGGATTTACAGGGTACGGAGATAGCTTTCAAATTGTTCCTCCATTGTGGTTTCCTTAGCCGCCTCGGAGAAGCCGATTTTCACGACGATCTTTCCGTGGCGGAAGCAGTAGGGATTGCGGATCTGGCGGATGAAGTCCAGCACCCGTTCCTCTCTTGGAAGTTCTGTGTGGATGGATATGTCCCGAATATCGACAAGCTGTTCTGGATCGACCGTCTTAATATCAACGGCGGAGAGCGTATCAAGCTCTGCAAGTGTAAGTGATTTCAAACAGGCTCCTCCTTTCTGCCTCTACCAATCTATTCAGAAGGGTGCCTGTCCTATGCCAGAGAACGCAGGCCCACGCTGATTGCCAGGGCTGCGTCGATCTCCTTCATCTTTTTCTTGCTGATCTGCCCGATATAGCCTCGAAGCCGCCTGCGGTCCACCGTCCGTATCTGCTCCAACAGCAGCAAGGATGTAGGGGCAAGACCCGGCACATCGTCCAGCAAAACATGGGTAGGGAGGTGGGTCTTATCCCTTCGGCTGGTGATGGCCGCCGCCACCACGGTGGGGCTGAAATAGTTGCCCACATTATTTTGGAGAATAAGGATGGGGCGCGTTCCGCCCTGTTCCGAACCAACCACTGGGTTCAGGTCGGCATAGAACAGAGCGCCGCGCCGGATCGCCTTTCGCCGCATAAGAATGACCTCCTGAATATAAGTAAGCCGGAAACAGGGCAGGCCCCGAAAGGCCCGCCCTGCGTCCGGCAAAATTTTTCCAATCTGTTTTCTTTCATTGTGCTATTTGTCCTCGACACCCCGCACATGGGAAGTCATCAGCGGCCAGCAGCGAACCGGCCCACGGGAATCTCACCCCTCCGAGGATCTCTCCGAGCTGCCCCCATTGCGTGATCCTGCGGTCAAGCAGGGCTGTGGCTGGACAGGAGTACCATTGTACCCTTTGCCGGTCATGGCCGCGCCGGGAGCTGCCCGGTTTTCACAGACCGCCGTTTCTCGCTCATACAGGCAGGATGACAGCAAGACCAATGAAAGAAAGTAGGTGGGATCTGCTCATCCGTGCCGTACCTCATGGCGCGGCTTCTGAATCGGCTTTTGCTCATCGCACTGGCAAAGGGGAAGTTACCGATGAATGAGTATGCGGTTGTCAAGGAACAGGAGAAAGGAAAACTATCAAAAAGAATGCCTTTCACCTATCGTCCTGAAACCGTGGGGGTGTCAACCCTGCTCCACAAAAAATTTTTTTAGTTTTCCGATGGCAAGGTTCAGAGATTTGGCAACCGCCTGATGGCTTGTCCCCTCCAGCCTGCCAATCTGCCGGGTGGACAGGCCACGGAACACATGAAGCCGAAAACGCCGCTTCTGGACTTCGGTAAGTACGCCCGCAGCAAACAGCCGCTCCAATGCAGTCCAGGCATAGCAACGGTTTTGGATTTCTACCGCCAATTCTTCCAATTCGTCCTCCAATGGGCGGGTAGAACAGCAGGCCAGTTCCTCTAAACCGTGAATGGATACATCCTTACGGGTCTGGGCGCTTTCAACCCGATCCTGTTCATAGTAAATCTCATCGGACAGGGCTTTCAGCTCCGCAAAGTCCTGTTCTGTTTTATCCGGGTTCTCTTTCAGGTAATCCTCCAGAGAAACCTCAATAATTTCATCATAGAAGCGATAAACAATATTGGGGCTGTATTTGTTTATCGCATAATCACTTTTGCGATAATCCCGCAATTTTTTGTACCTCCGATTTGTTTTTGCGAAAACAGATCGGAGGTGGCGGCGCCCTGCTCCTGTAACCAGGCCGCCTAAAAAACAAACGGCCGACTTTGTAATCTGGTACAAAATCAGCCGCTTGAAGGACAGGAGCATCGAGAAGCCTATTGGCGTATGACCAGGCAGGCGGAGGCTTGTCCCCTGATGGAGCAAACTCCCTTCCACAAAATCGTCGAACAACGCCAACATTAAATTGTCCATTAAAAGCCGTGTGTCGTTTGAGAAGGACAAAAAGTAACTTCTCGATGCTGCGGATTTTTCCATCCATAGCACGCTACTCCTTGCCCGCTTATGCGGACGGCACACAGGCGGCTGGCATCATCCCCTTTCTTTTAAGCGTGGCAGCCCAAAGCTGCCGCCCTTGCTGATAGTTTTTAATTTTAAGTTCTAAATACAGGGAACCTAGGTGGTTTTTCTCGAAATTTGTCGATAAGATAAAGACCGGCGGTCCTCATCCATAAGATAAAGACCGCCGGTCTATGAACCTTTGTTCATCTGCGTTTCGGTAGATCATAGGCCTCACCTCACTCAATCTGTGTTACAGGGATATGAGATAAACTGCCACATTACCAATTTATCTGACAGATTTCTTTTTGATTTCATCAACAAATGTAAAGATTTCTGTAATCTTCGAGAGAACTGTGCTTTTCAGCCACAGCCCTCTCGAAGATCAGGCCATTTCGATTTTATACCCTACTCGAAAAACAGTTTTGATATAAACTGGATGCTTGGGATCAGACTCCAGTTTGTTTCGCAAACGCCAAATTGTATTGTCCACAGTGTTTGTACCTAACTCGTAGTTTTCCTCCCACGCCGCATTATAAAGTTGTTCCCGACTAAACACACGCCCTGGCGATCTTGCCATGCAGTATAAGATTGAGAATTCACCGTAGTTTAGATAAACCTCTGTCCCTTGCTTTAATACTCGTCGTTGCTCTGGAAATATCTCAATATCACCTAAAGTTACAACAGATGGATCACAGTTTACAGCATGGATGATTTGGACATTTTTATTTTGTAAAATTTCCATAATAGATGGGAAAATGCTACCGTCAGGATCAGAAACCCGAATCACTACGATTTCTTCCATGCTGTCACCTCTAATCATCGAAAAAGCGGATTGATGTTGTCTGCGTCTATAAAGATAAACACAAAATGTTGCAGAAATCTCCTAACCGCTTTCTTTTTCGGCAAGAAAACAGGCTGAATTGCTTCATTTTTGTAGCAATTCAAGTTTTATCTCGTTTCAGTCAGAGAAAAGCTATTCAAGAACCAACATCCAATCAAAAAATCTATTCAACCGTTTCAATGGAATCTACAATACTCATTTTTGAAATTTTCCGCAGCGGAATTGCTGTCGCCATCAAGCAGGCTCCTACTGCCAAGAGGGTTGCTTCAAGAATGGGTATGACAGGAATTGCAACAAGCTGGAGGGTGTCGCTCGTGGCCGCCTCAATGAAAATCGTACAAACATATCCCAGCACGTTTCCAATCACAGAGGCAATAATCCCGTAATATGCACCTTCCCAAAGAAAAGTTTTATAGAGGCTACCGGCGCTCATTCCAATGGCCCGTTGCATACCGATTTCTGTTACTCTGGTGTGAATATTCGTGTAAACGGTATTGATGATGTTAAGAATGCCGATTAGGCCAACAAAAAGAATCAGTCCCCATGCCAGCATTTGAATCTGTGCAAAACTCTCTTTTAGTTGCTGGTCGGTTTCTTCATATGACAAGAATGTTGTCCCCGGTGTTTTATTACAAAACGCCTCGATAAATGTATCAAAGTTTTCCCTGTCTGCGCCCTCATTCAGCGTGGGCAAAAACTCTGAATAGGTATCTTTTCCCGTCAGGCGTTCATAGATAGCGTCATCAACGATTACCTGGACACCATTTGTGAAACCGCCATTGCCAATACCAAGATAACCGTCATAACCATCTAAGGTTTTCAAAACATCCAGCTCCGTTTCCGCAACACAGATGTTTTCTCCGGCCTCTATATTTGTAAATTCAAGAACATCTTCGCCGTAGCTCATTGGAATAGGATTCCTTACGATACAGGCGTTCCCTGATTTCAGTTGTCCGAGCTGTTCTTCTGATAATTGATCCCCCATGAAATAATCCCAATATTCATCGTTCAATCCGACAACCTGAAAAGTTTCGCCGGGTTTTAGTTGAAATTCAAGACTGATTCCATCGAGCTGCCCATTTTCATTTTGTTCGTAAAGCGAAAACTGTATAGCAGCTACGCTCTGTACTGCTTTATTTTTCTTTAAGGTATTCAGATCGTCTGCGGTAAATCCAACACTTTCATTTGTGATCTGATAATCTCCTAAATGGTTATCTTGCAGGGCACTTGCAGCGTTCAGTAAAGAGGAAAAACCTTGCAGTGCAATAAAAACCGTGATACTCATAACAAGGGACAAAATTGTAATTGCAGTACGGCCTTTATTTCTCTTTAAGTTCAGACGGGCATAGTATGCTTCAAAATTATGGATTTTCTTTGTTTTACGCTTTCTGCGTCGAATTTTCAGATTTGTTCCAGACATCGCCATAATAGGGGATACCCTTGCGGCTGATCTGGCTGCTGGTAATGCTGCAAACAACGCAAACGCCAAAGTGATTGCTCTGCTTAATATCAGTAAGGTTCCATTCAAAGAACTGTTTTCTGCTATTAGGGTTTTCAATTCGGAAGAATCCTGAACCAAGAACAATTCAGGAGAAACCAGGCCGGTAGCTGCCTCTAAAATCCCTCTGGCACTCAAAAAGCCAAGAAGCATACCAATAGGAATCCCAATCAGACACAATAGGGTTACTTCAATTACAATGATCTGATAAAGTTGTCCTTTTTCGCTTCCAATAGCCCGAAGTGTTCCATATCCCTTTATTCGTTTTGAGACAGATATTTTCAGAATGTTGTAAATCACAAGGCCAGCAGCCAGCAAAATTAAACTGCCCACTAATATCCCTGCGACTGTCATAAAAGAGAATCCCTTATCATTGGCATCCTCGGAATTTGCAGTATAGGAAATTCCCAAAGCGTTCAAATATACAATATTGTAGCTGGTATCAAGCTCATGGATGTTCAATTCCATGTTGATGTCATTGACGACTGCTTGAAAACTTTTTTTATCGGCAGTCCGAATATCTACATTGTAATAAACATAAGATTCTGGCAAAAGTTGTTCGGCAGTTCCTTCTCCTACAACTCCCGTAACAGTGCCGCTTGTATATCCTAAGTAGTTATTTTTCAATATCCCTGTAAGGACAAATTCCGCTGTGTAGGAATAGCTGTCCGCAATATTGTGGCGAAGATTTTTTTGCAGTGAAAGTGTAATCTTATCTCCAATATCACCCTCAAAGCCAAGGTATTTCAGAATATCTTCAGAAAGCGCTATTTCCATCGAGGCTTCCGGCAGGCGACCTTCCTCTATACTGGTACTTGATGGGTAGATAGCGGCAGTATCATCCAAATACTCCATCAAACCAAGGGTAAGAGATGGGGAGAGTTCTAAACTTCCCATATAAATAGATTTGCCTACATAGGAAAGACGCTCATCCTGTTCCAGTGCATGAAGCTGCTCTGCATTCATCTGCAAAAAAGTGGCATATCGGTTTCCTCCGACAGCGATGGCCTGCTGTTCCCGCATTGCACTAAGTACGCCAATGGATTGTCCCACAATAGTTGTCATCATAGTAGACAGCACAACGGCAATCAAAATAAGAATAGAAGTGACTTTTTGGGATAGCAGTTCTTTTAATGCTAATGTACGATAAGATTTCATTTCGCTGTCACCTCCGCAAGCAAACCATCTACGATCTGAAACTGGCGGTCTGCCATTCGCGCAATACGGCTGTCATGGGTAATGACAACGAGAGCTTTACCCATCTTTTCCCACACATTTTGAAGCAGTTCCATGACTTCGCCGCCGCTTTTGCTGTCCAGATTTCCCGTAGGCTCATCAGCAAAAATCACATCTGGTTTTGCAATCAAAGCGCGGGCGATGGCTACACGCTGCTGCTGGCCGCCGGATAACTCATGGGGCAGATGTTCCAAGCGCCCCTGAATGCCAAGCAGTTCTGTAAGCTGCTTCAGGTATGCTTCATCCGGTTTTTGTTTATCCAGCAAAAGAGGCATGATAATATTTTCTTTCGCCGTCAGAACCGGAAGCAGATTAAATTGTTGAAAAATAAATCCGATCCGTTTCCGGCGGAATGCCGACAACTCCTTATCGCTGTAACTGTAAATATCTTTACCATCGTAGGTCAGCGAACCGGAAGATGGCTTATCCAAGCCGGAAAGCAAATGAAGCAGGGTACTTTTTCCGCTTCCAGATGGTCCCATAATAGAAATAAAATCGCTGGATACAATTTCGAGATTCGCATGATCCAAAGCCACCACTCGGTTTTCACCATCACCATAAATCTTTGATAAATTCTTTGCCTCAATATTCATAAAAAACACTCTCCTTATTTGTGGTATAAGGAGAGTGTAAATGATAAATCTCAAAAATTGCTCAAGGATTACACGAAATGAAAAATGGCAGTTGCGGATGCACCGCCCCCGGCCTGATTTCCCAAAATCAATCGTCCACCATGTTTTTCACATAAAATTCTGCTGCTGTAAAGTCCCATTCCGAAATGTGAGGAATTGCTACTTGTCGTTTCAAAGGGATTTGGCCCATTCTGCACGAGAGACAGCGGATACCCCGCACCGTCATCCTCTACTTTCAAGACCAAAGAATCATTTTGCAGCGTTATTTGAATAGAGATTGCTTTTTCTGCAAATCGCGCTGCATTTCCAATCAGATTTTCCGCTACGGTAAGAAATAGCCCGTGATCTATACAAACAGTTCCGCCTGATGGGACTAAAACAGAAACTTTTTTGGATAGCGCCAACAGTCGTGCTGTTTCCTGCAATTCACTCTGCAAAACGGATAGTCTGATTTCTTTTGGCTTAACAGAGAGTTGTTCCAACTTTTGAACACTGCTCATAGCTTCTACATACTGCTCGATCCGTAAAGTGTAACTTTCCAGCCGGTCTATGGTCTGTTCGTCTTGAATACCTTGCCGCAAAAGTTTTACACTTCCTTTTAATACCGTAATCGGGTTACGCAGATCATGGGAAAATGCGGCATTGAGCCGTTTGCGTTCCTCGGCCTGTTGCCACAACAGCCGATTCGATTTCAGAAGTTCACTCCGCATTTCTTCAAAGGCAGCACATAGTTGTCCCATTTCATCGTTAGACAAAATCGGCAGCGAAAAATCCAGATCATTATTCTGAATACGCATAATGCCATTTTGCAGGCAGGAAATAGGCTGTTTCAATTTGAGATAATAAAAAAGAAAGACTGAAACAATCAATCCGCCTACTGGAAAAAGAATACAGGAAACCGTCTGCACAATATTTAGGATAGCCAAAATGCGCTGTTGTGACGCCGTAGGAGATGGCAGGGGTACGATTGAACCATCCGATAGGATTTCTACACCGCCTAAAGGATAATAGCTTTCAATGCCACGGCAAAGAAAGATAACCGCACCAAGCAGGAGAAATGCCACCGCTAAACAGGAGAGGGATAATAACAGGAAAGATTTCTTTAGTCCCATATTTTTTAGGCGTTCCACCGATACCCACACCCCCAAACTGTTTCAATGTAATTGTGCAATGTATGTGCTGCAAATTTAGCGCGTATTTTCCGGATATGCTCCATAATTGTATCGCTGTTTCCGTCCCCATCTAATCCCCACACACGCTCATAAATCCGCTCACGATCAAAAACCTGTCCTGCATTGAGGGATAAAAGTTCTACAATCTCAAACTCCCTCTTAGATAGCGGGATGTTCTGATTATTGATTGTAACTGTTCGGGCGGAATAGTCCAGTATCAATTCACCAAAGAAGCGTACTGCCGAATTATTTTGGCGTCGCTGCTCACGGCGCAAATGTGCAGCAATACGCGCCCCCAATTCATCCAAATCAAAGGGCTTGACGATATAATCATCCGCCCCAGCCTGAAATCCAATAATCTTATCGCTGGATTCAATACGAGCAGTCAAAAAAAGAATGGGACAGGCTATGTGTTCCCGTATCTTCTGGCATACAGTCAGACCATCCATTCCAGGCATATTGATGTCTAATAAAATTAAATCTGGTTTGCAGGCTACTTTTTTGAGTGCTTCTTGGCCGCTATAAGCGGTCAGAATATCATATCGTGTTTGAAAATAACTCTGTATCATATCAACAATACCGCGTTCATCATCAACGACCAGTAATTTAGGATTCAAAATCATGCACCTCCATTCTTTATATGATATATGGTAAATCTCAAAAATCCCTCAACTTTCTATGAAACCACAGCCGCTAACATTATAAGCACTCCATCAAAACCAATTCGCTTTTTCTACTCTGAACTGAGGAGTATCGCCTTCCTGGTATGGATTATAGGTATTGCGATTACACCCAAATTCTTTCAACGACTTTATTCTATTATCCTCTGTCCATTCAACCAAAGAAATGCCGTCAAATTCCTCTATATCCCCATTATTCATTTCATTTTTGAAATACCACTCTACAACCGTTTGATCCCCCTTATGAAAAAATTGCTTGATTTCCCAAATGACCACCTTGCCACGGGTATTCCATTCCTGAAACCAATGCTTTACTGTTTTTCGGTTGTTATACTGGGGACTCCAGCTTTCTGTATAGATCACATCTTCTGTAAAAATATCATCAATCCCCATATCCTGCTGATTGAGCCACATATCAAACCATAATCGGATTGTTTTTTCTCGTTCATTCATAATATAAACACCTCACCACTCTTTGAAACCACAGCCGTTCCCCTACATTATACGATATTCAGAACAAACATTGAAGATAAATGAATTAAAAATGGCGGCCTTGCTTAACAAAGCCGCCGAATAAAAAAGCTTCATTCCACAAAGAACAAAACTCGCCGGATCAGCTCCGGGATATTGACCGGGGCGGTGATATAGTCGTTCACGCCCT